>Ga0210057_1000509_pt1 | contig 63756 bp, 57 predicted proteins | sample CryGeyCG2114_010_2_FD_183968 | JGI IMG/M metagenome (GOLD analysis project Ga0210057, IMG submission 183968) | Groundwater microbial communities from aquifer - Crystal Geyser CG10_big_fil_rev_8/21/14_0.10 (SPAdes) (version 2) | ecosystem: Environmental > Aquatic > Deep subsurface > Groundwater ...
ACAGCATTTGGAAGTTCAACTGCTGCAGATCGCCTCGCATCATCACTTGAAATTACATCATTCACTGCAACACAATCACAAACAACAAGTGCTGTTACCGAAATCCTCGGGCAACAAACTGTTGTTGTCACACAGGGGAATATTTCTGCATCCTCTCTTCAAGATGGAGATGTAAATATTTCAAAAATATTACATGCAGGTGAACAAAATATTCCAATCTTTAAATTTAAAATGTCACAGCCAAATAATTCAGAAGATGTCTTTATCACAAAAGCATATTTTTGGGTGAAAAATGGGACAAATAATCTTACTGATTTTAGTCTTTTCACTGATGCAAATCAAACGAAGCTTTTAAAGCTTGATCCGGCAGTGGTAGCGGCTATTCCACCAGAGGTTGCAGGTGCAGTATTGGCAGCAGGAGAGGCACAATTAGGAAAAAATTCTTCATTAAACGATAAAGAGGTTCGTTTTACCGATGTGCAAAAAGTGTATCTTCCAACAGGAGATTATTTGCAACTCCCTTTATTTAAAGGAGGTGAGTCATTGGCGATTCTCAAGGCAGGAACCGTTGATTCATCCAACATGACCTCTACGACAGATTTACAAGTTCATCCCACATTTGTAGAGGCAATAGGAGAAAAGAGCGGAATAGTTCAGAGATTCTCTGGTGGATATATTACTGGGTATGATGCCGCCGGTGATACGGTTACCGTAAATGATATTGCAAATTTTGAAGCAGGGGATCATATATTTATTGATGCAGATGCAGATGGTGCCTTAACGACCGATTTTGATAATGGGGTAGGTGGAGACGGATTAGAAATAAATGAAGCAGCCCCACATTGTATAAAATCAATTGACACCGTAAACAGTAAAATAACAATTGGATTGAGTCCTATCTTTGATGCGGCAGACGCAAGCAGTTGGTGTAATGGCGGAAATCTTGCAGGCTTAATTGATATAAATATTCTTGGAACAGAAACATCAGGAGGATTTCTTTCAGCTTTTAACTTTGGTTCTAAACAGTACATTGTTCAAGAGATTGAACCAATCATCACCTCATTCCAAATAGGATCAGGATCACAAGTAACAGAGAATGAGATCGGAACCTTCAAGATCACAAATCAAGGAGGACGATCAATGACAGTTGAGAAGATACGTTTTGAGATCTCAGGATCATACAACGTAGCAGCATCAGGAAAAGCACCATTTGGACCAAAGAACTTCAAATTGGATCGCGCAAGCGAATCAGATGGAACACGATTGTCAAATACTCTTAGCTCAGGATCATCACTTGGATCACCAACTCTTGTATACACCTCAACTTCAGCAGCAGCTCTTGCAGCAGGAACAACAGGAACAGACATTGGGTTGGCAATTGGTGCAACATCAGCAACAATTGAAGATTCAACAAACTTAGCAGTAGGAGATCGTATCGCATTCGGAACAGCAACAAACGGAGGTGCAGGATACAAGATCACAGCTATTGCAAGTCCAGGAGCCCTAGCAACCATTACCTTCACACCAGGATTGGAAGCAGCAGTAGCTGCAGACGTAGTACTTGCTGACATTGGTGAAAACCCAACCCTCACAAGTACAGCAGTAATTGAAGGTGGAAATGTGATTGAATTTGACCTTAGCGCCCTCACAGAAGAGGTAGCAGGTGGAAGCTCAAAAGCATACGTGCTCTTGGCAGACACTACAAACGTTAAGGACAATACAACACAAGGTACAACTGCTACTACCCAAGTTCGTATGCTTGGTTCAAAGGCAGCCGTTGCAACAAACAACGCGCTTACCTGGAGCTACATCAGAACACTCAATGGCAGTAGTAGTGGATCTCTCACATTTTCAGACTCCTACATTGTTTCCGGTAAATCACTTCTCTATCAATAAAGTGGGAAAAATAAAAACACCGACGTAAAGCCGGTGTTTTTGTATCTGCTGTTGTAAGCCGAATTTTGTCTTCCCAACAAAGTTGGGACGATGATCATTTCTCTAGGATACTTGTTACCAAATATCTCAAACGAGCTAACTTTTTACATATTTTCAAAGAAAATATGCTCTGCTCTTTCTCTCTGGTAGGGTTTACCACAACTATAGGTTACCCTATAGCGAGTTAGGTAGCGTTCGTACAGGGGATATCCAACATGTATGAACACATCCTCACACTTTTCACCTTTCTCCCAAGAAACTTGGGATAGTATTGTCTCTGCGGCACTTTCCCTCTCAAGTTCTCACAAACTTGAGGGTGGGCGTTACCCACTACCATTTTTGACTCCGAAGAGTTCAGAGAGTTCGGACTTTCCTTCCCGACTGAGTCGAGACGATCATCCACAGTAGATACAAGGCGTATTATAGCGTATTTTTTCCCATTTGTCAATGTTTGACGTAGGTGTCTTTTTTCGCTAAAATAAGATATATAGGGAAAAATTTTATAATTTTCCTTTGTTTTGATAAGAACGTATGAAGAAAACACAAGTATTTTTCATGGTAGTCCAGCTTCCTTTGGATTTTTTGATGCTTCTTCTGGCATCTATAAGTGCCTACTACCTTCGGTTTTCTCCATGGGCAATATCGTTAAAACCAGTTCTTTTTGAGATGTCCATTGCACGTTTTGTTCATGTGATCATTCCGGTTATTTTTTTATGGCTTTTTGTATTTGCTCTTTCGGGACTCTATAGTACTGATCCAAATCGAAAATTTGGAACAGATATGGTAAGGATTTTTGTAGCAAGTCTTGCGGGCCTTGCTGTGGTTGCTATTTATTTAATGTTTGCACAACAGTTATTTGATTCTCGATTTATTGCTGCGTCTGCATGGAGTTTTGCATTGGTGTATACTATTCTTGGTCGTATGACTATGCGGGGTTTGCGTTCGCTGGTATATAGAAGTGGTATAGGATTGCGAAAAGTTATTCTTGTAGGAGAAGGGGTTCACATTGAACAAATGCAAGCGGCACTCAAAAAGAGATTGGAACTTGGTTATCAGGTTATTTCAACATTGAAAAAACTTGATTTTAAAAAGTTAAAAATGAGTTTGAAGGAGGGTTTTGATGAAGTAATTATTTCTCCTCCACATGCCTCCAAGGAAGAAATGTTACAACTTGTTGAATTCTGTAACGAAAATCATATTACTTTTAAATACTTTGCAGATTTGTTTACCACGTATTCTTCAAATATTGGGGTAAGTGCATTGGCGGGGATTCCTATTGTTGAGATCAAAAAGACGCGTCTTGAAGGTTGGGGAAATGTTGTGAAACGTATCGTTGATATATTGGCTGCTTGTATTTTACTGATTCTTACAAGTCCTATTATGCTCTTGAGTGCCCTCATAATATTTTTTGAAACGGGCATGCCTATTATCTACAAAAATGAACGTGTGGGGAAAAATGGTAATCGATTTATGGCATATAAATTTCGATCCATGTATACAAAGGACTGTACAGGGAAGCAATTTGGAGAATCTGGTGAGCAGGCTTTGGTTCGTGAAAAAGATTTGATCAAAAAACAAAATACACGGATGGGTCCTATTTATAAAGTAAAAAATGATCCACGAGTAACCCCATTTGGGCGTTTCATGCGTCAGTGGAGCATAGATGAGCTTCCACAATTTTTTAATGTATTAAAAGGGGATATGAGCATTGTTGGACCAAGACCGCATCAGGAACGAGAGGTAAATGGATATACTTCTGGTCATAAAAAGATTTTTACCATTCGTCCAGGAGTTACAGGTTTGGCTCAAATTTCGGGCCGGAGTGATCTTGATTATGAAGAAGAAGAAAAGCTTGATGTATTTTATATTGAGAATTGGTCTTTTATTTTGGACCTCATTATTTTTTTAAAGACTCCATTTATTCTTTTTCGGAAGAGAAAGGCAGAATAACTCAGGTTCTATGAAGATAGCATTGGTTCACGATTATTTAGCACAAGATGGTGGTGCGGAACGTGTGGTAAAAACTTTTCATGAAATATGGCCTGAGGCACCTATTTTTGTATTATTTCATGATAAGAATAAAATTGATTCTTTTGAAAATTTACAAATTCGTGAATCATTCCTTTCAAAGTTTCCGTTTGTGTGTGATCATTATCAGTGGTATTTGCCACTTATGCCACTTGCTACAGAACATCATGATTTGCGAGGATATGATGTGGTATTGTCCTCTACGAGTGCCTTTGCTAAAGGAGTTATTACCGATCCAGGGACTATTCACATCTGTTATTGTCATACGCCTACAAGGTACCTATGGACCGATACTCATGAATATATACGTGATTTGAAATACAATAAATTAGTAAAAATTTTTCTTCCTAAACTGGTTCATAAGCTTCGTATCTGGGATAGAATGAGTGTGGATCGTGTTGACCATTTTGTGGCAAACTCACAAACGGTGCAGCAAAGAATTCAAAAGTATTACCGAAGAGATGCAACCGTCATTTATCCGCCAGTGAATGTAGAAGAATATTCCGTATCTTCAGAAATTGGTGATTATTTTATTACGGGTGGGCGTCTGGCAGCATACAAAAGATTTGACTTGGTTATACAGGTATTCAATAGATTGGGATGGCCGCTAAAAATTTTTGGGTCCGGTCCGGGATGGTGGAATGATGTGAAAAAACACGCAAAAAGTAATATTGAATTTTTGGGACGGGTAGACGAAAAAGAAAAAGCAAAACTTCTTTCTCGTGCTCGTGCATTCATTCATCCCCAAGTTGAAGATTTTGGGATTACGCCGGTAGAATCTATGGCAAGTGGTTGTCCCGTTATTGCATTTGGAGAGGGTGGGGCACGGGAAACCATTATTGCTGGGAAAACAGGTCTTTTCTTTTATGAGCAAACGTGGGAGGCCTTATTTGACCTTCTTCTTCGAAAATTTGATGCTGCTGCTTTTGATAGACATGCTATACGTGAGCATGCGCTTCATTTTAGTACAGAACGTTTTATTGAAGAGATGACCGGGCTGCTAAAAGAAAAATATGAACATCGGAATTGATATACGCTCTCTTTTTAGTGAACATAAAACCGGGGTCGGAGAATTTACCAGTGAATTTTTAGAGAATCTTTTTGCTGCTGATAAAGAAAATCAGTATTTTTTATTTTATGGGAGTTGGAAAAAAGATCCAAGCTGGCGTGAACCTTGGAAACAAAAAAATGTCCATTATATTTGCATTTCTTGGCCAAGCAAATTGGTGAATATTCTCTCTTTATTGAGAATAAAAAAGATAGATTCTTTTTTTAAAGAACAGTTGGATTGGTTTATATCACCAAATATTGGTTTTGCAACGGTGAGCCGTAGGTGTAAACATCTTTTGGTTGTTCATGATTTATCCTTTGCACTGCATCCTCAATGGTACTCATGGAAGAGACGATTTTGGCATTTTATTATATCACCAAAACGGCAATGTAGAAGAGCTGATATCATTATTGCACCTTCTGAAAATACAAAAAGAGATATTATACACAGATATCAAATACAGCCGGAAAAAGTGCAAAGAATATATCCGGGTTTAAGTAAAACTTTTTTGGATGATACTACGCAAATTACTCCAGAGAAAATACATGAAGTAAAGCAGAAGTATACATTACCCTCTCGATTTTTACTTTTTTTGGGAACGATAGAGCCACGAAAAAATATAGAAAGTGCTATTACTGCATTTACCAAATGGAATAAGAAACAGAAAGAAGCATATATATTAGTAATTGCAGGACCATTGGGTTGGAAGTATAAAAAAATTATAAAAAAAATAGATTCTCATTCGGATGTTGTATATATTGGATATGTTGATGCACAGGATAAGGCCGCATTATACAAACTTGCACGGGTATTTATCTATCCAAGCTTTTATGAGGGGTTGGGGTTTCCTATTTTGGAAGCGCAATCAGTAGGAACTCCTGTGGTTACGAGTAATAATAGCTCTCTAGTTGAGGTAGCTTTTCAAGATACATATCTTGCACATCCGCTTGACAGCAATGAGTTAGAAAAGGGGATTGCATTTCAATTTACAAAAGAAAAGGCAGATAATGAGAAAAAATTTGTGCATTTTTCTTGGACTTCATTTGTTAAAGAATTTTTGGATAGTGTTTCTGCGAATAAATATAGAAAATAAATATATTTTTTCTTTTTTTATTCACAGTTAAGTCACAAAACAAGAGATTCATTAAAGATTTTCTGAAAAAATATGGAGGGGTGAATCATAGGTGCAAATAATATAATAATAAAAAATACGCTCTATACAGCGTATTTTTTATGTTTTTTGTGAAAAAACGTTCGTCAAGTCTGTCAATTTTGTCAATAGTGTATACTTATCCACAGCTGTGTACAAACTGTTGACAAGTGGGCGTTTCGGAGAAAGTGTTTTCGCGTTATAATGAGATGCACAGATGAGCATTTTTTGTTGCCTGTACAAAAAAATTTATGCACCCCATACAAAGAAAACTTTTAGAACTCACAGTGAAAAAAAATCTTTCACATCTGACTTTGCGTCAGATTGGGGAGCTTATTGAAATTGAAAATGCACCACAGAAAATCAAACATCACCTTTATCAGCTGGCGAAAAAAGGATTTATACGCATGGATCGAAAAAAGGGAATTTTGCAGCTTGTGAATGCATCAAAAAATAGATCACTTCTCGCTGTTCCAGTATTGGGGAGTGCGAGTTGTGGTGCCGCAACTATTTTTGCTGATAATACGGTAGAGGGGTATCTGCAGGTTTCTCCTGGGATGCTTAAAAAAACGAAAAATATTTTTGCTATACAGGCAGTTGGAAATTCCATGAATAGGGCAAATATCAATGGGAAAAATATTGAAGAGGGGGATTATGTTATTGTGGATAGTCAAAACCAATCACCCAAAAATGGCCAATATGTCGTTTCTCTTATTGATGGTTTGGCAAACATAAAACGTTTTTATCACGATAAAGAAAACGAGCAAATTGCACTTGTTTCCGAATCTACTTCGCAATATATGCCGATTTACATCCACCATGATGATGCCGATGCATATCAGGTGAGTGGGGTTATATTGCAGGTGATAAAGCAACCAAAATTTTAGTATGCGAATTGGGATAGATGCACGCATGATGGGGAAAGGGGCTGGTATTGCACGATATGTAGAGCAGTTGGTTTTGGCCTTGGGGAAAATTGATTCAGAAACGGAGTATATTCTTTTTGTAAACTCTTCCTCACGTATTCCAGAGTTAGGAAATAACTTTCGTTTGGTTTTTTGTGATATACCATGGTATTCCCTAGAAGAGCAAACAAAACTTATTGGTATTCTCGATCGTGAAAATTTAGACCTCCTTCATTTTCCACATTGGAATGTTCCTCTTTTATATAAAAAGCCTTTTGTCATTACCGTTCATGATCTTATCATGTATCATTTCCCTCGTGCAGAGGCTACCACGCTTGGTCCATTAAAATATTTTTTTAAGGATAGAATTCATAGAGTGGTCTTAAATCATGCTTGCAGAAAGGCACAACGTATTTTTGTAACGAGTGAATTTACCAAAAATGATCTGCATCAAACCCTTAAGGTTCTTCTTGAAAAAATGGTAGTTACGTATCAGGCACCGTTTGAGACTCATGCATCGGTTGACATGCAAAGGCGTGCGTCTCTTCTTCAAAAGTACAAAGTACAGGAGCCCTATATACTCTATGTTGGGTCTGCGTATCCGCATAAAAATTTGGAAAATCTTCTTCGAGCCTGGAAAATCTTTAAACAAAGAGATACCGGAGGGTATACTTTGGTTCTTGTGGGAAAACGTTCAGCTTTCTATGAAAGACTCATACAGATGAAAGAAATGCAGGAAGGCCATGACGTGATCTATACTGATTTTTTGGAGGATGAAGATCTGGAACTTCTCTACCAGGGTGCATCGCTTTATGCGTTTCCAAGCTATTATGAGGGTTTTGGTCTTCCACCACTTGAGGCCATGGCCAAAGGGGTTCCAGTTGTCAGTTCTTCTGCGACCTGTCTTCCGGAAGTACTCGGCGATGCTGCTTTGTACTTTGATCCGAAAAGTCCTGAAAATATGGCTTCTATTATAGAAAAAGCACTTACCGATGAAGATATACGGCTTGATCTTCAAATAAGGGCAAAAGAGATACTCATGCAATATTCATGGGAAAAATTGGCCAAAACAACGGTAAAAGGATATCATGAAATTTTTTCCCAACTTTCTTCAAATTAAACTGTGCGTATCTTCTTTACTTTTCTTGTGACAAGTTGCAATTTTATGCTATAATACGAGCAGAATGTAAGCTTGTCGCATGCCAAAAAAACGAGGAAGAATTACCCGTCTTTGTTCTGTTTGCCGGTTGTCTGGTCATACAAAAAAGACCTGTAAACTGGAAATTCAGGATACAAAAAAGACCACTTCGTTGGAATCAGTTGGAGATTCTAATGTTTGGATCACTCCAAATACGATTCCGTCCTCTACCAAGAGGCATATTTTTGTATGTGTACATGATCGGGCAGAAACTTCTCCTCATGTAGTAAATCTCCGTCCTAAAGAAGAAGTTTGTCTAAAAGATGTTGGGGTATTTACCGAAAAGCCAGTAGCACAGCAAAAGAAACTTTTGGTTGATTTTCCTCGTTTAGTTCAAAACTCACAACAAAGATGGGCGGTTTCTCCAGGAATTCTTTCTGCATATCGAGAAGATATGGCAGAAAAGCGAGAGCAACGTGACGTACCCGTTATAAAAAAGTTTTTACAAAAGAAAGAACAGGAATCGGTTGCTTTATTTCCTTCCGATGCAGAAGTGGATGTTTTAGCTAAGTATCGTACCTTAGATCAAAGACCTTTAGTACAAAATTTTCAGAATAGGGGAGAAAGAGCAATTAGCATAGAAGAGGATGAATATTCTCTTCCGGTTGCTATTGTTCACGAAGATACTCCAAAAGAAAATGTCACAACATATTCTCAAAAAGAAGATGACTCTTCTTTTATAGATCGACCTCGATTTCAGATATCACGTTTCTTCCCTAAACCCGTTTTGCGGTATGCTTTTGCATTTATTGGTCTATTATGTGTTCTCCCATTCCCGGTATTTGGGTACTACAAAAAAGTAAAATCTGATGGAAAAGAGGTTATTGAACAGAGTACAAGTGCATTTTTGTCACTTCAGGCTTCTACGGTTGCGGCACTCCAGGCCAATATAGACAAGGCGCAAGGAGACTTGGTTTCTGCATTGGCCGCATTTTCTCAAGCAGAATCTCTTTTAGAAAAAGATCACAAAGTTCTCCTGTTTGTTTCAAAGTTACTTCCCATTATTGGTCCGCAAGTTGAAAGCAGACAACATATCCTTATTGCCGGAGAGCATCTCGCTTTGGGAAATAAGTACTTGGTAGATGGATTGGATCAGATAAATACAAATTCTGAACTTGCTTTGACTTCTAAATTGGTGATTTTACGTGAACATATGGAAGCGTCTGCTGTGCAATATAAAACAGCATTGGAAAGTTTGGAACATGTAGGCTCTGAAGCCCTCCCGGTCGAGTACCAACAAAGCTTTGAAGAATTCAAACTTCTTTTCGCTACTTTTGTGGATGATATGAATGATTTTTCAGATCTGATTGATGCAACGACAACCATTTTTGGTCATGATGATTTTCGACGTTACTTGATTGTATTTCAAAATGATCACGAGATCCGTCCTACAGGTGGATTTATGGGAAGTTTTGCGACTGTAGATGTGCAGAAAGGGAAACTTTTACACGTAGATGTGCCTGGGGGTGGCACCTATGATGTGCAGGGGCAATTGAATGAAAATTATAAACCACCAGTCCCATTACAACTTATCAACACGAAGTGGGAATTTCAAGATGCAAATTGGTTCCCAGATTTTCCAGCAAGTGCACAAAAGATGCAATGGTTTTATAGAAAAACGCGAGGTGCTTCAACAGATGGTGTTATTGTTTTGAATTCAAATCTTCTTTCACATATCTTGAATGTAGTTGGACCCATTACGCTAGATGAGTACGGCGTGACCTTTGATGGTGACAATGTTTTAGAGAAACTTCAGCAGTATGTAGAAAAAGATTATGATAAGGAAGAAAACAAGCCAAAGGCAATTGTTGGTGATTTACTTGAAAAAATTATGGATAAGGTGGTACATGCCGGGGTTGTCGATATGCTTCAACTTTTAACACAACTTCATAATGGTCTTGAGAATAAAGATATTCAGGTATACTTTAATGATCCAAATATTGAAAATAAAATGGGAAGTTTTGGTTGGACCGGGCAGATACGGCAAGTTCCTGAAGATCAAGATTATCTCTTTGTGGTAAATACCAATGTTGGAGGATCAAAGTCAGACGCCAAGATAGAACAAACCATAAAACATTTGGTTGAGGTAAATGAAAATGGTGAGGTAACTGATACGGTTATTATTCACCGTGAGCACAAAGGACAAATTGGTGAAGAGTTTTATGGGTATGATAATATTGATTACCTACGGGTTTATGTCCCAGAGGGAAGTCAGCTTATAGATGCTGGAGGATTCCAGTTTCCAGAAGAGAGTGCATTTTTAGCTCCTGAACAGGGTGCACAGGATGACCCAGATATTCTCTCATATGAAAAGGATGAGTCTATTCATGTAAAGACGGGAACGCGTGTTACACACGAGTTTGGTAAGACCGTATTTGCCAATTGGATGATTACGCCGGTTGGCCAAGTGCAAGAAGCATATTTTACATATAAGCTTCCATTTAGCATACGAAAACGACCCATTCCAATGACAAATTTTGAAAAATGGCGTAATAGTTTGTCGGGGATAGAAAAAACCGAAGCACTTCGGTATAGTTTATATGCGCAAAAGCAGTCCGGTGTGCAAAGTGACTATGTTTTTGAACTTCTTCATCCTGAAAATGTGAATTTGGTGTGGGGGAGTGATGACGACTTAGTTGATTCTGGTAAAAGTTATCACTATGAGAAAAAAATGCAAAATGATATGATGTTTGGTTTAGTGATGCAACAGGATAGTTAATGATGCATAATCAATAAGAAAAAACATTTTTTTCCTGCTTATTATTCATTATCACGTTGTATGCCTGTCAAAAAAAATAAACAAAAAGAAGAGGGGCAGGCGGCTGCTGAGAAAAAAGCACGCAAGCCGGCTAAGAGGATAACAAAATCATCTCGTAGAAAAAAAACGGGAATTTCTTTGGTATCCAAAAAGAAAAAAAAGAAGGATCTTGAGGATGGTGTTGAGGTTGTGCATCTGCCTGAAAAAGAAAAAGGTGTTCAACCAGAAGTCCAATTGGAGGATCCGGGCATTCCACATTTCTTAACTAAAGATCTTGATTCTGGCCATCACTCAGATATGGAAATTGATGATTTACTGGTAGATTCTTCGGAAAATCCTGTAAACCTTAAAGCGGTTGTGAAAGATGCTCTTAAAGAATTAGAGGAAGAAGAACATGTAAGCAGTGTTCATGATTTGAAAAATATGCCATTCCCACCTACTGTGGTGAAACATTCGGAAGAATCAGAAGAAGATGAAAATCAAGAAGATAGTGCTCACGCTGAGATACCCAAAGTTGTCCCAAATAAAGAAAAAATAAATACACAGCTGGCCAAGATATACGAAAATAAAGATGGAAGCATGCCAGACATGAAATATTTTGAAAAACGAAAGAGGAACAAGCTTATCACGGCCTTTTTTACACTTATATTTTCATGTATATTTGTTGGGGTTGTGGCATATGTTGGATTTTTTATTTTGCAAAGAGGTTCTTCTTTTTCAGAAGAATCAGTAACACTTTCCATTGAAGGAGCGGATAAAGTGAGCTTTAACCAAGATGTTCGTTATAGAATTCGGTACAGAAATGATCAACGTATTGCACTCAATAATGCAATTTTGCAAGTCCGGTATCCAGAGGGATTTGAGTATCAAGATAGTACTCTGTATCCAGATAATGATACCCATGATAAGTGGAACCTTGGTACACTTCAACCATTTGCCAGTGGATATATTGATGTATTTGGAAAGATGCATGCAGATGCAGATAATAAAGAATCTTTCCGCGTCTTTTTGAATTACTTTCCACAGAATTTTAGCTCAGAGTTTCAAAAAGTATCCCATTTGAATATAACTATGGGTACAGCTCCCATGAAGCTTGAGGTATCTGCTCCAAAAGATGTGGTGGTGGGAGATACGGTAGATATTACGCTTACGTTTGATACGGATCAGATTGATATGTTTGATACGGCGGCATTAGAACTTATTCCCAATGATGCTTTTGCGGTACAATCAAGTAGTATTCCATCAACTGCACTGGATCCCAATCGGTGGCTTCTTTCAAGCGTTTCATCGACCAAAGAAATGACGATCTCAGGAATTTTTACTGCAGCAGAAGATTTTTCTGGGATTACTTTTTCATTGCGTGGGTGGAGTGATAAGAAAGAGATGGATACGCAAGAAGGGTATATATTCTGGGAGGAAAATTATGCTCCAAATTTAGCCCAAACAGATTTTGTCAGTAAACTGGTGATAAATGGAGGGACCGATCAGTTGACCGTTGAACCTGGTGAAGTATTGAATATGAGCATATTTTTGAAAAACGAAGGGAAAAATGCGGTGGATAATGCAGACGTAGAACTTACGTTGGATGGTCCTTCATTCAATAAACAAAGTTTGTTGAAGTGGGCTGCCTTGGAAGATGAAAATGGTGGTGATATCATTGGAGACCAGCTCTCTGTGGATCTTCGTCGTGGAGTCCTTTCATGGGACAAGCGTCAGATTCCTAAGTTAGGTATGATTGAACCAGGGGAAGAGGTGATTATTGATATTAACCTTCCGGTGAAATCAGCAGAGGATATTGCATTATCAGAGTTTGTGTTACATGAAATTTCTGCGACATTGAAAGTAGAATATGAAGTAGATGGTGAGGTTGAAATCATAACACAAAAACCACTTGCGCTCACAGTGAATTCTGACCTTGACTTGGAAGTTCGACACGAAGTTGAAAAAGATACTTCTGAACATACGCTTACCTGGCTTCTTACAAACTCTTTTCATGAAATAAAAAATATTGAAATTGAAATGGATCTCTACGGTAAGATAGACTGGAATGAGGATCTTCTGGTGGTACCAGCTGGCAAGGTGGATTATGATCAAAATGCACAACGGATTATATGGCGGGTTGACTCGATGCCAACCTCAGTTGATGTATTGGCACTTCAATTTGGTTTTCAGCTTTCGGGAGCGAATCCAACACAAACCAATCTTACCTCAAAGATTAAACTTCAGGCCGTGGATGCTATAACCGAAAAAGATATTTTAAAGGTTATCGATGGAGTAAAATTAAATGGAGAAGACGGAACCTCACCGTAAATCTTTTGAAATGGTATGGATGAGCGTTTGCGACACACAAAAGAAATTATTGCAAAAAGGAGATGGTCTGCAATAATTTCTGCAGTAACCTTTTTTTTAGGGCTTATCTGGATAGCATACAATCAGTATCAACGTATTGAAATGTATAATCAAAAGTTAGAAAAACAAATGGAAGAATCCCAACAACAAGCGGATAAAGAATCAAAAAAAATTCAAGATGCTATTCAAAAAAAAATAGAACAAGATCTAGAAAAACAGGGGATACCTATAAGTGAATAATAAAAAACCAATGCATAAATGCATTGGTTTTTTTGTGCCCCCGCCAGGACTTGAACCCAGAATTCGTGGTCCGAAGCCACGCGTGATATCCGTTTCACTACAAGGGCAGAAAGAAGATATACATCTTCTTTGTGGGTCGCCTGGGGATTGAACCCAGAACCTTGGGCTTAAGAGGCCCCTGCTCTACCAATTGAGCTAGCGACCCATGCTTTCTTTCATTGGGCGCATGGTTAGCCGAATGGATCTCCATCAGTTCTCTCTAAAATTTCCGTTTTTGGTCCTTTCCAGGCCTTTGCCTTCAATGCATTTTCTGCAGCTTCTACCTGTGCTTCTTGTTTGCTGCCACCGGACCCGTCAGCAATCTTTTCATCACCAAGGTATACTCCTACCATAAACTCTTTTGCATGGTCAGGGCCATGTTCTTTCAGTACACGATAGGTTGGAGTGATTCCCACAATTTCTTGTGCTGATTCTTGGAATCGGGATTTTGGATCCATCCAGAGACCAAGTTCGAGTACTTCCGGAAGTTTTGTAATAATCCAACGTGTAATAAATTGTGCAGCCATTTCATATCCTTGGTCAAGGTAGATAGCTCCAACAATGGCTTCAATAGCATTGGCAAGAATATAATCCCTTGCTTTTACGTTGGTATCTTTTGACTCCCCATGAGAGAGAAAAAGATAGTCTTCGATTTCAATTTCCCTTGCCACCTGTGCACACATCTTTCCATTTACAAGGGCTGCGCGCCAGTTGGTAAGTTCCCCTTCCGGGTTGAGATAATTCTCAAAAAGGAATTCGGTAACTACCAGTTCCAAAACGGCATCACCTAAGAATTCTAATCTTTCATTGTGTGCAAGAGGGAAGTTTCTGTTTTCATTCAGGTAAGATCGGTGTACGAGCGCCTGAACGATCAGATCCTTATTTTTGAAATCAACACCTATTTTTTCCTCGAGGTTTTTAAATTTTTTGTCTTTGTATGCAGATACGGCCATAAGTTTATATATGGATCAATAGATTCTCCATACGGATTTACGGATATAGATGATATACCCGTAGATCTGTAGTAATATCTATGATCATTCTCCTTTGTGAGTAATGTCTTTGTATAGGCTTCCCAAAATACCATTTACAAATTTTCCCGCAGGTGTTCCACTGTAGGTCTTTGCAATTTCAATCGCTTCATTTATAGCTACTTTTGCGGGTATTTCTTTTTCAAAGAGCATTTCGTAAACTCCAATGCGGAGGATATTTCTATCAACCAGAGTGATGTGTTCCAAGGGCCAATTCTTGGCGTATTGTTCTATCTTGGTATCAATCTCTTTTTGATTATCAATAATAGCATTGACGGTTTTTTCTATATAAGAAAGGTTGGCAGCATCGAGCCCTTTTCCAAATTCTTGGATGTTTTGTTCGATAATTGCAGGCAGGGCACCGGTCGGTTTGTCTTTAAAATCCCATTGAAAGAGAATTTGCATGACCATTGAACGAGCCAGGTGCCTGTTGGACATAGATCTTATTTAGAAAGTTTTTTTGCCTTTTGAAGCAATTTTTGAGTGCGTTTTTGGGTATCAACCACTTGTCTATCTTTATATTTTCCCGTTTTTGGATTTACGGTATGAGGAAGATATGCATTACCTGCCTCATCATAGCGTACTTGTACGCCTTTGAGAGCAAAATGAGATGCTCTGTCTTTTTTTGAAGTTCGTGTTCGTCTTTTTGCTGGTAGACCCATACTGATTCTAAATAATAAGTGAATGTCGTATCCGAAAATGAAAACGGAAAGACTGCTTAACGTGGAGATTGTACCTTAGATTGGCCAAAAAATCAAGTACCCACCTGGGGACATTGCCAAATTAGCTTTGTTTAGCTAAAATAGAGACATGGAAAGCATTTTGTGCACAAATCGGAATTTGTGGGAGAATAAACAAAATTCTCATTTTTTGCAGTCTTTTGATTGGGGGGAGTTCCAGAGACATTTTGGCAAGGAAATCCTTCGGATACAGATAAAAGAAGGGAATCAGGTTGTCGGTCAGGTGCAAGGAGTGGTTCATGCTTTTCCTTTGGGGATAAAGTATCTCTATATTCCAAGGTCTGAAATATCTACATCGGAGGAGTATTCATGCCTACTGGATTTTCTTAAAAAGCAATTTTCATTTGTTTTTGTACGTTTTGAACCCGTTTCATTACAATCAAGCATTATAAAGGATTTGCAGATCGTTCCAACACACCCACGTCTCTGGCAACATACACTTGTATTGAATTTAGAAGATTCCTTAGAAACGCTTCTTGCTCAGATGCACAGTAAAACTCGATATAATATTCGTCTGGCAGAACGAAAGGGGGTTGTTATTGAAGAAATTGAGGATATAGATATTTTTTGGAAGCTGAATGAAGAAACCTCACTGCGGGATAAAATAAAAACCCATGACAAAGCCTATTATAAAGAAATGATTAAGGGAAAGCAGATGCGTCTCCTGTGTGGTTTTGTAGAGGGGAATCCTGTCTGTGCTGGAATTTTTTCTTTTTACAATAAGAGATGTACCTATTTGCATGGAGCTTCGGGAAATGCATATAGAAATGTTATGGCACCGTATCTTTTGCAATGGCATGCCATAAAAATGGCACAGGACCTTGGGTGTGAGGAATATGATTTTGGTGGTATTGCAGCTCCTGCTCAAAAAGATAAGCCAAGTACAGAGTTTCATAATCTTTGCTGGAGTGTTGAGGATAAACTTACGGGTGTTACACGATTTAAAGCAGGATTTGGAGGAGGACGTGAAAGCTATGGGGATTCGTTTGATATCATTTTAAACTTAACTTTATACAAATTGTATACTTTTTTGAGGAGACTAATAGTATGAATCTATGATAAAAAAGTGGAAACTCATTAGTGAGAAAAAGAACATTGGACGTTCTTCTCGTATGATCATTGATACCCGTTATTACGAGCTGCCTACAAAGAAAAAAATTGCTTGGGACGTACGGATGGGGTTGGGAAAAGTTATTATTTTTGCACTCGATAAAAATGGTAAGGCCATCATTATTCGACAATTTCGTCCGGGTATTTCTGCCATAGATACCGCATTGGTTGCGGGGGGAATCGATGAGGGGCTTACACCTTTACAAAATGCCAAAAAAGAACTTGAAGAAGAAGCGGGGTATATATCTTCTCAGTGGATAAGACTTGGCAAATATGCTACCAGTGCCGGAAACGCGTCTGGGTGGGTACATAGTTACTTGGCAATGGATTGTCAGTATGTTGGACAAAACCTAGAGGAGAATGAATTTATAGAAGTAAGTACGCATTCAGTTGAAGATGTGCGTACGTTCATTGGACGTGGAAAGATGCTGGATTCCGCGTGTGTACTCACAGCACTGCTTGCTCTTGAGCATTTAACCCAAAAAAAATCAGAGAAGTATTAAACTCTATGTGGTCAAAAAATCTTTTTCTTAAAGTAAATGCAAAGGTAGGAATGAATCCAAAATTTGATGCCATTATGATTTTTATTACACATTTTGGTATTGTTTTTCTTACCTTTTTGAGCTTGATTCTATCGTGGTTTACTCTAAAAAATTTGTTTTTTAGTTATATTTTTTTTGTGTTGATTCCTTTGTGCCTGTTTGCATTGGTATTGAGTTATTCTATCGCTTTTATTTTTCGACACCCACGACCGGAAAAAGAGATTCCCAATGTCCGTGTCCTTATATCTACACTTGGAACCTGGAAATCATTTCCATCTGACCATACCTTATTTTCCTTTATTCTTGCAGCGCATCTCTTGTTGTTTGTACAAGCTCTTTCTCCTGTGGTAGTATTGATATCATTCCTTATGCTTGGTTTTGCCAGTCTCATTGGGATTTCCAGGGTATATGTAGGAGTTCACTATCCAAGAGATATTTTGGGTGGCTTTCTCCTTGCTTTGTTCTGTTGTTTATTGTTTCTCTTTTTATTATGAAATGTATTATCTTTGCAGGGGGTGCCGGTACACGGCTATGGCCAATAAGTAGAAAAAATTCTCCAAAACAGTTTGAAAAACTTAAAGATGGTCGTTCAACGCTTCAGATGGCAGTAGAGCGGATTTCTGATTTGGGGATGGAGAATATCTATATTTCTACCAACGAGGCTTATATATCTATTTTAAAAGAACAAGTTCCAAATTTGCCGGAAGAAAATATTTTTTTGGAACCTGCCAAAAGAGATCTTACGGCTGCTGTTGGTCTTTCTTTGTGTCGACTAAAAAATTCGGGCTATTCGGGGCCCATTGCTATTTTGTGGGCGGATCATTTTGTAGAAAATGTGAATACTTTTGTACAAGCACTTCTCAAAGCAAAAGATTTAGTTTTGAAAAATCCAAATCGGTTTATCTTTTTGGCAGAGAAGCCAAGATTTGCAAATCAAAATTTAGGATGGATCCATGTAGGTGATTGCATTGAAGAAAATCAGTTTCAGTTTGAGGGATGGAGGTATCGTCCAGAGCTTACTGAGTGTGAGCATATGTTTGAAAGTAAAAGTTGGTTATGGAACCCAGGATATTTTATTACGGATTTAGATTTTGTGCTTGACCTGTATAGGGTGCATGTCCCAGAAATGTACGAGCGTTTGCAGAATATGTCTACAAGTGAAGAAAAAATTCAGACAGAATACGCAAGTTTGGATGCTGTCCATTTTGATAGTGCTATCGTGGAAAAAGTTCAAAAAGATCAAGCGGTGGTATTGAAGGTGGATTTAGGATGGAGTGATCCAGGGACATTGTATGCACTCAAGGAAGCCCTTGTACCAAAAACTGAAGATAATTTGGTAAGGGGAGATGTAGTAGACCTTGGTTCGCACGACAGTTTTATCTTTAATGCGGAAAAAGGAAAATTAGTTACCACCATTGGCCTTGAGGGGGTGATGGTTATTAATACTGGGGATGCGCTGTTGGTGTGTCACAAGAATGATGTTCCAAAGATTAAGGAACTTTTGAAAAAAATTGAAGAAGAGGGGAAAGAACAATATTTATAAAAAATATTCATTTCCGTAGTAAAAATTTTATGAAAATTGGATTCCACAAATGGACTCTGAGTATAGTTGGTATTTGTATAATTTTTTGTTTCTTTTTTTTATATTCAGAAATATATTCAAAAGATGTGTCGAATGGAAAGTCTGTAAGTTTTGAGTTACAACAAAATCAGACCGTATCAGAACTTGCAGCAAAATTGGAAGAAAAAGGTATTATACGATTTTCGGGTCTTTTTAAAAAATATATTGTTTTTCGCGGTGTAGATAAAACAATGCAGCCCGGTGTGTATAGGGTTGAACCACCGGTGACATTGGCACGGATTGTGGATGCACTCAAGAATACAAGACAAAATCGTGAGGAAATTTCACTTACGATACTTCCGGGATGGAATCTCAAAGATATTGCGGCTTATTTTGAAAAACAAAATATTGCCAAGGAAGAAGAAGTGTATACACTTTTGGGACACCCAGCACAAAAGACAAAATTTCAATTTCCAATTGGGGATATAAAATTATTTAAAGATGTTCCTCGTTCAGGAAGTCTCGAGGGGTATCTTGCGCCAGAAACAGTACGTTTTTATAGTGATGTAACTTTAGAGGAAGTTATAGAAAAGTTTCTTCATATTCGTGAAGCCCAGTTCAGTGACCAAATGCTTTCCGACATAAAAAAACAGGAGAAGAGTATCCATGATATACTAACTATGGCAAGTATTCTCGAACGTGAGGTAAAACATCCAGAGGATAGAGCGATGGTGGCAAATCTCTTTTGGAGACGGCTCACCGCGAATTGGGCACTTCAAGCTGACTCTACCGTTCATTACGCCGTTGAACGTGAGGACAAACAAGTTTTTACTACGGATGAGCAAAGAAAATTTGATTCTCCATGGAATACCTATAAGTATCCCGGACTCCCTCCTACGCCTATTTCTATACCAAGTATTGATTCTATTATGGCGGCAATATATCCAACACAAAATAGTTATTGGTTCTTTCTTACTACTCTGGACACCGGCGAAGTGAAATTTTCAAAAACTCTTGAAGAACATAATGCAAAAGTTCAAAAATATTTACGATAGATATTTAAAAAAATAAAATGTATCTATGCCCAAACAACCGTCTCATTCCCATTGAGTTTCACTTACTGAAAATGGGGCAACGTATACTGATGCAATAACGGCGGCGGATAATTGGGAGGAGAAGGAACGTTCAAGATCTTTACTTTCAAAAAAGTTACAAAATGCAAAAAGGAAAAGTAACCGTGCTTTGTTGGATAGGGTCCGTATAAAAAAGTTGGTATCATACAGTCGCAAGGGAGTTGATGTTTAGATAGTTGGTGGTGAAGCAATACAGGACATGTTTTTTATAGATTTTACTTGTGGTGGGCATGATTTTGTATACCACTTTGTCCCATCCGGTGAGGTCTGGATTGATAATGATATAATGCCCAAGGGACAAAAATTTGTTCTTTTACATGAACTTCACGAGAGGAGACGCATGGCAGAAGGTTGGGGTTACCCAAAAGCACATTACGAGTCGAGTAAGATAGAGTATCATTGTAGGCATTTTCCATCGGAGTTAGATCTTCATCTTCGACAAGAACATAAAATCAATGGTAATATTACTGCATAATTTTTATTTACTATTTTAGATTCAGCTACTATGAAAATTACTCCACTCCTATTTCACAAAAAATTACAGGGAAAGATTGAGGTCGTATCCAGAAAAAAAATTCGTACACGAGAAGATTTGAGTTTAGCCTATACTCCAGGGGTAGCGGATCCTTGTCGGGAGATAGCAAAAGATGTGTCAAAAGTTTATGCGTATACACGTAAGTCCAATATGGTAGCTGTGGTAACTGATGGAAGTGCTGTTTTGGGTCTTGGAAATATTGGTCCGGAGGCTAGTCTCCCGGTTATGGAGGGGAAGGCCGTTTTATTTAAAGAATTTGGTAATGTAGATGCTTTTCCTATTGCACTTACCACTCAAGATCCCGATGAAATTATTGAGACAGTTGTACGTATTTCTCCAATGTTTGGTGGAATTAACTTGGAAGACATTGCCGCACCAGCGTGTTTTTATATTGAAGAAGAACTCAATAAAAGATTGAGTATCCCCGTATTTCATGACGACCAGCATGGTACTGCGATTGTGGTTTTGGGTGGGCTCTACAACGCTTTGAAAGTTACAAAAAAGAAGATAGATAATGTACGAGTAGTGATAAATGGAGCGGGGGCCGCGGGAATTGCTATTGCCAAATTACTTTTGAGTGCCGGAGTAAAGCATATATTTTTGGTAGATTCTACGGGTATTATCTTTGAAGGAAGAGAGAATCTTACCGATGTAAAAAAAGAAATGGCAAAATGTACAAATGCAGAAAAACGCAAAGGTAGTTTGGAAGAAGCTATAGCCGGAAGTGATGTATTTATTGGGGTGAGTCGAGCAAATGTTCTTTCAAAAAAAATGGTAAAAAGTATGAATGATGATGCTATCATTTTTGCGATGGCAAATCCCATCCCAGAGATTATGCCAAATGATGCATTATCGGCAGGTGCGACCGTTGTTGCAACCGGAAGAAGTGATTTTCCCAATCAAATCAATAATGTTTTAGTTTTCCCAGGCATTTTCCGAGGACTTCTTGATGCACGTATGGATTGTGTCACCAATGCTATGAAAATTGATGCAGCAAAGGCCTTAGCTCGTTATGTGAAAAAGCCTACAGCCAAAAAAATCATACCTTCGGTTTTTGACAAGGGCGTAGCACAGGCCGTTGCACGCGCAGTAAAAAAACACAAATAAGGAAAGTATGTTGAATACAATGTTCATTGTTGTAGCTAACCTGGTTCCTGTATTGGGAGTATATCTTTTGAGTTGGAGCACCTTTGAATTTTTTATTGCGTACTGGTTTGAAGCAATTATTATAGGACTTTTTACTTTTGTTCGAATTCTCTGTGCCAAAAAAGTACCTGCTGCTGACACTGTACCTTATTCACATCTTTCTACGAAGCAAAAAATTGGATATGCTCTTTTTTTCTTGATTTGGTATTCTATATTTTTGGGAGTGTTTCTTTTTTTCATTACTTTTGAGACTTCTGAAATGCATAACAAACTTTTTTCAATGGGAAATTTAGCATTTTGGATTCCTGTTGGAATATTTTTTGCCAAGCATATAGTCAAGTTTCTTACTGAATGGAGTCAAAAAATGTTTGAACTCCTTGGACCAGATAGAGCATTTATGCCAGCGATTAAATGGGTGGTGGTAGTATTATCAATTCTCATTGTTGGGGGGTTCTTTTCTCTTAAAGACTCTGATGGAAAAGTTTTTGTTATTGTATTTTTTGTTTTGAAAAGTGTTTTTGAGATATATCAACTTCGAAAGAAGAGAAGTCTAAACTAATTCTTATGTATACTTCAGATTTTGACTACAATTTGCCCACAGAGCTTATAGCACAAAAATCCGTTGATCCTCGGGATCATTCCAAGATGATGGTGGTAAATCATGGTACAGAGAGTATTGAACACAAACATTTTTTTGATATTGTAGATTATCTCCAAAAAGGAGACCTGATTGTTTGGAATACTTCAAAAGTATTTAAGGCAAGACTCTTTGGAAAGCTTATGGCGCAAAATGGAGAAAATCTTTGGGAGCATAAACGGAAGATCGAACTTTTCTTGGTCCGACCCATGGAGAATGATGGGGTATGGAAGGTTCTTGCAAAACCAGGAAAACATGTAAAAAACGGTATGAGAATTGTTCTCTCATGTTCGTGTGAAGACGTCTCAGACTGTAGTTGTAATAATGAAGATTTTTTTTGTGATGTCCTTGTAAAGGAAAAAGAAGGGACCATTCTTGTGCAGTTTCCGGATACAGAAGAGGCGGTCAGAAAAAAAGCAAATCGGTATGGGCATATCCCTATCCCACCGTATGTAAAAGATGAACCGCATCAGTTGGAGTTGTATCAAACAGCATATGCACAACAAGAAGGATCGGTTGCCGCACCAACCGCTGGGTTTCATTTTACAGATGCGCTCATAGAGAAGCTTACCAAAAAAGGAGTTGAATTTGCAGAGGTAAGTTTACATGTTGGTTTGGGTACATTTTTGCCGGTAAAGACAGAAAGGGTGAAAGATCATACTATGCATGCAGAGATTGTAGAGCTAACAAAAGAAAATGCAGAAAAAATAAACCGTGCCAAGAGAGAGGGAAGAAGAGTTATTGCCGTGGGGACTACCACAGTGCGTACTTTGGAAGGTATTGCTATGCTGCGGGATCTTTGTCCGACGCAAACTCCCATGCAGGTGCATGCCTATCATGGGGATATTAATATTTTTATAACGCCGGGGTTTGAATTTCAAATTGTGGATGCTATGATCACCAACTTTCATCTTCCAAAATCTACGCTTCTTATGTTGGTATGCGCGTTTTCAAAAAGCCAGGCACTCATGATGGAGTGTTATAGAGAAGCGGTAGCCCAAAAGTATAGGTTTTATAGTTTTGGAGATGCGATGTTTATTGTCTAGATTATCCCAAATAAAAAAATTGGTTATGTGCCAATTTTTTTATTTGGGATAATTATGAAATTATTTATGATTTATAACCCCATTCGTGTTTGAATTTTATAAATCGGTCTTCCCGTATAGACGCACGCATACGTGTCATAAGATCGAGAAGATAAAAAAGATTATGTTTAGTTGAAAGTTTGTAGGCAAGTAGCTCATTGGATTTAAAAAGATGGTGTAGATATGCACGTGAAAAATTTTGGAGTGGACTCTCTTCTAAGAGGGGATCAATTGGAAGGTGATCATTGGCATATTTACTATTGGTGATGTCAATCCAGAGGCGTCTTGGATTTTTTTCATTTCCAGAAGCTTCTGTTTGAAAAGTTTGTGGTGTTACATAGAGGGCACCATTACGGGCCATGCGTGTAGGCGCGACACAGTCAAACATATCTATGCCACGCTCGACCACATCAAAAAGATCCAAGGGGGAGAAGCCTACGCCCATGGTATAGTGAGGTTTTTCTTTGGGAAGTAGTGGAGAAATCCAATCAAGAATATTTTTTGTGGCGTCCATGTTATATCCAATAGATTCTCCTCCAATGGCAATACCATCAAAATCCATTCCGCAAATTTCCTTTGTAGACGTTTCACGAAGGGAACGATGATTTCCTCCTTGAATAATACCGAACAAAAATTTTTTATAGAGGTCACTTTTCTCAGAAAGATTTTTTTTGTGTGCATCTATACATCGCTTTGCCCAACGATGTGTTCGCTCCATTGCTTGCGTTGCATAATCCATTTCTGCGTTGTCAGGGGTACATTCGTCAAACGCCATAATAATATCTGCACCAATTTTGTGTTGGATATCAATGGCAGACTCTGGAGTAAATCGATGTTTTGACCCATCAATAAAACTTCGAAAATCAACACCATCTTCATCAATTTTTACCAATTTTTCTCCATTGCTTTGTGCATCTTTTTGCGCTCCAAGGGAAAATACCTGAAAGCCTCCACTATCGGTTAATACGGGTTTGTCCCATTGCATGAAGTTATGAATGCCACCAAAGGTATCAAGAAGATCTGCCCCAGGCTGGAGATGAAGATGATACGTATTGGCCAATATAATTTGTGCATCAATTTGATGAAGATCTTGAGTATCCAAGCTTTTTACCGTAGCTTTCGTTCCCACGGGCATAAAAATTGGTGTTTCAATATCCCCGTGATCAGTATGGATAATTCCGGTTCTTGCAAGGCATTCACTGGATTGTGATGTTTGTTCAAAAAAATTCATATGCTCATAGCATAGGCGATTTTGTATTTTTTTTCAATAGGGGTACAATGAGCAATATGAGCATACGAAATTTCAATATTTTTTGTGTTGTCAGTATAGGATTCTTTTCTTTTGGAACGGCGTATCTTTGGTATGAAAAAATGTCTCCTGAGAGAGCAGATTTTGATCCGGGTATTGAACTGACAGAATTTTATGACTTTCAAGAAGAAAAAAACGTACCCAAAAAAAATGAAGAAGTTATTCGTTCCACTGTTTTAGAAGATACGGTAAAGGATGAAGAAAAAGATGCCGCAGTGGACGATACGACTCCAAATATACCAGAAAAAAATGATATTCAATTGCTTCCCAAGGAAATAAATTTAGATGTTCCTTTTACATCTCAGGCACCGGAAAAAAATTGGGAACAGCCATGGCAAGATGCGTGTGAAGAGGCTGCTGTATTGATGATGGATGCCTATTATAAAAATTACGATGTAAGTCCATTATTTGCAAAGGATGAAATTCTGAAGATGGTAGCGTGGGAAGAACAAAAGGGTTGGGGGGAAAGCATTGGAATAGAACGGGTGAGTCAATTGGTAGAATACTACATGGGAGAAAAAAGTCTAAAAAGTAGAGAGCATTTACAAATTATTGAAAATCCTAAGGTAGAGGAAATGAAAGCATCCCTTGCTCTCGGGCATCCAATCCTTGTAGTTGCCAACGGAAAGATTCTTCCCAATCCAAATTTTCGGGGAGATGGTCCGGTGTATCACGCACTTATAATACGTGGATATACGGAGGAAAAATTTATTACCAATGATCCTGGAACGCAGTTTGGAAAGAATTTTTTATACTCATATGAGGATCTTATGAATGCCATTGCAGATTGGAATGGCGGGGAAGTTGTGCAAGGAAGAAAGGTAATACTTATGTTTAAATAAAAGTTATTCACTTGACAGAAAATTTTAGGTTGGTATAGTAGGAGTACTATGAAATATATTCAGAATACATTCCGTCGTTGGCACACCGAATCCGTCTCGGCGATTTTGTAGTGCAAGGTTTTTATAGCAAACAAAATTAAGAATCGCCGAAGGGCGATTTTTTCTTTTTACTTTTTTATCTATGATAACATATTCAGCTTACAACAATTGTTCACGCCGTTGGTCTCGCATTTTATCTGCTCATTGAGATCGCTTTTTGGTGTGAAAATATTTTTCTTCAAAATGCGGTCTCAATAGACCGCATTTTTGTGGATTTTCCCACATTTTTGAGGAGGTGAGCATGAACGGGAAGTACGGAAGCTGGCGCATTCAGGACGGAACCGTTTCGCGGATGATTGATGGGCAGCTTGTGGAGCTCTCGATTAATCCCGTGGGAGATGGTACGGCCATTGCCATGTATGGGGACATGCCCGAGCAGATCAAGACGGTGCTCATGGGCATGTGCCTGTTTGATGCGCGTTGGCAGGTGCAGTTCGAGAAGCCCAGCGGAAAGAATGGACAAAACGCACCACCGGCTCGTAGGAGTCTGGCTCTCCCACATGACCGGCAGCAGGCCTACGATCGGATCCTGCAGGGGAAGAAGGTCGAGTACATCTTTGTTCCTTCTACGCCAGGTGTCTATCACCAAAAGCTCCTTGTCTACCAAAGCAGGAGTCTACGTGACCTGCAGCCCGAGCGCGTTCTCTACCATCTTCCGGTATTGGAGTACCTGTCCTACATCTGTGAACTCGAGCAGGTGTTGGGGATGCCACTGCCGGAGCTGCGTGCTGCCCTTTCACGTTTTGCTGACATCATGCTTGGTCGAATCATGGAGGAACTCTGTTTTCTCGGTGATCGGCTGGAGTTCATCTCTCCCATGAGTGATGCTGGCATCCTGGATCCGGGCGAGTCCTATCTCCATCCCTACACGTACTTCGACCAATACAAAATCGACCCCAACAGTGTCGTCGGGGTCGAGGATTTGGTTGAGCTGCGTCTGAGTCATACGGCACAAAGCCGTACGGGGGTGCAGATTCCCATGCAGTGCCTCATCATGGATGCGACCAACCCCTACACGGACAAGACGCTCCGTCAGGGTGAGTTTGAAAGCATCAACTTGTAGACCCGCCCGTCAAAGCCTTCCGGCAAGACGGGCAAGGCCCACCTTTGGCGGGGAGCGTTACAGCGCTTCCCCGTCACACCAACTATACCGTGTGAGAAAGGAATTCGTCAATGCGTTTTTTTTGCACTGTCTTTCCACATTCTGATCCCAAACACCTCCCACCACCCAATGATCCAATTTGGAAGTGGATTATGGCCGTTGTTGCCATGAACATTCTCCTTCTGTTTCTTATCTAATCCGCCGTAGGCGTCTTACGGCGGCTCAATCACTTTTCTATGAAATCAATTCATAAAAACAATTTGGATACATATTTACTTGGAAGTCAATTTTTTGGTACGGGCGGAGGGCTTCCATTAGAAAAACATAAAAAAATTTTCCTACAGGCTTTGGAAAAAAAATATGATCTGTCTTTTACCAATATTCATTCCTTTGAAAGTCATGACAGGTTGGCTTCCATATACGGAGTAGGAGATCCATCAAAAGCGCAAGAAAATTTTGAAGAACTTACTTTGCAATCACTTGCGCAATTTGAAAGATTAAGTGGAATAAAAGTGAAAGGAATTATTCCGGGAGAAATTGGAGCAGAAGGTCTAGCTTTTTTATCCGGATCTATTTTAGATTTGCCTGTGGTGGATTCTGATTTGGTGGGGGGGAGAGCAGCCCCCGAGATTCAATTGGATACTTTTACGGTGCATGCAAAGCCGCTTACTCCGCTCTTGGGTTTTGCAGAAAATAAAAAAAGTATTTTTTTAGAAGGAAATTTTTCAGCAGAAGAAATAGAAAACATACTCAGAACATTTTTTGAAAAAAATGGAAGTTCTGGAATGCTCGTTGGGTATCCCATTTTTGCAGGTGAGTATGCAAAGATTGGTATGCTACAAACGTTAAGTGAAACCTTACAAATGGGTGAGATTCTTGCAGACAAAAAATTATCTTCATTTGTCAGTGATCAGAATGGAAAACTGTTTGAAAATGAAATAATAGAAGAAGTTCATCTTGAAAGTGGGGGAGGATTTTTACAGGGGAGTATACAGACAAAGAATTATGAGATAGAGGTGAAAAATGAAAATATGGCTTTAATCCAAAAAAGGAACAGAAAGGATTTAGCTCAAGTACCGGAAATAATTATGGTTTTAAGTGCAGAAGGTACTCCTTTGCATAATGCTGACATTGCAAAATATAGGGGAAAGGAAGTACAAATAGTCGTCTTACCGGCAAAAGGGTATTGGAATGTTCATGAGAATCAACTTGCATGGGAGACTTTGCGCAGGCAGGAGTAAAATTGTATCCACTTTTATGGAGGAGGTGTACTTATGAGTTATACACATTGTGGATTGACTGGGGAAGGCAAGTATGCTACCATCCGATTTGTAACACAAGATATATGAAAAATACGTATTCAAACCACAGACTAGGGATTCTCTTTATGGTGTTTGTCCTCCTCACAAGCGGTGGTTTGAGTTGTACTGAATAAAAAATAAGCTACAAAGTTCTCAAAACCACCGCTCTGCAAGCGGTGGTTTTTCTTCCTATAGGTTGTTGGGCAGAAACGACTTCGAAACCGGTTTCCGGTTTTCTGAGTCGACGTGTTCGACAACCAAGGGACAACCCAGGGGAGAAAGATGCGAATCGAAAACGGCCTCCCCGTGTTGGAGCTGGAGAGCTTCATCACGGGGATGAAGAAGGCTCTGCCGAGCCTGATCAGGTTTCTGAACAGCGATCGGGTGCGGCAGCATCCGATCTGGGGGCAGCTGCTCCCGTTCCACGTCCGGCCCTACGGGACCGGGCGTTCGCCGGGGCACATCGTGCGCCCCGACATCGTCATCACGGAGCATGGCCCACGGATCACGGAGATCGACTTCGTCCCCTCGGGACGAGGGTTCTTGCTCTCGGTTCTCCGGGAGCAGGAGCAGCGCGACTTCTTGAGGTCCTTCTCCCAGTGGTACCGGGACATGGGGGCCGACAAGGTCTCCTACGGCACCACGACGAAGGACGGATGTCGCCCGGAGGTTCGCCTCTTCGCCGAGCGGCTGCGGGACATGATGGGGGTGGACATCCAAGCCCACGACATGGACACCGAAGCCAACCTGGTCAACGGGCACCTCGTGGACCGACTCTTCTACTGGTCAGAGCTGCCGGACAGGACGGTGGTGGATGGCAAGAACATCATGACGCGCGAGCCTTGGCTCGACAGCAAGATGATCTTCGCCATGATCCACCACTCCAACCCCGAGATGACGCAGATCCTGGAGGAGGAGATCGGCGCGGAGAACCTCCGGTTCCTGCGGAAGGTCATCCCCCACACGGAGGCACTCGATCTGCTGGATGAGACGGTACTGCGTGCGCGCTTCTCCACGAAGGAAGCGCGTGCGGGCGTCGTCATCAAGTCCACGGACGTCGAGACGGACGAGTCTTGGGGGGCCAGGGGCACCTCGATGCCGCGACGCGGCATGAGTGCCACCCAGTTCTTCAAGGCGGTCATCGATAGGGTTCCTCCGAAGGGAAAGTCCCTGGGAGACCACCCGGTCCTCCAGGACTTCGAGCCCTCCCTCGACTTCACGCAGGTATGGAACGGTGCCGTCGATGGCCGGATCCGGCTGGCGGATCCGGATCAGCTGGATCGGCCGCTCGGTGAGGTCACCTCCCAGTACGCCAGCTGGTTGGTGTTCGCCCGCGTCGGTGTCTACTTCCTCCTCAACAACGAGACGGACTCGGTCATCGTCCCGCCCTACGGGATCGTGACGTTGCGTCAGAACGAGGTCGCACATGGTGCCGCTGATTCCATGATCACGGCCTTCGAGATCAACTGATCGATACCCACCACCCGTAAAACCCACCACAAAACCCACCGTTGGGGGAGGCATTCAGTGTCCTCCCCCCTCCAAATAAAAAGTCCATATATAAATAAAATTGTGCTATAATAAATTTTACTTATATATCTATTTTTTATGGAAGTAGCAGCTCTCGCAAAAAAACTAATTCAATTTGAAACAACACATGAAAAACCTGATCAAATTCAGGAATGTTTAAATTTTTGTAAATCTTATTTAGATGGATTTCCGGTTATTATAAAGGAATTTGTATCTGAAGGAATTCCAAGCATTGTAATTCAAACAAAAGATACAACTGACGTAGATGTTCTTCTATTGGGACATATAGATACCATTCCTGGTCCAGATGAACTCTTTGAAGGAAAAGAAAAGGATGGCAAGTTGTATGGGCGGGGAAGTTTAGATATGAAGGCTTTTGTGGCTACTTCTTTGCAGGTATTGCGGGAACTTCTTGAGGAAGGCTACTTAGGGAATATTGCACTTGCCATAGTTTCAGATGAAGAGCTTGGTGGAAAGAATGGTGCAAATTATCTTGTGAATACAATAGGTTATAATGCAAAAGTAGTTTTGGTACCAGATGATGGAGAACGTATTGAGAACATTGTAACCGAGACAAAGCATATTTTACATCTTGAATTTTTTGCAAAAGGAAAAGAGGCTCATGGGTGTCAGCCGTGGTTTGGAAAGAATGCTATTCTTGATCTTATAAAGACATATAAAAATTTGGAAACACATTTTGAAGAATGCTTGAGTGCAAAAGATGAACAGTGGGTAAACACCATCAATTTAGGAATGATTGAAGGTGGTGTTGCTACCAATGAGGTACCTTCATCTGCCAAGATGAGTGTAGATATACGTTTTACCAAAAATACCTCAAAAGAGCAGATGATCCACTTTATTGAACAGTCGTGTGAAAAAGATGTTCATTATAAAATCCGAATGGAGGGCTTCCCAACTATTTTGGAAGAAGAAGATCCATTTTTGAAATCCTACGCTCAATTGGTAATAGAAGAGATAGGCAGACCAGTAACATTTTTAAAAAGTGGTGGTGGAACAGATGGAAGATATTTTGCGGAAAAAGGTATGAAGGTGTTAGTACATCAGAGTAATGGTGGAAATTGCCAGGCAGAAGATGAATATGTAGAAGTTGATGGTCTGTCTCGTCTTGTAAATATTCAAAAAAAATTCATTGTCAAAAATTTTTAGGAAAAAACAAAAAAACTTCTTTAACAGAAGTTTTTTTGTTTTTTTGAGCTACTATTACTTATGTGCTACAACTGGATGCATGGTAAGCCGAAGATCTTTTCTGAAAACATAGTCAAAAAGTTCTGAAAAGAATTCTCTTCTCTTACTTGGGTCATGCATAAGTTTTTGAAGTTCTCTGTGTTCATCAAAGACGTCGGAGCATATCAGTTTAAGCGTTGCATAGTGACGCATAAGCATTACAAATTCATGCCAGCGTTCCATACGGGGCCATCTCTCTGCAAATACTTCTTGAGCTTCTTTATTGTCTGCTATATTGAGAAGTAAATCAACTTCGGCATCAGAAAATTTAGGGGATCCTTCGAGAAGAGAAGTAACTGATGCTTCTTTTTTGGAAACCTTTTGTGCTCGTAAGAACATCTCAGCCGTAGCCGTACTTCCAAATGCTTCAGGAAGTTGGTAGGGGACATAATCCTCGGTGAGGTCATCAAATGCCCGCATAAGATCAGGGTCACCAAGATGTTGTCTCCATGCTGCCTCATGCACTGTGCCTATGACAGTAGGAACTTTTTTAAGTTCATCAAAAAATTTCTTTGTTCTTTTTGCAAATTGTTCTGCTCCCATTTTTCGAAGTTTACGTTTTCCTGCATAGAAGTAGTCCATACTATCTACCAAAACGATTCCTCCTTCTGTTTGTGGGTTTTGTTGTTCGGCTACTGCTTTTAAAAGCAGCTCTTGGTCCATTGCATGAAAATGACCATCAATAAAAGTAAAACCAACCTCATTAAGGCGTAGAAGGTGTCTGAGTCCTGTAATAACGGCACCTTTTCCGGATCCAGCCCGGCCTTCAATGATAACGGATTTTCCGGCGAGCATCTGGTGGAGGGTTTCAAGGGTCTCTTCTGGTCGCCAGAGATGCATTTTTCGAAGTTCCTCTGCTGAATATGAACCAAGACGTGCTCGAACCTCGGCATCTAAAATATTCCTGGATGCATGTTCTACTTTTAGGCCATTTATCTTTTCTCCTTTTGGCCCTTGTTCTGTATCAATATCATCTTCTTCTCTGAATTCTTGTATAGGATGTCCTAATTCCAGAATGGGAGGTTTTATTTTCCTTTCGTCCATAAAATTGAGTCTAAAAATATGGATTATCAACAATTTTATGATAATATATATCTATAAAAATGTCTATATTTTATGAAAAAAATACTTATCGTACAATTTCGTACTGACGCCACATGGGAGCATGAACAGTCTTGTTTTCATCAAGATTTTGAGGATCTCTGGGAACAATTTGAATTTGTAGATGCAGTACGAGACACAGAAAAATTGGAAAAAATAGGAAATTCACTCAAGTTGGGTACTTCGTATGCAGGGATAATTTTTGGGGGGTCAAGTGAATTTAACTATACCAAGGGGGATGCAGAAAAAGATTGGTGTAAAAAAACTTTTGACTTTATCCAAAAAATTCTAGAATCAAAGACACCTCTATTGGGAATTTGTTTTGGTTTCCAAACTATTGCTTTACAGCAAGGTGCAAAAATTGTGGATGACCTTACCATGCGAGAAGCGGGAACATACGTTTCCTATGTCACGGATATTGGACAAAATGATCCAATTTTTAAAAACATTCCACAAAAATTTTTGGCACAGTTTGGACACAAAGATACCATTATTAACTTCCCAGAACAGTTTGAGAAATTAGGATATTCAGAGCGTGTGATGTGTAATGCATTTAGAATAAAGGGGGAAAATGTTTGGGGTGTTCTTTTTCATCCGGAATTAAATCCTGATAGAATGCGTTTTCGTCTTCAATTTTCGCCTTCGTATGTTGATGGTATGGAGGTAGACAATGTATTTGAAAATTTAGAAGAGTCACCCTACGCGTTGGACGTGTTAAAGAATTTTATAGAGTATTGTCTCTAAATTATTTTTCCAGAGAAAAGAATGAAAAAGGTCCCCTAAAAGGGGACTTTTGTATTGTTCTTCTTGAGGACAGAGGAGATTTCTTTTGTTTTTTGTTTTCTGATACAATACACAGACTATGATTGACTACACAAAAGAACTCAATGAAGAACAACTTGCTGTTGTGGAGCGGGGGGATGGCCCCTGCCTCGTTTTGGCCGGTGCCGGGTCTGGAAAAACACGTACCATTTGTTATCGGGTGGCGTATCTTTTGGAACAGGGAGTTGACCCGGCACATATTCTTTTGGTTACTTTTACGAATAAAGCAGCAAAGGAGATGCAAGAGAGGGTGGCAAATATTATTGGAGCGGAAAAGAGAATACTTTGGTCTGGTACCTACCATCATATAGCTTTCCGTATGCTCAAACAGTACGGATCGCTTCTTGGATACCAAAATAATTTTACTATTTTGGACAGCGAAGATTCTCGCGATCTTTTAAAAATTTGTATGAAGGTAGAAGGTGTTGATAAGAAATCACGACGGTTTCCTTCTGCCAAAGTGTTGCAGGGAATTATAAGTTATGCAAAAAACGCAGAGCTTACCGTAGCAGAAGTTTTGGCCATGAAGCATCCCAACTGGGAACCACTGGAAGGTGAAATTACCACTATTGCCAGTGAATATCAAAAGAGAAAATTTGCTGCCAATGCCATGGATTTTGATGATCTACTTTCTAACCTTTATCTTTTACTTTTGAAGTCCGCTCCTGTTCGTGAAAAACTTTCCAAGCAATTTCAGTATATTCTTGTGGATGAGTATCAGGATACCAATAGAGTTCAGGCAAGTATTGTAGATACGCTGGCTTCACTGCACAGAAATATTTTGGTAGTGGGGGATGATGCCCAAAGTATTTATTCCTTTCGTGCGGCAGACATTGAAAATATTTTAGGTTTTGAAAAAAAATATCATGATGCAAAAATATTTAAGCTTGAAACCAACTACAGATCTACTCCAAATATTTTACAAGTTGCCAATGTTGTTATTGCCAATAACATTTCACAATACGAAAAAAATTTGAAAAGTGTTTTGGACATATTTGCAAAACCAGAGGTACGTGCATTTGCAGATAGGAATGAAGAAGCAGAATTTATAGCTGAAAGGATTTTGGAGCTTCGTGAAGAGGGAGTTCCACTTTCACATATTGCAGTTTTATTTCGGGCCACACATCATTCCCAAGCTTTGGAAGTGGAACTTACCAAGCGTGATATTCCCTATGACTATCGTGGTGGGGTGAGATTTTTTGAGCGGTCACATATAAAAGATGTTCTTGCGTACTTACGAATTTTTCATAATAAAGACGATGCTATTGCCTGGAGTCGTGTACTCAATATGCAGGTAGGAATTGGACCATCATCTGCACAAAAAATTATTGATCGAGTGCAAAAACAAGAAAGAGTGTACCACGCGGAAAATGATTCTCAGTATGAAGAAGCAGAAATTGCAAAAGTACATACTTGGTTTAAAAACATAGAAATTTCTCAGTTTGGTGCTGGACTTTCTGCACGTGCGCAAGTTGGATGGAATGATTTCCTTCAGATTTTTGAATCCATGCAAAAAGTAAAACCAAACTCAGAAATGGGATATCATCCTGCGGATCTTATTGAAGCCGTTTTGGATTCTAAATACAATGAGTACTTGGAATCAGAATATGAAAACTATAGAGAAAGAATACGTGATATAGAGCAGTTGGCACTTTTTGCAGAACGTCAGTCCGATTTAGGAAAATTTTTGGGAGAGGCATCAATGCAAGAAAGTTTTCAGAACGCTTCCAACAAAGAAATTCACGATGATGAAAAAATAGTTTTATCTACTATTCATCAGGCGAAAGGTCTTGAATGGGAAGCCGTATTTATTATGAATGTTTCTCAAGGTGAATTTCCCAATGAGCGTTCTCTTCAGGAAAGAAAAGGAATAGAAGAAGAAAGGCGACTTTTTTATGTGGCCATAACAAGGGCAAAAAAATATTTGCACATGACATTTCCATTGGTTTCCGGTTTTCGTAGTGTCTTGGGGGGACCATCTATGTTTTTAGATGAGATTAACCGGGATCTCATAGATGAGTCTGGTGCATTTGGGGAAACTACGGTATTTTTTGATCCAAGTGACGATGTGGATGATGTGCAGTATGTTCCGGAAGATGAACTTTTTGATTATGAAAGAAGGAAAAGGAGTTTTTTAAAAGATATCAATGAATTATAAAAAGAAAAAAAGAACCGCAAGGGAAATGCGGTTCTTTTTTTCTGCAAAAAACTGAATATTTCAGTGCTTTGTGGAGATTCGGTTCAGGAATCATTTTCGGGTCAGCACGAGAATGGTGATCTCGTTGTGACTCATGAACCGAAGAGGTGGGCCCCAGAGCCATGTTCCGGGGTTGACGTAGATGGGAATTCCGTTGGAGGTGTGCATGCCACCTGCGGAGAAGGGTTCACCTTCGGCGAGCATGAGCACGTCCCCAATGGGTCGGATCTGGCCACCGTGGGTGTGACCACACAGTGCAAGGTCCGCCATGTAGCGGGAGGCCAGGATGGCTTCGCCAGGCCGATGTGCCAGGAGGATCCGAGTGCTCGCTTGTTTTTCGGGAACTTCCAGATCTTCGGATGAACCGATACGATCTTCGAGTCCTACTACTTCAAGCGGTGCGCCTTGGTGGTGGAGTGTGAGCATTTCGTTGCTCAGCACACGTACACCATATTTGCGCATCCAGATTTCCCAGAGCAAAACCCGTTGAGGATCCAGCTCCTCGTGATTCCCGCTGACGAACATCACCCCGTGCGTGGACGGGATCTTCGTCATGATGGGGAGGGCCTGTGATCCCAGATCATCCGGGTCACCATCTGCAAGGTCCCCGGTGATTACGAGGAGATCGCAGGACTCGTGCGCAAGCGAGCGCACAATCCGCTCGCCGATTTGCTGGTTGGTCCCCAGTGCCCCTCCGAGGTGAATGTCGGAGAGCTGACAGATTCGGAACCCCTCGAGCCTTGGATCGAGCTCCTGGATTCCCACTGCCTCCGTCACCAGGTATGGCCCTGCCATACCGGATACGAAGAATGTGGTGGTTGTCAGGAGCGTCAGGAGGATAGGAAACCAGATGCCGTATTGTTTCTGTAGGAGCCATGCTCCTACGGAATAGGTGATCATGTATATGGCGAGGAGTCCCGAGATCGTGATCTCGAGGTATGAGAGTTGCTGAATGGTACCACCGTCGTCGCAGAAGGCGCCGTAACCAACGGCGACTGCGAACATGGTGGCGGGGAGAAACCACACCCGCTTGTTGATCCCCGTGAGGATCAGGATGGCGAGGTGGTTGAAGAGGCTCCCAAGGATGAAAATCACGGTCTTTCCCTTGTGTCCAAGAAAGTTGTGGACAGGGGAATGTATCATATATTCTCTGCAAAGTCAATCCCCAGTGCTTAAATAACGTAAAATATTTTTCAAAAAAAAGAAATCCAATGGTATTGAATTTCTTTTTTTGGTGGTTCCCCCCCCTGCTCACCCAAAAAAAGAATATTTCTTATCTTGAGTGATTTTTGCAGGGGGGATGTCAGTAGTAGTGGGAATGTTGTGGGGTGGGGGGACGGTCGTTGATGCTGGGACGTGAGCATCTACATCTGGGACAGCGTTGATCTTCAGAGTAGAATCGTCCAGCCGAACAGTCCGGGTTGGTACAGATCCAGCTGTGGTGGTTCTCCCAACGTCCGACGTAGGTGGTTTGGATGCGCTGTCTTGCTGCCGCTGCTTGTTGGGTGGCTTCTGCTTGGCGGCGTTCTTCCGCCACATTCGGGCAGCGCCACCTCACGCTCTGGCGACCCGTTCGCGGGCTCGTCTTCACCGAGAAGTGTTGGGTGATGGAACCCTCCTCCACCGTACATTCGCAGTGCGGGCAGGTTTCTCCTGCCCGTGGGACCTTCCGTCCCGAGGCATCGGTGATGCGCTTCGGTTGGGTCGGGAGCGTAGCGACGGGTTCTGAGACGGTGTGCACGGGTCGACTGAGCAAGCCGCAGCTTCCGTGCATCTCCCGTACGTGCCCCACCAGGATCAGCTGTTCGCAGTGCGGGCAGTTCTCCGGTGCGCATCGAGTGGAGATGTAGCACCAGAACCCGGTGTCCGCGTCCTTCACGCGGTGGTTGGCGTGGGTGTCGTTGCCGCCGCAACGCTCGCAGCGGCGGGTCGCCGCACCGCGCTGGTGCCCCGCTGCGCGTTGTGGTCCGCCCTTCTTCTTGCGTGAGGGAGGCGGAGCTTCTTTCTTCTTCTTCTTTCCACTTCCGCCTTGCTTCTGCTTGGCCATGTCTGCTCCATGGTGCCGTGGAGTGGCACACTGTTGCCTATTTAACCGTTATTGTGGTGTTATGTCAAGAAAAAATGGTATAAACAGGGGGAAGAGAGGATTGTATTATTGGATTCTTGACTCTTTCTCTTTTTTCCTCTATACTTCCGAAAAAGTTTCTCTTTTTTAAAACATCTTTTTCTAATTTTTAAGAAAAAAAAATATGCGTTTTGATGGCGTTTTTGAAAAAACACTTATTATCGTAAAACCGGACGGTGTACAGAGAAGTCTTATTGGTGAAGTTATCAAGAGGCTTGAGACCAAAGGACTCAAGATTGCCGGGCTTAAGCTCATGTATCTCTCTGAGGACAAACTTCGTGAACACTATGCACACCATGTAGAAAAACCTTTTTATCCGGGGCTTGAAGGCTTTATGAAGTCAAGTCCTGTAGCGGTTATCTGTGCAGAAGGGCGTGGAGCCGTTGACGCTGTACGACTTATTGCAGGTATTACACATGCGGGAAAGGCAGATGCAGGGACTATTCGAGGAGACCTTGCCATGGGGATGTGTAATGTCGTTCACTGTTCTGACTCTATAGAAAATGCTCAAGCAGAAATTGCACGATTTTTTGAAGATGGAGAGGTATTTGAATACGACAAGACTGAGTATCTTCATGTATATATGGATGATGAAAGAGCCTAAAATTTTAGAGAAAATGAAAAAAATCACGGTCGAATCCGTGATTTTTTTATTGAGAGATCCCCTGTGGATAGATCATTTGACGATATTTTTTGTATAGGGTAATCTGAATATAGATAATAAAGTATGAAACAATTTTTCAGCACAATTATGCAGAATATTGTGGATCGCCTTTGGGTGGTTGTCTTTATGTATGTGAAGATGGCACTCCCAGTGCAAGGGGTGGTTTACATGGAAGAGGATGATGAGCATATATGTTGTGGAGGAGGATGTGATGGATGCGACTGCTCAAAATAGTATAAATCCAATAACCGGTAAACCGCCCCGATCATATGATCGAGGCGGTTTTTGTTTATTGATCTTTGCTCTTTGAAAATACCTGATGCATTGAATATATCCTAGAATAGGAAATTGTAAGATATATTCAGGGCATGAGTTCCTGAGAGTTTTCCACCGGCCAACGAAGGGGAGAATCGTGGCCAAAGTACAAGTTGAGTGCGGGGCCTGTGGTCCCGTGAAGGTCTCGGAAGGCACACACGTCTGCCCTCGCTGCAGCGTCATCTTTGCCGCCGTTCCTACCACGTTTCGGGTGCGTATGGCACCCATCAACCCCCCGCCTCGCGAGCATGGTCGAGGTGCCCGCAAGCCGAAACGTGCGAGCAACCCTCCCGCTCCCATCCACTCCTGACCCACCTTTACAACCTACCCACCTCAAAACCCATCCATCCACAACTGAGTGTGTGAAACCTATGGTACAATATTACCAACGTTCGCTCATTCAGACATCATGGATGGGTTTTGGTTTTTGGAGGGGATCCTTCATGGGTCCCGGTCCACATGGAACCACCTCTTTTGCTCCGAGTAAGAATTCCGCTCACATTCCACTTGATCTTATAAATATTTACAAGATCAGGTGGTGGGCGGTTTTTTTATTGAGAGGATTTGACACTCAAAAAAAGCTATTATATACTTTGTATGATCCCAGAAAGTGCCAGGCGATATCATATCCGATGCAAATCCATAGGGACGCCTACATAGCTAAAACCTGAGGGTTTTAGGTGCGGCGACCCACCTACTTGTGTAGGGATATGGATTATCACCTCGTGCTTGCGGGATCGATGAAGGCAACTTGGGATCAAGTTGTTTTTTCATTTAGAGTGTATTCTATGAAATTTTCACAAAGAGTTCATATTCCTCCTTCTGCAACACTTGCTATGAATAGTGCAGCCCAAGAGAAAAAAAAGAAAGGAGAAACTGTTTTTAACCTTACAACCGGAGAGCCAAGGGTTCCGCTTTCTTCGTTTATTCAGGAGGGAGCTTTGAAGGCTATGCAATCGGGTAAAACATTTTATACACCTACTTCTGGAATTGTGGAATTGCGTGAAAAAGCTTTTGAATGGATGAATATAAACTATGGAACTCATTATACTTTGGAAAATAGTTTTGCGACCAATGGTGGAAAATACGCACTCTATGCACTGTTTCAAGCGTTTCTTGAGACGGGCGATGAAATACTTATTCTTGATCCTTATTGGGTATCATACCCCAGCATGGCGCATCTTGCCGGCGCTACTTCAAAAATTCTTTCGACCACTTTTGAGAATGGGTGGAAAATTACGGTCTCAGAAATACAGAATGCTCTTTGCGAAAAGACAAAAATGCTTATTTTGAATAATGGTTCCAACCCAACCGGAGTTCTCTATACTCGTGAGGAATTAAAAAATATTGCAAAGGTTTGTTTTGAAAACAATATTCTTCTTGTTTCAGATGAAGTGTATAGTGGTCTTACCTATGATGATGCGGAATATGTTTCCTGTGGAGAATTTTCTGAATTTGTAGAAAATATCGTGGTGGTACAAAGCATGTCTAAAAACTTTGCAATGAGCGGTTGGAGAGTTGGTTTTATTTTTGCAACAAAAGAAATCATTTCTCAACTTTCTACATTTCAAGGACAAAGCACTTCGGGAACTTCCAGTATTTCTCAGTGGGCTGCTGTAGCCGCGTTTGAACACAGTAAAGAAATTATGCCAGAGATAAAACATGAACTGGAAATGAGAAGAAACATTTTTGCAGAAAAATTTGAAAAAATATTTCAAAAAAAAATTCCTGTTCCAAAATGTGGTTTATATTATTTTATTCCTATGCACTTTTTTGGGAGTGTAGGGGAGAACTCATTGGAGTTTTGTATGCAGATGCTTGATCGTGCAAATGTTGCTATGGTTCCAGGCATTGCCTTTGGAAAAGAAGGATATGTACGATGCTCTTTTGGTGGAGAAATGGAAGAAATTGAGCAGGCTCTTGAAAATTTAGGAAAAGTTATGCTCTAAATCTTTTTTAAAGAAGTACGTGTCTCTTTTATGATCACACGTATTTTTTTTGGTGTGATAGAAAGTAAAATAATGGAAACAATACAACCAATAACTCCAAGGAGAGAAAAAGCAGGGGCAATCCCAATGTGGTCAGATAAAAATCCAGCCATCATAGGACCAATTATGAATCCAATATTTGTATAAAAATCCTGTATTCCCTCAATTTCTTTTTCATACTGCAGAGTTTCTCGAATATAGTCCGCAAAGGCTCCATTGATTGCGGGGAAAGACATGGCGATAAAGAATGAAGATGCAAAAATTTGGAGTACGATAAGTACTGGATTTTGGGTAAGATGGAGCAGTGCAAGAATAAAACTTCCTAAAAAAAGTGCCCAAAATGCCGTATGCTTTTTCCCGTACTTTTGTGTAAGTTTTCCAACAAACCAACCAACAAGAAGTGATGGAAAGGTATGTGCCGCCATAAAAAATCCTCCCAAAGGATGTTGAGTCAAGAGTTGTTCAGCAAAAATTGGTCCTATCGTCCAAAAGAATGATTCAGAAACATAGAGAAAAAGTACCAAGAGAAGAACAGGTGAAAGTATTTTTATACATTTTTTCCAGAGGTAGAGTTCTAGAAAAATACTTCGTTTCGGTGGATCTTGCTGAATTTCATGAATATTTTTTTCACGACGTCGCAACATGATTATAAAAAAGAGAAGAGAAAAAAATAAAAAAATCCACCCAATAAAATAAGATTGCCATGCAACTGCACCAAGAGTAAGGAATCCAATAAGTATGGGGGCAATGAGGTAACCCAGGGTCTCAAAGATTTGTATAAGTCCAAAGTTCTCCGTAAACTCTTTTTGTGGAGTTGCACGTGCGACAAAGTCAAAAATACCAACATTCTTGAGGTCAAAGTAGATACCCCAGATAATCATTGCAATGATAAACATTCCTGCGGTTTGGGAGTGATACAAGAAAAGGGGATACCCAATACACAGGGCAAACATAATGGCAAAAACTCTTCGGTACGTAGTGTTCTTAAAGGTCTTGCAGAGAAAAAAATCAAAAAGAGCTCCACCAATAGATGAAGTTCCAAGAATAATTCCCATAGCGGTATTGGAGAACCCTTTTTCGGTAATGATAAGTGGCGTGATGTAGGATATGACAGCATCAAAAAGGTACCAAAAAAACATCATGCTGCATAAAAGATAAACGGGTTTTTTGATTGTGGTACTAGTGCGATGGGGAATCATAAAATATGTTCCCATTATACATTAAGAAGAGAATATGCACTAATTTTCTTAAAAAAAGTATGGTCTTGATTGAGAAAGAAATTTTTGATACGATGGCCATGTTTTTCAAAAGAAACGGGCTATAGCGCAGTTGGCTAGCGCGTACGCATGGGGTGCGTGAGGTCGGCGGTTCGAGTCCGCCTAGCCCGACAAGAAATATTACGTATGAAAATAGAGTTTGAAGGAAAATATAGGATGATCCCTGGACAACTCTTGAGAAGATGTAGTTATGCGGAATTTCGTGATCCGCACACGCAAAAGGTGAGTTATGTGAAACGTCTTCGCCCTGGAATGCTCTATCCACGGTTTCACGTTTACATAGACGCATTCAGCGAGGGATTTACCCTCAATCTTCATCTGGATCAAAAGAAAGAGAGCTATCGTGGTTGCTCCATGCACAGTGGAGAATACGATGGGGAGCAAGTGTCACTGGAGGCAAAAAGAATCCAGGGAGTTATTCTTGAAATGAAGATGCAGACCGATGCCTCTTGATTTCTTCTCTTTTTTATGGTATTTCTATTGAGATGATTAATATATATTTATGTACAAAGTTCTTCTTTATTACAAAATAGTAAAAATAAAACAGCCAAAATCCGAGTTGAAAAAACATACGGAGGTCTGTAAGGCATTGCAGTTAAAAGGTCGCATCCTTTTGAGTGACTACGGAATTAATGGAACTGTAGCGGGGAGTCCTGAGGCTATTTCTTTGTATCGTGCATACATGGACAACCATAAAATTTTTCAAAGTATTGATTTCAAAGAAAGCGATTCAGAGTTTATGCCTTTCCCCAAGATGCGTATAAAAGTACGTGAAGAGATCATCACCACAGATGCAAAAGAAAGTTTCAATATTTGGCAACGTGGAAAGCATATTGATCGAGATACCCTACATGAATGGTTTTCTCGTGGTGAAGAAATTGTTCTTTTGGATATGCGTAATGATTATGAATGGGACATTGGGCGTTTTGTGGGATCTGTAAAACCTCCTATGAAATATTTTCGTGAATTAAAAGATCATATGGATTTTTATGATCAGTTTAAGGGAAAAAAGATTGTGATGTTTTGTACCGGGGGTATCCGTTGTGAACCCGCTAGTGCAATGTTTTTGTCAGCAGGTTTTGATAAAGAGAATTTATATCAGTTGGAAGGCGGAATTGTAAAGTACGCAGAAAAGTATGGGAATGATGGTTTTTATGAAGGAAAATGTTTTGTCTTTGATGATAGATTAGCCCTTTTGGTAAATACGCAAGACGGGGGAACATCCGTTGGGGAGTGTCTCAACTGTGGTACTTCGACGGACCTACACAGAAACTGTATGAATAAGTTTTGTAATCGTCTTTTTTTGTCATGTGACGCTTGTTATGAAAAGTTTCAGAATACGTGCAGTCAACCCTGTAGTGAAATGGCACTAAATCCGGCAAATCTTCGCCCACCCAGGTTGAGTAAGGATATTTTGCATAGGAATAAGTAAATATTGAAAATAAAAAATCATCCCTCTCAAGAGGGATGATTTTTTATTTCTGTGTATGATTGCTACAGTAGTAGTCTATTGCATCTTTCATAAAAGTGGCAAGACCAGGTGCAAATTTTTCATAGTAATCACCAAATCTTTTATCGTTTACATAGAGACTCCCAAGATTTTTGTACATGTCATATCCACATTCATAAAAAAAGTTTATTCCCTCATGATGTTTTTTTATAAGGAACTGCACTTCTGGATCTGCGATACCTTTGTTCATAGATTCAGCAATTTTTTGAGTGAGTTCAATTCCCTTTGCTTTCAGTTTTTCCATTTCTTTTTTGGTCATTTTGGAAACTCGTTTCATACTTTGCGTGTATGCATCGGAATTTCCCCAACGTTCTTTTACTTCATCTTGGTACTGTTTCATATCTTTATCTTCAAAAGCATCATAGAGTTCTTGATCTTTCATTTTTTGATTTTTTTGCATACGTTTGAGTGTTTTATCAATAGTTTGTATAAGTTTCTGTGTTCTGTTTTGTTTCATTTTAAGAAGTTTTTTTTGTTGCCGGAGACCTTCTTGGATATTATAATCTTTTTGTCCGAGCATGTGTTTGATTACCTTGAGAGGAAACTCAAGCTCACGAAAAAAGAGGATTTGTTGAAGGAGAATAAGTTCATTTTCTTCATAATAGCGATATCCGTTTGGAGCAAGAAATGCAGGACGAAGAAGCCCAATTTCATCGTAATAATGAAGGGTGCGGACACTTATATTGGCAAGTTCTGCAAGTTGATGTACGGTGTAGGTCATAAAATTTTATTCCCCCTATAATCATAGTAAACCCCTACGTTACGTGAGAGTCAAACAACTTATACACAGACACAATCTTGTAAGAAAATGGATACCACAGTAGTATAAAATTAGGAATATTTTATGAGAAATAATTTTGCATACAACTCCATGATGGCCATGATGACCTTACAGCGAAGGCCATGGTTTTGTGTGTACTAGATTTTACTACATAGATAGCGGTGGCCTTCAGAGAAAGGCCATTTTTTATTTTTATGAAATAACAAAAAAATATGTTTATAACGATTATAAATGATTGTAGATGTGAAAACGCAAAAATACGACAGCTTACTCGTGCCGCCAGTCTGTTTGATGCATCTGTGCATTTTTCTGGAGTGCAAAGTGATAGAGAAGCTGCATATATATTGGGGGATGTTTTGGATGCCTCAGAAGGGAGAAAAGGAGTGGTTTTGGTAAATGTTGCTCCAAGGAATGGAAGTGGAAAAAAGTACCCAAATGGAACTCCTTTCGGATACTTTTTTTTCAAAGATACTTTGGTTATCAGTTCTATTGCAGGGCTTACACTTTCTGTAGTAAAAAAACTGGGGATTACGGAATCGGTACGAGTTATTGATATCCCTGAGGTACTATCTTTTATAAAGGAGAAAGAAAAACTATCGGAATCACTTTGTGATCAAATTATCAATACGCAGTTTCGAAGTTTTGATTATTTACCTCGTGTCGCACAGTGGATTCTCAATGGATATGAAATTCCATTTGAAGAATACTCTCTTGAAAATGTTGAAAGTGCTTTGGGGACTGTTTGTTGGATTGATAATTTTGGGAATTGCAAAACAAATATTTTGGAGAAAGAAAAGCAAGATGAAATTTCTTTGAATGGTATTTCTCTTCCTTTTTATAAAAGGCTCAAAGACGTACCAGATGGGGAAGCGGCTGTAGTTGTGGGAAGTTCTGGAGTGGGAGATAGTCGATTTTTAGAAATTGTAGTTCAAGGAAAAAGTGCTGCAAAAATTTTCAACCTTCAGGTAGGGAATAAAGTTTTGTAAAACTGTTATTCTCAAAATTGAGTACAAAAAAATCCGACGTGAGTCGGATTTTTTTAAGCGGTTTGTTTTTGCTGTCTTTTTGTTTCGGTCTTGATACACTTAGTACAGATTTTTTTTCCATCACGTTTTTGGAGGTTGATTCTGTTGATTTTAAGTGTTTTGATCATTGAGTGTGACCGTGAGGCTGACTTTCGTGGGCCTCTGTTACAGCTTTCGCAGACTCTAGACATATTATTACGTTTCTTTATGAGATTAGGGTTGTATTTTCTCTCTTATAGAGATATAATTCGAAGGTGGAAAAAGTATACCAGATTTACCCTATACTGTCAAGGAGTAGCTTTTTCCCTCTAAAATGACTTAAAATACAAGATTATGAATGATTTTCTTCTCCAAATTTTCTTCTTTGTGGTGATCATCCCATCTGCCATTATACACGAATATATGCATGGATGGGTAGCAGATCAGTTGGGAGACCCTACCGCAAGGTATTCTGGGCGACTTACACTGAATCCAAAGGCTCATATTGACCCTGTAGGGACACTTCTGATGCCAGCAGCTTTGTTTATCCTTACGGGGGGACGTTTTCTTTTTGCCTATGCAAAGCCGGTTCCGTATAACCCGTATAATTTACGGGATCAAAAATGGGGGAGTGCCAAAGTTGCTGCGGCCGGACCACTTTCAAACTTTTTTTTGGCGGTCGTTTTTGGCTTTGTTGTCCGTGCGATTGTGCTTTTGGACCTTGTTCAGTTTGCCAATATTATTCCCTTTTTGATTATTATTGTTCAGGCAAATGTATTGTTGGGAGTCTTCAATCTTGTTCCCATCCCCCCTTTGGATGGATCAAAGGTACTTTTTTCCATACTTCCAGATTCTGCATGGAAATTGCGGGTGTTTCTTGAAAAATATGGCTTTATTCTCCTCATTTTCTTCATTTTCTTCCTCTTTGATCTTCTACATCCCATAATTTTGACGTTGACCAATTGGTGCATAGGTGCGTAAGTAAAAAAAAGTCCCTTGCGGGGGCTTTTTTTGTGCCAAAAATATTTAAAACCCAATATGGAAGGTACGGCGCGGTGGAGGCGTCGCTGGGAAGGAATGGAGTACAGATGGAAGCGCTACTCGATGACTACGTTGGTTTTGGTTGGTTCTTGTTCACCCATGTACCGTAGTGGCCACTCTACAAATATTTTGAGGTGAACTGGGTGGTTGGAACGCTTCGTACGTACCCTTTTGCAGGCTCTCCAGCCGGGCTCGCAAAACTTTCGTGCGAGCATAATTCGGAAGTCGAAATCCTTCTCAATCCACTGTGCGCACCGCATTTGGTTGCCATCACCGTAGCAGGTGAACATTTCAACTGGACCTGGGACGAAGATATGTCCCTGTTGGCGTGTGCCACAGGCCGTGAGGAGGAATATCGCGGCGGCAATATGCAGGACCCAGTGCTGCATGGTGGCTCCCTTGTTGCTTCGGTCTTGGGTGCTTACATACTATTCAGCACCCTCCATATTAGGCTTTAAAGATCAAAATTATGCTTAATTGGGTGTTAAAATCATAGCATTTTTGTCAAGATTGAGAAGAATATATACAAAAGTTGAAGAACCTCTTGACATATTTGAACACATATTGTACACTACGGCTACATTTTAGAAGCGAGTATTCCCGGGAACCCCGGGGAGAAGGATACGCTTACCCCATTTCTTTTCCTTTCATCTATGTTAGGGGGTTCAGAAATATTGCAAGCGTATCCAAAAAAGATACGTTTTTTTATTCAAATCTTAATTTAAGAGTCATAACTTAAAATATAAGGTATGCCAACAATGAATCAGATCCTTCGAAAAGGAAGGACAAAGCAAAAGGAGAAATCGGATAAACCTGCGTTGCAGTTTACCCATGATTCTTTGCACAGAAAAAAAACAGCGCTTCGCAGAGGAGCCCCATTTAAACGTGGTGTATGTACAAAAGTATATACTGCTACCCCTCGTAAACCAAACTCTGCTATGAGAAAGGTCGCAAAAGTTCGTCTCTCAAATGGAGTGGAAATTATTGCTTATATTCCGGGTGAAGGACATAACTTACAAGAACACTCTATTGTGCTTGTACGTGGTGGTCGTGTGAAAGACCTTGCCGGTGTACGTTATACCGTAGTTCGTGGTGTATATGATACCCAAGGAGTTGCCAACAGAAGACGTAGCCGTTCACGTTACGGAGCAAAAAGGCCAAAAGCATAAAGAGAAATATTGAAGTATACTCATGCTCAGGTTTTTGAGCAACATTTATAAAGCATATAAAGTTTATTTATAAAACGTATGCCAAGAGGAAAAGCAATTCCGAAAAGGAAAATCAAACCAGATCCAAAGTACAAGAGTGAGCTTCTTGCGAAGTTTATTAACTATATCATGATGAGCGGAAAGAAGACCGTGGCACAAGCTATTGTGTATGGTGCACTTGATATTTTGGAACAAAAAACTGGAAAAAACCCATTAAAAGTTTTTGAAGAAGCTATTGATAAAATTCGACCACAAGTGGAAGTACGTTCACGACGTGTGGGTGGAGCAAACTATCAGGTTCCTATGCCGGTATCTGGTGAACGTCAGAATGCACTTGCATTCAGATGGATCATTGGTGCATCTCGTGCAAAGTCAGGAAAACCTATGATGGAATGTCTTGCAACAGAACTTCTTGATATCATGGAAGGAAATGGAACATCTATCAAGAAAAAGGAAGATGTACAAAGAATGGCCGAGGCAAACAGAGCTTTTGCACACTTTGCAAGAAGATAGGGTGCAATTTATTTTTACTCTCAGTACGTTTGTATTTTTACAACGTAAATAATAAACAATACATTTATGTCTCGTGAATATCCACTTGATAGTACGCGCAATATAGGTATCATGGCCCATATTGATGCGGGTAAGACCACAACCACAGAACGTGTTCTTTTTTACACCGGTAAAAAACACAAAATTGGAGAAGTTCATGAAGGTGCTGCCGAAATGGACTGGATGGCTCAAGAAAAAGAGCGTGGTATTACCATCACTTCCGCTGCTACCACATGTTTTTGGAAGGATCATCGTATTAACATCATTGATACTCCAGGTCACGTTGACTTTACCGTTGAGGTAGAACGTTCTCTGCGTGTGCTTGACGGTGCTTGTGCACTATTTGATGGTTCACAAGGAGTAGAGCCACAGTCTGAAACAGTATGGCGTCAAGCAGATAAGTATCATGTTCCTCGTGTTTGTTTTGTAAACAAAATGGACAAGATGGGGGCTGACTTTTATATGAGTTTGAAATCTATTCAAACTCGTTTGTCAGACCAGGCGTATGCTATTCAACTTCCTATTGGTGCAGATTCCAGTTTTTCTGGGATTATTGATTTGATTCGTCAAAAAGCATATCGTTTTGAAGGAAATATGGGAATTGATGTGGTAGAAATGGAAATTCCGGAAGACATGAAAGAATTAGCAACAGAGTATCGTGGAAAACTTCTTGAGAAAGTTGCAGAAGCAGATGACCAATTGATGAATGTATACTTGGAATCTGGGGAACTTTCACCAGAACAAATTGTGCAAGGTATCCGCAAAATGGTTATTGCCAGTGAGCTTTACCCAGTACTTTGTGGATCAGCTCTTGGAAACATTGGTGTCCAACAAATGTTGGATGCTGTGGTTGCATTCTTGCCAAGTCCACTTGATGTTGGTGAATATGCAGCATCTGATCCAGATGATGCAGAAAAGAAAATTTCTGTAAAACCAGCAGATACTGAACCTCTTGCAGCTCTTGCATTTAAGATTGCAACGGACCCATACGTTGGGAAACTTGTTTTCATTCGTGTGTACTCTGGAACACTCAAAGCAGGAAGTTATGTTTTGAATACTACCACTGGTGATAAAGAACGTATTGGTCGTTTGGTACGTCTTCATGCAAACTCACGTGAAGAAATTACGGAAGTTGGTGCTGGAGATATTGCCGCTGCTATTGGTTTGAAGGATGTAAAAACCGGAGATACCATTTGTGCAGAGAATAGGCCAGTAGTTCTTGAAAAGATTGAATTTCCAGAACCAGTTATTCATATTGCTATTGAACCAAATTCAAAAGCAGATCAGGAAAAGATGGGTATTGCTCTTCAGAAACTTTCTGAAGAAGATCCATCCTTCAAAGTCCGCACCGATGATGAGACTCTTCAGACCATTATCTCAGGTATGGGTGAGTTACATCTTGAAATCATTGTGGACCGTATGAAGAGAGAATTTGGTGTGGAAGCAAATGTTGGTGCTCCACAGGTTGCATACAAAGAAACCATCAAACAATCAGCAGAAGCAGAGGGAAAGCACGTCAAACAATCTGGTGGACGTGGTCAATACGGTCACTGTTGGCTTCGTGTTGAACCATTGGAACCAGGTGAAGGATTTATCTTTGTAGATGAAATTAAGGGTGGAACCATTCCAAAGGAATACATCCCAGCTATCCAAAAAGGTGTGAAAGAAGCGGTAGACAAAGGTGTGGTTGCAGGATATCCTCTTATGGATGTAAAAGTGACTTGTTATGACGGAAGTTACCATGAGGTAGACTCTTCTGAAATTGCTTTCAAATTAGCAGGAAGCATGGCTTTTGTAGCGGCTGCTAAAAAAGCAAATGCTGTACTTATGGAACCTATCATGATTGTAGAAGTTACTACCCCAGAGGATTACATGGGAGACGTTGTGGGAGATCTTTCATCACGTCGTGGTCAAATTGAAGAAATGTCAGATAGAGGAAATGCCAAGATTATTCGTGCGAAAGTGCCATTGGCAGAAATGTTTGGTTATGTAAATAACCTTCGTTCTGTGACACAAGGGCGTGCAGCATACTCTATGGAATTTTCTAACTATGCGGACTGTCCAAAGAATGTTGAGCAGGAAATTATTGCTGGACAACGTTCATAAAGGAAGTTTGTACGCATTCACAAAAAGAGAGAAACGACCCAGGATAACTGGGTCGTTTTTATCTCAAGAGAGATATTTATGAGTAGTTGACAAGCTGTTTTTTTGGGGCTATTATAAAAATATGTCTGGGAAATGAGGCATTTTTATCATATGAATACAAATACAGAGTTTACCCTTGAAGAGTCAACCTTTCACCGGTGTATAGAAGGTCTTCAAAAAGATGATCAAGCTTTTTTGGTATCTGCCTTAGAGTTTTCTTGTGCGAACCATAAAAATCAAAACAGAAAGAGTGGTGAACCCTACATTATACATCCAATTGGGGTGGCCGTACGGGTCTTGGAACGTTACCATGATATTGCACTCACAGCAGCGGCACTTTTGCATGATACCGTTGAAGATTGTGAAGGGGTAACCATAGAAGATATTTATTCTCAATTTGGAGACGAAGTGGGGTTTTTAGTTGATTCAGTAACCAAGCAACGTACAGATTTTTTTAAAATTCCGGGAGTTATCATTGAAGATCGTATTGAGAGACTGATTTGGGCAGGGATGAAAGATATACGTGTTCTGCTTTTAAAACTTGCAGATCGTGAACACAATTTAAATACCATAAACTACTTGAAAAACCATAAGCAGATTCGTATGGCTTTTGAAACTCAGGCAGTGTATCAACCGCTCAAGCGTATTTTGGGATACACTGAAGGATATCAGGTTCAGGAGGCAGCACGTGCTTTTGCAGCGTACGCTGAGAGTCAAGGATTACATTCTGCCGGAGATATAAAGATGAATCTTATGGCTGAATCTTTTGAAAATTTTGATAATGATTTATTTGGTTTGGTCTATAACGATACTAAAAGTATTATTTGGAAAATTACTGATTTTCAAACATATAAAAAAATTTGTGATACGGATAAACTTTCCGGTATCATTCAATTCCTCTCCGTGTGTGGAAATAAAAAGTGGTTTGAAGCCTCTTTTTGTTTTCTTGGTGGGGTAGTCATCGATGGGGATATCCAACTTGGTATTTCCTCGTTTCGTGGTTAATTATCTCTATGAATTATATAAAAAAATTACAGACAGGTGATGAGCTTTCACAAGAATTTCTCAAGCATTTTCAGCAGTATAAAGTGTTAAAACAAAAGGTCTTTTATTTTGGTTCTGGAGTGGAGATGTATTTTGATATTTCTTCTTCCCTCAAGGATGCATTTTTAGATCAAAAAGAAGAATACTTAAACTTCTTTGAAGAATATTTTCATCTTCAAGGTAAGCCTTTTGTGATCATTAGTCTTGGTTGTGCGGATTCGTCCAAGGAAGCTGCACTCATAAAAAGACTGAAAGAAAAAGGATACCATTTTTCTTTTGTGGGGGTGGACTCTTCGGAAGACATGATAGAGGCGAGTCGAAAAACTTTGGAAAATTTGGATGTAGAGTATCAGCTTATTTGTGCTGATTTTTCAACGGAAGAATTTACAGAAGAAATGAAGAAAATAGGATCAGACGTTATACGTGTGTTTACCTTTCTTGGGGCTACTTTTGGAAATGTAGAACAGGCATATATGGCAGATATTCTTTCTGATCTGTTAAAAAAAGATGATAAACTTTGGCTTGAGGTGGGTATTCGAAAAGAAATAAGTGATAAAAATGATCGGATGATTTTTGAGAGATATCTTGGTTGGTTGGAGAGTCCATTGCATAGAAAATTTTTATTGAAACCGCTTTTGGAATTTAATATTCCAGAAGAAAATGGAGATTTATTTTTACAAATGATTGTTGAGGCGGATTTGAATGCACTTATCTTTTCTTTCCGTTTCAAAATTTTGGAAAAAACAGTTTTAAATTTTCCGGATCATACCGTAACTTTGTTACCTGGGAATATTATTGATCTTCTTACTATTCGTTCCTATGATCCGGGAGGGCTCACCAATTTCTTCGAAGAAAGAAAGTTTAAATTACTTTCCAAAAGAGACAATGGGAGAACCGGAGAACTTATGTTTGAAAAATTATGAAATACAACATTGTAACTATTTTTCCACATCTTATCTCAGGGTATGGTGGAGAAAGTATTTTGAAGCGGGGGCAAAACTCTGGTGCCATAGAGATATGCCCTTTGGATTTACGCGTTTTTACACAAGATAAACACAACAAAGTAGATGATACCCCCTATGGGGGAGGTGCTGGAATGGTCATGCAAGTGGAGCCAATTTTTCGTGCCCTCAAATCCATAGATGCCATTCCTTTTTCCAAGGTGGATGGGCTTACCAAAGTAAAGAAAGTTTTTAATGGGAGTTTAGCTCGCAAAAAAAGGACCATTCTTATGTCTCCTCGAGGGAGGCAGTTTGATCAGAGTGTGGCAGAACAGTGGAGTCATCTGGATGAGTTAACTATTATTTGTGGACGCTATGAAGGTATTGATCAGCGTGTGGTTGATCATCTCATTGATGAAGAAATTTCCATTGGTCCCTATGTTTTGGCTGGCGGAGAGTTGGGGGCAATGGTAATTATAGAAGCGGTGTCGCGACTTATTCCAGGAGTTTTGGGGAATGCAGAGTCTCTTAAAGATGAAACACATAATGTCCTGGTAGAAGATGGTGGTGTTGAGTCAGAATATCCACACTATACCAAGCCAGCAGATTTTAAGGGGTGGAAGGTTCCTGATGTTCTTCTTTCGGGGGATCATAAAAAAATTGAAGAATGGAGAATGGAACAGTCAAAAAAAAAGTAATATGAAACCTAAAGTTCCTCCTCAAGATTTTTATGATATAAATCAACTTCCAAAAGAAAAAGGGATGATTCTTTTTGGAATTTCTATGAGTAATATTGCTCATACACAATCTCCTCAGAAATGTTTTGAATATATCCAATATTTGTGTACCAAGATTAAAAAAACAGAAGGCATAGGGCTTACCTTTATATATTCGGACTATCTTTATATGATAACGGATAGCTCACCTGCAAAGAAATTGCGAAAAAAATATATTCAACAAATGCGGAGCCACAAATATGGAATCTTGAAGTTGCTTGAGAGGGATCCGGCTTGGATTGTTCCTTCCTTTTCCTTTTTGAGCTGGGGCCAATTATTACTGGATTTCAAAGATATACAAATGTATCTGGACAGTATAAAGAAAGAATATGCGTCCAATAAAAAGTTTAAAGCTGCAGTAAAAGCCGATATGCTAAAAAAGCGACTTACGAAAGAGCAAGTAGATTTTTTTTTGGAGGAAATTACTATTTTTTATCTTTTGGTAAAAGGAAAAATTTCACTTTCAAATGATTATATTCATCACCATGAAAAGTGGGTTTTAAATTGTTATCCTGGAAATCCTTTGGAATGCGAAAAATTTTTGTATCGGTATAATCTCCTGGGATTAGAAAATAAACACAATAAATTTGAAAATCACCAATACAACTTAAAAAGAAAGCATCTAATCAATTTAAGCGTATAAATTATGTCCGTGTATGATTGGGATATGAATTTGGCTGCAAAGAATGTACCGTTTTCGCTTGACGAGATGTTAGAAAAAATTGAAGTTCGAGATGTTTCTGAAGATATAGGAAAAGGGATATTTGCAAAACGATTTCTTAAAAAAGAAGAAATTATATGGGTATTGGCAGGGCCGGTGGTCTACAAGCCATCCATAAATACTGTCCCAATATATTGGGATGGCGAGGATGATTGGTTATTCATTGATCCTCTCGAGCCAGTTTCCAATATGAACCACTCCTGTAGTCCCAACGCCGGTATCCATGGCCGAACTATGGTAGTTGCCATGCGTGATATTGAAAAAGGAGAGCATATTACCATTGATTATGCCATGATCGTACCAAGATACAATTTTGAACAACTTCCACAAACGGAAGAGGACCTTTTATGTACATGTGGCACAGAAGAATGTCGTGGGTCCTTTGGTGCCTATAAAAATTTATCAGAGGAATTAAAGAAAAAATATCGACCCTATGTGTCGGAGTATATTTTAGAATTGGAAGAAAAAGGTAAATTATAACGTTACCTCCTCACATGAACTTTGATTTTCCCTTTAAATATTATTTGAAGTTTAAAGATTCGTAATTCTAGTTCAGAGGAATCTGTCTCTTTATTATAATTTTTATAAATAGTGATATCCAGTTCATCGCAAGCAGCTCCTGCAAGTGTATCCATGACATCTTCATTAAATTGATCTTCGTTTAATTGAATTTCAAGAGTTTTTATAAGAGCTCTCTCCATTTGAAAGGTGAGCCCCCATACTGCACTTTGGATGGTACCAATATCTTCTCCGAGGTCTTGCTCTATAAAATGCACAAAATTGGCGCTCAATTTTTTAACCTTAATATATTGAGATCCTTCTGAAAAGCTTTTGATTGCATTTGGGGGGAAAATTTCAAGGGTTTCAATTTCGGTTGGACCCTCAAGATCAAGAACCCCTTCTTCAAATCGTTCGTTGAATTTATTTGAGTCTATGAAGATATTTAGGGAAACTTTTTTATTTGCTTTTTGGAGTACCGAATTGATAAATTCATTCATTCGTTTGATCTTTTCTTTGGAGAGTGTATTTTCAGAATCAGAATAAAAGGAAAGTTCAAGAGTTCCTTCAAAATTTTTGAATGTGTCTGGGATGGTTCCGGATACATCACCCATCACAAGAGTAAGGTGTGCATTTTTTTGTTTTTGAAAAAATTCGGTTAATACTTCAGGATCCAGTGGTGCTGGTGATTGTATATAAACGGATGGATTGGGAAGGCCTAACTCTACAATTTGTTGAAAAGATTTTTTTGAAAAGTCTGGGGAGAAAAGAATATTTTCTGGTTTATTTTTTTCTAAAATCTCTTTATTTTTTTCGTTGAGTAGAATTTCGGGATGTTTAATTTCAATGTCGTCAGCAGTAAATTCTAAAAGTTTTTCAAGCGCTTCCGGACTTATGAAGCGAAGACTTTCAAGTTGGGGTACAGGTAAACCTTCAGAGCTTGCCTCGTTCCATTTATCTAAAATAATTTGTACCTGGTTGGGATCTCTGAGTGAGAGAATTTTTGTAAGGTCACCATAGAGAAGCTCATGGTCGGAGGGTTCTTGTACCAGAACAATTGGAAGTATTTCATTTTGTCTTGGTTGGGGGAGTTTGTGAAGATCAAGTATGGCGTTTTGTGCTGTATTGTCGACAGGGCCTGGAGCGTAAGAATTCATATGAATTTCTACGGTTCCAGATGTTGGGAAGGTTAATCCAGAGTGAGTATCCGGGAGGTCGGAAGAAAAAGAAGGGAAAATTTGATGTACTGGATCTCCACTTTTTTTGGTAGCGAGCGCTTTTTGCGCAATGGATTGAAAGTCTGGATTTTTTTGCTCAGAATCAAAATATGTAGAGGGATCCTCTGTTGCTAAGAATGTTTTTTGAAGATCTTTTGGTGAGATTCGCACAGAGTTTTGAAGTGTTTGTTCATCAACATGCTTTACTTTTCCATTATCAAGAGCAAAGGTTTTCCCGTCAATTTGGATTGTTGCATAAACGTGATCTACAACTTGAGTATTTCCGGTTTCTGGATCTAAATACATTTGGTGTGTTGGGATAATTTCACTGTGTGCTTTTTCTCCGTAGATGCGTGTGAGCGCCATGTTGGCAAATTTTGCTCTTGCTTCGCAATTTCCGACTCCCTCTGTCAGGAGTTCAACAACCGTGGAATATCCCTCAAGTTTTCGTGCATCGGGGTGGTCACCAAAAAATTGTAGAAGAAAATTGGCGACTTCCTTTTCATTGGCACCACTGTGAATTTTTTGTTGTGCCTGAAAAATGATTTTTTCAAAAGTATCTTTGGCTAATTGAACTTTTTTATGTACTTCAGCTCTTTTTTCTACTCCCAAACTTTCCTCGGTTCTTTCTTCCAGTGTTAACTCTTCTTGCGCCCAGATAAATTCTTCGGGAGAAAGAGTTTCATGCCTTAGTTTTTCAATAAAGTCTTCTTTGGTAAGCTGTTCACCTCGCAGAGTTACTACGGATGGTTTTTCCAGTATTCTGGTTCCAAGTTCAATAGCCCCGGCATTAACAAGCATGGAGATAAAAAAAGGAAGGACCCATCGAGATCCGGGAATTTTTTCATGAAATCTTTCTCGAGGTGCATCAGGATGACGTGGCCTTCTTTCCATACAAAAGTTCACTATGAATAAACAAGAAAATATGTTCCATTATAGCATATTTTTATTCTAAAAATGGAGTCATATAGATACCGCTTGCACTTTACACAAAGTTATCCCCACATGTGGTGAGGAAAGCGCCTTGACACATAGGTAGACCTTTGTATATAATAGCCCCACGTCAATATTACAACAGAGCTTTTCCTAAGCCCAAATTGAGTTGGGGACTGGGAAGAAAAAAGAGTAACTTAGCTGGATTTCCAGCAGAGAAAGGTTCCTCTTTTTTCTTTCTAGGGGGATTTTCGGAGATCGAACCTTTGACCTTGAACCTGTAAAAAGGGGATCAAATCAAAAGTTTGATAGCTGAATAGCTATTGTGTTCATTACAATTCATAACCATAATATAGACAACCATATATATTAGGTAAGGAACAGTTGCAAAGAATTTGCAATACAAATGTGACAAGAACCATAATAGTCTATTTCCTAAATAAATGAATCATACCTCCGACGAGATGTCGGAGTTCAAATCTCTTATATTGAGAGTTTGATCCTAGCTCAGGATGAACGTTGGCGGCGTGTCTAAGGCATGCAAGTCGAGGGATCGGCCTTTTTTTCTTCGGAATTTGAGGTACGGACCGGCAAACGGGTGAGTAACACACTGGTAACCTACCTGCGAGTCGAGCATAGCCCAGAGAAATCTGGATTAATACTCGATGGTCATGGGGGGACATATGTCATTCCCATGTAAAGATTTTTCGCTCGCAGAGGGGCCTATGGCTGATTAGCTTGTTGGTAGGGTAATGGCCTACCAAGGCATTGATCAGTAGCAGGCGTGAGAGCGTGACCTGCCTCACTGGGACTGAGACACGGCCCAGACTCCTACGGGAGGCTGCAGTCAAGAATATTCCACAATGCACGAAAGTGTGATGGAGCGACGCCGCGTGCAGGAAGACGCCCTTCGGGGTGTAAACTGCTTTTCTTAGGGAAGAATTCGTGACGGTACCTAAGGAATAAGTGGGTGCTAACTCTGTGCCAGCAGCAGCGGTAATACAGAGCCCACAAACGTTATCCGGATTCATTGGGCGTAAAGCGTCCGCAGGTGGTTTTGTAAGTCAGTTGTCAAATCCTGGGGCTTAACCTCAGGACTGCGATTGATACTGCGAAGCTAGAGGCCGGGAGAGGCAAGCGGAACTATCGGTGTAGTCGTAATAAGCGCTGATATCGATAGGAACACCAAAGGCGAAGGCAGCTTGCTAGAACGTGCCTGACACTCATGGACGAAAGCGTGGGGAGCGAATGGGATTAGATACCCCAGTAGTCCACGCCCTAAACGATGCATACTAGGTATTGGGAGTATCGACCCTCTCAGTGCCGTTGAAAAAAGCTAACGCGTTAAGTATGCCGCCTGGGAAGTACGGCCGCAAGGCTAAAACTCAAAGGAATAGACGGGGACCCGCACAAGCGGTGGATCATGCGGTTTAATTCGATGATACGCGGCAAACCTTACCTGGGCTTGACATGTAGCTGCAAGCTCTCTGAAAAGAGAGCCGCCTTCGAGGGTGCTACACAGGTGTTGCATGGTTGCCGTCAGCTCGTGCCGTGAGGTGTACCGTTAAGTCGGGTAACGAGCGCAACCCTCGTGCTGTGTTAAATGTACATAGCAGACTGCCGGTGCAAACCGGAGGAAGGTGGGGACGACGTCAAATCAGCATGGCTCTTACGCCCAGGGCTACACGCATGATACAATGGCCGGAAACAATGGGTAGCCAAACCGCGAGGTGGAGCTAATCCTCAAAACCGGTCCCAGTTCGGATTGAAGGCTGCAATTCGCCTTCATGAAGTTGGAATCGCTAGTAAACGCGCATCAGCCACGGCGCGTTGAATACGTTCTCGGGTCTTGTACTCACCGCCCGTCACACCACGAAAGCTGGGGGCACCCGAAGGCTCACTTATGTGGGACGAAGGTGAATTCAGTGATTGGGGTGAAGTCGTAACAAGGCATCCGTAGCGGAAGCTGTGGATGGATCACCTCCTTTCTGGAGTTAACTTTTGGGAAACCAAAAAACTTCGTCGATCTCGAATTTATTCGAGAGAGGAGATAGACTTTGTTCTTGTCACGTTTGTAAGGCAAATCAAAAAAACAGGCAAAAAGCCTGTTTTTTTATTTTTGAAAATAACTGTTGACACTTTAATTTATGATATATTTTTACCTCTATCTCTCTATATTGTCATTATGAACCGAGTATACAGCGCGGCAATCCACTTATCTGCACATACATCAAATAGAGAATTTTCTTTCTAACAAGAAGATTGCCACGTCGTCTCTGCGGACTCCTCGCAATAACAAAAAAGAGATTGTCATTGCATGTAAAACAAAGCAATCAACTCGGGGAATAGACCCCATTGTCATTGCGAACCGAGTATACGGTGTGGCAATCTACCTATCTGCACATACGCCAAGTATGAAATTTTCTTTCTTACATGGAGATTGCCACGTTGTGTGTTTCACCACTCCTCGCAATGTGTATGCAAACGAAGCAATCATATAAAATATCCCGGGGCAAGCCCCGGGATATTTTATTTTTCAAAATTTGTCCCAATATGAGACTTTTTATCAGTAATCATACCCTCCTTATGATTATGAATATTGTAAATTTATTGCTATTATTGTAGTGTAAAAAGGTGAAAGTTGGCATATCAGCAGTTGCGGCAAATAATAAAAAGTTTAATTACATCTAAATTCAAATTCTATGAATCTTGTTGCTATTAATGGAAGTCACCGGAAAGAGAGCAATTCAGAATTGCTTTTAGATTACGTGCTTAAAAATGTAAAATCCAATTTTTCCATCGATAAAATCAATTTAGCTGATGTGAACTTAGAGTGTGTTGGATGCAAAAAATGTCATGCAGATGCGTTTATTCATAGTGATCTAACAGAAATTTACTCAAAAATGCTCCAAGCTGACATCATTATATTTAGTACACCTACCTACTTTGGTATGCCATCAGCACTGATGAAAATACTGATGGATCGTTCCAACGCACTCTGGCTAGAAAGAAAATTGAAAGGCAAAATTGGAGCTGCTATCACCAATGGCGCTGGTACTTTTGGTGGTATCGAGTTAAATGCAAAAGCAATTCTTCATTACTTTCACGATAACGAAATGATTAGCGTACCGTTCTACTCATGCTTTAATGAGTCAAAACAACATGACGATGAACGCTATCCTAAAGAATTACCAAAAAAATTTGTAAAGCCTCTCGATAAATTGTGTAGTGAAATCGTTTCACTTGCAAAACATTTTTAAAACTTTTTATTATTTGCCACAACTTTTAATATCCACGCCACATTAGCTAAAATTTTATTTTTCTTAATCTGCAGATATGAAATCCGTTTACTTACTTATCGGCCCAATATTTTTCTTTATCGAGATGCTCCTTTATGAATGGGGAAATCAATTAAGTAATTTTTGGTATGAACGTAAAGGTGGAATATCACTCGGAGATCTCTGTAACAATCCAGACTCTGTAGGTAACTGTCTTGATTTTAGGTGGCACATTCTTGTGGCAGGAATAGGTCTTTTCGGAATAAAACTATTAGTTCTTCTTACCTTCTTCACAGTTTTATTGAAAAAGAAAAAAATTGGGCCAGCATTATGGATAGTTTTGCTATATTCGGCTTTAATTTTGAGCTTTCATTTCAATATAGTTCCAATTAAAAAGTTTGATGAACTCAACTGGTGGTTAGAACTGGGAAATATGGTTGGTGTGCTTGCTGTGGGCATATTAATCATAGTTAGTCTAATCACTTCAATCATTTATTTCTTCCAAAGAAAGAAAAATAAAACGTCATCTAACAATGAATAACTGGTTCACTTACTCTGCTACGCTCTGTTCGTTCACCAAATTTGGTGGCACCTTATCAAAAATTGCATTTTAGCCTAAACTGACCTTATAAACATAATCCAAAAAGGATGATACAAATTCTCACAATTATAGCTCCACTCTTTTTCATTATTTTCGCGAGCGCATTGTTGCAAAAATTAAAAAATATTGGTGATGAATGGGGAAAGGTGTTAAATGAATTTGCTCTCAAAATCGGTTTACCGGTATTAATCTTTACAGCTCTTGCAAAGACTTCTTTTTCATTTAAAGCAGAATCATCATTGATAATCGCAAATTCATTATTCTTGCTGTTTGGTTTCATACTCGCAGTAATAGTAGGAAAAATTTTGCGCCTCAAAAAACAAATGTTTCTGACATTATTCATCTGTTTTGTTTTTGGCAACGTGGTCTATCTGGGAATACCCGTATTAACATCCGTTTCAGGCGAAGCTTCACTCCCAAAAGTGAGTTTAATTATCGCAATTTATTTATTCTGGCTTTTTACGATTGGAATCGGTTATTTGGATTATTCAGTGAATAAAAACAAAAAAGATGTTGCCAGAAACATGCTTAAAAATTTTACGAAAAATCCGCTGTTGCTTGCCGTTATTTTTGGACTTCTTTTTGGTAGTCTCAAAATCACAATTCCTTCAATTGTACTCAAATCATTGGAAATGATCAGTGTTTCAGTAACACCAATAGTACTCATTGTAATCGGACTCTTCATTGGAACATCAAAAGTAGGGAAACTATCAGAATGGCTACCGGTTCTATTATTTTCACTATTCACACTCATTGTATTTCCAGCGGGTTTTTATTTCGGCGCACAATTTTTTGGCTTTGCCCCATCACAATTCATGAGCTCAATAATAGAAGCGGCAATGCCACTTGCTATCACTCCTTTTGCACTCGCAGACAAATACCATTTACACAAAACATTCATTGCTCGCTCAATAGTGCTGAGTACAATCCTGTCAGCTATTTCTCTCCCTTTTTGGATATCGTTGATAGGTTAAAATGACAACAAATCAATTAACGACAACCAACTCTATCCTAACCCCTCGTGCACGACGTCAAGTGGCAAAAAAATCAACTTTGACTTATAATGAAAAATATACACAGTACATAAAATTTTGACCATTTATTTTTTAATATGATATCGGAAATACGAGGATATAATCCCGAAGCAGGGCGGGAGGTTAGAAAGATCGACAAAATCAAGTTAGGTGCCTTCGACATGGATTATTTTACATCATTGGAAGGAGAAGACGGCTGGATAGCGTTGGGACAAGAGAATTGCACAAATCAGCGTTACTTTACGGTCTGCGCTGAAGATGGTACTCAAGTTGGGATAGTTGGAGTTTATGATACAGAAGATGAAAAGAGTGTCATTCACACGGCAATTTCGTCTAACAAGTAAGGTTTATTCCTTTTTGATCTAAACAAGACAGTATGAAAAAATACTTAGTAATTTATTTTGGAGGAGCAACTGAATCAGAAAAGGGACTCTTGCCCGATGAGAAGTCACAACAAGAATTTATGACGGCATGGGCGAATTGGGCTGAAAAACAAAAAGATTCAGTCATTGATTTTGGATGTCCACTCGGAAAAACGAAATCCATCAGTCATTCCGGAGCTAGTGATAAGAAAAACAATATGACAGCGTATTCAATAGTACATGCTGAATCGCACGAGCATGCTGCATCAATATTTATTGGACATCCCCATGTAAATCTTCATTCAGGCAACTCAATTGAAATTATTGAAATGATGTCTCATCCAGAAGTGAAATGATAAAAATCAAATTTAAATTCACGAAGAAAGCATTTTTTAACTAATGGGCAAATTCTGATTTGTAAGATTTTAGGGTACCATAACGTCAATTAAGGTAGAAGATAAAAAAACTGTATGGACAACAAGAAAAAATACATATTCATAGCATTTCTTATACCGACCCTTCTCATCTTGTTTTCTCTTGTGTCCCTTAAATATGTATCGAAGAATCCAAAAGAAAATAGTAAAAATACAATTTCAAATGAGGTGTTGGGAGCAAAAAGAGATACTCCAAAAATGGATGAAGAATGGGCAGCTACAGTACAAAAGAGTCTCGATAATCGAAATGATACTTCCATCTGTAATAAACAGAGAGAGGGATATTATTTGAATGTAACTATTTTAGATGTTCTTGAGATGTATAGACCAACAGAAGGAAGGGCAACAGTTGTCTGCCATGGGGATACATATTTGCTTGGTTCTTATGTACAAGGCCTCTTTCTTGACGGAAAAATTTTTCGTGGTCTTACCTATTCATATGACCAGGTAGCTCTCTTTGAAAACGATCAAGAGGTAAATATATTATTGACCAGAAGAAAAATATCAGAATTTCTCAAAAATTTTCTCCTCCAAAAATACATCTCCATAGATAAAAAAACAGATACGTTTTCTCTCAAAACACTGCCGGATATTGAAGATTCTCATGGTGTTGTCCCTTTTTTCCTCACACAAGATGAACGGACGCAAGATCTCCATTCCAAAGATATACAGGAGTTTCAGTATAAAGTTTTTAATGACCAAAAAAAGATTGTCTACGTCTACAAGCTTGAAAAAGGGGAAGAAGAAGTTTGGGTATACGACTTTGAAAAAAAGAATACCATCTTCCAAAAAAAGATTGAGAATTGGAGTATGCTGTATTGTGATACATTGGGGAATTGTCAGATGAAAGAAGGAAATATGAAATGGGAAGGTGATGAACTTATTCTCTCTGAAGAACCTTTTGCGTGTGATATGCCGGGATATTACGTGAGTGATTTTTTTGATCTCGATTACACACAGAGATTCATTTGTCATAATGAAAAAATTATTTATACGTTGGATACCAAAATTCTTTTTGGACAATCGGATGACGGAGGTTCTGAGTATCCGGATATACGTGAATTTCTTCAATTGCCTGATGGGAAAAATACGCGCATTTATCTTGTGTGGGCGGTTGGATGCGATGGGGCCTGTTCCGGTATAGAAAGGTTCTTTATCAATATTGATAAAGAAAATAAAGTTACGATAAAAAAAATAGAAACGGAGGCAAGACTGTTTCAAAAGGGAACTCCACTTTTAAAAATTTCACCTGACAAAACCAAAGTTCTCTATACCTATACCGATTGGGATCAGAGTGATCAAAGAAAATTATGGCAGGTGGTTGCTGTATTTGATTTTCTTCAAGAAAAAAATACGATACTTCGTATTCTTGATTCAGATGAATTTGTGTTTACATGTGAAATGGGATGTAGTTTTATACCGGGAACTCTTGGTTGGAAGGATAACAAACCGGTTATTACTCCCAAAAAATATGATGATCTTTCCGAGCAAGAAAAGCTTTTATTGAGTGATTATTTTACTACAGGGTCACCGAAAGTTCTCCCTTGACGAAATAGGCTTTACTGATATACTTATGATGAGATAAGAAGAGTAGAAATATTACGTATATGAAGAATATCAAGCGATATATAGGCCTTGCACAAAAGACGGGAAGCCCGGTGATTCTTTGTGATCCAGATGGTGAAGACCTCGTTTTGTTGGGGATTGAACATTACGAAGCGCTTATTTCTCTAAAAAAAGAAAAAATAAGAGAAGAGCCTTCATTTCATATTCTGGAAGAAAAGCCCGTACAAGAGGACGTGTCTAAGGAGGATACCGTAGCAGATGTATATGTCCCGGATGCCTTTCCAGGAGTGGATGCTCAACAAGAAGCACCCCTATTTGATCAGGATATAGAGGATTTCGTTTTTGAGCACGATACTTCTGTGGAAAATTTGGAAGAGAACCCTGCAGAGGAAGAAGAAAGATTCGATCTGAGTGCTTATGATTTTCCTTTGGAATCAGAAAAACAGGATGAATCTCCTCTCTCAACGGTACCAAAGCAAAAAGTTGAAATGCCGGGGCCGAAGGGGCAAGGGGGGGAGTGGTCACGTGCAGGGGAAATACTTGCTCAAAAGTTTCAAAATTTAACTGGAGATATCCCCAAGACGGAAAATACCGAAGGAATTCATTATATCACTCATGGACAGGATCCTGCGCAAGGTATCCCATATCGACAAGTGGACGAAAATTTGGAATGGGAAGTTCAAGAAACCAATCCGCCTCACTCCGACGAACCTGTTTTTTATGAAGAACCGCTTTAAGAGCCTGTTCAAAAAAATCATGTGATACAAACGGCTTAATATTTTGCAATGTTAAGCCGTTTTTTAAAATTCATCATTTTCTATTTTTTAAAACCGGAGTTTGAACACAATATATCCCCAAATTCAACGGGATGATTACTTGACAGTTCTATAGGACTTTAGTATAATTGGCACGTCTTGTTTGGACACCTTTTTTATATACATTTTATTCATATTTTAGATAAAAATCCGCTGGATTACAAAACTTACCTTGACCACTCAAGGTAGTGCGGAATTTGCGTAA
>Ga0210057_1000510_pt1 | contig 63718 bp, 67 predicted proteins | sample CryGeyCG2114_010_2_FD_183968 | JGI IMG/M metagenome (GOLD analysis project Ga0210057, IMG submission 183968) | Groundwater microbial communities from aquifer - Crystal Geyser CG10_big_fil_rev_8/21/14_0.10 (SPAdes) (version 2) | ecosystem: Environmental > Aquatic > Deep subsurface > Groundwater ...
TCTTGAGTTCCGCGATTTCCTCGATCGAAAATGTTGTTCTCATGTTCTTTTGTTAATTCTTGTAATTCTAACAAAAGAAAACTTCGACCCCGTGGTTGTGTCCACTTTATGGGGTACAGATCAGTGGTGCCGGGGGAGGGACTTGAACCCTCATGTCTTGCGACACACGATTTTGAGTCGTGCGTGTCTACCAGTTCCACCACCCCGGCAATTCGTTTTTTGGGTTTTACCATTCACCTACTGCGAGCAGGCATCAGGATGGTGAATATTCGCTATCATATCGTTTTTCATTGCGAGAGACAAGGAAAGCTTCTATAATAATGCAATGGAACACGTGCCTATACAAAGCCCTGTTTTTTTGATTGAGGTTAATAAAATCAAACCCAATCCACAACAACCAAGAACACACTTTGACGAAGAGCAACTTCGTGACCTTGCAAACTCGATTCGCGAATATGGCCTCTTACAACCACTTGTAGTTACTAAAATTGAAACCGATACTGAAACCGGAACAGCTGTTGAATACCAACTTATTGCCGGACATCGTCGTTGGCTTGCTTCGCAGATGTTGGGACTTGAACGCGTTCCGGCAATTATTCGCCAGGTTCAGCATGATCGTGAACGTTTAGAGCTCGCTATTATTGAAAATGTCCAGCGCGCCAACCTTAATCCAATTGAGACGGCGCGGGCATACGCAAAACTTCAGGATGAATTTGGCTTAACACAGCGTGAAATAGCAAGCCGTATCGGCAAAAGCCGAGAAGTTGTCGCTAACTCACTCCGGCTTTTAAACTTACCTAAACAAATACAAGAAGCGCTCTCACAGGGAAAATTGAGTGAAAGCCAAGCACGGCTTCTGTTAACTATCGACGATCTTCAGCAACAGCAACACCTCTTCGAAGATATTTTGCTGAATAACTTAAGTGTTCGTGACATCAAAGCACGTCTTAAGCAAGGCCTGAAACCAAAAAGTGACTCTAGTGAACTAGTTCGTCCACCCGTTGACCCTGAAGTATTGTCGTTGAAACAAACGTTAGAGGAATTTTTAGGAGCAAAGGTTCATCTTGAACAATCCGGCGCTACAGGAAAGCTTACTATTTCGTTTTACTCCCCCGAAGAATTGAAGGGTGTGATTGGGAAAATGCTTCAGTCGTATAGTGATTCGTACGGACAGTATTCTGCTCCGCAGACTGAATCTGATACACTCGCAACCACTTCGCCATCGCTTAACGATGAGTCTTCGGACGACGGCGTCACCGACTACATTCCCCCTGCGCCGATTCAGTAGATCATTCCTCTTTCGATTCTTCTTTTTTCTTAGGTTCTTTTTTTCCGTCCGTGGCGTCAGCTAGAGGCTGATCAGTCTTAGGTTGAAGCTTCGCTTTTGTTGAATTATTTTTTCCGCTTGAGGCGGGCTTCTCTTCTTTTGGTTTGGTGGGATCGTCCCATGATGCATATTTGCAATCAGGGTATTTACTACACCCCCAGAAGTGTTTTCCGCGTGCGCGTCCTTTGCTTACGCGTCGGATGACCACTTTCCCTTCTTTGCAGTCGGGACACTTCATCCCGATTTCTTTTGGTCCTTGTTGTTCTCCGTCTTTTCCAATATTCTTTGCGTTTTTACATTCTGGAAATCCAGAACATGCCATGAATTTTCCGAAGCGACCGAATTTGATAATCATTGGCTTACCACACTTCTCACATAGCTCCCCTGTTTCAACGTCGGCTATTTTGCTTTTTTCAACTGTTTCGTATTTTTTCTCAAGTAGTTCTATAAACGGCGTATAAAATGCTTCGATAACCTTATGCCAATCACCCTTTCCATTTGCAATCATATCGAACTCATCTTCAACTTTGGCAGTAAAGTCGATATCGACAATGGTAGGAAAATGCTCCGTGAGGATTTCATTGACTGCTTCTCCTATCTCGGTTGGCTTAAATCTACCTTGCTCTTTTTCAACATAGTTTCTTACTTGAATCACCGAAATTGTTGGAGCATATGTTGAGGGCCTTCCAATCGAGTGTTCTTCGAGCGTTTTAATCAATGTTGCTTCAGAGTACCGTGGCGGCGGTTCGGTAAAGTGTTGTGACGGTTGGATTTCTACGAGATGGAGTGAATCGGCGTTTGTTAATTTCGGCACCTCTTTTTCGGCAATTTTTTGCTTCCAGATTTTGAGGTACCCATCGAATATGATTCTTTGTCCTGATGTTTTGAGTAGATATTTAGGATTATTACTCGTTTCTTTGTCGGCGCCGATTTCAATGGTTGTTGTTGCGATTTTGGCGGGTGGCATTTGCGATGCTACAAGTCGTTCCCAGATCAATGTGTAGACTTTCTTTTCGCCCGCGTCTGTTATTGTTGTTTCCTTCGGTGTTTCGGTAACACGCGTTGGACGAATTGCTTCGTGTGCCTCCTGTGCAAGTTTTGACTTTGATTTAAAAACACGCGGCGCGCTTCCAGCATACTGTTCTCCAAGTTCACTTCTAAGCCACGCTTTTGTCGCAGTTAGTGATTCTGCTGAAAGATTTACCGAATCAGTTCGCATATACGTTATTCTTCCTGATTCGTACAACCGTTGCGCTAACAGCATTGTTTTCTTTGCTGAATATCCAAGCCGCTTTGCAGATTCTTGCTGTAGCGTGCTTGTAATGAATGGCGGAAGTGGATTTTTACTCGCTTCTCGTTCTTTTATCTCTTGAACAGTATACTTACAATGTTCGAGTTCGGTTTTTATACTTTGTGCGCTTTCTCCGTTTTTGATATGAAATTTATCAAGTGTTTCGCCGTTAATTTTTGCGAGTGTTGATTCAAATACATCGTTTTCATTTCCTTGCTCTGGTTTCAGGAGCGCGTTTATACTCCAGTACTCTTCGGGTTTGAATTTTCTGATTTCATGTTCGCGGTCAACGATGAGGCGAAGTGCAACTGATTGTACACGCCCCGCAGAGAGACGCTTTGCTACCTTCTTCCAGAGGAATGGAGACAATTTGTAGCCAACAATGCGGTCGAGAACACGGCGCGCTTGTTGTGCATCAACGAGACGCTCATCGAGCATGCGAGGGTTTTTCAACGCCTCTTCAATCGCTGTTTTTGTAATTTCGTGAAATACGATGCGTTTTGTCTTTTTCACGTCGAGATCAAGCGCGGCGAGTAAGTGCCATGCAATTGCTTCTCCTTCCCTATCCTCGTCAGTTGCAAGAATCACTTCGTCACTTTTTGCCGCTATTTTTTTCAACGCTGTTACTGCTTTCCGTGATTTTGTCGGAATAATATATTTCGGTTCGAAGTTGTTTTCGACATCGATGCCGAACTGGCTTTTAGGAAGGTCGCGAATATGCCCATAGCTTGATTCTACGTGGTATTCTTTTCCAAGAAATTTCGAGATTGTCTTTGCCTTGGTTGGCGATTCTACGATGATAAGATTCATTGTTTTAATTCTCTCATTCTTTGTAGTGGTGTTTACAGATAATACCTCCCGCCCTGTTCATTGATCTTCTCCTCAACAACCATCATTCCAAGATATTGATTTAGCGTGATTAGGTCTATTTTTGATAATTTTTGAATTTTGTCAACTGTGAGCGGTTCTCCTGACTGCTGTAGGGTTTTTACAATTACTGTTTGCACTGGATCAGAAAGGGCTTTTTCTTGCTCGTATTCGGGCGCTACGAAGGCATCTCCAAAGCAACGAAGGATGTCTTCGGCACTTATAGCAAGCCCTGCTCCTCCCTGGATGAGTTCTAATGACCCTGCATAGTTGGGGTGCTTTATTGATCCTGGGACGACAAGCACCTCTCTGTTTTGTTCAAGTGCAAATCGTGCCGTTGCCTTTGCTCCTGATTTTTTGGGCGATTCAACAATGAGCGAAACTTGCGAAAGGCCGCTTACAATTCTGTTCCGTTCGATGAATCTTCCTGGAAACGCCTCTGATCCGGGCGGATATTCTGAAACCACCGTTCCGCCAGATTCTTGTATGCGTTTTGCCAACGTTTCGTTTTGCTTCGGATATGTCGTATCAAGACCACAGGCAAGCACCGCTATTGTTTTTCCCCGCTCATCAAGCGCGCCTTCGTGTGCGTTGGTATCAATACCCATCGCGAGACCGCTTACAACCACCACTCCTCTCCGAGCGACATCTCGCCCAAATTCTCGGGCAATTTTTCCTCCTTGCGGGGTACACTTTCTTGTTCCTACGATTGCTACTCTTGATTCATTGCTTTTCAACCCATCTCCTTTCCAATAGAGCGCATGGGGTTGCCACGGCATTTCTTTGAGCAATTCTGGAAATTCCGGGTCGGTATTAAGACTAAGCTTTATATTGTGTTTCTCTAATTTTTCCCATTCGCGCTCTTTTGAAACGTTGTTTGTTCGTTGTTCTTGCTCCCAGGCTCTTTCCCACGTTTTGTATTTTTCCTTCGCTGTTGCCAATTTTCGATAATCACCTCCCAGCGCAACTGCTAGCGCGTTATATGATTGTGCCTCGTTGTCTTTTTTCGTATCCATAAAAAGTACATGCCGTTGCTCTCCCACCTATGGTATACTTGTCTTCGAGAGAATGAAAGTAGAAAGAAAGCGCATTGTAAAAAACATAAGCATTACGGGCGGTGTTCTTGTTCTTCTTTTTGCTGTAACGCTTTTCATTAGTTCCGACATCGGTAAGTATGCTGACCGTATTCAAAAAAAGAAAACTGACTTTGCATTTCAGGGAAACGCGATTGAATCTCTTGCGCTTCTCAAAGAAGGTTCGAAGGAAGCACTCAACTCCATTTCGCTCCTTCAAAACCTTCTTCCGGAGCGTGATCAGCTTATTAACCTTCCCAAGGATCTTGGGAGAATTGCTCGGCGCCACTCGTTGAGTTTTGATTTTCGCTTTGGCAGTGAATCTCCCGGAACCGATGCACTACCCGGAACTGTTTCGATCCAACTAAGTGTTACGGGGGCGTATAGTGATTTTCTTAATTTTCTCCGCGAAATGCGGCGTAGTAATTATCTTATACGCATTGATTCTTTTGATTTTTCCGGTGAAGCGCCGTCTTATCAGGTTCGTATGGATGGCTTAGTGTATATCCGATAATGATAAAAAAACTTTTAAAAAATCGGCGTGAACTTTTTCTCTGGTCGCTTGCGATTGTACTCCTTATTATTGTTATTAGCTATGCTATTTTTGCGGCTCACCTTATTGCGAATCGATTGAACGTTGCTTTTCAGGCAATTCCCCCCGGTTCGCAGACTGTTGAGACCTTTAAGCTCGAAACATTAAAAACACTTCTCGAAAATCGAACTGCAACTCCCCCCCCTCCTGAACCGACTGTTTCCAATTAGGAGTTGTTGTGGTACTATTCGGAATTGTTAAGCGGGCATGTAGTTCAGTGGTTAGAACGCTATCCTGATAAGATAGAGGCCGGAGGTTCGATTCCTCCCATGCCCACCAAGACAAAACTGGACGGCTTTTTAGGAGCCAATTCGTGGGCGGCACAAAGTGCCGCCCATTGATTTTTCCCCGATGAATCCTCGCCGCTCGGCGCGCGCAAGCGCGCCTCGCGGTTGGCTAAAACGAGGTTCGAGCCGAAAAGTTTTTCGGCAGCAACCTTTTTCTCAAAAAGGTTGCTCTCTTGTGCGATTTTAGGCAGAGATTCTGCCTCTTTTATCCATTCCGCCATAGGTTCGAGCCAGCCAGTCCGCTTTTGTTCAAGACGGGTTGATTGTTCTTCCAGCGACTTCTTTTCGCTTAATAATTTTGATTTTTCAAATCGGTATGTTTCGCGTTCGATGTCCTGTTCCAAGTAGCCGTCAAGAAGTCGCTGGAGTTTCGTGGTGATAGCTAGAATTTTCTCTCGCGATTCTTGAACAAAAGCGGTTGAGAATTGGGCGGCATCCACTTTGTCTTTTTCTAACTTTTTTCTCAATCCTGCCGCCCAATCCGGTCTCAAAGAAAATTTTTGAAGCAGAGAGGATAACTGCCGATCCAGTTCTTCTTCACGGACATACGGCTGGCTACAAACTATATTCTTCTTGGTGCAACGGTAGTAAGTATGACCTTTCTGGATTTCGGCAGTTATCATGCGTCCGCACTCATTACGGCGTAGTAAGCCGACAAGTGGTTTTTCAACTTTACCTTTGGTTTTAGGTTTCCCTCTCTGCTTCAATACTTCTTGGACTTTATCAAAAATTTTCTTTGAGATGACTGGCTGGTGCTTGCCCTCGTGGACTTCACCGGCATAGCGAAAGTGTCCATAGTAAAATGGATTTGAAAGGATAAAAGAAATTCTGTCTCGGTGGAGTCGCTTGCCGCCCTTAGATACGATTCCGTATTGCGCCAAAAAATTTGAAATATCCTCAAGGCGCGAGTTATTTTGCGCGTACAGCTCGAATGCTTTACAAATAAGTGAGGCGCGTTTTTTATTTACTACAACGGTTTTGGTACGCGAGTCGTTCAAGTAGCCGATAGGTGCAAGCGAAGGATATTCTCCGCGCCTCACTTTTTGGCGCAATCCTCTTTTCGTATTCTCGGCAAGCGAATCCACATAGTATTTGCTTTGCCCGAAGGCGATGTTGAGCATAAATTTACCCTGCGAGGTGTTTTCGCACCAAAAGGTAGGAAACTTCAAGTCCGCAAGTTTTCCACTGTCCAAGAGGAAGATAAGCAGTCCTCCGTCCACAGAATTGCGCGCCAGTCGGTCAGGGTGCCACGCCAAAATTCCGTTCGCACCGCCTTGCTCAATACGCTTTATCATTTCGCCGAATATCGGTCTGCCCGGAATTTTGGCGGACTGCTTCTCGATAAACTCCTCAACAATGTTTAATCCTTCGGTTTTAGCGTAGGCGCGTAATTCTGTGATCTGGTCTTCAATCGATCGCACCTGCTTATCTTCCACATCAGTGGATTTGCGGGCATACAAAAAGAATTTTTGTGGAGATATATTTTGCATAAAGCCATTATAGCAAAAATTCTTTTTGTTAGGCAAAGCAAATTCGAGACAGAATTTGAAATCGCACAAGAGCGAACCTCGTTTTGGCCAACCGCGAGGCGCGCTTGCGCGCGCCGAGCGGCGAGGATTCATCGGGGAAAAATCAATGGGCGGCACTTTGTGCCGCCCACGAATTGGCTCCTAAAAAGCCGTCCAGTTTTGTCTTGGTGTATTTATACCTATTTCTCTTCTCTTTTTCCCACATATGTGGCTTTGACAGCTGCTTCTTCAGTTATTTTAATTACGTTAGCTCGTTTTTTCCCATCCTTCAAAAAGGAGTTGATCATGAATGCAACTCGCCCGTTTGTTGTTTTTACCGGAACGATGTTTTCGGGTAAGACAGATTTGTTGTGTCAAACACTTCGTCGGCTTAGCACGTATAGCCACCAACGCGTTGTTGTCTTCAAACCGACCACTGACCGGCGGAGTAGTAATGGACATATTCAAACTGCTGATGGTGTTCAGATGCCTGCGCATGAAATTAAACCGAACCGTCCTGAGAAGATTCTCCGCATGGTGTATCAAATGAAAGCAGATGGCAATAACCCTGATGTTCTTGGATTTGATGAAATCCAGTTTTTCTTCCCTGCTCTTTTTGCGGCGGTTACCGCAGAATTGTACCGTGAAGGTTATCAAATCTATGCTGCTGGTCTTGATCTTGACTTTCGCGGCGAACCTTTTGAGACAGCTTCTTTACTTCTTGCGCATGCTACTTATATTCACAAGCTTGAGTCCTATTGCGCTCGCTGTGGACAACCCGCGCGTTTACCACAGCGCCTCATAGAGGGTTCTCCTGCTTCTTATACTGCTGATCGCATTCTCATTGGCGGAACCGAAGCATATGAAGCGCGCTGTACTGCTTGCCACGTTGTTCCTGATCGCCCCTCTGTTGTTACTGTTTCTATTGCGCCTCATCATACACGCAAGAAGAAGCATAAACGGGATAAGAAGAAACGCCCCTTTTAGGGGCGTTTTTTTTTCTAATTATTCAGTGATTCAAAGGGTGGGGCGACCATGCGCCACACGCGGGCAATTTCCTGGAATCCTTCGGGGCCTTCGTCAGAACCTGCGTGACATGAAGGACACGAATCGAAGGTGTCGCCTTCATTAAAGAAAACCGTTGTGCCGCAGTTATCACAAATATACGGCACGCTTGAGGGGACACGATCTCCTTTCATATAAATTTTCCATTCTGGTTTTTCTTCTGCGAGACGATGCTTTATTCCTGCCATATATATAGTATATCCCACTCTCGACTCGAGGCCATAGATTTGGTAGCATTCTCGTACGCCCGTCCTCCTTCGCCGAAGGCTTCGGACGGACAAGCGCGTGTAGCTCAGTTGGTTAGAGTGCCACATTGACATTGTGGAGGTCCCCGGTTCGAATCCAGGCACGCGCACAGGTAGGGTTGAAAGTTTAATAGAAAAGCGGTTCGATGGATATCGGACAGGTCAGAAGTTCGATTCTTCTATCGCGCACCAACACAGAACAGAGCGGCTTTTTCAAAGCCAGAAAGTGGAACGCGCGAAGCGCGTCCCACTGATTTCCCCCCATTTTTCCAAACGAATTCAGAATTTTCGGCGCGCTTGCGCGCACCTTTTTGTTTTGAAGGAGGAGGTTCGAGCCAAAGATTTCTTTGGCAACGACCTTTTTCGCAAAAAGGTCGTTATCCCGTGCGATTCCGCTTAGGTTTTGAGCGTCTTTTATCCATTCTCGCATCGGTTCGAGCCAGTTGTTCTGCTTGCGTGAAAGAGCGTAGATTTCTTCTTCGAGCGACTTCTTTTGCAAAAGCAATTTTTGTTTTTCAGCGCAATATATTTCCTGCTCAATCACTTGATCCAGATAGCCGTCAAGAAGTCGCTCTAGCTTTTTCGACAATGCGGAAATCTTGCCTTGCTTCTCTTTCACGCGAGCAGTCAAAGATTGGGCGGACTTTTTGTGGTCTTGCGAAGCAAGACGATTCAATTCTTCCGCCCAATCTTTGGGCAAAGAAACTGATTTGATGAGTGATGATAACTGGCGGTCTAGTTCCTCTTGACGGATACAAGGTTCGGGACATTTCACCAGTTTGTTTTTCTTGGTGCAGTGATAGTAAGTGTAATTGTGAACATTGCCGTTTTTCTGCCGCTTAACCTTGTATTCGCCAGTTATCATCATTCCGCATGAGGCACAAGAAATGAGTCCGCAAAACGCCTGCGGGTTATTTTTCGGTTTTCGGTCGGGCTTGCCGCGAAGTTTCAAAATTTCTTGCGCCCTATCAAACAGTTTCTTTGACACAATCGGCTCGTACTTTCCCTCGTGGCGCTCGCCGCCATATTTGAACAAACCAATGTAAAACGGATTGGAGAGAATAAAAGACACTCGGGTTTTGGAGATTCTCTTTCCACCTCTCGAAACGATTCTGTTTTTCGCCAAAAAGTCGGCGATGTCTTCCAGCCGTTGGTCACCTTTCGCGTATCGTTCAAAAGCCAAGCGAATAACACGAGATTTTTTCTTGTCCACCACGACCGATTTATTTCTTGAATCGTTGATATACCCGACAGGTGCTTGGCTCGGATAATCGCCGTTCCTGACTTTTTGGCGAAGTCCTCGTTTCGTATTTTCGGAAAGAGAATCTACATAGTATTTGCTTTGGACGAACGCCATAGACAGCGTAAATTTGCCCTGCGGGGTATTTTCAAACCACACATTTGGAAACTTCAAGCTCGCGATTTTTCCGATATCGAGGAAGTAGACAATCTGCCCGCCGTCCACGGAATTGCGGGCGAGGCGGTCGGGGTGCCAACTGATAATGCCGTTCGCCTCGCCGCGCTCTATACGCCGCATCATTTGCCCGAAAATAGGTCTGCCGGGGATTTTGGCGGATTGCTTCTCAATCAGCTCCTCAACGACCTCTAGCCCTTGCTCTCGGGCAAATGAGCGCAATTCCGTGATTTGCGCCTCAATACTCAAAACTTGCTTGTCCTCGACATCGGTTGATTTGCGAGCATACAAAAAGAATTTTTCGTTCATAATATTTTCCTTAAAGCAGAAATGGCTACTTCAGGTTGTAATCCTAACGTTAGTTAGAAAACTGAAATAGCCATTTCTGCCAACTAACTGATAATGGATTACAACATAGTTAGTATATCAAAAATTCTTTTTGTATCCAAAGCAAATGCTGAATTTGTATCGCACGGGATTTCGAACCTCCTCCTTCAAAACAAAAAGGTGCGCGCAAGCGCGCCGAAAATTCTGAATTCGTTTGGAAAAATGGGGGGAAATCAGTGGGACGCGCTTCGCGCGTTCCACTTTCTGGCTTTGAAAAAGCCGCTCTGTTCTGTGTTGGTGCCCTTATGTGATTATCCCTCCGCCGAGGAGTTCGCCGTTCTCTCTGTAAAGCACCACTGATTGACCGGCGGCGATGAATTTCTGTGGATTTTTGAAGATAAGCCTTGCTGTTCCCGTCGTTCTACCTCCTCCTGCTGGCGGATTGTTCTCGTTGATCACTTACAATATCTTGAGCATTTATAACAGTTATAACTGCTTTCTTGAGTGATTTTTTAGCCACTTTGCGATGAAGTGAATATCGCGTTTTTTTGTAACAATTTCTATTGCAATGTTTTCTATTTCCCCCTGTTTGGCAAGAATTTTATGTCCATTATTTTCGAGAAACACTGATGCCACAGTCATGCCGGTTCGTTTGTTTCCATCAATGAATGGGTGGCTCATGATTATATTGCGTGCGTAGAGAGCGGCTTTCTGAAATATTTCCGAATACAACTCTTTTCCTCCAAATGCTTGTCGGGGTAGTTTTTCGAGCGTTAAGAGTGCATGCATATCACGCACACCATGAGAACCCCCTGTTCTTGAAACTATCATTGAATGAATTAATAGTAATTGCTTTGCCGACAGATACTTCACAGCTATTTTTTTGCAAGCGATTTTAAATCCTGCTCATAACGGTTTATGAAGTCGTTCGTAAGGCGCGCAATAATCACATCATCGCGAGAAAGTTCTTGTGCGGGCTTGATGGTTACTGACTGTTTATTTTTGCTAACCTCAACAGAAATTTCATCTCCGATTTTCAGTCCGAGCTTTTCGAGCGCTTTTTTAGGGATAGTAACCCCCGCAGAACTTCCTACTTTTAATACTTTTTGGGTCATTATAATAATGTTATAATGGCTGATTTTTTCTGTCAACTCCGTTAGAAGTAAGCCACCTCAAGGTGACTGCCGCCACTCGATTTTATCGAGGATGGACTTCTAACGGGGTCAACAGTGCTATACGATCACTCCTCCTCCGAGCATTTCTCCTTGCTTCGTATAAAACACTGCTGATTGGCCGGCGGCGATAAATTTCTGTGGATTTTTGAAGATAAGTTTTTTTTCTTTCAGCGTTGCTTTAAAGAGCGGCTGGCGATAGCGGATGCGGGCTAAAACGGGAATTGAGAATTTTGAATCATGAATTAAGGGGCTGATGAAATGTATGTCTTTCAGCTCAATTTCTTTTTTGTAATGCACCGGATGCTCATCTCCTTGAGCTATTGTTACTATATTCTTTTTTATATTTTTCTCCGTAACGTAGTTAGGTTTAATATTTCCATCATTCTTAATTCCTAATTCTAAATTCTTGATTCCCAATCGGCGCTGACCGATGGTGAAGAGATGCGCACCTTGATGTTCCCCTACTTTTTTACCGTCGGTTGTAACGATTGCACCCCGTTTTGCCGGAATATACATGCCTAAAAATTCCGACAAGGTGACGTGTCCCAGAAAGCAAATCCCTTGTGAATCTTTTTTTTCTGCGTTGGGGAGGTTGAATTTTTTTGCAAGTTTGCGTACTTGTGGTTTTTTAATTACACCAAGTGGAAAGATGGTGTATTTTAGTTGGTCTTGAGTTAGTGTCCACAGAAAATATGATTGATCTTTGTTTTTGTCACGCGCGGCGTGAAGTGAATAGCGACATGCGACATGCGACATGGAGTTTTTATTTCTTGTATCTGCCCTCTTGTTCCATGTCTCTTGTTTCGTGTCATTTGTCGCTATTCTTGCATAGTGCCCCGTTGCCACATAATCTGCGCCCATTTTTTTTGCGGCATTTAAAAAAATACCAAACTTAATTTCCTTATTGCACATGACGTCAGGATTTGGTGTTTTGCCTCGCTTGTATTCATTCACCATATATTTCACCACAATGCGTTTGTAGTCTTCTTCCATATCCAGCACATAGAATGGAATGCCGATTACTTCTGCCGCCCGACGTGCGTCCTCTGCATCTCTATCACCACAACCATCAATATTAAAACCGCGTAGATGTATGCCAACTACGTTGAAACCCTTAAACCCCTTTGGGGTCGGGCGGCCGGTGAGTTTTTCAAAATCACTCGGTTTAGCTTGTTTCAAGAGCACTGCAGTGACGCTTGAATCAACACCGCCACTCATTCCGACGAAGACCGTTCGACTTCGCTCACGGCTGGCAGTTTTCATTCCATTTGTTTTCATGGAATTATAGTATGCAATATATTTGTTCTTCTGGCAATTAGCTTTCTCGAGACCATTCGTTAATCGCTTTTTCCCATCGCTCAAGACTACCGCAGTCGTACCACCTTCCTTTTGCTTTATAGGCGGTGAGTTTTCCTATGTTTGCCAAATTGGGAAAGAGATCTTGCTCTGCCATAAGAAATGGATTATTGCGTTTTTCCTCGCTGATATGATCAATTACTTTCGGATCAAACAGATAGAGACCGCCCGAGATTAGATTTGATGGCGGGTTCTCGGGTTTTTCAAGAAAATGTGTAATTATGCTTCCCTCAAGCACTGCAACGCCATACTCTTCTGGCCGCTCTACCTCAACGAGCGCTAATGTTGCAAGCGCCTCGTTTGTTTCGTGTATTTTTTTCATTTCGGTAAGATCTATTTCCTTGAGCTCATCTCCGTTCGTATAGAAGAACGGTTCGCTCCCCGTCCAGTTTTTTAGTTCATGTACCCAGTAACCGATCGTTCCCATCGGTTCGGGTTCTTCGGCAAAGCTAATATCCATACCGCTCATCATCTCTCCCCATCTCTTTTTCCACCACCTGAATTCTTCTCTGTCTTCGGGACGAATAACAATCTTTGTTTCGGTTACACCGTGGTGCTGAAACATTTCTATGAGATAGTTAATAATCGGCCGTCTTTTGACCGTTATGAGCGGTTTTGGAATTTCGAGTGTTATGGGACGGAGTCGTGTTCCTTTTCCACCGGCGAGAATAATAGCTTTCATAGTTTTATCAGCTTACTTGGGCATTATTGTATCGCATTTTCAGTATTCTTTACAGTAAGCCATCATTTCGCTATACTATTCCGAGATATGAACGAGGAAAACAAGAAGCACGCCAACCTTGAGATATACGTCCGAAAAAACGATCCCTATTTTCATCGAACGATGAAACACAAGGCGAATGCATATCATCTTGCCGGTTTTGTTGAAACGCGTACCGATGGATCAATCTATGTCGAATTGGAGGGCGAAGAGGGTAATATAGAAAAATTTCTCAAGGATTATCGAGAAGGCGACGAATCAGAAACAATTATTCGCCTCGACGCCGCATATACACACGATTTTCGAGATTTTGACTCGTTCATCATCAAAGACAACAGCTAACTTTTATGCTTTCTTACAACGAACTCAAAAAAGGTGTTATTTTTGTTCTCGACGGTGAGCCGTACGAAGTACTTGAGTACCAGTTTTTACGTATGCAACAACGAAAACCTGTCGCACAAACGAAAATTCGTAACCTTATGACTGGTAAAGTACAAATGCGTAATTTTGCTTCTAGTGATTCATTCGAAGAAGCATTGATTACAAAGTCTCCCATTAAGTATTTATATCATCATCGCGGCGAATATTGGTTTTCTTCACTTGATAATCCGAAAGATCGTTTTTCTATGACTGTCGACAAATTGGGTGAAAAAACACAATTTCTTAAAGATAATTCTGAAGTTACCGCCGTAACGTTTGAAGACATTATCATTTCCGTTCAACTTCCCATTAAAGTTGATCTTTTCGTTGCTGAAGCTCCTCCTTCCGAACGAGGGAATACCGCACAGGGCGGTACAAAACAAGCTACGCTTGAAACTGGCTATGTCGTGAGTGTTCCTATGTTTGTTTCTACTGGCGATGTTGTTCGCGTCAATACCGAAACTGGAGAATATGTTGAACGCGCCGAAAAAGCGTCTTAAGAACTGTGTTTTTCCTCCTCTAGTGCCTCTTTCAATGATGCGCGTAACCCTGCAAGATCGGGTTCGCTTCTTTTTCTCTCTCTAGGAACTTTTTCGTTCGGTTTTAATTCACTTAGCGAAACTCGATTTCTTTTCCTACCTGGCTCGGGAAGTCCTACTTCTTCGAATATAGATTTCTTTACTGGAGTTTCTGTTTCGTTTTTTCCTTTTTTCTCTTCTTCAAATTCTATCCCTAGTGCTGCGAGTGGTTTTGTATTGAGATGCTCATGCTCGCTTCTTTCTTTCTTTATTGGAAGTGGTTCCATTTCGCCTGCTTTTATTTTTGCATAACATTCATTGCAATACACTGGTCGTGTTGGATCGGGATCAAAATTTACTTTTGTTTCCTTTTTGCAATTTGAGCAAACTGCGCTAAAAAGTTTTGCGTTTGGTTTTCCAGAGGATTTTTGGTTTTGCCCTAAGAGAATTGAACTTATACCCCCTTCTCCCATGGCGCCGCTCCAGTTATTGATTTCCTTTTCAATTTCGCTTCTAGGTTTTGTATATTGCTTCCTGGAAGCTTCGATAATTTCTGCTGGTTCCGCCGTATCGGTCGGCATTTTGAATGGTGGCAAGGTGCTCGCTGAAAATGGCCGACTGGTTATACCGTCAACAAGGAGTTTTAAATAGATATGGTAGTTGGGAAGATTTACTAAATCTGCAATTTCTAATTCCGGCGTAAATTCATTTTCGAGAAATTCTGCGTCGGCCGCTCCGACACGAAATATAATCAGCGTTCCAACATTGCCAAAGACTGCATCGCGTACCTTGGTTGAATTTTCAGTTACGAGCTGTCCAACATATTGATGTGCAAGAATAAGATTCAATCTGTACTTTCTTGCTTCAGACAAAATATCGGCGAATGACTCGGTGGCAAAGTTTTGAAACTCATCAACATACAGAAAGAAATCTTTTCTCTCTTCTTCGGGGATGCGCACACGCTCCATTGCCGTAAGCTGAATTTTTGTAATAATCATTGCTCCAAGAAGCGCCGCGTTGTCTTCGCCAATCCTGCCTTTTGAAACGTTGACGATGAGAATTTTTTGCGAATTCATGATGTCGAAAATGTCGAGTGTGCTTTTTTGCTGACCCACCACATTTCTAATCATTGATGTTGAAAGAAATTGCCCTACTTTATTTTGAATAGGAACAATTGCTTCATTTCTGAATTGGTCACGCCATGATTCGTATTCTGTTACCCAAAATGCTTTCACGACCGGATCTTCAATATTGTTAACAATTTTTTGCCGAAAATCCTTATCAACAAGAATGCGCGGAATTCCCAAAAGCGTTGAGCCGGGTGTATCGAGGAGTGCTAAAATACAATTGCTTAAAATATATTCCATGCGCGGCGACCATACTCCTGCCCAAATCTTTGTAAAAATTGCCATGAGCCCAGAGGCAATGAGGTGTTTATGGCGGGGGTCGGGAATTTCAAGCGGATTAAATCCGATTTGAAATTCGGCATCTACCGGATTAAAATACACCACGTCTTTAATTCGGTGCTTTGGAATTTTTGCAATCACCTCTTCGGCATACTCTCCATGCGGATCCACCAAGCACACCCCATCGCCATTTGCGATATCCTGAATCATGAGGTTTTTAATCAATGTCGTTTTTCCTGTCCCTGATTTCCCCATGACATACATGTGCTGGCGGCGATCTTTACGCTTTATGCCAAAAAGACGGTTCGTACTTCTGAAATTTGCCTTGCCAAAATATACTACGTTTTTGTCTCGATTTCCTTCCATTGCTTTATAGTCCTAGTATACCGTTTTTCCTGGTTCGCGGAAACTCAATGTGCCTCCCTTGTAAGAGAGTAAAAAACCCTTTATTCTAACAATAACCATGTCAACCACCACACAACTCCTTAAAATTATTTTCAATGTCGTCATCTGGGTTTTTGTGCCTCTTATTGCGATTATTATTATTTATTTCACTAGAAATATTATTTCAAAAACTTACAATAAAGAGCAGAAAAATTCGATGCGAGCCGGTTTTTGGGCAGGATTTATTCTTTTTATCATGTATCTCATTTTCCGTGTCGGGCATTTCGTTACTACTAATTCATTTCCCGATAAACCGGTTTACCAGGGCTTTAATATTTGGCTTGCTATTGGGAGTGGATTGGTATGGTTTCTAATCTTCGCTAGTGGGAAGCGACTTGCTTCACCACGCATGAGCGGACTTGCTGTCCTTGCTGTTACATTCTTCAGTTTTTTTATTCTCCTCGATTATATTTTTATCCACACGTTCAACGATATCGTTCTCTCACTTGCTCTCGGTCTCACATTTGGTTTTCTTATCTTTTTTGCAAGCTCCCCCGGATCGGTACGACGCACTCTTAAAACTGACGAAATTATTTAAATTATCTTTTCAGCAACTGTTGGCTTTCCGTACTTTTTCTGTGATTGGTTTATGATTGTTGCGCGGTATGACGGATGATTTGGCTTTAGAATATTAAGCGTTTCAGCGGAAAATGGTTCACTCGTTTCTCCGTCTATTCCCATTTTGATATAAAACTGTCGCGCACCGAGATTCGTCATATCTTTTGCTTCAAACACCGGTGACATTTCTCCTACTAGTTTTTCAGCATCTGCAGTACCTATTCTAAAAATAATAAGTGTATCGACGTTGCCAAGTACGTTGATGCGAACGCGATCGGGTAGTTGGCTAATATTTTGATGAGCAAGCGTTAGCGAAAATCCGTAATTATTGCCCTCAGAGACGATATGCTCAAATGCGCTTGTTGCGATATGTTGAAATTCATCGATATAGAGAGAAAACTCAACCCGCTCATCGTGATTCAATACAGAACGCGCAATTCCTGCTTGCTTTATTCTTGTTATCAACATTGAACCAAAAAGGCTTGCGTTTTCGTCGCCAATTTTACTTTTTGCAAGGTTAACGAGTAATATTTTATTTTCTTGTATTAAGGTTTCGATATCCAGTTTATTTTCGGCTTGATCAAACATGGCCTTTACTAAAGGATCTGAAAGAAATTGGCTTACTTTATTAATAATCGGAATGACGGCTTCGGTTTCATGTCGAACCAACCATACTGGAAATTCAACTTCCCAAAACCTCTTTATAATATCGTCTTTGATGTATGGCATTGCTCTCTCGCGATACCTTTCATCTGAAAGCATCAATATCATTCCCTTCATGGTTGCTTCTGGATAATCGAGTAGGGCGCGGCACGTACATCGAAATACATGCTCAAGACGCGGCGTCCAATTGCTATTGAGTTGTTTTCTCATCGCCTCAAGAATACTCTCCGAAACCTGATGGCGAAGTGATTCTTTGACGTTTATGAGCGGGTTAAATGCAACCGAATTTTTGTTGTCGGTTGGATCAATGATTACTACGTCACTGATTCGCTCCTCGGGAATAAAATCAAGTATGGCATCAATGAGCGTTCCGTAAGGGTCCATGAGGCACAATCCATATCCATACGCAACGTCTTGGCGGATCAGTAACTCCATTAATTTCGATTTTCCCATACCTCGTTTACCGATGATATATATATGATTTTGTTTGTCGGCACGCTTAATACCAAACACAAAGCGCTTTTCTTCAAGCGCCGCAACATAATTTGTCCGCCCTATAAATAGGGCGTCCTCAGGGGCAATGCACCCATAAATTGGCAACTCCGTGGGTGGGGGCGCATATTTAATAATCTGTATCTTTGTTGGCTTCTCCATTGATGCGCTTATTTTAGCACATCCTAGAGCGCCTTTACTTCAGCTAGAAATTTACGATACGACTCAATAGCAAGCACCGCTTGGTCTTTAGAGACTTCATATCCGGGAGTGTGCACCAAACTATTCCGAACACGATGCGCTTTCCATAATCCAGTAAAAGATCTTAGCGTTTCCGGTGTTACATTTTGCATCCTATCTGCCATGTGCTTTCCTTCAAATCCGAGGCGTTTTAACGTGTCATCGGCAAGCTTATCGGCCTCAATAATTGCAAGCTTCAAAAGCTCAGGAGATCCTGCATCAACTTTTGCGATAATTTCTGACCAGCGATCACGTGTTATAGCATCCTGAAGTGTAAATGTTTTTTTCTCTGCTTCGAAGGCTGGGTCCAACTTTGGCCTGAAGGGAATTGCTCTTGTGAGAATATAAACGAACGCCACAACAAGAGCAACGTCAATAATAATAAATGCTATACGAATGTAGAAAAATGCATTCCCGAGAAATGCCACTGCATCAAACATATCTTCTTTTTATAGTTTACCACAACGCCACTATTGAAACTCTTCGATTTCCGTTCCTTCGCCAAAGATAGGTAATCCAGCTGGTGCTCCAGTTTTTTTGCTCTCCATGCGGTTTATGTGCGGTGCTGTCAATGTTCCAAATGTTGGTGGGTGGAACAATGTTGCGATTGCTTCGGTGTTTAGAATATAGCTTCTCGAATGAAAATTTGTATTAAAAACAGAAGAGGTAAGTAATTTTCCCATAAATGTTCCTTTGGGAGTTTCTCGGTTGCGGTAATTCATTAATAATCGTTGCTTTCTGTAGCGCGTTCTTAGTTTTGGCAATACGTACGGAAAAATCCACACTTTTGTTTTTGTGCCTGTCGGTCCATTTGGTTTAAATGAATTGAGATGTAATGCTGAAAACTGGTTAAATGCTCCAAACAGCCCCGCTCCAAAAAGATTGTAGAATGATGAGCGTGGGGAAATATAGATTAATCGAATCAATGAATCAAATGCGTTTTTTGAAAGATTTGCTTCAACTGCTTTTATGACATCAGTTTCACCAGGTGATTTCGAAAGTGCTTTGAGTTGTTGAGTCGGGTCTGTGCTTTTTAATGCTTGTGTTTGTCTCAACCGATCAAGAAGTCCTTTCCATGCATCTTTCCATTTATGATCTACTGGATCAATAATTAATTGGATACCAATAATTTCTCCTGACTTTGCCTTACTTAAAATTTCCAAAAATGTCGCAATGGGATCAAATTGCTTGTCTTCATCAATGCCTTCAAAGTCTACGTATGTTTTAATGGGGTATGCATCTTCCCGTGCCAGTACGACTTCGGTTCCCCAAATATCAAACCCGCCTCGTTCCATTTCTCGTAATGTTCCGGGGAGTGTTATTGCGTAATCTTCCACTTCAACAACCTCAATGTCCTGGTAGTAAGCAAAAAATGCTGCCTCAACGATTTTTTGCTGTGACTCTTCGGTGCGAATAAAAAACCGCACCTCCCCCCCAAAGCTTACTAACTCTAGCGAAAAGTTAACGGCTGTTACTCCTTTTATATATTTATCATTAACATCGACAGGAAACGAGCGCAGCGAATGTAGTGCTGTTAATATTTGCTCCATCGCCCGTGGACTTTTCTTAATCTCGCGAGGAATGCGCAACTCAAGGAGAGAGTATTTCACCTTTCCTAGAAACTCTTCATTGCGCCAAAAGACCAAGAGGGAATGCGTTATCGGAGCAAGCACAACAAACAACATGAGTGGCCATGTTGCAATAAATGCTTCCTTGATGATGCCTAGAATGTCAGGCATTTACTCTTTTTTTGTTATCAAACTAGACTTCTGTAAGTGTATATCGACCGTCGTCGAGTTTCTTAAAGAATGCTTTGTTCTGAAGATTGATTAATACAGTATTTTCTTTGAAATCACGCTCTTTTCCGATTGCGGTTTTTAAGTCAACAAAAGAAAGGGGACCATTTTTCTTTAAGAAATGAGAAATGACTTCTCGCGCTGTACCCGGCAAGATATTAAATTCGCGAAGTCCGTACAATCCCCTTCCTACTAATACAAAGCGATTGTCTTTGATTAACTCATTGTGTACGGTTTGGAAATTTGTTTTCTTTCCTGTTCGATACTCACTAATTTTTGATGCTATTTCCTGGAAATGCAATGGCTTGTTGTTTTTCTTCAAAATAAGATATGCCCAATCCCGTGCTGTTTTAGGTTTGATTTCTGCCCACTCTGAAAGTCCAAAGTCGCCAAAGTGATTCTTTGCAAATTTCTTTGACGTTGCGAGATAATTTTCGCCAACTGTCTGCGTAATACCTTCACTTTTAAAAAGGTTTTTGAAGAGTTCATCAAAGTTCGTTCCTGCTAATACGACCTCCTTGCTCCCCTTGAGTGCTTTGTATGATTTTTGAATAATGGCTTCTGCTGTCTTACGGTCATTTTTGCCAAGATGCCAGTGCGCATACCAATCTATGTCGGTCTGCGTGTATTCCATCTTTCCCGATGCCTCAAGGATAAAGTGAACTGTGTTTGAAAACACGGCGTCAGTAGCCGCTCCTTGATAATTCTCCTTTAAATCCGCGCCAAGTAAATCAGCGCGGCGAATGCCACGATAGTTTTTAAGTGTTCCAGAGGCGACCTCAACGAAGCTTTTTAATCCTGTTTTTTCGATATAACTACGGGCTTCTTTGAGTGCTAGTGCTTCAATTTGGCGAACGCGCTCTCGCGTAATGTTATATTGGTTTCCGATTTCGGCAAGCGTTAAATGAGCCTTTCCCATAAGGCCAAAGCGTTTCTCAATTACGTCGCGTGAGCGGGCATCAAGGTCGCCGAGAAGCTCTTTTACGAGCGGTGTGATGGGGTTGCTTTTTATTTGATTTGCCATATTTTTCGCATTGTAGCATTTTTAATTATTTGAGTCAAGCCCTCTTTTTAAAGCTCTTTTTTCGATTTTTTATATGCTTTTAGAGTACCATAAAAACAATCTACGGGTCAAGACTTATTATTCCCCTTCCAGAGGGTGAGGAGTGGGCTTGCAACAAGGATTGAGGAATAGGTACCAATAATCGTTCCCGCGAGGATGACTAGAATAAAGTTGGTAAGTGATGCCGACCCAAGGAAGAGCAGTGCTACTAGTACCACAACCAACGTGAGCGAGGTATTGAGCGATCGAACAATGGTTTGGTTTACGCTTAGGTTCACAATATCTTCAAATTTTTCGCGTGTGTCTTTTTTGAGAATGAGATTCTCCCTAATACGATCGAACACCACAATGGTGTCATGAATTGAGAATCCAATAACGACCAGGATTGCCACAATGAAATTTGTGTCAATTTCAACATGAATAAATCTTCTCAATACCACCATAAGACCCGTCGGAATAATGGCGTCGTGAAAGAGTGTTACTAGAGCAATAATGCCATATTTCCATGAGCTTACCGGTTTTGAAACTTTCCTGAAGACAAATGCAACGTAAAGTGAGATGGTGATTAGAACAAGGATGAATGCTGTAATTGCACGACTTTGTACTTCTTCTCCTATTGTCGAACCAATAGTTTCGAACTGTAATTCTTCAAGATCTCCAAATTTATTCTTCACATCACTTAGTAGTGCTTGATGCATTGCTTCATCAATTTCTTTGAGACGAATGAGAAAGCTTTCTCCACTCGCCGCTGTCACCGAAGCTCCCGTCTCTCCTTTTAAGAGAAAATATTCATTGAGCTCTGTTTTGGTGATTTTGGTGTCTTTAAATTTGATTTGCCACAACGTTCCTCCCGTGAAATCGATACCTAGCTGAAATCCAAACATGAAAATCATGAATATGCTTGCTATAACTAATACACTAGAAATTCCAAGTGATATTTTTTTGTGCCCAATTATATTCATGATGTTTTTTGCGTTGCTCGCAAAAGATTTCTTGTCACGGTTATTGCTGAAAACATACTTACCAAGACACCAATTAACAATGCTAGTGCAAATCCTTTAATAAACCCCGTTGTAAAATAGTAAAGAATGATTGAAGTTATGATTGTTGTAATGTTTGAGTCTCTAATTGAAAGCCATGCACGCTTAAATCCTTCTTCAATTGCCTTCGCTTTTTCCTTGCCCTGCTTCATTTCTTCTTCCATTCTTTCAAAGATGAGAATGTTCGCATCTACTGCTATTCCTATTGAAAGTACAATACCAGCAATTCCAGCAAGCGTCATCGTAATGCCAAATGCTTTAAACACAAAGAGTGTTAAGACAATATAGATAATAAGAGCAATTGAGGCATGAACACCCAACTTACCGTAATATACCAGCATAAAGAGCATTACGAGCATTGTGCCAATAATGCCTGCGTAGATCGTTCGAGCAAGCGAGTCGGCTCCTAATGACGCTCCAATTGTCTGCTGGTTAATGAGTGTAATGGGTGCAGGAAGAGCACCTGCATTAAATCGTTCAACGAGCAGTTTTGCTTCTTCGAGTGTAAAGTTTCCTGTAATTTGTGCCCGGCCGCCGGTGATTTTTTCATTTACATTCGGTGCGCTTATCAGCTCATTATCGACAAAAATTGCTATCGGGCGATTGATGTTTCTTCCTGTTAGCTCTTCAAATAGCGCTCCTCCTTCTTTGCTGAAACTCAAGCTTATTTGTGGCCTACCAAAACTATCGATTACCACTTGAGCTCCTTCAACATATCGACCCGTTAATTCTGTGTCGATAAATAATGCATCAAGCTGTTCACTCGTAAGCTCGTCTGGATTTTCTCCCTCGTCTAACTCTTTGACTTCCTTGAAAATAAGGAATGGCGTTTCTCCGATTTCCGCAATTGCCTGGCTTACGTCCTTGATTCCTGCGAGCTCAACTATAATGCGGTATGTATCTGCTTTTTTTGCAGTTACGACGCGTGGCTCGCTAACACCAAAAAGATTTATCCTGCGTTCAATAACGTCACGTAAGCCGTTTAACACCGATGTCCTGTCGGCGCTCGCTACGTCAGACATATCAACTTCGTACACCAAGTGACTGCCTCCTACAAGATCAAGACCGAACTTCCAGGGCTGTTGCTTTTCACCAAATCCACTCGGCCACACAAAAACCCCCCCCACAATTGTAATGAGCGCTATGATTCCTAAAAATATTCGTGCTTTCTTCTTTGCCTCCATTATAATAGCGAGATCTTACCAGATAGAATGCTTTTCGTCAAAGTCATATACTTCATTTTTTGAACATGAATACGGTGTACCCTATCTTTGAAAATGCGCGAACCCATTTTGAGCGAAACGCCGCAGGCGTTTCGCAATTCCTCCCCGTCCACTTCCAAAAATTTGACAAATCCTGTTTGGTGCGCCCACTAGGATTTGAACCTAGGACCGTTCGCTTAAAAGGCGACTGCTCTACCAGGCTGAGCTATGGGCGCATTTTTTTATTGTTTGGAGAACCGTTCAACAAAACAAATAGTAATGTATATTCACACATATGTCTATCTTTTTTCTTTTAACTCTAATAACACTTTTCTGATACGCTCGTACGATGCACGCAGTTCCCTTTCGGTCATTTTTTGGAATAACTCGCTTTGCTGAAGCAGTGATTCAAGTGTTTCTTTTTCAATAGTTCGATCTTCTTCTGTTAGGTTGTCAGTGGCAAGATGCTCTGCAAATGTTACTAACTTTTCCGGTTCAATATTAACAACGAATAGTGGTAATTTGCTGTGAGATGTTAATATTATGCCATTATTTTCCAACGCAACGCCATATTTTACCGCAACGCCTTGTTGAACCTTGCTGAGAATCTGATCCTTTTTATCCTTTGTTCCTAGTGGATTCGTTGTTGTGTCTATCGCTGCCATCGGCTCAAAGGTTTCCCGATCAATAATCAGCTCATCAACACCATTGTGGTAGTCGTCAAATTTAGTTGTGCGCATACTTACAAAGCGTCCCTGAAACCATATTTGATTCAAGGCAACTGTTTTTACTTGCTCTAAGAGCTCGCCATATACTTCTCCAATATTTCCGTGCTCGAATCCCTCTTCTCTTCTTGCTACGTATGCTTGGTCACGTTTTATTTCTGAAGCATCAATACTCTTTCCGAATGCTTCTTCGTTCAAGCGGCACGTTGCTTTTTCAACGGGAAATCCTCCCCCTAAAAGCGCTCCACCCTCATCTTCAAGCGCATCTTTCAATAATTCAATACTCTCATAAGCACGCTCATGCAACTCTTCATTCTCTGCTTTTCTTGTTGGCAAGCCCTCAAATGACATGCTTATTCTTCTGTTTCCTTATCGATTTCTTCAAGTAGTGTTTTAATTTTTGTGCTTGGTTTTTTTGGCGCTCGCATATCAAGCTCGACATAGAGATTGCCATAATGCTTTGTTCCTAGGTGTGGCATTCCCTTTCCTTCAAGCATTACGGGGTCTTTTAATCTAAACCCCTCCGGGATTTGAATTTCTATTTTTTCTCCGGCAATTGTTTTCACCAAAATCGGTTTGTTCAGTATAATATCAATCACCTTTACTTCTTTTTTTATAATCAAATCATCTCCATTTCTTCTAAATATTTGGTGTGGCTTCATTGCAATCCGCACATACAGATCACCCGGATCAGATCCATGTTCACCGCTCTCACCTGCTTTTGCAATCTTAATAAACTGCCCATCTTGAACTCCTTGCCTAATTTCAATATTTATCTTTTTTTCTCCCCTTATTCTTCCAGAACCATTGCAAGTTTTACATTCTTTCTTAGGAATTTTTCCGGTGCCGCGGCATTTGGTACAGGGGCGGATTTGATTATAGGCTCCAAAAAAACTTCTCCTTGTTTCCTGAACTTCCCCTCTTCCATCGCATGAAGAACATTCCGAAAATCCCTCTTTTTCAAAATGTCCGCTTCCCTGACACGTCTTGCATGATGCATACGTTTCAAATGCGACGTTCTTCTTTACTCCATGAAATGCTTCTTCAAGTGTTATCTCTTGGACAAGTTCTAAATCTGCTCCATGCTCATATGTACGGCGTTTCTTTTTAACCCCCAATCCTTCAAATATTGCATCGAAAATATCGCTTGCATTACCGCCTTCAAAATTGAATCCTGAAGCATCAAAGCCATTAAAGTCCCATCCTTGAGCTCCTCCTTGACCCGAAGATCCACCTCCTTGTTGGAAACCCGCGCCGTCGAACACGCGCCCAAATTGGTCATATTGTGCCCGCTTTTCTTTACTTGAAAGAATCTGATACGCTTCGCTTATTTCTTTAAATTTTTTTTCATCTCCTTCGGCTTTATCGGGATGATATTTATGCGCAAGTTTTCGATATGCTTTTTTTATATCATCTTCGTTTGCGGTTTTTGTAATGCCGAGAATTTGATAGTAATCTTTCATAACCTGTAACGAACAACCTACACTCTGCAACAGATACGTTCTTTTACTAATTCGTTGCTTGCTGCTTTATTGTTGATTATTTAACGACGATTGATTCTTTTTGCCTGTCTTCTAAGCCAATGTAGAAAAAGTTTGTTGTCTGAAGAATTTTAAACACTATATACGCAATCAGGATAATAATCCAGCTGATGAAAAATGCAAACCCTTTTATGGACAGGAACACGATGAGTCCGATTGCGGCGAGGGCTATTGTGCGCGCTTGAGTAGATTCTAAGCTTTGAATTTTTACAATGAGATTTTCGTACAAAGAATTGCGGACTGTGTCATTTTCGTTCAGTACAATGCCATATTTTTTTTCAAAACCGCCTTTTAATTGATTGACACCGCTTTGCACTGTTTCTGGAGGAACATTTTCAGGAAGTTCGGAAATCGCGATGGATTCTAAAACTTCATATACCGTTACATCGGGAGCAAATTCAGGAACTGCTCGCCTTATGAGCGGTGTTACGGTGTCGAGTACAGAATCAAATGTCTTTTGCGAAAAAGGCAATTCAGAGATATCAACACTATTCACAAAATACATCGCCACAAATATCGCGATGCCGGTTACAAACAGCGATATGGTATGCGCACTTATCTTAAAGAATTTTATCTTTATAAAATTCAAGATGTTTGACCTCCCTCTTAAAAATCCAACGTACATAAACACAAAGAGGATGATCCCTGCAGCACTGATGAGTAAGGAAAGTGCTTTATAAGAAGGAAGTAATACCGCCAATGCTTGTGTTGCAAGAAGTTGAGCTCCAATGGTCGGGCTTTTTACCAAGAACGTCTGCAGAAGGACAAATACAAGCCATATCATTCCTGTAAGCACAGCGCTTACAATAACTCCCCCTGTTAGGTGGGTCGGTATTTTACTTAACTGATAGCCAAATCCGAGAGCAGCGATAAACGCCACAATACCAATGACGATAATTTTAAACCGCGATCGATCAACTTCTACTTCCGCCATAGTAATTCATTATACCAGCTTCCTTCTTGATATCCGATAGGCTCGGGTTTTATTTTTCTTCCTGTTTTTCGTTGTTATTTTCTTCTTCTACCTCACCACTTCCTGCGTCCTGCTCAGTTTGATTGGCTTGTTCTGATTCTGCTTTTGGCTCATTTGCTTGCTGCATAGCGGGTCCAAGTTTTTGAATTTCTTTCGAGAGTTCTTCTATGCCTGATTTAATGGTCTCGATATCGGTTCCATCTTTTACTGATTTTAGGTTTTCTATTTTTTCTTCAATGGGTTTTTTTATTTCATCATTTACTTTTTCGCCCGCATCTTTGAGTGCTTTTTCGGATGTGTATATTAAGTTTTCGGCCATATTTTTTGCCTCTATGGCTTCTTGTTTTTTCTTGTCTTCATCAGCATGCTCCGCTGCTTCCTTTTTCAAACGTTCAACTTCTTCCTTTGAGAGTGAGGTGCTTGCCTCAATGCGCACTGACTGCGATTTTCCTGATGCCTTATCTTTTGCGGAAACATTCAGAATGCCGTTCGCATCAATATCGAATGATACTTCAACTTGCGGCATGCCACGCGGTGATGGAGGAATACCGTCCAAAATAAAACGGGCAAGGGTTTTGTTGTCAGATGCCATACCACGCTCACCTTGCAAGACATGAATTTCAACAGATGTTTGATTATCAGCCGCAGTTGAAAATACCTGTGTCTTCTCTGCAGGAATGGTTGTGTTCTTCTCAATGAGTTTGGTGAAAACGCCGCCCAATGTTTCTATGCCTACCGACAACGGCGTTACGTCAAGAAGAAGAACGTCTTTTACTTCTCCTTCTGGCTTTCTCCCCTCTTCTTTTGCGGCAATAATCTCTGCTTGAATTGCAGCACCAATTGCTACTACTTCGTCAGGATTAATTCCCTTATGCGGATCTTTTCCAAAATACTTTTTTACTGCTTCTTGAATTGCCGGCATTCGTGTTTGTCCCCCAACCAATACGATTTCATGAATATCTTCTTTTTTAAATCCAGCATCTTTAATAACCTCTCCTGTTATTTTTATTGATTTTTCTATGTAGTTACCAACCAATTCTTCCAATTTTGCACGCGTCAATTTCACAAGGAAGTGCTTTGGTCCATCGGTCCCAGAGCTGATATAAGGCAAGTTAATTTCAGTTTCAACGGCGGTTGAGAGTTCGTGCTTTGCTCGCTCGCCTGCTTCTTTTAATCGCTGGAGTGCTAGTGGATCATTTGCAATATTAATTCCTTCTTGTTTCTTATATTGTTGAACAAGGTGATCAATAATTTCTTTATCGAAGTCCTCTCCGCCCAAGAAAGTATCACCGCCAGTTGCTTTTACTTCTACTGTATCTTCTCCCACCTCAAGCACCGAAACGTCAAATGTTCCTCCGCCAAAGTCGTATACAACAATTTTTTCGTCTTTTTCTTTATTCAATCCATAGGCAAGCGCTGCAGCTGTTGGTTCGTTGATAATCCGACGAACGTTAAGTCCTGCAATCTCACCAGCATTTTTTGTAGCTTGCCGTTGCGAGTCGTCAAAATATGCCGGAACTGTTATTACCGCATCGTTTACTTTGCCGCCTAATTTGCTTTCGGCGTCAGCTTTTAATTTTCCAAGAACCATTGCTGAGATTTCTTCCGGTTTGTACCATTTTTCTCCCATCTTAATCTCGATGCCTCCAGAGCTTCCCTCTTTCGTCTCATAGGGAAGTACTTTTTTATATTTTACTACTTCAGGATCGCTAAACTTGCGTCCGATAAGACGTTTTACTGAAAAGAGTGTGTTCTTAGGATTAGTTACTGACTGGCGCTTTGCCAACAATCCTACCAGTCGCTCATTTGTTTTATTGATTGCGACAATGGACGGCGTTGTGCGATTGCCTTCTGCATTTTCCAATACCTTGGGAGATCCGGCTTCCACCGAACCCATCGCTGAATTTGTTGTTCCTAGATCTATTCCTATAATGTTCATAGTTTTGTTAGTTATTATTACTTTTATTTTCTTTTTGATTATTGTTTTTCACCACTACTCTCGCTTTGTTCTTTTGCAACGACTACTCTTGTTGGGCGTAATACATATTCATACAACATCCATCCTCGCCCTACTTCTTCAACAATTGTTCCCGGTGGTTTATCTGAATCCTGCTCTCGCATTGCCTCGTGATACTTCGGATTAAATTGCTCTCCTTCTGTCTTGATGGGCGTGACTCCATTGCGTTCAAGAATTGATTCTAGTTGTGAACGAATGAGTTTTAATCCTTGTGCTTCGGTATTGTGCTCTTGTTCTGCGGTGAGCGCGAGATCGAAACTGTCCATAACTGCCAAGAGATCTGTAGCAAATTGCTTGTTCGCGAATTTGATTTGACTATTCGTGCGTTCTGCTTCTTCTCGTTGATAATTAATCAGATCAGCTTTTGCTCGCTTCCATCCATTCAGATATTCATCTCGCTCGGTTTTGACCTCTTCTATTTCTTCCGAATCCTTTTTTTGTTCTTCTTGTTTTTGTTCTTTTTGCTCTTCTTCCATAGTTACTTCATGAAATTTTCGAGTTGTTTAAAAAATGAAATATTGCGGTGATAGTCCATACGCTTCGGACCAACGGCGATGAGGATTAGATTTGTTCCTGCGATATTATATTTTCCTGCAATTACTGAAATATGTTTACTCTTCGTGATGGGGCTCTCTCCGATAAAAACGCTTGGAACTCCATGATGTAAACTACCCATTAAGCGATCAATTCTTTTTTCTAATTTTTCAAAATCACTAACAACATCAACAATCTCTCGACTACCTTCTGTTTCCATACCGCTCACCAATCCATGCAAACCCGACTTTATCATACTTTCTCGCTCTGGTTCATATCCGATACTTAATACACTTAGTCGCTCCGCGACGCTTTGAATAAATTGCTCAAACCTCTTTCTCTCCAAGTCTTTTCCTACATATTGCATGAGGCGCGCCATCGCATTAATTGATCGGTTATCAAACGAGTCGAGGGACCGATCGACAAAAAAGCGGTATCCCTTGTCGGTTGGAACGCGCCCCCCTGATGTATGTGGCTGTTCAAGATACCCCTCTTCCGTTAAAAGATGTAGTTCATTTCTGATGGTCGCCGGCTTCACGCCAAATTCATAGGTTTCATAAAGCCCTCCCGAGCTTACGGGTATGCCCGTTTCAATAAACTCATTGATGACCGCTTCAAGGATTGTTGCTGATCGATTACTTAACATCTTGCTTAGTATAGTGCATTTGGCACTCTCACGTCAAGAGTGCTACTGATGCGATATCTCCGCATAAAAAAACGACCCGCGCGATGCGGGTCGAGTTCGTTGTGGTTTGCCTTGAGGCAGAAATAATAGAAAGTCTTGGTGGGTGAGATATGGGTGATCTCAAAAGGGTATGCGACTATTTCTTTCTCAAGGGTCTAGAAGCAGTATGACGCGAGAGAGATAGTCACGCAAGGGAAAGTTATCCACACCCCCACCAGAACCACTAAACGACCCTGGTTGAGAGACCTACTTACTCATCCGTGAACTGGTTTATTTGTGCTACATTAAAGTTAGCTAATTTTATTGCTTTTTTATGGTCAGGGAGGTGAAGTATTCACCAGAAAGGGCGGTGTGTCATGAAGCGAAATGACGAAGAGAATCATTATTGCTCTCACTGCAGAACTACACATATTTTTCATGTCCAAGGTGACGAGCTTGTTGGAACGTGCGGAAAACGTCTTCAGCGCACTCCTAAGAAGAAACAGGTGAATTATTACGATCGGCCTCACGAACCTCCTCCCACTCCTGCCTCATGAGGATTTCAATAAAGAATTTGTGAACACCTCGGATATTCGATCCGGGGTTTTTATATTCTTTTGCATGTATATACGGATCTGTGAAAGAGTTGTTATATGCAACGTATTATTTTACACATCGACATGGATGCCTTTTTTGCATCGGTTGAAGAACGAGAAAAGCCGTGGCTGAAAGATAAGCCAATTGTGGTTGGGTCTGACCCAAAAGGCGGTAAGGGGCGTGGCGTTGTTGCAACCGCGAATTATGCGGCGCGGAAGTTTGGTATTCACTCTGCGCAACCGATTTCGAAAGCATGGCAACTAGCAGAAGCCGCACGGCTCCGTGGTGCACCGAGGACAGCATTTGTTTCGGGTTCGGGAATATATTCAACCATTTCAAAAGAGATATTAGCGTATTTAAAAACTATCACTCCCCTCGTGCAATCCGGAGGGATTGATGAGTGGTATCTTGAGATAACTAACAACAAAGAACTGATAACTGATAACAAATGGAAATTTGCCGAGAAGACGGCGTGGGAGATTAAGAAAACTATTTTCACAACACAACGGCTTACTGCTTCTGTTGGCGTGGGGTCGAATAAGCTGATTGCCAAAATTGCATCGGATCATCAAAAGCCTGATGGACTCACCATTGTGCGACCAAAAAACGTACAGTCGTTTCTTGATCCAAAACCGGTTCGTGCAATTCCCGGTATTGGACCGAAGATGGAGCTATCGCTCCATGGGGTGAATATTCAAACTGTTCGTGAATTACGCGCACTCTCGGAGGAAGAACTCCATACACGATTTGGAAAATGGGGATTGAGTCTTTACCGCAAAGCTCGTGGTATAAGCGACAGTCCTGTGCAGACCGAGCGGGATCCCGCAAAGTCGATTAGTGAACAACAAACATTCAAGGAAGACACCTTGAACCCTGTTTTTTTGATTCAGGCGCTTCGAGACACTGCACGGCGGGTACATGAACGTGCCACTAAGAGCAGCTTATCGTTTCGCGCTGTCGGAATCATGGTACGGTTTCAAGGATTCATCACCAAAACCCGCTCGCACACACTCTCGTCCCCTGCCAACGATCTCCGCACGATAGAGCACGAGGCACTGCAGTTGTTTCTTCCCTTTCTCGATGCACGCTCCAATCCTGACCGACGGAAGATTCGTCTCGTCGGAGTAAAAGTTGAAAAAATGACTTAATATTTTTTTATAATGTATTATATTCTTGCTCCTTTAAAACATATTCTATCCAGCGAATGATTCGCTGGAACTTTTTTAGAGTCCTTTTTTGAAAGGAGAGGAACTCACATGAGCAATCATGAAACCCCCTCGCCTGCATTCCCCGATTGGTACATCACGTTTCAACAGGCGGCACTCAAAAACCTGCCACGTCCGCCCGCGCTCGACAAGGAAACGGCTCTCTCGTGGGCAACCGAACGATCAGAGAAAATGAAGCGCGGATTTGGATTTCTCATAACTGTCGAACTCTCATCTTTCCCGATGATCTTCCGCACCATCACCCTCGGCACCCACAAGAATGCGAGTGCGCTGTAGAGGCCACTCAAGAAAGCGGGATGTCGTATAAGCGACTGGGCGAATGATATTCTCGAGAAGACGCCTATCAGTTCCGAGAAGATGGACGTTGATCTTGTCGTCCGTTCGGTCAATGAGCTCGGATTCCCCGAAGGTGCACTCTACGACACAATCATCGCTCGTGCCAGAGAGCGTGGCCTTGACCTCTGCCCCGCAGAGGTTGACCCACAACTCAAACTGCAGTACACCGACCAGCCCATGGATGAATGGCTCCATATTGCAATGGAACCCATCACGGATATGATCGGCAACCTGCGCATCTTCTTCGTGGGACACGATGAGGACGGACGCTGGTTGAGCACGGACCGTTGCAGCCCCGACATTGTCTGGTGCAGCTTCAACCGTTTCCTCTTCGTTCGCCTCCACAAGGTAGCTTGATAGTATTCGCCCCTCCGAAGTGCTCGTGCACTTCGGAGGGATTTTTTTAGTCAAACATAAAACTCCGCCCTTTGGCGGAGTTTTATACAATCCCTCTTCTTTTTTATTTTATCTCGTAGACTACGTTTACATTCACCTTGATGTCCTGACTGCCGGGTTCGATCGTGGGGGCGGGAGCGGATTCCGCAACGGCTCCTTCTTTTCCGAATGCTGCGTCTTCATAACGGTAGACTGGATAGCCATAGCTATTATCGTTGAAGGTCACCACCTTCCCGAGTCGGACGCCGTTTTGGCGCGCCATACTCTCTGCTTTTTCTCGAGCTTTGTCGAACGCTTTTTCACGCGCATCGGCAAGATAGGTTTCTGGATCATCAACTTCGAAGCTTATCGATCCGATTTGATTGATTCCTACCTGTGGAAGCTTCGAGAGAATGGGGCTAATATTTTCGAAATCACGAATTTTGATCGTTACCGACTGGGTCAAGGTATAACCGAAAACAGTTGAGCGACCCGAGAAACGATCGTAATCATACTTGGGGTATAAACTAAATTGGCTTGTTTTGATGTCTTCTTTCTTGACGCCTTGTTCTTTGATAAAGTCGATTGCTGCGTTAATTTTCAAAACATTGTCCTCTTGGAGTTTTTTGGGATCCTGTCCATCGCTTACCACCGAGAAATCGAGACGCGCAATGTCAGGAATCGCAACGACCTCCCCTTCTCCGCTTACGGAAATTGTTCGTGCAGGCGGACGACTTGCATCTTCGCTTCGGAGTACTTTAAACGCGCCGAGACCTAGAAGTATTACGACGATGAGCGTGACATTCAAGAGCCACCAAAATACTGACTTTGCTTGTTCTTTGTTATTCATATTTTTTTGCTATTTCGACTATGTTATTAAATATATCAGGTTTCAAACTTGCACTTCCGATAAGAGCGCCTTCGATTCCCTTATGATGTAGTAACGATTCAGCATTCTCTTCCGTGACGGATCCGCCATAAATCATTTTAGTGTTTTTTTCCAAACTCATTCCTTCTAACACTGTTTTCATGTATTCGATCATTGCAAGCGCTTCTTCGGGCGTTTCGGGTTTTGCTCCCGCTTCCGTACTAATTGCCCACATCGGTTCATAGGCAACAAACAATGTTATCGTTCTTTTCTGCATCGTTGTTGGCACTGCCTTGAACCCTGCTGTAATTTGTTTTGTTATTGTTTCCTCTCTTCTCCCTGCGTCGTAATCCGCCTTGCTTTCTCCAATACAAACAATGGGGATGAGGTTGTTGTTAATGGCCGCAATGATTTTTCTGTTTACTATTCCATCTGTTTCTCCTAACTTTCTTCTAGAAGAATGGCCAATGATAACAAATTCTGCGCCTAAGCTCGCAAGCGTCTTTGGTGAAACCTCTCCTGTGTAAGCTCCTTCCGACTCCCAAAAACAATCCTGCCCCCCTAGCTTTGCTTTGGAAATTGCACCCTTCACGGATTCAAGAAATGGTGACGGCGGACAAATAATTACCCCTTCCTGATCAATGCTTTTTGCGAGTCCGATGGCATTGTAGGCACTTGTTGGATGGAGCTTCCAATTTGCGATGATGGTCTTTTTCATATTTTCTCAAAAAAACGTAGTGCTATTTTTCTTCCTCGATTACTTTTTTGTGTGCTATACGGTTTTCATAATACCAGCCCAAAATATCCTTTGCGATTGGAAGCGTGTTAATACTTCCTTCGCGTGCGTTTTCTACTAATATCAGCAATACAATCTCTGGATTTTCAACAGGAGCATACCCTAAGAAAAATGCATTTATTTTCGTGTTGTTCGATATTTGCGCACTGCCCGTTTTCCCTGCAACGCTCATAGGCAAGTCTGAAAGCCGATATGCTGTTCCATATGGTTTTTTCACCGCATCAATAAGTCCCTGTTGTACTTCGCCTAACTCATATTTCCATGACGAATAATCGTATAACACTTCGTGTTCTTCTTGTTGTGTTACTGTCGGACGATATCCAATTCCATTATTCGCAATTGAGGCAAAGAAATTTATCAGCTGGAGTGGTGTTACAAGCAAATCTCCTTGTCCAATACTAACGTTAAATGTGTCACCAATACGCCATGGCTCACTTGTGCGATTTTCTTTGAATTCTGGATCGGGAAGTAACCCGACGTTTTCCGAGAATAGATCAATGCCCGTCTCTTTTCCAAGCCCAAAGAGCTGCCAATACTCTTTTATTTTTTTAATTCCTAAGCCCTGTACGGGGACCGTACCGCTTTGTTCAGTTGTTAATCCTCCACCTAATCCATAAAAATAAATATTACTTGAACGCGCGAGTGCCGCATGAAGGTCTACGAGTCCGTGGTTCGTCCAGTCCTTAAAGATACTCGGTTTTTCTGGAAAGAATGGATTCTGTACCTCGATAGTTCCTTTCGCATACACCTTTGTTTCTGGAGCAATAAGTGCCTCCTTTAGTGCCGCAAGCGCAACAAGGGGTTTAATCGTTGAACCTGGTTCATATGCTCCACTTATCGCTCTGTTAAATAAGGGGGTATTTTCGCTTGTTAGTACTTCCCCTCGTTCGGCGCTTCTACTTCTATCAACAAAGATATTTGAGTCGAAGCTCGGCGCGTTCACCATAGCAAGCACTTCTCCCGTTGTTGGTTTCAGTGCCATTGCAACCCCCGATGTTCTTCCTAGTGTTCTTAATCCCTGCTCAAGTCGTTCGTAGCTATATTTTTGCAAATCAAAATCTATCGTTGTCTCGAGACGTTCGCCAATAACTGGTTCGAAAAATGATTTTTTTTCGTACACCTCACCAAGTGCGTCACGATAGTATATGAATTTTCCGTCTGTCCCTCTTAATATGTTGTCGTAATACGCCTCAAGTCCGGTTTTGCCCTCGATGCTATTGTCCTCTCCAACGCCCGTATATCCGACAACGTGAGCGAATGCTTTTGCGTCCTTGTATTCTCTTATAAAGTCGTCGTGCACCTCAACGCCTTCTAATGCCAATCCTTTTACTTTGATTACTTCATCGGACGTTAGGTTTCTTACGACCGCTATTGTATTCTCCTTTTCCAAATTTATTGCGAGCGCCGCACTTCTTATTTCCTCAACTTCTACATTCAATGTTTCTGCTAGAGTTTGTATGATTTTTTCAAAACTTCCTGGTTGCTTTAAAATATCCGCAACGTTTAAAAATACACTGAAGCTACTTTTGCTTTCCGCAAGTACCATTTCATAGCGATCAACAATCGCGCCTCGGCGCGCAGGGGAAATGATTTCCTTATACACATTAGCATTTGCGCGATTACTATATTGCTCACCTCGTGTTACAGAAAGAAATCCCACCCTTCCCATGATAAGAAACCCCACCACGACTGTTATGGATCCTAATAGAATAAATAATCCCCTTGACGCTGGGGATTCAATGGTTTCTTCTTGTTCGCCTACCGCGTCAAACGCAAGTTCTTCAAATGGAATATGTGAATGTTTTTTCATGGCTTGTTAAGAGTTTTTCGAGAACTAGATACAACACTATCGCTAGACCGCTATTTACTACTATCTCTCGAAAGAGCGTTCCTGGTTCCTGAATAATAAACCCTGCATCAACCAGAACATAGAACGCGAGCGTACCTAGTACCGTAGTTCCTATACTATTTAACCACATTTTTCCCGGTAATGCTTCTCGGAATAAATATACCAAGAGACCAACCATGGCAAGCGCTGACGCAATTGAGGTTTCAAATACTGCAAATTGAACCATAACTACCGCGGTGAAAAGAACGATTGCGTATTGGAGAATGCTTTCCGCAAAAAGAGAAAATACAATAGCAAGCACTAAAATACTATTTGGCTTTATTCCTAATACGATACCAAGACTCGTATTTTGCAGAATTCCCAATAGAATACCAAGCGTTATTGGAACTGCATAATGTTTAAAACTCATTCTTTTTTACAATAACAACTTCGTTTATTTCATTCCATGAAAATGGAACTTCGACTTCTGCTTGTACGAATGCATTTTCCTCACCTTCTTTTATGTTCACAACGGTTCCGATGGTTAGTCCATAGGGAACACTCTGTCCCGCTGAATATACTTTTTCTCCATTTTTCACCCCCTCTTCTTTTACAATGAGCGTTAGTGTCGGAATACGTCCTCCTTTTAAGAGTGCGTTTACTTTTTTTTCTCCAATCACAACGGGAAGCTCCCATTCGGTATCAAAGAGCGTCCGCACAATACTTCTTGCATCGGCAACGTCAATAATCTGCCCAAAGAGTAGTGACCCTCCCACCGTAACAGGAAGCTGTGTTGTGAGGTTTTTATTCTTCCCTGCGTTAATAATAACGAGCGATTGATTGTTGAATGGATATGAGGAAAATATTTTTGCCCTTACATTGCTCGTTGTTCCTTCTACAACCTCTGACTTACTACTAAGCCGTTCTAATTCAGCTCGGAGCGCATCATTTTCTAAACGCATTTCACTTACCGTCTTTTTGTTTCCTGGCAATATCGATCCAATATACGCAAAAGGAATACGCACTGCATCTTCTAATTGATTACTCATTGTTGTTTTTGTACGAACAACCTGCCTTAATCCTGTAAACACCACTACGGTAATTCCTAGGGCTATTATTATTTTTAAGGAGCGGTTCATTGTTTAGAGGTTTATCTCTTTCGGCTTCATCGGGTTATTGAGCAATGGTTCATATTTTTCTAGATTTTCTACCACAATTCCTGTTCCTCGTGCCACACAGGTTAATGGATCTTCTACCATATGCACCGCAACGGCAAGTTCTCGAGAGAGTAATTGATCAAGCTTTCTTAATAGGCTTCCTCCTCCACATAGGGTTATTCCTTTTCTTAGAATATCTCCGGCGAGTTCTGGGGGAGCACTTTCAATAACCTCTTTTGTTGCTTCAACGATCGCCTCCAGTGATTTACTGATTGCCGCTCTTACTTGCGTATCCTTTATAGTCATTTCTTTTGGTAATCCCGTTGTGAGATCGCGGCCACGAATGGTCATTTCAAGCTTTTGTGTGAGTGGACCTGCTGAGCCGATGGCAATTTTGATTTCTTCTGCGGTTGGCTCACCAATCGCAAGCTTAAATTCCTCTCTCACAAAGTTGATGATGTCCTGATCAAGTTTATCGCCGGCAACTTTCAAGCTTCGTGCAATAACCATCCCCGCCATTGAAATAACGGCGATTTCGGTTGTTCCTCCACCGATATCCATAATCATGTTTGCACTTGGCTCGTTCACGGGCAGACGTGCTCCTAGCGCAGCGGCGAGCGGCTCTTCGATCAAGTATGTTTGAAATACTCCTGCTCCACGTACCGCGTCCTCAACCGACTTCCGCTCAACTTCAGTTAGGTCGCTTGGAATGCCAATAACGGCGCGTCGATAATTTGTTAGTACTCCTTTGTCTTGAATTTTTTTCAATAACTGCTTTAGTACCTCTTGGCTCATTTCGAAATCAGAAATGACACCATTTACCAAAGGACGAACTACTTTGACATGATTTGGCGTACGCCCCAACATTTTTTTTGCTTCATTGCCTGTTGCTAAAATAACGTTTGTGTTGGTATTCACCGCTACGATTGAAGGCTCATTCACTACAATGCCTCGCTTATCAAGATAAATAAGTGAGTTTGTCGTTCCGAGATCTATACCAAGGTTTTTTCTGAAAAATGGAATTGAAAGCATGAAAAAAATTACCAGTGACTAGCATCCTATTACTAGTAACTAGGATATATTCGTTGGTTTTTATTTGTTAAGTCGAGCGAGAAAGGCCTGGGGTGTTTCGAGTAGCGAAGTTTTTTTGTTTCGCTTTTTTACTTCAATTTTTGAACCCGTTTTTCCACTGATGACTACGCGATAGGGAATTCCCAGAATGTCCGCTTCTGCAAGTTTGGCTCCTCCCGATATCTTGCGATCATCAATTAATGTTTCTATTCCAGCCTTGTGGAGATTAGTGTAAAACTTCTCTGCTCTTTTTACAACTTGACCATGCTTATCTTCTATTGCGATAAGATGCACCTGAAATGGCGCTACTGATTCAGGCCATACTATACCCCTTTCGTCATGGTGGACTTCTATAATTGTTCCCATTATGCGACCGAGTCCAATGCCATAACATCCCATTAGTACCGGCTGTTCCTTTCCGTTCTTGTCTTTGAAGGTGAGCTTGAATGGATCTGAATATTTTGTACCAAGCATAAAGATGTTGCCAACTTCTGTTCCCTTTGATTCCTGCATCTTTTTACCACAATCAGGACATTTCATATTGCTACTACTCTTAACAATTTCCTTATTTTCAGCAAACCCACACACACAATGGAAAACGCTATCTTCTCCATTTTCGATTAATACTTGATACTCGTGAGAATAGTTTGCAAAAGATCCGCCTGATGCACGTACTTCAATAGCCTTGAGACCGGTTCGCTTAAAAAGCTTCATATACACCTTTTTCATTCTTTCGTAATATGCCTCAAGGTCGCCTTGGTTGGCATGAAAGCTATAAAGGTCTTTCATGATAAATTCACGACCGCGCAAGAGTCCTGACTTTGCACGCGGTTCATCGCGGAACTTAGTCTGAATCTGATACAGTGCTACTGGAAGATCTTGATAGGAATTTATATGTTGTTTTGCAATGGGAACAATTGATTCTTCATGTGTTGGCCCAAGTGCAATTTCTTTACCATCACGTCCTTTTACTTTGAAGAGTACGTCCATGCTGTGCCAGCGTCCCGTTGCCTCCCAGTGTTCTTTGGGGTGTAACACCGGCAGAAGCAACTCTTGTCCTCCTGCTTGGTTCATTTCTTCTCGAACAATGGTTTCTATTTTTTTAAGCACCCGCAATCCAAGTGGTAAAAACGCATAGACGCCCGCCATTGTTTTTTCAACAAATCCTGCGCGAATAAGCCACCTAGCGTTTAGGGCTTCTTCATCTTTTGCAAACGTTTTTTTAACTTTTGATACGAGTTCTAACTGTCTCATTATTTTTCCAGTGTATCAGAATGATAGCTAAAACAAAAAAGCCGCCTTATAAAGGCGTCTTTTTTGTTTTACATTTTATTCTTATTTAGAACAACCCTACGATGTCTTTTACGGTAATCACTACCATTAAGAGTATGAGGAGTAGGAACCCCGAAATATTTACTGCGTTTTCGAATTTGGGTGAGAGTGGAGAGCCCTTTATTTTTTCAATAATCAGGAAGAGCAAACGTCCCCCATCGAGTGCTGGGAATGGAAAAATGTTCAAGACTGCGAGGTTTAGAGAGATGAGTGCGATTAAATTCACAAGCCAGAACAATCCAACGCTTGCGGCTGCTTCTGCAACGCGGTAGATACCAACTGGTCCGACAAAATCTTTCAACACTTCTCCTCCCGTAAAGAGACGTGTGAAGAGTGCGATGATAGCCGTGAAGACTTGTCCGATAATAGCGCCTGCGGTTTTCAATCCTTCCCAAATGGCACGATGCAGGGGGAGGCGTTCAAATCCTGTTTCTTGAAATGTAAACCCAACCGCTCCTTCACCTTCCGGCACTTCGGTGCGCGGTGTTACCGTTACTAAAAACTCTTCTCCACCTCGGCGGATGGTAAGTTCTGCTTTCTGCCCCTTGTTCTGATCAATAAAACTAACAAGTTCATCGCCTGTTTTAAATCCTACCAAGATGTCTTCTGCTTGCAGATTCGCCTCCGCCGCTGGCGTGTTTTCCATAACACTCGTTATGACAACTGCATTTGATTTCGTGCCTACTGCGAACAGCAAAGAAAGCAACAACCATCCCAGCAAGAAATTCATTATGACACCGGCGACGATAATAAACACACGATTTATAAATGGCGCATGAGCGAAGCTACGCTTCTTTAATGTTGGATTTTCTTTTTCTCCTTCCAATCGTGTTTCTCCATAGATGCGTACGAACCCGCCAAAAGGAAGTGCGTTGATGGTGTAGGTTGTCTCACCAATTTTTTTTCCGAATAATTTTGGCGGGAATCCAAATCCGAATTCTTCCACTAGTAATCCCGACCATTTCGCTGCTAGAAAATGCCCGAGTTCGTGAATGAGAATTAATAATGATATTCCTACGATTAAAACAATGATGGTCATGATATTTTTTACGTTACTCGATTATTGATTACTCATTAATTTCATTCATTTTACTTGTTAGCATGGTTTCGATGTTTTTATTTTTTTCATCAACCACTTTTTGAATATCTGCCTTTAGTTTAAATTTTTGATCTTCATTGATTTCTTTTCCGGAAAGCGCTCGGTCGATTTTTTTATTCGCCTCATCACGATTCGTACGTACCATAATGCGTACTTTTTCCGCGATTGATTTTACTAACCGTATAAGTTCTTGCTTACGCTCATCGGTGAGCGCTGGAAGATTCATGCGAATAACATTTCCCGCTATTTGTGGAGCCATTTTTGTCGGTGCGTTTTCTATAGCTTTTGCAACGAGTGGTACCGCGTTTACATCCCAAACGGTTACATTGATTTCTTTGGGGTAAATGATGCCGATCGTTCCTAATTGCTTTATGGGCATTTTTTGCCCAAAATAATCTACTTCAATATTTTCGATCAATTGCGGAGTTGGCCGATTGGTTCGAATACCGGTCAGTTCTTGTTTTAAGTTCTCTACCGATCGTGTAAGCGATTTTTTAATATTGTCTATGATGTCGTTCATGAATATTCTTGATTCTACTTTATTGAGTGACTTGAATCAAATAAGAAAGAAGACTCTCATGGGTCTTCGGAATGTTCGACGCATCCTCTTAGCAGCAGATTATTGTCTTGGATAATAACTTCTACGTTCATTACTGATCCGAATTCTTTCATGGCTCTCACTATGATTTCCTGTAAACTTGACTGTTCTGCGACTACTATTTCTTTAGGAATTCTCTGCCTCGAAATTCTTCCTCTTGTTCCGCAACTGTCAGCTTTTGCTTCTGTCATTGCTTTTCCTTTTGTACGTTGCGTCTATGAACCGACATTACTTTAGGCGAGATTTTACTTTTAGTCAAGGTTGTGGGAGACGAAGAAGTGCAGCTTCTAGGTGGAGACGTTTGTTTACATTCAATTGATTTATCGTCTGCCAGCTTGCGTATAGTTTTTTGAGGAAAATCCAATTTTTTAGTTTGTCTTTCTGAAGATACTCCATCATTGCATACACAAATTGCTCCGTTTCATCCATGGATTCGATGACTTCCTTAAGAAACTCACTGCGTTCTTTTGTTGTGTTTTTTAAAAACTGCTTTACAGCCGTCTTTGCGCTTGGAGAAATATCTTCCACGGCAAATGGCTCACTTATGTGAATTTTGAAAAACCTTGATCCGAGTGCTGGTAATAATTGTTCGATGTGATTAACCAATAAAATAATCAACCCGTGTTCTGGTGGTTCTTCCGCAATTTTCAAAATTGCGTTTTGTGCATGCAACGTAAACCGATCTGCGCGAGGAATAATAGCGGTTCTTCGAGAAGACACTATTGGCTTTTGCCAAAGAAATTGTGAAAGTTTTTTACTCGTTTCAATTCCAACCGATCCTTCTGTTTCCGCAATCCATTGATCAACAAGCGTTTCTGATCCTTCCCATTTTCTTGTTTCGATGTAGCGGCTTACTTTTTCTGCAAATGTTTGTTTCGCGTTGTTGTTTTCTCCAAAAAAAATGTACCCGTGCGATAGACGATTTTCATCGATAAGCTTTTTAAGGTCCTCTGTTAATTTTTCGGTGAATGCCATACCTGCTTAAACGAGATTTCACTTCTATCTTATCGTTTATTTAGGAGTGTCCGCTTGTAAATATCTAAGTGATTGAGAATTAGACCAGTGCCTCGCGCAACACAAAAGAGTGGATCTTCCGCGCTGTAGGTTTGTACACCCGTCAGGCGCTTGAAAAATTCATCGATGTGGCGCAATTTCGCCCCGCCTCCTGATATAATTATCCCCTTATCCATTACGTCTGCAACTAGTTCCGGTGGCGTAACGTTAAATACAGCTTGCACTGCATTAGCAATTTCAAACAAATGCGGCGTAATTGCCTCTGCGACCTCATTTGATTTCAGCGTTAAATCTTTTGGTAATCCTGTTGCAAAATCACGCCCACGAATCTCATACTCCATTTGATCTTTCGTGGAGAGTGCTGATCCGATTTCTATTTTTACCTTCTCTGCAGTTTGCTCACCAATTGCTAATGCATATTTTTTCTTAATATAGTCGATGATTGCTACGTCAAATTTATTCCCGCCGATTCGTTCGCTTTTCCATGTGACGATACCACCAAGCGCCACTATACCAATTTCCGATGTTCCTCCACCAATATTTATAATCATATTTCCCGTCGGCGAGTTAATGGGTATTCCCGCACCGAGTGCAGCGAGAATTGGCTCGCGAACAATAAATGCTTCTTTCGCGCCCGCTTCTTTCGCTGCGTTTATTACCGCGCGCCGCTCTGTTTGCGTAATGCCCGCGGGTACTGAAATTACTACATCGGGTCTTAAAATATTCATGGTTCCGCATGCACGACTAATGAAATATTTTAGCATTGCCTTTGTGATGTAATAATCAGCAATAACGCCATCTTTGAGCGGGCGGTAGGCAATAATATCAGCGGGTGTACGTCCAATCATTTCTTTCGCCTCACGCCCAACTGCAAGAACGTCGTTTTCGGGAACGCTGAGCGCGACGATGGTTGGTTCATTAATAATGAACCCTTTCCCAGGAACAAAAACAATCGTATTAGCTGTTCCGAGATCAATTCCTATTTTTCTTGTAAACATGGAAAAAGGTACCGTTAAAGTGTTTGGGCATTATACGGCTCGCCGGAAAATTATTCAAATGAACCTAAAGCAACACGAAGAGTAGCCCTGCTGCAAGCCCTCCTAAAAGATCAACTACAAGATCTCCCATAGTGTCCACAAGACCAAGCTGACTCATGTCGATGCCATATCGTGCGGCAATCAAATGATCGAATGAAAATTCAAACACTTCCCACAATACACCAATCAGTGCCACGAATGAGACGGTGAGGACAAGTGTTACCCATTTATTTTCTAGAAAATTCGCGTATTGTTTGCATCGTGTATTTCCAAATATATAGAAAAAGAAAATAGCTGAAAAAAATCCCCCTATGTAATGCAGGACAATGTCATACCATGAAATTACTCTATACCACCCTGTTGCAACCGCAAGGGCATGGAGAATAAGGAGTAAAGAAAAAATAGCAATCAGCAATCTTGCTGAAGAAAGTTTTTTCTTCATCAATTTAGCGCTTGGACCATTGAGGCGCTCTGCGAGCCTTCTTGAGTCCTGGTTTTTTTCTCTCAACGACACGTGAGTCACGTGTTAAAAATCCACTTTTCTTAAGTTTTTTTCTATTTTCCGGATTCATTGCTACAAGCGCTTTTGCGAGACCGTTTCGTACCGCTTCTGCTTGAGCCTTTATTCCACTTCCTTTTACTCGTACGCTTACCGTTGTCGTTTCTTCGATACTCAAAAGCTTGAGAGGTTCTTTTACTTTATTCTGACTTTTTGTATCTCTGAAGTACTCCTTCAGATCTTTGTCATTTATTGTTATGCCTCCTTTTTTTTCCGTAATGCGCACTCGTGCAATTGCGGTCTTTCTTCCTCCTTTTGATTCAATGTATTTTTCTGCTTTTTCTGTCATGGTTATTTTTCAATTACTAGACGGTTAAGACGCTTCTGGCGAAGTCTGTTTTTAGGAAGCATGTTAAACACGGCGTTGTATAATACTTTCTGCGGTTCTTTTGCAAATACTTCCTTATATTTTTCTTCCTTCAAATGTCCCAAATACCCCGTGTGGTGATAATACATTTTTTGATCAGCTTTTCTTCCCGAGATTGCTACTTCTTTAATATTTTTGACGATCACCTTGTCCTCTCCCCGCAATCGTGGATCGTATGATATGTGTTTTTTACCCTGCAAGATTAATGCAATATTTGAGGCAAGGCGTCCAAGTTTTTGTCCTGATGCATCAATAATGTGTTCCATAATTTTGAAATTTATTGATTTTACTACACAAACTCAATAATTGCCTTTTTTACACCATCGCGTTTACGAAGGGTGTCTAGTTTTGTAATTCTTGTATATCCTCCGCGCCGATCAACATAGCGTGGTCCAATTTCGTAAAATACTTTCTGAGCAGCATTTTTTGGGAGCTTTGCAAGAAGCCGTCGGAGATTTGCAACACCCTGTTTCTTTGCAATCGTAATCATTCGCTCAACGGCTGGCCGAAGTTCTTTTGCGCGAGCTTCAGTTGTTTCAATGCGCTCTTTCATTATTAAGTTCGCCGTCATCGATTTCATAAAAATTCGACGAGGGCCTGTTTTGCGATTAAATTTTCTCATGATTCCTTTGATTCCTCTTCTGCTGGCTCCTCTTCACCTTCCTTCCCTTCTTTCTTTCCTTCTTTCTTTTCGCTTGCTGTTTTCTTTGTAGTCTTTTTCTTCTTTTCTTTTTCTGCGTGCTCAACTCCTTCAACTCCGGAAACAATTTCAAATAATTCTTGCAAGATAGTACTTGCACTCTTCAATGCCATTGAGGGAGAGATGCTTCCATCGGTTTCGATAATAATTTTTGATCGATTGTAGTCAGTTTGATCACCAACACGCATTGACTCTGTTATAAAATTGACATTGATAACCGGTGAAAATACTGCATCGATATCGATGATTCCAACGGGTAACTTTTCCGCCTTACGCGAATCAACTGCTTCATATCCTAATCCTTTTTCAACCGTCAATTCCATTTCGAGCTCCACGCCTTTGTCGGTAATGGTTGCAATTTTACTATCTTTGGAAATTACATCAATCTGTGCATTGCCCTTGATATCATTTGATGTTACCTCTCGTTCTCCTTTCACTTTCAGTGTGAGTACTTGTGGCTCGTCGGTGTGCATACGAAAACGAACTTTCTTCAAATTCAGAGTAATTTCAACAACATCTTCAAGAACGCCACTGATTGTTGAAAATTCGTGGCCAACTCCCTTTATTTTTACTCGAGTAATTGCTGCTCCAGGCAAGGAAGAAAGAAGCACTCGTCGGAGTGCATTTCCAATAGTAAGACTGAATCCTCGATACAATCCTTCAATCTCAAATTCGCCTACTGTATCTGTTTCTGAGATTGTATTCAGCTTTACTGAATTTGTTACATCAAATGTGTTCATGAAGATGTGATTATTTAATTATCTTTGAATAATAATCAACGATCATGTTTACGTCAAATGGCATTTCGGTGTCTTTGGGTTGTCCTTTTACTGATCCTTCGAGTTTTTCTTTATCCATAAGCAGCCATCCCGGCTCTTCATAGTTTTTTAGCCGTTCATGTAATTCTTTAAAATCTCCTTTTTCTTTTGATTGCGGTCTGATTTTTATTCTATCCCCTACCCGCGTACGATATGATGGAATCGTAACCTTTCTGCCATTTACAAACATATGACCATGGCTCACCAATTGCCGTGCAACTGAACGAGATGGTGCAAAGCCGAGCCGATAGACTACGTTATCTAATCTTCGCTCGAGAAGGTTTATGATTAACTCACCGGTGACACCCTGCATATTAAACGCTTCGCTTACTATTCGGCGAAATGCTTTTTCTCTTAATCCATAGCTAAAACGGAATTTTTGCTTTTCTTGCAGTTGTGTTCCGTATTCTGAAAGACGTCTACGTCTTCGCGACGTTCCGTGAATGCCAGGCTTATGAGGACGTCGAATCATTGCTGACTTTGGTGTCGCTGACCGATGGGGTTTTAAAAATAAATTCGTCCCTAATGATCGCTCTTTTTTTGCTCTTGTATCAAACATGGATTTATACGCGTCGTGCTTTCTTTGGTTTTGGACCGTTGTGAGGAATTGGCGTCGCGTCTTTTATCGACATGATTTCAAATCCATGATTGGCAAGTGAGCGTAGTGCAGAGTCTCTACCACCTCCGATTCCGCGAATGAACACATCAACGGTAAATGGTCCTGATTTTTTAATCTTTTCAGCAATTGCAGCTACAACTTTAGAGGCCGCAAATGGCGTTGCTTTTTTAGGCCCAGAAAATCCGAGGGCGCCAGCTGAATTCCATGTCACAACATCGCCTCGTTCATTTGTAATAGTAATCATGGTGTTGTTATAAGACGTAGCAATATACACCCTTCCTCGTTCAATTCTTTTAGAAACCGTTTTGCCCGAAGTACGCGTCATTGCCGCTTCGAGTTCGTCGCGCTCCTTGAGCGCTTCTTCTTTTGTTTGTTTTACAATTTTTTTCTTACCCATAGTTATGAGATTATTTCAAATCAACTTTTCTCTTACCGCTTCCCGCTGTTTTACGAACGTTTCCTCTAATGGTTCGGGAATTTGTCTTTGTTCGCTGTCCTCGCGCTGGAAGGTGCTTTGCGTGGCGTGTTCCACGGTAAGCCTTCATTTCTTTTAGTAAATTTATATTTGTTTTTATAACCTGACGAAGTTCTCCCTCTACTTTATGACTGCGCTCGATAATTTCTTTCAATGTATTCACCTCTTTTGGTGTTAAGTCTTTTGCTCTCTTGTCTGGGTCAATTTTTGCCTCTGTTAAAATCTTTTTTGACATTGAGGGTCCTATACCATAAATGTATGGGAGCGATGCTTCGATTCTTTTATTATCAGGTATGTTGATTCCAATAATTCTCATAATGAATGATATTGCTTACCCTTGTCGTTGTTTATGTTTTTTTGTTTTACAAATAACATGAACTCTGCCGTTTCTTCGGACGGTTTTGCATTGTTTGCAAATTGGTTTTACTGATGTTCGTACTTTCATATTACTTTGTTTACTTTGTGAGCTTGCACGTTTACGTATTGATGTTTGGTTTTCTCAAAAACGTGAGCCTAGCTCATTATTTTCGTTCTTTTACAGCCTTCGAATAATTCTCCCCTTTCCTTGGTCATAGGGGGTAATTTCCACGATGACATTGTCACCTGGAAGAACTTTAATTCGGTACAGCCTTAACTTTCCTTTCAGGTGCGCAAGAATTGTTTCGCCGGTTGAGAGTCTCACCCGAAACGTAGTGCTGGGAAGTGCTTCTTCAACCACGCCTTCAATTTTCTTAGTTTCCTTCGAATGTCTGTTCGAATCCGATGTCATGTAGGTATAGATGGTATCACATTCATCCTCTCTTGGTCAAGCGCGATCCTTAGTCGAGATTTATGCTTATTTTATGGTTGTTTTTGGGAACTTTGCGAACCCAAAATGGCCACAGCGTTATGTCGGTTTTTTCGAGTCCAGGCAATGACTGAATTATGGATGCAAGCTCTTTTGAAGATTTCCCGGCGATTTCTTCTTCGAGACTTGCCACATTGATATCATGAACAAATCGTGATTCATACTCAATAGGAATCTGTAAGATCCCCTTCGCGAGACTGACTTCCGGAATGCCAAAGTGCAGAACCTCATCTTTTACCACCAGTCTCTCTCCTACTTCAGCCCGTCCTTTAGTCAGTAGTAATTGCCTAAGATCAGAGTCGCGGAAAACCACTACCGATATTTCTCCTTCGGTTAAAACGGTGAATTCATTTTGATTATTCACTGATTCGTCAACTTGCTCATTGGTAATGGTAAATGCGCTTGAACCTTCTATGAGCGTAAATTCTTTCGGCAATTGAATTCTGAGCGCTGTTGTAATGGCATTTTTTACTTTTTCATGCATTGCAATTTTTGCCTTTTCAATATCTTCTTGCGTCGGTACTGCTGAAAAGCCAACGGTGCCCCCCGTCATATTTCCTCCTGATGATGCGTAGAATGTTTTAAATTTATCCGATCCCGCAAATCCGGGGATGGTAAATTTACTCACGGGGCCGATGTTATATTCTTCTCCTGGCTCATCTGCTTCAACCTCTGCCTTGATCGAGGAAGGTAATAATTTTCCACTTTCTTGTTTCGCCCCAGGAACGGTAATGGCTTTTGTTAATCGATATATTTTTCCATCCGGCGTTTCGAACCGCGTTCTTACTACTAATGGCTGTGCCGCTGTGCTGTGTTCGTTAACAATCGTAAGGGTTCCTTTTGCTTTTCGCTCAACATCATCTTTTCCAGTCGCAGGAAAAAACAATTGAAGACTATTTTTCTGCGTAAAGATTTGTCCCGGGATTATATTTTTTTCAGCGTCTATTTCTGCTACTTCTTTTGATGCAGAGATATTTCCCTCAAATCGCCAAGGGCTTTTTTCACGTACAATACTTACTTCAGCATTCGGAAGCATTCGTATAGCAAGTCCTCCTCCAACAACCATTACCAGAAGCACTCCCCACGCTGCTTTTTTCCTAGGAAGAATCTTGGGTATTCTTATGTTTGGTATTTCAAGACGAATCCTCTTTCGATCCATTTCTTTTGCTTGTGGTTCGGTTTCGTTTTCTTCTTCTTCTTTTTTTTCGTCCTTATCGTTTTTTTCTATCGTTATATTATGTTGTCGTGGCTCTTCACTTGGCTCTCCCGCAATAATGTCGGAGAATTGTTTTTTAGACTTTACGAAAAAGGGATTTATAATTTCTATTTTTACTTTTTTACATAAATCTGCAACTTCATCGTCGATTGACTCAACAACAATATTTTTTTTTAAAATTTCTGCCTCGCGCTTTAATAATTTGAAATTCGTTAGTGATTCCGCAAGTTTGGAAAATTTTGGAACACTTATGATAATATTTTCCTCCGCCGCGTCGATTAATTTTTCTGCGACTGCTGCGGCTTCATCGTTTTTATTAACATGAATTCGTTTTGTTTTTTTCATATAAACTACATATCTAATGATTTCTTTTTACCTTTTGCCGAAATGAGCCAATGAACGTTTCGTTTTACTATGCGTGCTACTGCTTCATTTTTTGTGCCATCAATGCATCCTGCAATACTCGCAATCACACTGAATAGTTGTCTTTTATTGTTGCTGTTTTTGTCGTTAATTTCAAGTCCTAGTTCATCCTTCGCTGTTTTCGTGCTGATTTGCCGCAATGTTGCTTTTTCGGGAAATCGCTTTTTAAACCGGTCGGTCCACACTATCTCGGGGAGTTCAAAAAAAGGATACACAAACATAAGCCGCGATTCTGCCTTACCTGCATGCGCGACAAGGCCATTTATCATGATTTGTAATTCGGCAGTTATAAGCTTTTCGAACTTTGTTAAAAACCCCCGTGAAGCTTCCTTGTCCAAGACGATGTGATACAACCGCTCTGCGACGGATTTGCTCAACGACAAATTTTTCATAATACTTCCAATGAGGTTTGTTCTTCCCCAATGGAATGAGTCGAGGTATGCCCCTTTTCCTTTTTTCATGATAAAAATATCAGTTCGTTTGTTCATGAGTATCGCAACAAGATATTCTTGTTCGCTCGTTGTGCGTTTTAATATCTCTGTCATTACTGAACCGATTTCCTCGACACACCGTTCTTGCTCGAAAGGAATAAGTTCTTTTATCTTTTCGAAGATATTACGCGTCGTAAATGTCTGAACAAGCTCAAGCTTTACTTTGCGCGCCTTGAACCCCAAAGGACTTGAAACGCGGTGGTCGTCGAGTAGAATATTTTTAACTCTTGCATCGGCGAGCACGATATCAAGTTCGTTGGCATCTAGCTTTTCTGCTGCACGAGGTCGTTCTCTGTCATAAGCGCGCCACATTGCCTCACTTACCACATTGCGAAGATCGCTCTCATTGATTTCCTCATTGGGATGAGGACGCACAACTGAAACCGAACTGTGAATTGTATTTGCCAGTTTTGCATCGAGATTAATTGCTATTGTTATTCCATCTTCGCAATCGACTTCTTTCATTAAAGCGACTGTCTTCTGAAATGTCTCCTCTATGTTGTCGATGTTGTTTTCTTCTCTTTTTTCGTCAAGAATGATTATCTTTTTCTTCTCGCTATTTGCCTTTGCAGACACTACTGCAATATACGTGTCTGCAATTTCTATTACTTGTATCACTTCACCGCTTTCGAGAAGCGCTCGTTTTTTTTCTACAAAGTTTTTAAGTCCGAGCATCTTTTTATTATACTCTATACGCTAGTTTTTCGAATCTTTTTTTCGTATAGTGGACACATATGTTTATTCGCCTCTTTGCACGGTTCACGAATTCACAACATCCCTTACTGCAATTTTCGAAATTTGCCTTTGTGGGTGCACTAAATTCTGCAATTGATTTATTTATACTCAATGTTCTCAGTGCTTTCTTTCGTATTTATAGCGGGTTTTTTATTATTCTTTTTAACCTTGCTTCATTTAGTGTTGCGGTATTGAATAGTTACTATCTGAACAAGCGTTGGACGTTTCAGCACGCTGGTGTAGCCACTAAAAAAGAATTCACTCAATTCTACTTGGTGAACGTTGGTGGCGTTGTCATTAATACTGCAATTGTTTTTGTTATTACCACATTTATTCCAACTCCTCCTGGCCTTCACCCTCAAGTGTGGCTTAATGTTGGCAAAATTGTCGCATTGCCTGCGGGGGCTCTTTGGAATTTTTTGTGTTTTCGGTTTCTAATTTTTCGGGAGCGTTAATCAACAACGCCCCTGATTCTTCGGACACCTGCGGCTACAGCTTCTTCTTTTTTTATTTTGAAACTTCCGATTTCTCCCGTATGTGTCACATGCGGACCACCGCAAAATTCCTTGCTTATCGCAGATTCTAAATCATGACCAATATAGTAGATTTTTACTTTGTCGGGATACTTGGCTTTAAAAAAGTGAAGAGCGCCGGTTTTCTTTGCTTCTTCCAAAGGCATTTCTTGAAATCCCATGGGCACATCTTTTTGAATCCAGCCATTAACCAATGTTTCAACTCGTTCTTTCTCTTCATCGGTCATCTTGCGCTCAAAGGTGAAATCGAACCTGGTGCGCTCTGGAGTTATGTCTGAACCCATTTGCTCAACGCCTCGCCCCAATACTTCGCGAAGTGCTGCTTGCATCAAATGCGTTGCTGTGTGAAGACGGAGTACTTTTTGTAACTCTTCTTTGCTTCCTGCTTTCAGTTCGCCTGTATCGAGGAGAAGTCCGTGACCGCCAAATTTTTTCTCCATGCCCGCACGTGATGTTTCCTGATGTTTTTTAAATTCTTTTTCGAATTCAATTTTGTCGAGTTTTTTCGTTACGCTCTCTGGTGCCATTTCGAGAATAAGTTCAAATGGCATGCCGTAGGTTGAAGAAATTTCAAATGCGAGTTTTCCGTCGATTGCGTTGTACTTCTTTATTTCTTTTAGACCATTCTCAATTACTTTTTCAAATTTCGCCTCTTCGGCTTGCATGACCTCTAAGATGTGTGGGTCTTTTACTTCTTCATAGTGTTTCCCAAATTGTTTATTTACGAGCTCAAATCCTTCTTGGAAAAGCGTATTCGAGAGTTGGTGGGTAATTTTGTATGCAATCATGCGGCGGAGTAGTTTTCGTAAAATATATCCCGCTTCTTTATTCGATGGCCGAATACCGTCACTGATTAAAAATACGCTTGCGCGGAGATGATCCGCTAAGATGCGTTTGCATTTCACTTCGAGTGTCGGTGCGAGTTCGCTTATCTTCGTCATTAATGGATGTAAAAGATCTGTTTCAAAAACGTCCTGCACGCCTTGTATGACGGAGACGAGTCGTTCGAAACCCATCCCCGTATCAACGCCACGAGATGCCAGGGATTTCAGTGTCTTATCTTTGTTTTGATAGTACTCATTAAACACTAGATTCCAAATTTCAATGCTATCAACGTAGATTTCCGTTGTTGGGCCACAAGGTCCTTCGGTTCCTGTTGGGCCCCAAAAATTATCTTCGCGTCCGTGTTTTGCAATTTTTTCTGGGGCAAGACCGATTTTTTTGTGCCAGATGTTAAATGACTCTTGGTCGTATGGTACACGATTCTCGCCATGGTGGTCTCCTGCGAATACGGTGACCGTGATTCGTTTAGGATCTATTCCCAAAATTTCTGTCACAAATTCATAGGCATAGTGAATTGCATCTTCCTTAAAATAATCGCCAAACGAAAAATTCCCGAGCATTTCGAAGAAGGTGAGATGTGTTGTATCTCCCACTTCATCGATATCTGAAGTACGAAATGACTTTTGAATTGACGTTGTGCGCAATCCACCAAAATCTTTTTCAGCATTTAGCTCTCCTGTAAAGTAGGGCTTAAACTGCTGCATGCCGGCGGTTGTGAGAAGCACCGACGGGTCGCTTGGAATGAGCGACGATGAAGGCACAACTGCATGCCCCTTTTTATTAAAAAAATCGAGGAAACTTTTACGAATCTCTTCGGAGGTCATAGGGATACAATAGCGAATGTCTTAAACATTGAAAAGGTTTTCATTTGTCTTTGAGTTCTTTAATGTTTTTTTCTGCTGTGTTTCTGCTGTGTTTCTGCTGTGTTTCTAAGTAGTTTGCTGAAACTTCATCATATATCATTTTGGAAGTCGGGCAATGTTTTCCGCACCTTGCCTGTATTTCCGTGGCGCAGAAGACCGAGATATGAGCTTTTACTTTCCTGTTTCGGGTTCTCGGCTAATCGTTTCATCATTCTTCGTTTTGTTAATGTCCGAAGAATGCGGTGATCAGAAAAATGCACCCACCCCAAGAAATCAACCCCTGATGCGACTGTTGTTATAAACACTTTATTGGGATGAAGTTCGAGGCGCAGTTTTTCTTTTAAATAGTTTCCCATCGCGGGAATATATTTTTTTTAACCGTTCTCTGTTATCTGAAAGAACACAGAAGTCATCTGCGTAGCGAATGTAGTATTGTGCCTTAAGCATATGTTTCACATGATGATCAAATTCACTCATATAAACATTCACGAGCAACTGGGAGGTAAGGTTGCCGAGCGGCAAACCAATGCCGATCCGCTTGGAAGAAAAACTGCCGATGATATTTTTGAGAAGCCAAAGCGCGTCTTCATCAATACGGTATTTTTCTAATGTGCTGATCAGTGTTTCGTGGTCGATGTTTTCAAAAAACTTTCGGATATCACACTTCAGCACCCAGCACGTTTTCGTATTATTTTTGCTTGCCCTCCGAAAAAAAGAACGGAAGCGGTTGATCGCTTTATGGGCTCCTTTCTCAAGCCGGCATGAAAAGGAGTCGATGATGAATCGCTTGTCGAAGAACGGGTACATTACACGGTACACCGCGTGATGAAACAGCCTGTCACGGACGCTCGCTTTGTGAATGTTGCGCGGTTTCGGATCGGAAATATTAAATGCGTGATACGAACCGTGTGCGTACGTCTTTTTTTTCAACTCACGATGCAGTTTTAGTATATTGTCCATCAACCTGCACCCGAACTCCTGCACATCTCGTTTTTTGCGTTTGCCGCGAAGAAATTCCTGCCATGCTGCAAGCAGATTTTCTACGGAAATGATATCGTTATAACTATGATTAAAAAAGGCATGTACATTACCATTTTTCCATAACTTATTGCTTCGGTGTAGCAACGCTTTGCACGGTAAAATCAGCGTTATTGTTATCTGTATCACACGCGCCCGGGCAGGAGGCAAGATTGCGGGTGTAGCTTTGGTTCGCCTCGAGTTCGGCGGTGATTGGCGCGCCTTCGCCGAAAGGATTCATAAGGTCACTCCCCCACGCGATGGCGTCGATAACGGTGCCGTTTGTGTCGACAAGTGCGATGCTTGTGTTGTCCGCAATGCTCGTTGTGCTCTCAACGTCCGCGCTGATGCTCGTCGCATAGTCGTCGTTTGAGTTCGCCCAGAGGAAGAATCCATGCGTGGGAATCACGGAGCCGTCGGGCAGTGAGCGAATCGAGGACTCGTTGCCACTCTTCGTGCGCTTCCTCAACTTCCAGCCGCTTATATCAACCGGCGCATCGTTTGGATTATAGAGTTCGATAAAATCATTCTGCGTCTTCCCCGTCCCGCCGGTCAGCTGAATTTCGCTTATTATAATTTTTTCAAACGAAGAATTTACTGGTGCGGATTGTGGTGATGGCAAGGGTGGATTCGGTGATGGCTCTGGGGTTGATGTGGGTTCTTTTGAACCTGTTTCGGTATTTTCCTCCGTTGACGGTAACGGTGTTTTAATGACTGCTTGCTCTTCTCTTTCTTTTTCCTGCTTCTCTTTCTGTACTGCCTCAACCTCTTTAACAACTGGTTGTGATACTAACGACTCTTTCGTTGATGCGATTGTCGAATTATTGGACTCGGATTTGATTTGGATTTGTTCAGTTGCAGAGGCGAGTGTTTTTTCTTCTTCGGTTTTTTTCTTTACCGGGATTTCCGCAACCAGTTTACGTTCACTCTTTTCCTGGACCTCCTCCGTTCCTCCTATACTCATCGCGAGAAACCCCAATACCACCACACCTATTAGCATCGCACTCCGCCTTATCCAATCTTTTTCCATCTTTTTATTATACAAAAATCAGCTACAAAAAATGGCTGATTTTGGTACTTTTTTACTGTCCTTCTGGGGATAACTATTCTGTTTCACGTTGCTCGGTGACTGTTTCTGATGCCATGCTCGAGAGTCCAGGAACCATGAATCCATTGGTGAAATCTTTATCAATTACTTTTGGTTTTCCCAGTGTTGCAGGTGACCATATAAAGTTATCATTGTTATCAAGATCAACATCTCCTGCTCTCCAGATACTTCCTCCCTCTGGGTACAGAGAGTCGCCCTCCATCTGCGTATGTATTGATTGGGGTTTATCTCCTGATTCAATATTGCCTATTGTTGCTGTAACCTTGAACCAGCGTGTCTGACCCTTTGATATTACCAATACTGTTGGCTCTTTACTGCACGCTGTTAGGTCGGGATATACTTCGATTGCTACACTATTTTCAAAACTTCCTTTTGCATTTCTTCCATCGGAATCAAGGAGCGGTGTCTCCTTGTTGTCTTTTGTTCCATTGTAGCAACGGCCTGCGTTTACTATTCCTCCCAGATTTTGTCCTTCATTGAACACTATATCGGGAATCGTGAAGTCGGGGTTCTGGAATACCGAGAGCGCAAACTCTGATGTTTTTCCTGAACCATTTTCTGTTTCTTTTGAGATGCTGAATGTCGTTTTATGTATTGCGATACCACCGCCGATTGCTGTTATTTTTGCTTTGTAGAGTACACGCTTTGTTCCTGCTTGAAGAATTGTTTCATTGCTCTTTAGGGGAACGTATTGTACGAGCGGGTACGCGCTCATAACGCGAATGCCTTCGGATTTTGTGTCGTTTCCAATCGGGTTAATTATTTTACCGGAGGTGACTCCGATCGCATGGTTGCCATCCTCGCCTGTTTTGTCTCCGTCATAATCAACGCGGATGAGGTTGCCCGACGGGAGATTGTATTCTCCCCCACGATCGGCAATGATGCCCCGCACTGTTAACGTTCTTGCATTGTTTTGTTCAATTCTAAAGACTCCTTTTTCCAGTTTTGTAAATGCAGTCTTTGTTTCAGGATCAAAGATGGCACTGCCGATTTGTGTTCCATTTTCTTTATGCAGTGTAATTTCCTGACTTACCAAATCATACACCGAGCTTTGCTCGTCACTTAGCTGTAGCGCGATGCCGATAATGTCAGCATCTTCTCCTGTTACCGTATAAGAGAACTTTGTTAGAATTTCATTTTCTCCTGGCGTTGCAATGCGATACCCTGATTCACCTGCTGTTATTGAGACTACCGTTTCTTCTTCCGGTGTTATGATTGTATATGCATCGGTTCTTCGTGAAGTGCCAATTGTATTTATCGCACGAACGCGATATTCATACTGCCGCGCGCCTTCCACCGTATTATCTCTGAAAAACACAACATCGGGAGGCGTTGTTGTTAGTTTTGAAAAATCTTCTTCATTATCAGCACGGCGCTCGACTTCATACCCTGCTTCGTTAATGGCATTGTCATCCCACGTTGCCATTACACGCGTAGGGGACTCTGCAAATACGTTCAGGTTTGTTGGGGGATTTGGTATATCTCCTCCCGTCGTAAGGCCGGTTACGTCTGAAAATACAGATCTTCCCAGTGCGTTGAAAGCACTTATGCGATATTCATATTCTGATTCCGCCGATACCGTCTTATCTATGTACTGTGTAATGTTTGCCGCTGTTTTCGTAATTTCTGTAAATCTCGTTTCACCTTTCTTTTTCCGTTCTATGGTAAATCCTTTTTCATTTACTGAATTGTCCTGCCACTTCACCACGATTTCTGTTGGTTCGGTTGCAATAACCTGAACATTACTTACTGCCGCGGGAATTGCATCCGGCGATGATGTTGTTACGTGACTTGAATACTCTGAATTTCCTGAACGGTTAAAAGCTCGAATGCGGTAGGTATAGTTTTTGTTTGGTTCGACGCGGCTGTCTTCATATTCTGTGCTATCTGCTGGAACCATAGCAATTTGCACAAACCCTTCGCCGTCGCTACTTCGCTCAATGCGATACCCACTTTCGTTATCGGCATTATCACTCCACTTCAATACCATTTGATTTGCTGTGAGCGGTCCTGCCTGAAGCTTATTGGGCACTGCTGGCGTTCCCGCGGAAAACAATTGGGCTGTGCCGTTTTGCGGAGCAGTAAAGGCGGCGAGAGATCCTCCTATTAATAGCGTTACGAAGGTAAAGAGGCCAATAAAAACTGTATTGCGAAAAACCTTTTTTATCATGGTTCCAGTATATCACTCTCTCTGTTTCCTACCCAGATGTTTGTGGAGAACTTTATTGCCGTGATCGGAGGTAGTCATTAATATTCAAGACTGCCTTTATGGCGTCACCGGCTGATATGTTGTTTTGTTTATATATTACGTCTGAAACGTCGCCTGCGGCCCAGATACCCGGAAGAGATGATGCTTGCGTTTTGTGGTCAACAACAATTTCACCTCGGTCATTTAGCTGAACCAAATCTTTCACTAAGTCCGAACTCGGCACGGCGCCGATTTCTACAAATAATCCCCCGAGTTTTAGTTTTTTTTCCTCTCCGCTTTCTTTATCTTTGTATTTTGCACCGGTCATGAACTCATCACCCAGTATCGCAGTTGTTTCGGCATTCATTATCACGGTCACCTTCTCATTATTTTTCAGTTTTTCGAATGTTACCGGATCACCTTTAATTGTATCACTCCGCTGAATAAGCGTTACTGACTTTGCATATGGGAGCAAATCAACGATTGCCTCAAGGCCAGCATTACCAGCGCCAACGACTGCTACGTCTTTATCCTTGAATAGCGGAGCATCACACGTTGCACAATATGCAACGCCTTTGCCATCAAATTCTTTTTCGCCAGGAATGTTTAATTTTCTGTGATGACTACCTGTTACGAGGAGCACTGCTTTTGTTTCGAATATTTTGTCGCCTTTTGTTTTTACGGTGAACCCGTTGTCGGTTTTTTTGACATCGCTCACCCACTCGCCTGTTTCGACATGAATATCTTCCTGTGCACGAACGTGGTTTTCAAACTGTTCCGCAAGCGCAATACCCGAAATTGAAGGGGTGCCAATCCAGTTTTGAATATCAAGCGACACAATGGATTGTCCTCCGAACGTTTCTGTAATAAGCGCGGTAGTTATTTTTTTCCGAGCGGCGTAGACCGCGGCTGCTGCTCCTGCTGGTCCGCCGCCAATTATTACGAGATCATACATGGGATTTTTAAACGCGAGCGTCCGCATGGGTGGCGGACGGTTTCGTTTATTTATTTTTCAATTCTTATTACGCGCCGATCTTCAGGGCTTTTTCAAGCGCTGGTCGGTTGAATCCTACAAAAATTTCTCCATCGATGTCGATTACGGGCACTCCCATTTGGTGGGATTTCTGAATCATGTCTTCTCGCGCTTTTTCATCTTCAACGACGTTTATCTCTTCGAAGTCGATATTATTCTTGTGAAAAAAATCCTTCGACATCTTGCAATATACGCACGTTGGGGTTGTATAAATTTTTACTTGTGCCATACATTTTTATTGTTATGTTATTAATGAGTTTAGTTATTCTTCTCCAAACTGTATCCATAGCGCTAGAATAAACACTAACGCTCCTCCTATAATACTACTCCAGAGAGCTGAAGTCACCCCACTGAATCCGAGAATCCAGGGAGCCGCTACTAACCAGAGTCCGAGTGCAATTTGTCCTCGGATAAGCCATTTCATTTCCTTCATTCTTGCAAAGAGCTTTAATTTTGTATATATCTTTATATCGACGGCTCAACATTGAGCTTTTCGCGTCAGTCCAGTAGTTTTAATAATAGACTCTTATGGATTCAATCGTCAAATTAAAACAAACCATACTTCTCGCGGGAGACGTTTTTATGCTTTATCTCTCCCTTTTTGGCACCCTTCTTGCTCGCTATGGCGGACTAAGAAGACTTCACAGCCACATTGTGCCATTCACGCTTATTTTCATTGTGTGGATTATCATTCAGTATATCGCTGGATTATATAGTCTTCATGCCTTGAAGAATGATTCTTCTTTTTTTAGTAAACTTTCCTGGTCATTCCTTACCAACGCTATTGTTGCACTCACCTTTTTTTATTTTGCCACCGATATAGAAATTGCTCCTAAAACAAATTTCTTTATTTTTCTTCTTTTTGCGGGTTCGCTTGAGTACTGGTGGCGTACTATTTTTAATAATATTTTAAACGCTGCAAAACCAACAACCAACCTCCTCCTCATCGGCACTTCACCAATTGCACATACTATCGCAGAGCAATTACGCCTCAATCCTCAAATTGGTTACTGTGTAGCTTTTTGGATCAAAGACGGACTGAACGATCCTGAATTTAATCACCTTTCGCAAATTATTATTAAACATGAAATTACCACCATTGTTATGCCGGCGCACCTTAAAAAGAGCACTTATGCTGCTCGCGCTATTTATAATAATCTTGCACTCGGTGTTGAGGTGATTGATTTAGCCGAACTCTATGAACGTATTTTTGGCAAGGTTCCTCTTTCTGAATTGCAAGAAGTTTGGTTCTTAGAAAATCTTGCAAAACGCCATAGTCTTTATGAAGCGCTTAAGCGCCCTGCGGAATTTATTCTTGCGTTACTACTTTTCATTATTACACTCCCCCTCACTTTTCTTATTGGCGTTATCATCAAACTCACTTCGCGAGGACCACTCATTTATTCGCAGGAACGTGTCGGCAAGGGTGGTCATAGTTTTCGCCTTTATAAATTCAGAAGTATGAATAACGACGCGGAGAAGCATGGCCCTGTGTGGTCACGGCAAGGAGATAATCGCGTAACTCCTTTTGGGTCTTTTTTGCGCAGGACTCATTTGGACGAATTTCCTCAACTCATCAACGTCTTGCGTGGCGAGCTTTCTATTATTGGACCTCGTCCCGAACGCCCAGAATTTGTTACCATGTTGCGTGAAAAGATTCCTTTCTACGATCTTCGCCACATGGTCAAACCTGGCATTACCGGATGGGCACAAGTTCATTATCGCTACGGCGCTTCTGTTAACGATGCTTATGAAAAACTTCAGTATGAGATTTATTATCTTAAAAATCGTTCGGTGTTTTATGATGTTGTCGTTACGCTGAAAACACTGCGATTCTTTTTCTCAAATCTCTAATTCATCTTTGCCTTCCCTTGTTTTAGCTCTTCTATCGCATCTTCCAGTTTTTCTTGCGGTTCCCAATTTAACAATTCTTTCGCTCTTCTGTTATCTGCTAGCGTATCGTGCGGCTCGAGACGCGCTGGGATGTATTTTTTTTCTCCACCGATTAGTTCAGCAATCGTATTAATACTCACGCCTCTTCCTGCACCAATATTAACTGCTTCTCCTCTTCCTACCTTATCGCTTTTCATTGCAAGTATATTCGCACGCGCAACATCGCGTACGTGTGTAAAATCTCTTGTTTGTGTTCCATCACCAGTTATGGTTAATGGTTCACCGTTCGTATGTTGTTTTAACATCACTTTTATAACCGTCAGATATGCGCCTGTATCAGCCATTTTGGGGCCATAGACATTGAAGTATCTTAAACATACCGTTTCTAAGTTATATATTTGTGAGAACAACTTGCAATATTCTTCTCCAATATATTTCTGGAGTCCATAGGGGCTCATTGGATTTGCGGGGAGGTTTTCTTTTAAGGGCATTGTTTTCACATCTCCGTACGCAGAAGAAGAAGCTGAATACACGACTCTTTTTACCCCAGCTTCGTGCGCTGCTGTTAATACGCTCACCGTTGTTGTTACATTGTGTTCGTTTGTGGTTACCGGATCTTCGATTGAAAGTTGTACGCGTGGCAATGCCGCTAGATGAAATATTCCATCAACTCCGTGAAAAAGTGGTTTGACTTCATCTTTGCTTCTTATATCAATATTCTTTACGATTGCCTTCGGGTGTATGTTTTCCTTTTTCCCCGTTGAATAGTTGTCAAGAACGGTAACTTCATCTCCTTCTCCAATGAGCGCTTCTACGAGATGGGAACCGATAAATCCGGCTCCGCCCGTAACGATGTAATGCATACTTGCTATAATATCATCATGTTTCAAAAGGTCACACACTTACTGTTCCGCAATACAACCGCGAAACAAACTATCGTTAAGAATATATTTTGGCTTTTTACTGGCCAATTTTTAAGCCGCGTTATTCGAGCAAGTTTGGTTATTTATGCCGCTCGTATTCTCGGCGCTGCTCACTGGGGTGCTTTTTCTTATGCACTGGGTGTTGCGGCGCTCCTCACTATTTTTTCCGACATCGGTATTAATGCTCTGATTACCAAAGAGGCGACACGAGAACCGGAATGGAAGCATTATTATATTGCCACAGCATTTTTTATCAAACTTGTTCTCTTGTCTTTCTTTGTTCTTGGTGTGATTTTCTTCTTCCCCTATCTCACCAATATTCCCGAAGCTGCCGCAATTATGCCTATTCTTATTTTTGTGTTTGCATTTGATACCATGCGCGATCTTGGCTCCGCGATTAGCAGGTCGCTTGAGAAAATGCAGATTGAAGCGGGAATTAATGTGTTTACTAATATTGCCATTGTTGTGCTTGGCTTTCTTGCGCTTACTATCAGCCCGACACCACGTTCACTTGCTTTTGCTTATGCGCTCGGAAGCGGTCTTGGCTTTACTGCTATTGTTATTATTCTTAGGCATTATTTCAAAAATCTTCTTACTCATTTTCGCGCATCATTGATTCCTCTTATTCTTTTTTCCGCTTGGCCGTTCGGCCTTTTAGGTATTATGGGGGCGCTTAATCTCAATACTGATATTGTTATGATTGGATGGCTTAGAACTCCCGAGGAGCTCGGTTTTTATTCTGCGGCTCAAAAACTTATTCATCTTCTTTATATTTTTCCAACACTTCTTGCGGCAAGCGTGTTTCCTCTTTTGACGCGCAACGCATCACACAATCCAGCTTATGCGAAAGCAGTTCTTGAAAAAGCAGTTGCGCTTATTCTCCTGATTGCCGTGCCTCTTGTTCTTATTGGACTTCTCGTCTCCGCTCCTCTTATTCATCTTCTCTATGGAGCAGAATACGGAGCATCACTTGCAACCTTTCGCATTCTTCTCATAACCCTTCTCATCGTTTATCCCTCTTCGATTATTGGGAATGCTGTTTTTGCGTATGATCACCAAAAATCTTTTGTTGTCTTCGTTCTCGTTTCAGCGTTTGGTAACGTTCTTTTTAATGCTCTCCTTATCCCCCGTTTTGGCATCGAAGGTGCGGCTATTTCCACCGTCATAACACAATGCATTACCAATTTCCTCATTTGGAGAAAGATGAAATCTATTAATAATTTTTCGGTGTTTACTCGTATCAAAAGCTTGCTTCGACTTACTTAAAATCCACCCTCCTCAATTTGCGTCAAGAATGCATCAACTTCATTTTGAAAAATAGGCGCTATTCTTGCTGCTTCTTTTGCAACTTCAATTGCCCGCTCCTTTTGGCCATTATTGAATAATAATGTTGCATAGGTTAAATGATTCTCTGCGCTTCCTTCATCATGTTTAACTGCAGCTTCATAGAGTACTAACGCTTTATCAAATTGCTGTGTTTGGATATATGCATTTCCTACCCGCGCAATTTCTATTGCTTTATTTGGCTCAATTGCCAATAAATCATTGACTGCTTTTTCTTCAACCTCTTTATTTCCTGCATAAATACTTATGATTGCCAGGTTTGATTGGACTTGTGAAAACTCGGGTGCGAGATCGACGCCTTTTTGAACTGCTTTTAATGCATTGTCGAAATCGTTAATGAGGAGATAATAATCGGCGAGTGTAAAGTACACCGCCTGTCTTGTTGGGCTAATCATTGTTGCAATGTCAATGTGTTGTTTTGCTCTTTCGCGATAGGTTGGATCAAGTTGTGCCGCACGATTATAAAGCGTGCTTAAGAAGAGTTGTGTTCGAAGATCATGTGGATAACTTTTCAATTGTTCTTCTGTAATATCTGCAAGTGCACCGATAAAACTCAACTTCTGATCTACTGGTATGTTTTGTACTCCAACTAAATCTACTGCAAGGCGCCCCATTTGTTCACGAGTTTCATAATTGCCAAATGTGTCATAGGCGAGTGCATTTTCAAAATTCTCTTGTACTTCTGCTACACTCCCTGAACCAACAGACGCCATTGCTCTAATAATTGTTTGCGATTGTTTTAATGGTTTAATATTTGCTGCATTAATCAGTACCATCATAAGAACCGTTGAAATTCCCGCTATTATCATGCTTTGATTTACTTTTTTTATTGGATATTCTTGTTTCTTTTCATCTTCGTCACCAAATGCCTCGGTGTTTGAAGCATATGCCAAAACAGTAAAAGACATGAGATAGGTCATGTAATTATCAAAAACAACAAGATTTTGAACAAAATAGGCAATCAATACCGCAACAAAAATTCCTGCTTGCGCAAAGGTAATTTTTTTATTTTTATATCCACCCCAAAACATTATAAATGCAGCTGCAAAAAGACCAAGATATGCTAAGAGCCCGAGGATGCCAGCGTTTATTAACCAATCAAAGATGATATTATGAGCGCGATCAAACCACGGTTCTTGGTCAATCATTCGTGGATCGTAGTGGCTTGAGAATACCGCGATAAAATTTTCTTGCCCCCAGCCAAGAATCGGACGTTCTTTGATTCCTTCCCATGCTATATCGAACCAAACTATAAACCGTGATTGTGTTGTCTTGTCGGTAAGAGAAATATTTGCAAGACGAGAGAGTGTAGTATTGCTTTGGATAAGTGAGGTGTCTTTTATAAGCCAAAAACCTATTGGTAGTATTATGAGAATTATTAATGCAATTCCTGCAATTTTTTTATATTTCTTGTCTTCGCCTTGCCTTCCTCCGAAACACACATAAAGTAGAGGGATAATTCCTAGTCCCGCGAGTAATCCTAAAATTGGTCCACGGCTTGCAGTTAAATACAAAATCAAGACTCCAAATAGCGTCGATGCTCCGTATAGGTATTTTAGCCACATTTTCCTACTTTCAAAAAAAAGGAGGATTGCTATTCCTATCATGAAAAGACTATATCCTGCTAAATACGTTGGATTGCCGAGCGTTCCATCAACGCGCAGTTGACCTCCTTGAATCGCTCGAAGAATGCCAAAGCGCTGGAGAACTGCATAGACACCTATCACCACCCCCACACCGAGAAAAACATTAAACAGAAGTCTCCACTCTCTGTGGGTGCGGAATACGGCTGTAACGAGGAAAAAGTAAGCAGCAAGATGGAGAATTGTGATATAGCCTTCCATT
>Ga0210057_1000512_pt1 | contig 63647 bp, 55 predicted proteins | sample CryGeyCG2114_010_2_FD_183968 | JGI IMG/M metagenome (GOLD analysis project Ga0210057, IMG submission 183968) | Groundwater microbial communities from aquifer - Crystal Geyser CG10_big_fil_rev_8/21/14_0.10 (SPAdes) (version 2) | ecosystem: Environmental > Aquatic > Deep subsurface > Groundwater ...
AACCTACAACTTGCGCAGAAAGCCAACTTTTTAAACACACAAAAAAGTACCACTTTTTTTCTCACCATGCTATCGTCAGTTCTATGACTTGGGTAAGTTTTGCACTACTGGCACCGTTCACGTGGGCAATCGTTAATGTTATCGATCGCTTTGTGATGGTCCGCGTTGCCAGAAGTTCATTCGTGCCGGCATTTGCTTATAGTGTTGTTGGTATTATTGGGGCGCTTGTCATTTATTTCGTGCATGGCTTTACCACCCTCTCTATACTCTCAGTGCTTTTGGCGATGCTCGCCGGTATGGCAACTGTCACAGCGTCCGTGCTCTACTTTACCGCCGTATCGCAAGAAGAAATTTCTCGCATCGTGCCGCTTCTATACTTTGTACCCCTTTACATCAGCGTGCTTGCTGCTATTTTTCTGCACGAGGTGTTTGGACCAGCAAAGTATATTGGCATCTTATTCTTGGTATTAGGGGCAACGCTTTTAACCTATCGACCCGGAACGATTCGTGTAAGTAAACCGTTTTGGTTAATGTTGGTCGCTGCTATTTTTTGGGCTGCAGCGGCAATTCTTGAAAAGTATTTGGTAACCAATAGTGACGTCTGGACCGTCTACGCTTGGGCGCGATTAGGAGCCGGACTTGGCGCGCCACTATTTATTGCTTTAGTCTGGCGCGAGATTGCTGCCATTCGTCAACGGTGGGGCTCTTCTCGACTGGCGATTTTGGGGGTAAACGAAACAATCAATATCCTTGCCCAGCTTTTTCTCTTTTTTGCGCTTTCACTTGGTCCAGTAACGCTGGTTAGCGCGCTTGGCTCGGTTCAGTCATTTTTCGTCTTGCTGTTGACGCTTGTGGTTGGCTTTTGGCGTCCGGGTTTATTAAAAGAAGAGCTTGGTAGACGAGTGTTCCTCCAGAAGTTTGCGGCAACCTTACTTATGTTTATTGGCGGTTTTCTAGTTGTTTAGCTTTTGGGCAATTTGTTTGCTTTTAGGCACTCTTGACAGGGGATTGGGGTCCCTCGTATACTGCTTTTAGCACTCTTAATAATAGAGTGCTAACGAGAAAAGGTATGAATAGTACGCTGACTCCCCGCCAGGCAACTATATTGGATTCTTTAATCCGCCTTCATGTCGACACGGCTCAGCCGGTCGGCTCTTCGGCAATTGCCGAGAAAGACGGTATTGTTGCTAGCGCCGCCACCATAAGAAATGAAATGGCAGAGCTTGAAGAAATGGGCTACCTCAAGAGTCCGCATACGTCTGCCGGTCGTGTTCCTACGGAAGCTGCCTATCGCTACTATGTTAAAAACAGCACGACACCGCTTTCGATGCCGCAAGTAGAAGAGCGACGCTTCAGGGAAATTGAGCAGCACTACCATGAGCTAGACGTTCGTATTCGACAAATTGCCAAGGCGGTCGCCGAATTTTCCGCAGAAGGCGTCTTCCTCGCTTTTGGTAAGGACGACCTCTATTATACCGGTCTCTCAAATCTGTTTGCGCAGCCGGAGTTTCGGGAGCAGCAAGATTTGGTAGAAATGGGACAGGTGATAGATCACCTCGACGAAGCTATTGCCCGTGTCTTTGGAACAAATAGCGACGATTCGGTGACCGTGCTACTGGGTAGCGAAAATCCTTTTGGTAGCAATTGCGGAGTCATTTTGGTTCGGTGTGCAGTAGCTAACGGGGGCGACGGAGTATTTGGTATTTTGGGGCCAACCCGTATGGATTATCGAACCAACATTGCGCGCGTCGAACGAGTTCGCAATTGCGTTAGTCAACCGTAAGTATACTTATGAGTCACAAGAAAGAAGAGTTAGAAGATAGAATTAGCGAACTCGAAGAAGAAGTAAAGGTGTACGTCGCCGGTTGGCAGCGCGCGAAGGCCGACTACCAAAACCTGAAGCGAGAATCTGAGCTGAGAGAGCAGCAACTGGTAGAAACAACCAAGCGTCAGCTGCTTCGTCAACTCTTGCCTATTTACGATTTACTCAAGCGCGTGACCGGCGAAACACCGGACGCGGCACATCTTGATTCTTGGGTCAGTGGTATTAAGCAGATAGTTGGGGCGTGGCAAAATCTTTTAACCAGTTGGAAAGTAGATCCAGTGGTAACCGAGGACGCAAGCTTTGACCCAATGGTTCACGAGGCGGTAAGCGAGGACAAGACAGCACCAGAGGGAGTTGTGGCAAGTGAGCTAGAGGGTGGCTATACGTTAAACGGTGAACTCATCCGTCCGGCTAGAGTCGTTGTCGGCGCGAAACAAACAGAAGAAAACGACGTTAATTAATTATCTATTACTATTTATATGTCACAGTTAATTCGATGGAGCCCATTGGTCCCCGATTTTTTCGAGGACACCGATAAGTTTCTTGAAGAGTTTGGCGCAGCTGGTGCTACGCTGCCGGTTGATGTGTACCAGACCGAAACGAGTGTTGTTGTCAAAGCGGCGCTTCCCGGTTTTGACCCAGCACAAATTGAAGTTTCAGTAGACAACAACGTACTTACCATTCAAGCGAAAACCGAGCACAAGACAGAAGTTGACGAGAAGAATTACTACCGTAGAGAAATGCGTAGTGGTTCAATGTGTCGGTCGGTTTCGCTGCCGACGAGTGTGGTTGATGACAAAGCAGAAGCAAGTTACGAAAACGGTGTGCTCACCGTAACGTTGCCAAAAGCTTCAGAGCGTACGTCAAAGCGCATTACCATAAAGACGACCTCTGCCTAGCGAGATTTACCCTCTCCTTTACAGGAGAGGGGTCCGGGCGAGTTCGCTACGGCGTAGCGGTTTTACCCGGGGGCTGCAGCATTTATTACTTTGTAACGTAAATACATATGGCAAAAATTTTAGGTATTGACCTCGGCACGACAAACTCTTGTGTGGCAATTATGGAGGGTGGCGAGCCAAAGGTGGTAGAGAATAGTGAGGGGAACAGGACAACGCCGTCCGTGGTGGCTGTTTCCAAAACCGGTGACCGTTTGGTTGGCCTCATTGCCAAACGTCAGGCGGTGACGAATCCGGAAAATACTGTTTTTTCGGTAAAGCGTCTCATTGGTCGCCGTTTCGAAGATGAGGAAGTGCAGCGCGATGAAAAGCTTGTGCCGTATAAGATTGTTAAGTCTGGTGACGGTATTAAGGTAGCGATGGGTGGCAAAGAATACACCCCACAGGAAGTGTCAGCCATGGTTCTGCAAAAACTTAAAGCAGATGCCGAGACGCGCATTGGTGAAAAAGTAACGGAAGCAGTCATTACCGTGCCGGCATACTTTGACGATGCCCAGCGTCAGGCAACGAAAGATGCGGGTGAAATTGCAGGCCTTAAGGTGCGCCGCATTATTAACGAACCAACGGCGGCGGCGCTTGCCTACGGGTTAGACAAGAAGAAGGACGAAAAAATCGTGGTCTACGACCTTGGCGGCGGAACGTTTGATGTTTCGGTTCTTGAGGTTGCCGAAGATACCGTTGAGGTAAAGGCGACCAACGGCGACACTTATCTTGGTGGTGATGATTTTGACCAGGCGATTATTGGTTGGACAATCGCGGAGTTCAAGAAAGAGCAGGGGATTGATCTCTCGAAAGATCGCCTTGCATTGCAGCGCATTAAGGAAGCGGCAGAGAAGGCGAAGATTGAGCTTTCTTCCGTACCAGAAACGGAAATTAGTCAGCCCTTCATTACCTCTGACGCTTCTGGTCCTAAACACTTAAACATAAAACTGACCCGCGCAAAGCTAGAAGAGCTAGTTGGTGGTTTAATTAAAAAAACATTGGAACCTTGCAAAAAAGCACTGGCAGACGCAAAGCTCTCAATAGGCGACATCAACGAAATAGTGATGGTTGGCGGTATGACCAGAATGCCCCTTGTGCAGCAGACGGTTGAAAAGTTTTTTGGTAAGAAGCCGCATCTTGGCGTTAATCCGGATGAGGTAGTTGCCATTGGGGCAGCCGTACAGGCAGGTGTGCTGCAAGGTGAGGTAAAAGATGTACTGCTTCTCGATGTAACACCGTTGTCACTTGGTATCGAAACGTTGGGTGGTGTTATGACAAAATTAATTGAGCGTAACACAACCATTCCGACTTCAAAATCTCAAGTATTCTCAACCGCTGCAGACAACCAAACGTCGGTAGAAGTTCATGTGCTGCAAGGAGAGCGTGAAATGTCCAGCGATAATAAATCATTGGGTCGCTTTATTCTGTCGGGCATACCTAACGCACCACGTGGGGTACCACAGGTTGAGGTGACGTTCGACATTGATGCTAATGGTATCTTAAACGTCAAAGCGGTAGACAAGGCAATCAACAAAGAGCAGACTATTACCATCACCGCTTCGTCCGGTCTTTCAAAAGAAGAAATTGAAAAGATGAAGAAAGACGCGGAGCTTCACGCCGACGAAGATAAGAAGCATCGGGAGCTTATCGAGATTAAAAATAGCGCGGACGGTCTTGTGTACTCTACCGAAAAGACGTTGAGCGATGCCGGTGACAAGGTAGACGCGGCTGTAAAGAAGGATGTAGAAGAAAAAGTTGAGGCATTAAAGAAAGCGAAGGACGGCGAGGACGTCGAGGCAATCAAGAAGGCGTTTGATGAGCTTGGTGCAGTTATTCAGAAGGTCGGACAAGATCTCTACAAGGCAGCCGAAGCGAACAAACCGGAAGGCGCAGCCGAGAATGCAAGTGGCGAGAAGAAGGAAGATGGCCCCATTGACGCTTCGTACGAAGAGAAAAAGGATGATGCTGGCGAAAACAAGGAGGACAAGCAGGGCGAGCAACCGTCTAACGACGATAAACCCGAAGAGCCGAAGCAGTCTTAATTATCGAACGATAAATTTATGGCCGAGCAAAAAAATATTCAAATTAAGGCGGATGACAACGCCCTTAAGGGTACGTACGCGAACTTGATGCAGGTCAGCCACCTGAATGAAGAGTTTATTTTGGACTTTATGAACGTCTACCCGTTTCAAGGTATTGGCACTTTGAACGCGCGGGTGATTGTTAGTCCGTCGCATTACAAGCGTATGATTTCTGCGATGCAAGAGAATCTAAAACGCTTCGAGGAAACGCATGGCACCATTGCTATTGGTGACGCACCAAACACCGAGGTTGGTTTTCAGGCATAGCAGGAAACAGGATCGCGGGCGCCGCCGTTGGGCGGCGTTCGCATTTACGAATTACATTCATTCATGGCGAAGGACTACTATAAAATATTAGGGGTCGATAAAAATGCTTCTGCTGAAGAGTTGAAGAAGGCGTATCGTAAGCTGGCGCACAAGTACCACCCCGACAAAATAGCGGAAGGTACGGCTGAACATAAAGAGAGTGAGCAGAAATTTAAAGAGTTAAACGAGGCCTATCAAGTACTTTCTGACGCCAATAAGCGACAGCAGTATGACCAGTTTGGTACAACCTACGAGCAGGCTTCGCGTCAGGGTGGTGGGGGGTTTGGCGGAGGTGGCTTTAGTGGTTTTGGTCAGGGCGCGAACGTAAACGTTGACTTTGATGACCTAGAAGATTTGTTTGGTGGTGTGTTTAGAGGGTTTAGCGGGTTTGGTGGTGGCGGACGACGATCACGAGCACAGGTGCGCGGTGCGGATATTCAGGTAACAGAAACCATAAGCTTTAAAGAAACGGCTTTTGGTGTCAGTCGGCAGCTCAAGCTGTACAAGACTGTGCCGTGCGCTGCCTGTAATGGTAGTGGTGCGGAAAAAGGAAGCAAGGTCGTTACCTGCAAAACCTGCAGCGGTAGTGGTCAGGTAGCTGAGGTGCAGAATACAATTTTTGGCAGTTTTCAAACCGTGCGTGCCTGTAGTGCTTGTAATGGTACGGGTAGTATTCCCGAAAAGGTTTGTTCAACCTGTCGCGGTCGACGCATTACCAAAGAAACGACAACTATCAATGTTGATATTCCGGCTGGTATCAGCGACGGTGAAACATTGCGACTCACCGGGCAAGGTGAAGTGGTTGGTGGTGGTACGACGGGGGATCTTTATGTAACTGTACGCGTAGAAGCAGACCCACATTTTGAGCGTAGAGGAAACGATGTGCTATCTGTTGTGCAGGTGGCAATGAGTGAGGCAGTGCTTGGGTCAGTGAGAGAAATAGAAACACTAGATGGTGCAGTTTCGCTTACTATTCCCTCCGGAACCAAAGCGGGCACGGTGCTTCGCTTGGCGGGCAAAGGTATTACGCATCTTAGGGGTCGCGGACGGGGAGATCATCTGGTGGAAGTAAAAATTGTGGTGCCGACAAAACTTTCAAAAGTGCAGCGAAAACTTTTTGAGGAGTTGCGCGACGCGGGGTTTTAGAACGCACGTTTTATCGCTGTCGCTGTAAGCATTCGTTAAATAACGCTATACTTTTTGAATGGATATACAGCTCTATAATACGGCAACTCGCCGAAAAGAGACGTTGCACCCCATAAAAAAGAAAATTGTTTCGCTCTACACCTGTGGTCCCACGGTGTACTGGTACGCGCATATCGGCAATTTCCGTACCTTTATTTTTTACGACGTACTGAGGCGGACCTTGGCTTTTTTGGGGTATCGCGTCCGCCACGTAATGAATATAACGGACGTCGGTCATTTAGTGGCTGACGCTGATATCGGCGAAGAGAAAATGGCGGCAGCTGCAAAGCGTGAGCGTAAAACGGCTTGGCAGGTTGCAGATTTTTATACCGGTGCCTATTTACGCGACGCGCGTTTGTTAAATATCATTCCGTCAACAAAGCAACCTCGCGCAACCGAGCACATCAGAGAGCAGATTGCACTTGTTAGAGAGCTTGAAAAGAAAGGTCACACCTATCGTACAAATGACGGTATTTATTTTGACGTAACGACATTTCCACACTACGGCGCACTTTCTGGTCAGTCACTGAGTGATAAGCAAGGGGGAAAGCGAGTAGCTGTTGGTGACAAAAAAAATCCGGCAGACTTTGCATTGTGGAAATTTTCACCGGCAGACGAAAAACGAGATATGGAATGGAAAAGTCCTTGGGGCATTGGTTTTCCGGGTTGGCATGTAGAGTGCTCGGCAATGGCGAGAAAGTACCTTGGGCAACCGTTTGATATTCATGCTGGTGGCATTGATCATTTGCCCATCCATCACGAAAACGAAATTGCGCAGTCAGTTGCCGCCTATGGCGTGCCACTTGCTCATTTGTGGCTACACGGGGAATTTTTGGTATTGGGTAAACCAAACAATGAAGAGCGAATGGGTAAATCTGAAGGCAACATTAAGACGATTGGGGAGCTAGTCAGTCAATTTCATGTTGACCCGCTTGCCTATAGGTACTTGTGCCTAACGACGCACTATCGAAGTAAGCTTTACTTTAACGAGAAGTCGTTAAAAGCAGCGGACCATGCACTTCGACGGCTTCGTAAACATGCGAGAGACTTAGGAAAAGCTGGACGAGAAGGGGTGGCGGAGTTTGAGGAGCGTTTTCGACAGGCACTAGCCAACGATCTCGATACGCCAACTGCGCTAGCCATTGTTTGGGAGCTCGTTAAGGTTAGAGGATTGGCACCCGGCGACGTGAAGCGTAGCCTATTACTATTTGATACGGTGCTTGGCATTGACATTGATCGTCGGGCAGAAAAAATTAGCGTACCGCGAGCAGTTCAAGAACTCATCGAGAAACGTGATGCGGCGAGAGCGGCAAAAGAGTGGGGCAAGGCCGATGAAATTCGTAAAGCGATTGCGGCAGCAGGTTTTGTGGTAGAAGATACGTCCGAGGGGCCCAAGGCGCAGAAACTGTTAACCTAGTTATTTAGCTTAGCACTAAGACGTGCTACGCTGTGTAGTATGACGGCAAAAACACTAGAAACAAAACCACAAAGCAACAGAGAAACATTCACCTCAAAACCAGAGGTAACTCATGAGCAGCCAAGGGGAGAAAGTGCAGCATCGGAGCGTTTGCCTATTCCTGCAACAACAGTGCAACTGGGCACGGTCGAAACGGCAGAGAATTCAGCAGCTGTTAAGAGCCAGTCGTTACAAGAAATAGAAGAGGTGCTCACCGAAAATTTGAGCGAAGTGTATGCCGGTCTTTCTCCTAAGGACCGTTTTATAGTGAAAACAAAAGGGGAGGAGACTGCTTTTAAAATCAGAATGTTACTACGGCAGGCAAGTGTTAAGTTCTATTCTATTTTTCAACTGGTAATTTCGTGGCTAAAGGCAATTCCGGGTTTGAATCGACCCTTCATTGAGCAGGAGGCGAAATTGAAGGCTGATCAATTGCTACGTATGCGTGGCAAGAGGGACTTATGAATATTTTCCCCGCCATTCCAGCTACAAGTTCGATGGTTGCCTTGTTAATGCCATGGTTTTTTGCTCTGTTTTTTGCTGGCATTATTTTTCTAATCATTCTTAGGATAATTTATCGCCGTACTTATCAGCTCGGGGTTTCGTTAAACAAGGTTGTACTTTCGGTACTCTTACCAAAGTACGAATCGAATAAGAAGGATGAACAGCAAGGGCTAGAAAAACTACGGGAACAAATTGCACTTGCAGAGGCGTTGTTTGCAAACATTGGTGGCGTGCGAGCCGAGCGCAGTTTAACGTCGCGTCTCTTTGGTAGACGCGACCACTTGTCTTTAGAAATAGTGGCAGCCAGAGGGGAGATTTCTTTCTATATGGTTGTGCCTCGTCAATTGCAGCGTTTTATCGAACAGCATATTCACGCCCTCTACCCGGCGGCACAGGTTGACGAGTGTCCTGGCTACAACCTATTTCTACCGCACGGTGTTGCGCGTGGAGCAGTGCTTCACTTTAGGAGGTCATTTATCTTTCCTATTAAAACCTATAGAGAGATTGAAGCTGATCCGTTGCTTGCGGTAACCAATGCCTTGAGTAGGCTTGGCAATAATGGGGCGGCGGTGCAAATTGTTATTCGATCCGCAAAACGACGTTGGCATCGTTACGGTCAAAAGACGGCGTCCGAGATGCACCAGGGAAAGAGTTTTAAAGAAGCCTACCTAGCAGGTAACAGGCATTGGTATATACGTCTTGGGGTACATCTTATGCGTGCTATTTTTAGGGAAGAAAAAAAGAAGCACGAGCAATATCAGCAGCAAGGGCAGAGTCCCTACGACCAGAATGGGCATCATCAACTGAGCACGCTCGAGCAAGAGATGGCAAAACGAGTTGAACAGAAGACGAGTAAAGCCGGCGTTGACGCCAATATACGCGTGGTGGTTTCAACACCTAGAGAAAATGACAGCAACACGGCGCTTGCTAATATTTTGAATGCTTTTAGTCAGTTTAGTATGTATCAGTACGGTAACAGTCTGGTGCCAGCGCATCCGCGAAACCAGGTGAGACTGATGCATCGGTTCATTTATAGAGAGTTCGTACACCGCAATGCTGTTTTATTAAACGCAGAGGAGCTAGCAAGCATGTATCACTTTCCCTTACCCTCTACCGAAACGCCCAATATTCGTTGGCTCAGAGCTAAAAAAGCAGCAGCGCCAACTGAGTTACCAGATAAAGGTATTGTTTTAGGAGTTAACAAGTATCGTGGAGAAGAGCGGTTGATTCGTTTTGCGCCGGCCGATCGTCGTCGCCATTGCTACATTGTGGGTACAACCGGATCCGGTAAATCGGTACTTATGGGTGAAATGGCTAAGCAAGATATTGCTGCCGGTCATGGGGTATGCGTGGTTGATCCGCACGGCTCAACCGTTGAGGATGTACTGGAATGCATACCGCCCGAACGTGCGAAAGATGTCATCTACTTTGATCCGTCAGACATTGAGCGGCCAATGGGGCTTAATATGTTGGACGCTGCGACACCAGCAGAAATGGACTTCGCTACCCAAGAGATGATTGCTATTTTCTACAAGCTGGTATCTGACCCATCAATGATTGGACCGATGTTCGAACATAATATGCGTAACGCTATGCTTACGCTAATGAGCGACCGTGAGCATCCGGGGACCCTTGCCGAGATACCTAGAATTTTTACGGATACTGCTTTTCAGCGCGAAAAAGTCGCGAAAGTTAGTGACCCAATTGTTCGCTCGTTTTGGGAGCAGGAAATGGTAAAAACGTCAGATTTTCATAAGTCGGAGATGCTGGGCTACCTCATTTCTAAAGTGGGGCGCTTTATCGAAAATAGTATGATGCGTAACATTATCGGGCAGTCAGCCTCGGCGTTTAATTTGCGACAGGTTATGGACGAAGGAAAAATTTTGCTGGTGAATCTCTCTAAGGGTAAAATCGGAGACATAAATGCCAACCTTCTTGGGCTTATCCTTATCTCTAAGTTGCAGATGGCGGCGCTCTCGCGCGCTGACAGTCTGGAGGATAGCTACAAAGATTTTTATCTCTACATTGATGAGTTCCAAAACTTTATTACCGACTCGATTGCTACTATTTTGTCCGAAGCACGTAAGTATAAACTGAACTTGGTAATGGGACATCAGTACCTTGGGCAACTTGTACAAGGACAGGACACAAAAATACGTGATGCTGTGTTGGGTAACGTTGGCACCATTGTCTCTTTCCGTGTTGGTGTGGAAGACGCGGAAATGTTAGCCAAAGAATTCGAACCGGTATTTAGCGAGTACGATCTCGTAAATATAGACCGCTACCATGCGTACGTTCGTTTGCTTATTAACAATAGTGTAGTACGACCCTTTGATATCGACACGATGCCACCAACTATTGGCGACGTACACTACGCGGAACTTATAAAACGCACTTCTCGTGATAAGTACGGCAGAGATAGGCGTGAAGTTGAGGCAGAAATTTTAGAACGAGGACAACTTGGGGCACAGAACTCATCACCACTTGGCCGGGTACCTACACGGTAAAAAACTAGACGTAAAAATAACGCTTCGCTATACTGTTAGTGTTCGGTTTCTAAAAGGGGAAATAAAAAATAGGAAAGCAAAAATGAAAAGTATGGAAACAGATGACATCGAAGACATTATCTCGCCAGTTACGGAACCCATTGTTGCCAACGATGAAGGTGACGAGTTGAGTACGTCAACACATCAGCGAATAACGGAGGCAAAGGCGGCACTGGTTGGACAGCTTTTAGAAGAGGCAGTAACGCTGCTAGAGCGTGTTCGACATTTGATAGGCAGCAGTAGTGACAATGCCAACGATTTTGGCAGGGCCATGGTAGTTGACGACGACGCTGATGAACTTCAAGGCAGAGTAGTTGAAGGCGTATTTGACGGGCAGAAGATGGTTGGCGCGGATGGAAAGCATTACTCGGTACCGGCAAACTATGCATCAAAGTCAAAGCTGGTAGAAGGCGACCTTCTAAAACTCATAATTACAAACCGCGGTGCATTTGTGTACAAGCAAATTGGGCCTATTGCTAGGCGACGCCTGCTTGGCACACTACATAAAAATATTTCTGACAGCGATTGGTGCGTTAAAGCAGAGGGTTGGACCTATCGCATACTGACAGCAAGTGTAACTTACTTTCATGGAAAAGAAGGGGACGAGGTTACGGTTTTGGTGCCAGAGAGCAGCGAGAGCAAGTGGGCAGCTGTAGAAAACATCATTAAGAAAGTTTAAGTAGGGTAATTTTTGGCGCAAAGAGTTCGCGCTTTTTGTGTTGTTGCTTTAAATGCGGTAGAATGGTCGGGATTAACCTCTTATGCCTAGCTCTCTCTACCAACGTTACCGACCAAAAAAGTGGGCGGATCTTGCTGACCAGACCCACGTCAAAGTAACGCTGCAGCACGAAATAGAACGGGGGCAAATTGCGCATGCCTATCTTTTTGTTGGTCCCCGTGGTGTTGGGAAAACAACAACTGCCAGACTTTTTGCGAAAGCTATCAACTGCGAAAAAAGGGAGAAGAAGAGCGGTGAGCCTTGTAATAGCTGTCCGTCATGCGAGCGCATTGACGCGCAGCAGTCTTTCGACCTGATTGAAATTGACGCGGCCTCTCATACGGGCGTCGATCATGTGCGCGAGTATATTCTTTCTGCCGCAGAAGTACAGGCGGGGCATGGTCAGTATCGCGTGTTCATTATCGACGAAGCACACATGCTTTCAGTTGCGGCATTTAACGCCATGCTGAAAATTTTAGAAGAGCCGCCCGCGCACGTCATTTTTATTTTAGCAACAACAGAGGCGCATAAAGTGCCTGCTACCATTATTTCACGTTGTCAGCGCTTTGATTTTAAACGTATTTCTCCCGATATTATTCGAGAACGGCTACGCATTTTGGCTGACAAAGAAAAAGTTGCCGTTGACGACGAAGTACTCTCGGCAATTGCGGAGCATGCCGAAGGTTCTTTGCGTGACGCCGAGGGGACTCTTGGACAGGTGTTTTCGCTTGGCACGAAGAAGCTCACCATGGAAGAGGCGTCGTTGGTTATTCCGCGCTCTACTCTTGGCGATGCCGCTGAGTTAATTGCTTTATGCTTGCGCGGAGCGACGCCAGAAGCTATCGCACTCGTAAACGATAAGGTGCTGAACGGTATAGAGATGAGCAATTTTATGACGGATATTGTGGTATGGCTGAGAATGTTATTGCTCGCAAAAGTGGCGACGCAGCTGGACCTCTTTTCTCAGCAGACTATTGGTGAGTTACGCACAAAAGCGATTGACCAAGCAAGTGGGACATCGGTTGAGCAACTGCAACGAATGATAGATGTATTTGTTACCAGACGTGGAATGATTGGGCAGGCACCGATAGAGCAGTTGCCCTGCGAGCTAGCAGTTGTCGAGGTGTGTTCTTCGTCTTCTGCTACAAAGGACGAGCCAAAAAAAGAAAAGACGAAGGACGATGACGACAATAAACCCGCACCGGCAACAGACAAAAAGTCGGACGCTAAAGTGGAAAAAGAAAGCAAGGCGAGTTCAACTTTTCAGATGGATGAGGTAAAAACTCGGTGGCAGGAAGTTTTAGACAAAGTGAAAGAGCTAAATCGGTCACTTTCTTATGTGCTAGCTACCGCGCTGCCGCTTGGTATAAGTGACGGAAAGTTAGAGATAGGCGTTTCGTATCCCTTTCATCAGGACCGTATTCGTGAAGCGAAGAATCGTTTAGTGCTTGCTGAAGCGACCAAGCATGTATTTGGGCAGCCGTTACGCGTGGAAGCAGTATTGAATGAATCAGAAAAATTCGCTGGTAGTGTTTCCTAATTTTTTATGACAGAACGAGACACACCATCTATTCACGAAGGTAACGAATCTGAAGTATTTGCTTTTTCGAAACTTACCGCTGAGCAACAGGTAACAGAGATCCTGTTCTAAGCTATGGAGCGGAGAGCAAGGAAGATATGTTATCGGCTATTAAAAAAACGCTAGAAGTTTCAGGAAAAAGAATTATTACTGAAGTAGTCAGCTATTATAGTAGGTTGTTGTACCTGCTTGACGCTACCTTAAATTATCCGTAACCTAAGGTAACTCGCGCTTGCGGGCAGCGTTGCCGGGTCGTCTAATGGTAGGACACATGCCTCTGGAGCATGGTATCGGGGTTCGAGTCCCTGCCCGGCAGCGGTGCCCGGAAGCTAGAGATTATTTTTTTATATTTTTTATGGGTGGAAATAGTGCAAAGCGTGCCCGCAAACTGCAGGACGCCAAAAAAGAGAAAATCCGTAAGCGTGCCGCTGTCAAGAAGAAATAGTCGGTTGAGATGTTTGTGCCACAGAAAACCTACAGCGTAGAGAGTGTCCGTGCTGGGCACCCTGACAAGGTGTGTGACCAAATTTCTGACGCCATTTTGGATGAATGCTTACGCCAAGACGAGCAGAGTCGAGTTGCTGTTGAATGCTACGGCAGCCACGGGCTTATGGTTGTTGGTGGTGAGGTAACAACGAAAGGTTGGGTTGACGTGCATGGGATTGTTACCCGTACATTGAAAGCAATTGGCTACGATAATCACTACGGCATCGTTTCAAACATTGTGGCACAGTCTCCCGAGATTGCGGCAGGCGTCGATACGGGTGGAGCAGGGGATCAAGGTATAATGTACGGTTACGCGACAGCAGCGACTGACGACTTTTTACCTGCTGGGGTTGGTTTAGTGCATAGCATAGTCCGTAAGCTGGACGAAATTAACCACAGCAAGAAAAAATCTGGTATTTTGCCAGACGGAAAAGCGGAAGTGATAATGACGGACGGGAAAGTGAGCAACCTAGTTGTTAGCACGCAACATTCTGCTGACCTGTCGCTTGCTGATTTGCAGCATAAGGTAGAAGAGGAGGTTTTACTGCCTCTCGGTATTGATCTTGCTTCTGTTGATGTGCTGGTTAATCCGGCGGGTCCTTTTAGCTCTGGCGGTTTTGATGCGGACACGGGGCTCACTGGTAGAAAAATTATGGTTGATACCTATGGTGGTTTAGTGCCGCATGGTGGTGGTTGTTTTTCTGGCAAAGACGCCACTAAGGTTGATCGTTCGGCCGCCTATATGGCACGCTTTGCGGCAAAAAATATTGTGGCAAACCACCTCGCAAAAGAATGTCTAATTTCGATTGCCTATGCCATTGGTAAAGCAGAGCCAATAATGCTAGAAGCGGTAAATGAGGCAGGGGAGAGTATGGCGTCACTTCTCAAAGAAAAATTTGATTTTCGTCCGCAGGCAATAATAGAGCGATTAAGTTTACGGCGCCCGCTGTATCAGGGGACAGCTGTATACGGACATTTTGGGCGCAACGATGTCCCTTGGGAAGAAATTATCACCCTATAGAAAAGTTGACAGTGTCAGCGCGGGCGAGTTAGCAGCTTTTCGAAAGCGCTTGCTTGGTTGGTACGCTCGGCATGGACGCAGTGATTTACCTTGGCGCAAAAAACCGACACCGTACCGTGTCTTAGTCGCTGAGGTTATGTTGCAGCAGACGCAAGCAGGTCGTGTTATCGAGTATTACCGGCACTTTTTAAAACAATTTCCCAATTTACAAGCACTAGCTAGCGCTAAACAACGTGCGCTGCTTAGCGCTTGGTCAGGATTGGGGTACAACCGTCGGGTGCTTAACCTGCAGCGAGCGGCGAAGCTGATTTTGCTAGAACACAAAGGTAGAGTCCCCAAAACATTTGAGGAGCTACTGGCATTACCGGGGGTAGGTACGTATACCGTACACGCTATCAATATTTTTTCTAGAAACGCCGACGAAGTTTGCATTGATACAAATGTGCGACGCGTTTACACTACAACCTTCAATCTGTCACCTCGCGTGAGCGATTCGGAGCTTAGTGCTCTTGCTTGTCGATTAGTACCGAAAGGCAAATCAAGAAATTGGCATAATGCCTTGATGGATTATGGTGCTCTTGTGGCGACTAGTAGAAAAACAAAAGTATCACCACGAACCAAGCAGTCGTCTTTTGTTGGTTCGCGTCGACAAAAAAGGGGAGAGATTCTTCGCTACCTACTACAGCAGCGAGGTGCCGAGGTGAGACAGATTGCCCACTTTCTTGCCGTTTCAAAAGAAGAGGCGCAAGAATTGCTGCAGACGCTTGTTCGTGAAAATTTTTTACAAAAGAGAAAAGGGCGTTACGTTGTTCATTAGCGTGCGCATCGCGTGGCGTAGTTGTATCTTTTTTGCTATACTATTTTCACTCATAATTTATCATCTATGACAACAAAGAAAGTAGTCGGTATTGTCGCGGTCGTCATCGTCGCCGCGTTGGGAGTTTTTATTTTTAGCCGTCGGCCAGCCGTTGGCCCCGTCGCCACTAATCAGCAATCTATGGATCAGCAAACAGAGAGTACGCCGCTAGTAATTGATGTCTTAAAAAAAGGCACGGGTGCAGAAGCAGTTAACGGCGCAAAGGTGACCGTTGATTATACGGGTTGGTTAACAGACGGTACAAAATTTGATTCCAGCGTTGATCGTGGTACACCCTTTACCTTTACGCTCGGTGCTGGTCAGGTTATTCCCGGTTGGGATCAGGGCGTGCTTGGTATGAAGGTTGGCGAGAAACGTCGGCTAACAATCGCCCCAGAGCTTGGCTATGGTGCGTCAGGGGTGGGACCCATTCCGCCAAACGCAACGCTTGTCTTTGAGGTCGAGCTTCTTGGTGTTCAGTCATGACCTTTAGCGAGTACCAAAAAGAGTCTCGAGCGACAGCTATCTATCCGCCGTGCGGTAAGGCGTACGTCTATCCGGTACTTGGGTTAGCAAGTGAGGCGGGTGAGGTCGTCCAGGTAGTGAAAAAAATTATTCGTGATCAAAATGGTGAAGTAGATGACGGGGGAAAACGAAAACTTTCTGGGGAGCTAGGTGATGTGCTTTGGTACGTGGCGCAGGTCGCTACTGAATTTGATCTTAATCTTGATGAAATAGCTTCAGCCAATATGACAAAACTCAATTCTCGGATGGCACGCGGTGTCATTGGGGGCAGTGGAGATAATCGTTAGTGTATGTTGGAGCTCTACCAAAAAGAAAGCTGTCCTTACTGCACTAAAGTGCGCGGCGTTTTAGACGAACTGCAGCTTGACTATATTGTTCACAGTATGCCAAACGGTAGTCCGAAGCGTGTTTTCCTTAAGACGCTTGGCGGTAAAGAGCAAGTGCCATTTTTAGTAGATCAGGTACATGGTGTTTCTATGTATGAATCTGATGACATTATTGAGTATCTTAAAAATACCTACGTTGCTAAAAATTAATTTTATAAGAAATTAACTTATGGACGATATTTCATTTACAAAACGTGAGCGTCGTGAAGAGCGAAAGGCAGTGCAAGTTGCCGACAGAAAAAGTGCAGCGTACCAAGAGAAAGTACAACGAGTTGGTCTTTGGGCGGTTGTTGTTGTGCTAGTTGTTGGCGGCGTATGGTACCTTAGTCGCGGTGGTGGCAGTAGTGGTCAGCCTGGCCCAGTTGTCCCTACAGTTAATCAGGTAACGGCGGACGACTGGACAGCGGGTAGCGCGGATGCGCCCCTAATGCTTGTTGAGTACAGTGATTTTCAGTGCCCAGCTTGCGGTAACTATTACACTACGGTAAAAAAAGTCACGCAGGATTTTAGCAACCAAGTACATTTTGTCTATCGTAATTTTCCATTGCGGACATTGCATCCTAACGCCGAGCCTGCCGCATGGGCGGCAGAGGCAGCTGGACGGCAGGGAAAGTTCTGGGAAATGCACGACCTGTTATTTGAACGGCAATCGCAATGGGCGGATAATCTCAATACCAAGTCAACCTTCCATGGCTATGCGGTAGAGTTAGGTCTCGATGGTAACCAGTTTGACAGCGACTACAGCTCGTCTGCCGTGCGAAACAAAGTAGCGACCGATGTCGCTAGCGGTACAGTAGCCAAAGTACCGGGCACGCCAACGTTCTTCCTGAATGGTCAGAAGGTAAGTCCTTCACCTGATTACGCAAGCTTTAGCACGTTAATCAACGATGCCCTTGCTGCGCAAAAGTAGTTTATTGGGCTACCTTTTTGGTCTAGTTGCACTGGCCGGTTTTTTTGACGCGACCTATCTCGCCATTAAGCATTTTGAAGGATTAGCACCTAACTGTAGTATTCTCAATGGTTGCGAGGTGGTAACTACCAGTAGTTATTCTGTTATTTTTGGCGTGCCAGTCGCACTTATGGGGAGCGTGTACTACCTGACCGTGCTCTTATTAACCGTCGCTTACCTTGATTCGCCTAAACGGTGGAAACTAGATAGCGCTGCCGTGGTAGTATGCTTTGGGTTACTGGCGACCGTCTGGTTTGTGTATCTTCAACTTTTTGTTATCCATGCGCTTTGTCTCTACTGTATGTTTTCGGCGCTAACGACAACGACGCTCTTTCTCTTTATTTTTTTTTGGTGGCGTCACTATCGACTTTTGATTACGGTCTAGCATGACGGCAAAACGTTATTTGTTCGTTTTTGTACTCGGCGCCCTTTTGGTCGGAGGAGGGGGGTACTTATGTGTTACTTATTTTCCCGCTCTTAAGCCTGTTGTCTTGCCGCCCCCTGAGGACATTACGACTCTTCTCAAAGATAGTAATACCACCAATTTTCCCTTGCAGCTTCCACCTGGTTTTGCTATTTCTATTTACGCTAAAGACCTAGGCAAACCCCGAGAGTTAACATTCGGGCCAAGTGGTTTACTGGTGAGTGTGCCAAGCGAAGGAAAAATTTTGTCTCTTAAAGACGTCGATGGTGATGGTGTTGCAGAGACGGTCACCGCGATTGCAAGTAATCTTGATACACCGAATGGTCTAGCGACGCGTTGCATTGGTCCTTGTAAGTTGTACGTTGCCGAACGCACTGCTGTGTCTGTTTTTGATTTTGACGAAGCAGGAAATGCGATTAACCGTCAAGTCCTATTCAGCTTACCGCCCGGTGGTAGACATACCACGCGATCGCTGCTTTTCTTACCCGGCGAAAAAGACCAACTGTTGGTTTCAGTTGGCTCATCGTGCGATGTTTGCCATGAACAGGATCCTCGATACGCAAGCATCTTACTCTCTCATTTGGACGGCAAAGAGCCGACTATTTATGCTTCTGGGCTTCGCAACACCGTTTTTATGGAGCTGCAGCCGGTTAGTGGGGAAGTATGGGGAGCTGATATGGGACGTGACAATCTTGGCGACGACACGCCGCCGGATGAAATCAATATTATTCAGCAAGGAAAGAATTACGGCTGGCCGATTTGCTACGGAAAAAATATTCACGATACCTCGTTTGATAAAAATACCTATATACAAGATCCGTGCTCTGCTAACCAGACGGTGCCGTCTTACCGCGATATTCCTGCTCACAGCGCGCCACTGGGTTTATCGTTTATACCAGAAGAGGGTTGGCCAGAAGACTACTGGTATAATTTACTAGTGGCCTACCATGGGTCATGGAATAGAACTGAGCCAACGGGGTATAAAATTGAGCGCTTCAAGTTAGACGCCAACGGTAACTATTTAGGGCAAGAAGACTTTATTACCGGTTGGCTAACAAAAGATGGCGCTTTGGGTCGACCGGTTGATATTCTTACGCTTCCCGGCGGAACTATCTATATTTCTGACGATAAAGCCGGCGTAGTGTACAAGGTTAGGAGAACAGTGCAGCTTAACTAGACTAATTGTAGCTGGGCTGACAGCGCTGTATTGCAAGGATATGGTAGTGAAGCTACACTACTTCTCAATAGGAAAAAAGTCATTTCAGAGCTAACCTAGAGCTCCGTTTGGCGTATCTGGAGCTTTTTATTTTGCCGGGGTATGGGGTAATGGTAGCCCGCGCGCCTGGGGGGCGTGTAGCGGCGGTTCGATTCCGCCTACCCCGAAAAGAATAGCGTTTTACAGTTGCCAGATGATCTATGGACAAACAAAAAAACTTATCATTTTTGATTTTGATGGCGTCATTGTAGACAGCTTTGCTATTTCTTTTGGGGTTAATAGGAAGTTAGGTTCAGCTGTCGATATTGACCAGTATCGTTCGTTTTTTGAGGGAAATATTTACGAGGCTATTAAGAGTGACTCCACTATTAAAGATGTCAAAAATATTGAGAAGAGTGGCAAGTCAATATGCCCAACTACTACTAGAACGTATTCCTATTGTAGGGATGCCTAAGCTAATTCGTAACCTAGCTTCTGATGATCTTTTATCGATTGTTACTTCAACGGAAGTAAAAACAGTTCATTCTTTTTTGGAGAGGTACACTTTGCCTCCATACTTTTCTGATGTGTTTGCAGCAGAGCATCACTATGGTAAGGTAAACAAGATGGAGTATCTGCTGAAACACAAAAACATGTCGACAGAAGAATCGCTTATGGTAACCGATACGGTTGGGGACAGTAGGGAGGCGGATAAATTAACTATACGTTCTGTTGCGATCAGTTAGGGGTTCCATAAAAAAGAGAGATTACAAAGCAAAGCAAATCCCATTACCATCGTCGACTCTGTCGAAAAATTACAAGTGGCCATCAATACCCATTTCAATGGATCAAAATAAGCAGTACGAGAAACGCATCCCCGGACATATTGCCTTTATTATGGATGGCAATCGGCGGTGGGCAAAAGCACGAAACCTGCCCACGTTCGAAGGTCATCGACGCGGTTATAAAAAACTGAAAGAAGTTGGAGCGTGGTGCCTGAAGAGAGGCATAAAAGAAACGACCGTGTACGCGTTCTCGACAGAAAATTGGAACCGCGAGGCGGAAGAAGTTACTTATCTAATGAAGCTTCTTCGTCTTGCTCTGACCGAAGAACTTGGAGAATTTAGTAAACAAAATTTGCGTCTAAAAATTATTGGTAGCCGAGAACGACTCGACCAAAAGTTGATTGAAGCGATAGAGCGGGCAGAGAGACAGACAGCAGCAAACACAGCAGGGTCACTTTCTATTGCTCTTAATTATGGCGGTAGAGCTGAAATACTCGACGCACTGCGCGCAATGGTGCGTGATGGTATGGATGAACAAAAAATTACTGAGGCAACGATACGAAAGTATCTCTACGCGCCCGAAGCAAGTGATCCGGATATGATTATTCGCACTGGCGGTGAGCAGCGCCTTTCTAATTTTTTATCGTGGCAGTCAGTATATAGTGAGCTTTACTTTATTGAACCGTACTGGCCAGATTTTTCCGAAGCTTATCTCGATGGCGCTTTTGCGTGGTATGCTGCGAGAGAGCGGCGGCATGGTAAATAAGTAACTATGGACCTTATGCAAAAGAAATGTATTCCTTGTGAAGGCGGTACGCCACCGCTTAGCCAAAAAGAGACCAAGGAGCTTCAAGGTCAGCTTTCTTCGTCGTGGGTGGTGGTTGAACTGAAGCGCCTAGAGCGCACGGTCACTTGTAAAAGTTTTAAACATGCCGTTGCGTTGATTAACGCCATTGCCATTATTGCGGAAGAAGAAAATCATCATCCAGATATTAACTTGCACGAGTATAAGTTATTAACTTTTACGCTTTCGACGCACGCCATAAAGGGATTGTCTGAAAATGATTTTATTGTAGCGGCAAAGATAGATGCGCTTATAGCAAAGAGTGTTTATGTTTAGCGCCAACTTGCTGTCTTGAAATAAAACAATAACCCCGACGTTACCGTCGGGGTTATTGTTGTCGCACCTAATTATCGTCGCTTGAGTGGTCAGAGTCTGACGAGTCATCCGTGCCGCATGTGCATTCTTCCATGCTCATGCCGCAATTTGGACAGGTATCCATATCGAGACGCTAGATGAATAAGGTACTGAAAGTATATATGAATTTTACCGCCACGCAAGAGCGTTATGCTATAGTAAAAATATGCCCCTTTTTGAGCTTAAAAGCTTTTTTCCACAACCTTACTTTCTTTTCGAGTCCTTACGGAAAGACGGGTCAATGAAACTAACCGAACCATTAAAAGAGTGTTTAGCGTTGGCAAACAAACAAAATTTTTTGCAAACACTGGGTATACCCGCCGCATCAGTTATTTCGGCATTGCAAGTTCATGGCGATACGATTAGAGAGGTAAGCAAAAAAGAGGGGGGAACTGTTTTGTCAAACACAGATGGTTTTATGACGAATGAGCCTGGTCTTTTTCTTACCCTTACCGGAGCGGATTGTTTGCCACTATTTTTTGCTGCACCTGACGTAGCGGCAGTTGGTATACTTCATGCAGGTTGGCGCGGATTGGCCAAGGGCATCATAGGCAAAATGGTTGACGGGTTAGCAGCAACCTATCACGCATACCCTGCAGAGATTTTAGTTGCTGTCGGTCCACACATTTGCGCCATGCATTATCGTTTTCCCGACGCGGCGACTAAATTTGCGGATGCTGCGTCTGCGGTTTCCGTTTACAGCGATGGTGCGCATCTTGGTTTGGGTGCTATCGCTCAACAGCAGCTAATGAACGCCGGTGTCTTGCCTTCGCATCTTTACCTGTCTCAAGAATGCACATTCGAACTAGCAGACACCTACTTTTCATACCGTCGAGATAAGCCTAGCGTAACAGAGGCAACCCTTTTTGGCATCGGTATGACTAAGCGATGACGTAGTTGTTTACATTTGCTACAATACCTTCATATGGGACTATTTGATCAGATGAAAATGGCGCAGGATCTTATGAAAAATATGGATCCGGAAGAGCTAAAAGGACTTATGGCGAAAGCCAATGAGGCGCAAGCTGCAATGCGGGAACAGGTACAGGCATTAGTTGAAGAAGAAATTGCGAAGCGGGGACTGATTACCAGACAAGAAGTGGAGAAAATGCTGCGTGAAAGGAATGACTAGTAGGTATGCGAAAATTTGTTTTGGTGGTTACCATTATTGTGATTGTGGCGTGTCTTACTGGGTACGCCTACGTGCGGTATACAGGTCAGCAAAATAAATTAAATACTCAACTAAGGTAAACGTAGCAACTATGAAAATTACAAGTGATGCCTTTAGCGAGAATGGATTAATTCCGTCACTGTATACCTGCGACGGAAAAAACATCAATCCGTCCCTTTTGTTTAGTGCTATACCAGCAGAGACAAAAACACTTGCACTGGTTGTTGACGATCCTGACGTGCCAAAAGAAATAAAACCAGACGGAGTTTGGGATCATTGGGTGGTGTACAATATGCCGCCCAACACAACAGGTATTGAAGCGAACAGTTTACCCATTGGCGAGGTAGGAAAGAATTCGTCAGGACAAGCGACCTATCGGGGACCTTGTCCACCCAACGGAGAACACCGTTACTTTTTTACCTTACTTGCTCTTGATGCGAAAATTGAAGCGTCGAGCCCACTCAGCAAAGCAGAATTTTATACGGCCGCTGAGGGTCATATCATTGCAAAGGCTGAGCTTGTTGGTCGCTACAGTAGGGAGTAGTTTACTATGAGAATTTTTCGTACTCGGATTAAAAAAGAAATTGTTACCGAGTTTGCTGCGCCAAAAGGAAAGAGTCGTGGTGTCGTAGTGCTTTGCTCGGGAGTTCCTTCTTCGTCTGGGAAGAACGAGCTACTCAATTTTTTAGCAGCAAAAGGTTTTTGGGTATTCTATCCTCGTTATCGAGGCACGTGGGAAAGTGGGGGTTCATTTTTGAAACAGTCGCCGACGGCTGACATTGCGGACGTTCTTGCAAGTATCCAGAAACCCATAAAAGAGTTGTGGGGTGGCCATACGTTCAGCGTACCGTTTCAGCAAGTGTACGTTGTGGGCTCAAGTTTTGGAGGACCGGCAACTATTACGTTGAGTAGCCATAAAGTAGTCCTCAAAGCGTTTGCTTTGTCTCCGGTTGTCGACTGGAGCAGGAAATGCAGGACTGAACCGTTAAGCAGGTTAAAGCGCTATTTAAGGAAAGGATACGGCGAGGCGTTTCGGTTTACGGATGAAGACTGGAAGAAAATCGGCCAGAAAGGTTTTTACAATGCCGTCGGTCATACAGACAGCGTGGATGGGTCTAAGCTGGCAATTGTGCAGGCAAAGGATGACGACGCTGTTCGCTTTGAGCCAGTTCAACGATTTGCACGATCAGTTGGCTGCAGCTTCACTCTGCTTAACGAAGGAGGTCATTTTGGCGTCAGTAGCCTTATGCAGCCGTCTATCTATCGTTTATTTGAATCGTTTATACGCTCAAAATAAGGGCTTACCCGTTGTGGGGGGAAGGTTCTCCCTGCTATACTTAGCTTATATAAATTACAAAACCATGAAGCGATATTTGTCCGGCTTAGCAATAGCCAGTGTGCTGTTTTTTCCGTTGTTAGCAGTGCGAGCTGATGATGTTTCTGTTGAACAAGAAAGCGCTGTTAGGACGACGCGAAGTCAGGTGGTAGAAGAGGTGCGCGCAGAGCGACAACGGTTAAAGAACGAGGCTATGGATGAGCGTAAGCAGCTGCAAGAAGCTATTACTTCTGAGCGCACTAACACTATCGATGCTGTCAAATCTATTAAGGAGGCAGCAGGGGCTGAAATTAAACAGTTGAGAATGAGCGCGAAAGGAAATGGCGATACGGTAAGCGTAAATAGTAAACAGGCAATTGACGAAGTTAGAAAAGAGTTACGTCAAAAAATAGAAGAACGTCATCAAGCATTTGTCGCCGCAAGAGAGGAGTTAATGATGCATATTCAGGAGGCCAGACAAGAAATAGCTAAACGCCTTGTCGAAAAGCGCAACGAGCTAAAAGCTAAGCTCGTTGAGATTAAAGATCAGCAGAAGCAACAAGCAGTCGAGAGAATCAATGCCAATATAGATACCGTTAACGCGAGGGCGGTTGATCACTTTACAGCCGTACTTAACACGTTAACCGGTATTATTGAACGCCTGCAGAGTCGTACTGACAAGGTCGCAGCAACCGGTAGCGATGTTTCGTCGGTAACTGAGGCAATACAGGCGGCAAGAGCGACGGTAACAAAAACGCAGAACGCAATTGCGACCCAAGCGGCAAAAGTATACCCACTTAGCATTACCGATGAAGCAAATCTTGGCGGCGACGTTCGCTCTACTAGAGATATTTTACATACTGATTTATCGGTAGTGCATACTGCGCTTATTTCGGTACGTGACTCTATACGTTCGGCGTTAACGGCCCTTGCTGCCATACCTGAGTCGACAACTCCACCACCTGCAGTTAGCGATGGGTCGTCTACCGGCGCAGTGATTTCGCAGTAAAGCAAATAATAAACATTTATGGAAAAAAAATTATTAGGACTGTTACTTGTAACTGGCGTTTTGGCGCTTGCTGTTTCCTTTGTACTCTCCAGCGGAACTAAACAACCAGCGAAAAAAGTACAAACTACTACTGCGAGTGATACAGCAGTAGAAGTGCAGGCAGTGGGAACCACCGATAGTACAACTGCTATCACGCAAGATTTAGACAACGTGCAGATTGAAAATGTTGACCCACTGTTTACCACTATTGACGCCGACTTACAAAAACTTTAGCGATACAGTACAATAAGTACGTCCTATGAGCGACAACATTCTTGCGATAAATAAGAGCGAGCAGTACCGAACCGTAGATGAGCTTTTTGAGCATAGTGAACCCAACTCGGTTTACTATATGCTTCTTGGTGTTTCTTCTCTCATTATTTCCTGCGGTATTCTTTTGAATCAGCCAGCCATTGTTATTGGCGGTATGTTGGTCACCCCCGTCTTATCACCGCTCCTTGTTATTAGTCTTTCGCTTGCCAGTGGGGAGCTGCGGGCCGTAAAGCGCGCAACCATTACGGTATTAAAATCATTTGGTATTATTGTGTTAAGCTCGATGGTTTTGGCGGTATTGTTTGGCGCCGAAGCATCAATTACCACTTTCTCTGACAGTGTGCGTACGTCTGTTCTTTACTTTATTGTTGCTGCCGCAGCCGGCGTTGCGGCAACCTTTGGCTGGGCCAGAAAAGATATCGGTTCGGTACTTCCAGGTATCGCTATCGCTGTTTCACTGGTGCCGCCAATTAGCATTATGGGTATTGGTTTAAGTACGCTTAACATTGCCCTTGTGCGTACGCATTTTCTCATCACTATTTTTAACGTGATGGGCGTGTTGGCAGGTAGCACCGTTGTCTTTTCGCTTTTGCATTTTTACCGTACTCGCAAACAGATCATAGAACATGCCGAGGATTTAGAGGAAAAGGGCGCTAAGGCTGAAGCGTAGGTATGTCGCCGAACCATACGTTTGCCTCACCGGCACAGCACAGTTTGAATAACGCAGATCGCTTAAAGCGCATCAATGAAGAATTTAAAGCGGGCTATGCGTTAGTAGAAACCATCACCAATGGTGTTACCTTTTTTGGGTCATCAAGGATGAAGGATGGTGAAGACCATTACAACAACGCTAGGCAATTAGCCAACGAACTTGCCAAACGGGGGTCTACGATTATTACCGGCGGCGGACCGGGTATTATGGAGGCGGCAAATTGTGGAGCAAGAGAAGCTGGAGGTCGTTCGGTTGCTTTCAATATTGAGCTTAAAAAAGAACAAGGAAATCAGTACATTACCGACGCGGTGAGCTTCTATTATTTTTTTATACGTAAAGTTATGTTAGCAAGCTCAGCAAAGGCATACGTGTTTTACCCCGGAGGCTTTGGTACCTTGGACGAGTTTTTTGAAATATCAACACTCATAGAAACTAACAAGCTACACGAAGACGTACCAGTGGTACTGATGGGGACAGACTATTGGGAACCGTTGATGCGTTGGTTGCGGCACACGGTTGTCGAGAAACACCACGCTTTTGAGCCGGAAGATTTTTCAATGTGGAAGATAACCGATTCAGTGGAAGAGGCATTAGATGTCATAGAGCGGTGTAATGGGCGAATGGGCGTTTGTAAGTACTAGCGGCAACGGAGGGAATTAGTTATGTTATTTCGCAAAAACCGTGACCATTTAGCACCGCATGGAAATGCCGGTTTCACCTTGCTTGAACTTTTGTTTTCTATCACCATTTTTACGCTTCTCTCGACAGTCGCTTTTGTCAGTTATCGAAGCTACGAACGTCGGCTGACTGTTCAGGCGGTGGCGCGGGATATCATCAGTGTGCTCGATACCGCAAAAAGTCGTACCTTAGCCGCCAAAAATGACATCTCGTACGGTGTACATTTTTCTTCATCATCCTACACCCTGTTTGCCGGGGAGACCTATACAGCAGGGGATGTGGGTAATGAAGTGCATACCGTAAACGACAACGTAGAGCTTTACGCGCTTTCCTTAACTGGTGGTGACGACGTACTGTACAGTCGCGTACGCGGCTCTACCGTAAACAGTGGAACCATTTCTCTGCGACTCGTTGATGAGCCCTCGGTTAATTTGACCATTAGTATTCCGGTATTGGCGCCGGCTTCTGTCAGTCATCCAACCGATCAGGCGGATACCAGAATAACCGATTCGAGACATCTTGGGGTAGCTCTAGGTTGGAGTTTACCGTCTTCGACCACACTGCAGCTTGTTTTTTCTGATCCACCTAATCCAAATGTTACGGTTGATATACCCATAGCAGATTATTTAGATGCGAGCAGCACTTCTTTTGATTGGCAAGGAAAAACCACGGTTAGTAACGTAGCGCAAGTGCTGCATATTTACAGCGAAAGTATTACGCCTACCAGTACGGTTCTCTCGATTCGTCGTGATGGGAGATATAATACAAAAGCACTAACTCTTTATGTGGACGGGCAAAATATCTTAAGCTATGACGCTAGCGGAGCTCCGACGCTTGGCATTGCCGCCTCGTCAATGACGGTCGAATAATGGTATGTACTATAAAAAGAAAAATAAACACAAGCACATAGTTCTTTTCCCTTCGGGTTTTGGACTTATCGAACTGGTTGTCGTGCTCGGTCTGACAGCATTGATGGTGCCCTCGATGCTGCAATTTTCTTTTTTTGTGACAAAGGTAATGGGCGAGCAACAACGTAAAGTCGAAGCAGCCTACTTGGCCGAGGAGGGGATTGAAGCGGTACGTACCATGCGCGACAGTAGTTGGACCGATGCAATTGTTCCACTTTCTCTGGCCACCTCCTACTATCCTGTACTGGTGGGGGATTCGTGGACGCTTAACGCAAGCGATCCGGGTGTGCTACTGGGTCGGTATACGCTTACCATAACGCTTGATGCGGTTTCTCGTGATGCAAGTAGTAATATCGTTGCGCCGCCGGCGGTTGGTGGCATGAACGATGATGGAACCAGATTGGTTACCAGTACGATAACGTGGAATGACGAAGGGACGCCATCTTCCTTTTCTGTGCAGGCGTACGTGACAGATTTTTTGTCGAACTAACAGTGTGATAGCCATGGAAAAGAAGAAGAAAAATTTTCCGGCAGGTATTTCGCTCTTTGAAGCGGTTGTCTACATTGCTTTTTTTGTGGTTATCGTTGGTGTTGTTATGACGCTAACGACGCAGCTTATTGCCATTAACCAGAGTGCTCAACAGACAAATGAGGTTACCTCCAGCGCTCGCTACGCGCTGGATACAATGGCGCAGGAGGTTCGCCATGCCAAGAGCGTTTACACGCCAACCTCTTCATTTGACGTTAGCCCAGGACAATTAAGTTTGGAAACTACACGTGATCTCGTTGGTAACGAAACAACGACGTACGTAGATTTTTATGTGGACAGTGGTTTGTTGTATCTGAAACGAGAGGGAAGTAATTCGGAGCAGCTCACTAGTGATTCGGTTAAAGTAGAAGCGTTGACCTTTAGCTATCTCAACCAGTCAACGGTAACGCCGGCAGTAAGGATGACCTTAACCATTGGCAGTAATGATAAAGGTACAGACGTTAATCATCGAAGTATTACGCTAGTTACAACAGCGACAATGCGTTCCTATGCTGAGTAGACACACCCAACAACCGTCATTGCTACTGCATCCGCGGGGCCAGGCAGCGCTCATTGCAACCATCGTACTATTTTCTGTTGGCACGGTTATTATTAGTACACTAACAACGGTAGCAATTGCAAAAGTTAAAACGGTTACCCAATTGGAAACCTCGATGCAAAGTTATTACACCGCAGAATCCGGTATAGAGGACAGTTTACTTCGCATTATGAATAGTGATTATACCTATACAGGCAATGACACGATAACGATAGGAGACAGTAGCGCAACCGTTGCGGTTGACGTTAGCGGCAATCAGGTGAATATTTCTTCGGTGGGTACAGATGCCGCGCTCGTAAGAAAGCTTGCGGTTCAATTGCGATCGAACATATACGGTGCCAGCTTTAATTATGGAGTACAAATAGGGGATGGCGGATTAACCATGCAGGATAATTCGGTGGTGTATGGTAACGTTTACTCCAATGGAAATGTTGTTGGCATTAACCACGCGACCGTTACGGGCGACGTCATTGTGGCTACCGGAAGCCCGTCTAGCACCGACTCTGCGTACACGGTTGTAAATGCTTACCGCTCAATTGCTACGGCTAGTTCAAACAAAACAGCGGCACAATCCTTTACCCCAGCAACAACAGGAGCACTTACAAAAGTTGCGGTGTATATCGCAAAAGTTGGCTCCCCAAATGACAACCTACAGGTTCGTATTAACACTGATAACAACAACAAACCATCCAGTACTTCTATTGCGCAAGAGTCTATTCCCGCTTCCTCTGTTGGTACTACCGCTTCGTGGATTGAAATTGGTGTTAGTAACCCACCAATGGTGACAGCAGGTACGCGCTATTGGATAGTGCTTGACGTAAACACGAGTTCGTCCAGCAAGTACTGGAAGTGGGGCGAAGATACGACAGATAGTTACCCTGGACAAACAGCTAAGTACGCCAGTGGCTGCTGCAGCGGGTCGATTGCTTGGTCATCGTTAAATGCTGATTTAGCTTTTGAGACTTGGGTTGGCGGTACGCCGACGCGTATTGAGGGGATGACTGTTGGTGACGCTACCACCGGCACTGGCAGGGCAAACTATTTTGTCGATACAACCATTCACGGCGCTGCCTGTCCAAATGCATATTGCATTGCCGATTCACCAACCCCAAGTGATATGCCGCTATCTGACGGCGCAATTACGGATATGAAAAGTGATGCCTACAGGGGAGGCACTTGTACTATTGACGACGGTTGCGATGCTGATGGAAATCTTATTTTGGATGGACACAATGTTACAGCAACCTTAGGTCCTAAAGAAATTATCGGAGACCTCATTGTTCGCAACTATGGTGAGCTAACCCTTACTGGTACCATTTGGGTTAATGGTAACATTGATCTTAACAATCATTGCTCCGTTGTCTTGAATAGTACTTTTGGCGTTTATGGTGGCATTTTGGGTACCGATGGCACTGCAGCCGTATCAAACCACTGCGACTTTATAGGCACTGGACAAACGGGTGGGTATCCTATGCTTATCTCTACCTATAGCGGAGCAGAGCCAGCCATTGATCTTAATAACCAGTCAACCGGTGTCATTTTTTACGCCGGCAAGGGCAACATTGATGTGGGCAATAATTCTGAAGCTAAGAGTTTGGTCGGTTACGGTGTTCGTATCAAAAACAATGCTACCATTACCTATGAGAGCGGGCTACTTGATATGAATTTTAACAGTGGGCCAAGCGGTGGATTTACTATTAAAAGTTGGAGGGAACAATAATGTTATGCAAGTAACAAGTTACGGGGCGGCCGGAGAAGTCACCGGATCAAAACATCTTATCGAGGTTGGCGGGAAGCGGTTGCTGTTAGACTGCGGAATGTTTCAAGGTGACCATAGGACTGCAGACAAGAAAAATAGAGAGCTTCCTTTTGATGCCAACACTATCGATGCGGTTATTCTCTCGCATGGGCATTTGGACCATTGCGGAAGTTTACCGCTGCTGGTACGGCGTGGTTATCGTGGACCAATTTATGCTACACCCGCCACAAAAGACGTTGCGGAATGTATTATGCGAGATTCGGCACACATTCAGCTTTACGATGCCGAATATCACAATCGCCATCGTAAAAAAAATGAACCTGCAGCAACACCACTTTACGTTGATACTGATATCGATCGTGTACTTGCCTTAATGAAAACCGTACCGTATCACAAAGCGATTAACGTCCTGCCGAACGTTAGTTTAACGTTCTACGACGCGGGACATATTTTGGGATCAGCCGTGATTCATCTGAACCTTACAGAAGGCAATAGGTCAGTGCCATTCGCGTATACGGGAGATTTTGGGCACAAAGATATGCCCATTTTGCGCAACCCAGATATTTTACCGGAAACAGAAGTAGTGCTATCTGAGAGTACGTACGGTAATAGGACGCACGAGACACTAAACGACCGAACAAAAAAACTGGTGGCGATCGTACGCAGCACCGTTAAAATGGGCGGTAAAATTATAGTGCCTGCCTTTGCGCTTGGAAGAATGCAAACGCTTATCTATAGTCTTCACGTCCTTACCGATAGCGGCAAAATACCTCGGCTACCAATTTACATTGACAGTCCACTTGGAGAGCGGTTGACGCGAGTCTTTCGTAAGCACACAGAGTGCTACGACGAAGAAGCAAAGCGACTTTTTACCAGTCGACACGACGACCCATTTGGTTTTAGAAATCTTAACTATGTGAAATCGGTTGAAGAGTCAAAAAGCTTAAACGCGAAACCAGGTCCGCTCATTATTATTGCGAGCTCTGGCATGGTAGAAGCGGGGAGAGTGTTGCATCACCTAAAGAATGGTTTGGCAAACCCGAACAATACGGTGCTAGTGGTCGGCTATATGGCGGCAGGTACGCGGGGTCGTAAACTTATCGAGGGAGCAAAGACCATATCTTTCTATGGTGATCGGGTGCCGGTACGCGCTAGCGTGGTAAAAATTAACGCCTATTCTGCCCATGCCGACGAAGCGCAGCTGTTACATTTTTATAGTTCAACTGTGGGGCTTCGTCGGGTTTTTTTGGTACATGGAGACGCTGCCGTACGGGCTGACCTAGCTGCAACTATTAAAAAACGTTTCCCTAAGATTGAGACTACTTTGCCTATCGCCGGCCGAACTTATCAGCTCTAGGTTGTTACGGTACTATTGTGGTATAATCTTGCTATGTTTAAAACTTTCCACAGGCGGATTAAGGGTTTGGATTTTTGGGATTTTAAAATGACCGCAGCGTCGGCGTTTGTGTTCGCTTTTGTTGTGGTTCGCCTAATACCAGAACTTATCGATATCAATCCATGGTGGTGGATTAGCCTTTTTGTTTTACTATTATTGAGACCCTTATATCATTTTTGGATACTGCCTTCTTCTAAATAGCAACCATGGGCGCATTTTTAGCCCCGCAAAAGAAATATTTAAACGATAAAAAAACACACCGAAGCTCGACGTCGGTGTCGTTTCGTGTGAAGAGTGGTTTTTTGTTTGTAGCAATTACTGCGCTTGCATTATTTAATAGAGCAGGGATAGGGGAGGGAGCTCAATCGACGTTTACGCAAAGTAACTGGACTGGACAGCCTTATGGTACAACGACCGAGGTTGATAAAAATCTTGCCAGCTGGAAGAATTATGCAATTGCAGATGCAAACTTAGATACTAGTTCGGGATTGCGATTAAAATATAATGCTGACCAAAAAACGTTAACGACGACAGCCGATTTTACTAGTGACGCTCCATTTTTGAACGGAACTCGCATTACGAATGGAACAGGTGATGATGGATCAATACAACTTGACGGTGACGCTACATGGTCAACCGTTAATTTTCCCACAGGATTCGGGTTAGCGGACAATGGGACCGTACTGGTATCGGATGGCAATCGGTACCTCTACGCGGTTGCCGGTGGCACAAAATTGCTATCTCGCTACGACACCGTTACCGGTAACTGGTCATCACTATTAAGCTATCCTGCGAGCACTAGCTTTGGTAACGGTTCTGCTCTGGTGTACGCAAACGGCTATCTTTACGCGAGTAACGGGAGCGGAAAAAACGTATACCGTTACAGCATTACCTCTAACAGTTGGTCAGCAATAGCCAATGCAAATTACGGTTTCGGTCCGGGCGGTGGATTGGTTTGGAATAGTGCAAACTATATCTATCATGTCAGTGGAGCGTCGAGTAGTAAAAATTTTGAAGCCTACAGTATTAGCACTAATTCATGGATAAAGCTCAAGGACGTCCCTGTCAATGTTCCCGACGGTAGCGCTTTCGCGTATGACTCAATTTCGCAAGCGCTTTATTTAGGTATCGGTGGTGGCTATAGTGTCTACAAGTTTCATCCTACAAATTGGCAGACACCAACTTCCGGCGACGTATGGAGTAGCAGTCCTGTTGCCTACTTACCAGTAACGCTAGATGTCGGCGCAACGTTTACTGCTGGTGCATCGGGCTCACTCTATGCATTGTCTGGGGGGTCAAGCGGTACTTTTATGTATAGTCCTTCGTCTGGAACACAGTGGTCTGCTACCTTTCCGTCAATTGGCTCGATGGCAAAAGGGGGGAGCATTGTCTATATGCCCAGCACAAAAAAGTTTTATGCTTTTCGCGGCGGTGTTGCTAATTTTTATAGTTTAAAACCGATTCAGTCCAATGTGGCGAGCACTTTTGAGTCGGCTCCGGTAGATTTCTTGTCAGCTAGAAAGTTTACCGAGGTCAATTGGGACGTCGCTGCACCAAACACCAGCACTGTCAGTTTAGAAGTTGCTGCGCGTCAAACAGCATCAAGTAGTTGGAGTGCATGGACGCCAATAACGTTTTCCGGCACAAGCGGTTCATTAGCCGATACTGTTTTTCAAGGTAAACAGTATTTGAAATATCGGTTGACAATGTCAACGACTAATACCACAACTACACCAAGCTTAAGGGCGGTTACTTTTAAGTACGCGAACTATGCTGCGAGTGCGTATCTTGAATCTTCTCCATATAAGATGGGGGAGACCACTCAAGGCCCCGCGATTATTGAGTTACAATGGGTGGAACGCGTACCAGCAGGAACAACAGCTTCTGTGAAGTTACAATTGAGAACGAAGAGTTCTAAAAGTTTTGTAGATGCTGACAGCTGGTATGGTTCAGGTAGTACTGTTGGCGAAGTGTTTACCTATACTACAGCCGGAAGTAGTGGTGGGTGTACCCGAACGCAGCTAAATGCTACTGATTACCGGGTTATCTGTCCTGTAAGTGCCAGTAGCCCCCTAAATGTTGCTGGTATTTCTTATGCGCAGTATAAGGTACTTCTATCCGCACCAGACGGTGACACGACGCCGACCGTGTTAAGTGTTTCCCTTGTTTATGACATTAATACGCCACCAACCGTCAGCAACGTAGAATTTGGCGGGCAGGATCAATCGGGACTGGCAACTTATACCTATAGCATCACCGACGACACAGAATCGAGTTTTGATGTGGGACTTTATTATGATGTCGGGGTACGGCTTCTTGGTAGCATTGGGAGCGGAACTGGGCCTGTCAGTGTTTCGATTAGTAATGATATTAGTTTAAGTTCGTTGTTGCCCCCATTTGGAGTACTGTTGATAGAAAACGAAGAAATAATCTATCGAAGCATTCAAGGAAACTCATTCATCATTGATACTGCATCTGATCGAGGCGCGTTTCAAAGTATCGCGACCTCGCACAACGGCGGGGCCACTCCGCTTACCGTATGGGTTCGCGCGACTGATAGTCAGATTGGTGGTGCATTGGGCATCCCTAGTTATGTCAACGGAGATGCCGGTGCTGGAATAAATTGCACCGCTTATTCAATCTCTCATTCAACTTGTAGCAAGACCATTACCTGGCGACCATCCTCAGATTTAAGTGCCGATTTCTATCTTACTGGGCAGATTGTTAAGGTTGCAGCCAATGATCGGCGTAGTGTTAATAGTCTCGGAGGTGCCGTTATCGGTGGTTCTTTTACGCTCGACACAAAAGCACCGAAGCTATTGAGTTCTCCTGTTCGTATCGTAGGTGTATCGGTTGCAGGAACAACAACAGGTATTAAAACGAATGTTAAAACTGTCTCTCTTGCTGTCGAGGCGCCAGACACGACAGACGACACACCATTATCATATTTAAAGTATTCGGTTTGCGAAGAAGCAACGGGATCAAATACCTGTGGCACCTTTAGTCTCTCTTCCGACGGCGGTGTACCTTCTGGGTGGTCTGCACTAAGCAGTTTTTCTAACCTTGGTTCTTGTCCGACGGTATCTTCAACGCTTTCTCCGCTTGCTAGCGGTACAACCTGTTCTTCGCTTATCCTTGCAGGCAGTGGGAAGCGAACTGTTCAGTTTGCAGCAGTGGATAATGTTGGCAACAGTAAGCGAGGCAGTGCTGGCATTGTAGTAGATCAAACCGCACCTCCCATACCGACAAATTTTTCGGCACAAGATGCATCGAATCAGACAGTAGGTGCACTCGCTTACTTACGCTGGGACGCGCTCGCTCCTTCTGCGGTAACAGATGCAACAGGTAGCGGGGATTTTGCCTACTACGCCATTTATCGTAATCAAAAGAACGATGTTGCAAGTGGGTGCAGTTCTTCCGCTACTACTTTTTGTCTAGTAACCAAGGTTACTAATATTGCAACGCAGAGTTTTGCTGATTCTGGTGTTGTTGCCGGTACAAGTTATCAGTATAAAATTATTGCAGTTGATAATATTGTAAATGCCTCACAAACACTTTCTACGGCTACAGCAACTTCCCCTATTTCACCCTCTCCGACCGGTCAGGCTGTTCCACCAACGCCACAACTTACCAATGTCGTAGTTGGTACACCGGACACTAGCTCGGTTACCGTTAGCTGGAATACCGACAATTCTATTAGTGACGCCTCGGTTATTTACGCAGGCACCGCAACTGCACCTACATCGTTTAGTGGTTATCCTTCGCAGGGTGATCCGACCATTCAAGCATCACATCAGGTTACCCTTGTAGGACTTGTTCCGAATACACAGTATTATTTAGAATTACATTCGATTGCTCCAGGAAATGAAACGCATGGGGTGTACCCTGGACCCTCACAACCCGCCCTTACCTTTACAACAAAACAGTTGCCACCACTTGAGCGTCCGACTATTACACCTGGGTCTCCTCTGGTAACACCAAAAGAAACGAGTGCGCTATTTCACTGGGCTACAGGGAGCGGACAAAACGATTCTCCTGCCGATTCATTTGTAGAATATGGGACATCGTCAGCTCTCGGATACTATTACGGAACTCGTGATACTAGCATTACCCATGAAGTTACCGTTCCAGCATTACAATCTAATACAGGTTATTATTTTCGGGTTCGCTCTGCGATTCCTGGAAAAGGAGAAAAAGCTTACCCAACAACAGCGCCTGACCCCGAGGTAGCACCACTACCTTTTACAACGCTTACTCCAACAAATGATACAACGGCGCCCACTCCTACGAATATGCAAGTACCGGCAAAGGATGACACAACGGCGCTCGTAACGTGGCAAACCACTGAGCCGGCCGTTCATTCGGTTGAGTTTTGGCGAGTAGACGACACCTCGGCCCATCGTGTTTTGCCGGCTACTCCAGGTCAGGAATCGACAAGCGCGAGCGTTCTACTTTCAAGCCTTGATCCTGAGACGGACTATTATTTTGTGGCGATCTCAAGGGACGCAGCGGGTAACATTGGCCGATCGGCAACCCAAGGTCCCTTCACGACGCTTAAGGATCCTCGCTATACGACGAACCCCGTCATCTCAAATCTGCGAAATGACCCGGCTGGTGTTTCGACGGCAACCATATACTTCACTAGCGACCAGGCAACTACCGCCGTGCTGCGCTATTCCTCAGACAGCGACCCGACGCCTTATTCTCAATCACAGAGCTTTCCGGCATTCGTAGAGGGGGACCACGCCGTTACCTTGTTAGGCCTAACCCCCGGTACCGCCTATAGCTACAAGGTTGAGGTTACCAATCCCAGCGGGCTATCCTCCTCGAGCAGCAATTGCAGCGGCTCAAGCGACAGTTGTTCGTTTGCCACCGGCATCGCTCAGGGCGCGCTTCCGAGCATTATTGTTTCTTCTATCAAGGTTACGAAAGACGCGGAAACCGCTAACCTTGTTACCGTTCAGTGGCAGACGGAGCAGCCCGGTAACTCGTTGGTAGAGTTTGGTCACGACCAGGTTGACGGCGTTCCACAGTATGGGCGCACTTTCGGTTTCGTGCGTGATAACGGCACGCTTCACACCGTGACATTGCCGAACGACTTAATAGAAGGACAAACTTATTACTTCCGTCTGCGCACGAGAGACAATGCAGGTCAGTTGGCGGTGTTTCCGGTAACAGCTGATCTTACCGACACCACCTGTGTAAATCCCAACCCAGCCCCTAGCACATGTAAAAATCCTACGTTTAGTACCATTGATACTGGTCTTATTCAAGTGGGAGAAAAAATTGGCCCCCCCGTTATTACTGGTGTTGCGCCTCTTTTGGTAACCGACAAGAAGGTGGTTGTGGGTTGGACAACTGATAAGCCGGCGACGTCGGAGGTGTTTCTTGGTACTTCAACATTATTTCCTAGTGAATCTACGGTTTCCGACGGCGAACTTACTACCGTACACGCCATAACGATTGAAGGTTTGCAGCCGAGTACACAGTATTATTTTGCAGTCGCCTCAAAGGATCGCAATAAGCAACGCCAACCTGACGACAATAAAGGGCAGGGTTACACCTTTAAGACAAACGCCGGTACTAAAGTTGGCGACAATACCGGGCAAGAGGGGCTTCAAGGTGTTATCAAGACAGACACATTCCCGCCACAAATTACTTCCGTTGAGGTCAGCAACATTACAGATTTTGAGGCGACGGTTACTTGGCTGACAAACGAACGAGCGACCACGATGGCCCAGTACGGCACGGACACCGCCTACGGGTTAATTCTCGGCGATTCATCAACATTTGAGACTTCGCACAGCGTGCTGTTGCCAAATTTGACGGGCGGGACAGAGTATCACTTTTCTATCGTTGCTTACGACGAACAGGGCAATCGCGCCGTAAGTCAAGATTACACCTTTACGACAACCGGTGAGCCCGGTCAGAAAAAAACGACCGACGACAAGACGACCGACATGCAAAAGACTGATCAACAAAAGAATGACGAGCAGACCGACGCAACAAAACAAGGTAGCGATACCCTTACCGACATCGAGAAAACCATCAGAGAGTTGAGCGCCGATAAGCAGCTATCGCTGCAGAAAATTATTGATTTACTGAAAGACTTTGACGAAGCGGACGCGTCAAAAATTCTTGATGCCGTAGGGCTGCAGCTGGTAGCTCCGCCTCAGTTTGTGGGTGGTGCACCACGAGTGGCGGTAACGACCGATTCGTCGACCATTGTTTGGCAAACTGATAAGCAGTCCGATAGTAGGGTTGCTTTTGCTCCTAGTGACGACTATAAGCCTACGGCAAGCGATCCTTATGGAGTAGAGATTGGCGATACCGAAACCTATACCAGAAACCATGAAATAACCCTGGTCAATTTGCTGCCGAATACCGTTTATCACTATCAAGTACGCTCTCGAGAACAGGTTGGAAAGACGGCGCGCTCTATCGATCGAACGTTCAAAACCTTAGCACTGCAGCCTGAAATCAAGCGTCTGGCTGTGGTAGGCACGAGCGAGAATACCATTACACTCTCATGGAGGACGAATGTTCCTGCAAAATCTGTTATCAGTTACACCAATGCGACCACTGGCGAAGAGCTGTCACAAGGGAACCCGCAGTTTTTGACTTTGCACAATTTTGTACTTAGGAATTTGAGCGGGGACACGAAGTACCTCATGCAGGTTACCGTTGAAGATGAGTCTGGATTAACGGCAACCCCAAAAAAAATCAGCGCCCAGACAACGAAGGATGAAATTCCGCCGGTTCTTGACCAGATACGTACCGAGGTGAGTTTGGCGGGGGACAACGGAAACTATGCCCAAGCGATTATTTCTTGGAAAACAAACGAACCAGCTACTTCGCAGATTGTCTACGAAGAAGGCGTAACCAAATCCGATAAGCTTGCAAACAGTACCGAGTTTTATTCGGAATTTTTACTGAGTCACGTTATCGTACTAACAAAGTTGCGCCCAGCGACGGTCTATCGGTTCCGTGTACTAGCGGCTGATGCTTCTGAAAATGCCGCGGCATCAAGAGATTACACGTTACTTACGCCTCAACAGAAGCAGTCCGTCCTAGGTATTATCATTAACAATTTTGAGCAGACGTTTGGCTTTCTTAAATTTCTAGGCTGGTCGCAGTAGTTATGCGAGAACCTATCATTAAAATAGAAAACGTTTGCGTTACCTACAATGCGGGAAAGCTGGGGGAAACAAAAGCCTTGAAGAATGTTAGCATCGAAATTTTTCCTGAAGAGTACGTTATTTTTTTTGGCCCATCCGGTTGTGGCAAGTCAACCCTTCTTTACACGATGGCTGGTTTAGAAATACCAGAGAGCGGTGTCGTTAATGTTATTGGTAAAAATTTAGCAGAGGCTTCGCAAAGAGAGTTGGTCGAGTATCACCGCACGAAACTCGGAATGATCTTTCAGGCCTTCTATCTTATCCCTTCACTGAGCGTTCTTGACAACGTGGTACTTCCGCAGATGTTTCATAGGAAGAAGCCAAAAGAGCGCAAAGAGCGTGCGCTAGAGGTACTTAAGCGTTTTGGTATAAACCAATATGCCGACCATTTGCCGACTGAGCTTTCTGGAGGGCAACAGCAACGTGTTGCTATTTGTCGAGCGGTCATGAATGACCCCGATATTGTATTTGCTGATGAGCCGGTGGGCAACCTCGACTCGGCGGCTTCAGAAAAAGTAATGCAATTACTGTATGAGTTGAATACAAAAGATAAGAAAACAGTTATTCTCGTTACGCACGATTCCCGATATCTGCAGTTCGCCCATCGTATTATTTACTTGCGTGACGGCGAAGTGGTTCGTGAAGTAACAAATACAGAACGTAAGCAGCTACGAGAAGCAAAAATACGCCCGTTCGTGGCGCTCGCCCTCGAAGAATTTTCTCGCTATTACCCACACTTAGACGAGGGTGAGCTAAAAGCAAAGTTTCTGAGCCACTATCTCTTGGATTTAACCGAGGAACGCTTACAAGAACGGCTGGAGGTATTGGTCCGAAAACGTTCGGCTGGTGAAATTACGCGTGAACAGTTTATCGCAAGGGTGAATACGCCCTTCACCGAAGGGGGAGTAGGACTCTACGAACAAACAGCAGAGCACATCGCCGATAACTTGGATGCGGTCTTAGAGGAGTCACAATTTATGGCGGAACATTTTAAACATTTTCCCGAGAGCTACGAGCTTTTGCAGCAGGGTATTAGTCGGCTGAGAAATAGGTTGCTGTCGGGGTACCACGGTCATCTGACGGACGAGCAGTCGGAGCGTTTGAATCAGGCCATCAAGGCTCGTCTTGAGGGTTCACTGGATCACCGGCAATTTAAAGAAGTACTGGACCGTCCACTAAAAGAAGGCGGCGTTGGTTTGCATTACCAGACGGCACAAGATTTTGGGAGGCGGATTGAGGTTTACCTGATTGATTACGCGAAATACACACCGACGGTGGCAGCCGTCAGCGACGGCACGAAAATAGCAAACGTATGATGCGATCCCCTGATCTTCTTAGACTCTCAACGCGTATGTTTAAAACGCGACCGATGCGTACATGGCTGACTATTCTCGGCGTTGGTGTTGGTATTGCGGCAACGTTCTTTTTGGTTAGTTTTGGGTATGGCCTTCAGGCGCTCTTGTTTAACCATATTACCACCTCTGAGTCACTTTTGAGTCTAGATGTCTATCCTCCGGATTCAAACGTGGTGTCTCTTGACGGTAGAGCGGTAGCAACTATGGAGAACAGCCAACAAGTGCTGGAGGTAAGTCCAGTAGCCAACGTACCATCGCAAGTTACTTTAAATGGGTTTACTGGGGACGCTTTGGCTCAGGTTATCACGCCTACTTTTTTTAAGCTTGATGGACTTAAGACGGAACAGGGTAGTTTTTTTACTGATTCGTCGACGGACGAAGTAGTGGTAAGTTCTACCGTATTGAAGCTTCTTAATGCCACGCCAGAGAGTATCATTGGTAAACCTATGGCTATCAGTTTTTTTGTTCCTAAGCCGATAAGTACTAGCGAAGTATCAGCGTCCATCGACAAGGTAAATACTACAACTGATGTCGTCCAACATACGTTAACCGTCGTCGGCGTCATTAGTGATGATTTGGTAAGTCAAATTTATATGCCGTTCGGTGCGCTACCGGAATTTACGCCGGACACGTACACGCAGGCGAAGGTTCGGGTGACCAGCAGTGATACGCTCGATAGCGTCCGCGAGAGCATTAAGCAGCAGGGCTTTACTGTCGTTGCTCTTTCGGACACCATTGCCGAGGCAACAAAAATATTTAGTGCAATGCAAATTATTCTTGCTCTTTTTGGGACTGTTGCTCTTGTTGTTGCGGCAATTGGAATGTTTAATACGGTGACCATTGCGCTTCTTGAGCGAACGCAAGAGATTGGTATTATGCGTTCAATTGGCGCAGGGCGTGGTGACATGATGATTATGTTTTTAACTGAATCAGCGTTGATGGGCTTTCTGGGAGGAGTGACTGGCTTACTTATGGGGTATATCGGCGGAGAAATTTTTAATTGGCTCGTTAATTTATTGGCAACAAGATTGGGATCGTCACCCTTGACGTTATTTGAGCGCCCTTTGTGGTTTATCCTTACCATTCTGATTTCCTCGGTAATCATAGGTTTCTGTACGGGTATCCTTCCGGCTCGTCGTGCCGCAAAGCTAAATACGCTTGCAGCGCTCAGGTATAAGTAAAGAAAGCGTTTCAAGATATGCGTAATTTTATTAAGCGGCTTTTTTTGTTGCAAACAAGCAGTATAACAAGAGCGGCATGGACAATTGCACTAGCAAGTTTAGTCAGCCGGTTGCTCGGTGTATTCCGTGATAGAATACTTGCGGGGGCTTTTGGTGCTGGGGATGTGCTTGATATCTACTATGCTGCTTTTCGTGTGCCTGATTTTATTTATAACCTTATCATTGTAGGTGCGTTGTCGGCTGGGTTTATTCCGGTGTTCATTCAATCGCGACAACAGGGTAAAGAAGGCGAGTCGTTTAGTTGGCAACTGACAAACATTTTTATGACGATGTCTGGTATTGCGCTCGTTGTTGCCGCAGTTCTGGTTGGGCTATTCGCACCGTCAATTGCGCCGCTCATCGCGCCAGGCTTTACTCCAGACAAACAGCTTGGGGTTATTGCTCTTACCCGCATCATTCTATTGTCGCCCGTACTACTTGGATTATCCGCCATACTGGGGGGTGTGCTACAAGCGTACCGAAATTTTTTTATCTATTCACTAGCGCCTATTTTTTACAATGTCGGTATTATCTTTGGCGCTCTTTTTCTTGCCCCCTGGTATGGAATAGTAGGCCTTGCTTGGGGTGTTATTCTCGGTGCGGCGTTACATTTTGTTACGCAGTTTTTAGCCGTACTACGTCTTGGGTGGCGACCAAAATTTATATGGAAACCCAAGGATAAAGGCCTAAGAGAAATTATCCGTTTGATGGTGCCGCGCACCTTGTCGTTAGCAACGCAACATCTCAATATTGTTTTTTTGACTATCATCGCTTCATTTCTTGCTAGCGGCAGTTTGGCAATATTCAATTTTTCTTCAAATCTTTATTTCGTGCCGGTGGCATTTTTTGGTATCTCGTATGCTCTTGCTGTCTTTCCTGCCCTTTCAGAAAGTGCGCTAGAAAAAGACGGTGAGTCGTTTAAAAAATTAATATCAAATGCGGTACGAAGTGTACTTTTTTTTATTGTACCCGCTACTGTGGTTTTTATTTTGTTAAGAGCTCAGCTTGTGCGCATAGTTTTTGGTAGTGGGGCCTTTGATTGGAATGATACCGTACTGACCTTCGAGTCTCTCCGCTGGCTGGCGCTCAGCATGTTTGCTAGTGCAATTATCCCAATACTTGTACGTGGTTTTTATGCTCGCCATAACACGGTGACCCCTTTTGTTGTGGGCATTCTTGCTGACGCGGTTACCGTAGGTAGTGCTTATGTTTTGTCTATGCGTTACGGTGTGCTTGGGTTAGCGATGGCATTTAGCGCAGGTGCTTTTTTTCAACTAGCAGGACTTTGGGGGGTGCTTCATCATAGCGCTGGTAGCATGGACGAAAAAAGAATTTTTTCAGCGGGCATTCGTTTCATTGGTGCTGGTATCGTTATGGCTATTGTGATGCAGGGAATAAAGGTACTCTCTGGACTTACGTTGGGAACCGAGACGCTGTTGGCCCTGCTGACGCAAACAGCAATTGCATCCTTGACTGGACTCATTGCTTATGTGATGGTGCTATGGCTTTTAGGAAGCGAAGAGTTAATCGAAATGATGGCGGCTTTATCAAAAAGACAATTCAAAATTCGTACTCTATTTACTAGTGTTGATGGGGGAGAAGGCCTATAAGGACTATGTATAAGCAAGAAGAAATAAGAAATTTTTGTATTATTGCACACATTGACCACGGCAAAAGCACTTTGGCCGATCGTTTACTTCAGCGCACAGGAGCAATAGAAGAAAGGTTATTAAAGAGCCAGCATTTAGACACCATGGACATTGAGCGCGAGCGCGGTATCACCATAAAACTGCAGCCCGTTCGTATGCTGTACCATGAAGTGGAATTGAACCTTATTGATACACCGGGACATGTAGACTTTACGTATGAGGTGTCTCGCTCTTTGGCAGCGGTCGAGGGGGCAATTCTTCTTGTCGACGCAACGCAAGGCGTTCAGGCGCAGACACTCGCTAATCTTTACTTAGCGCTTGAGCAAAATGTAGAAATACTGCCAGTCATTAATAAGATTGATTTACCAAATGCCGATGTTGCTGGTGTTAGTAAAGAAATACAAAAACTTCTCGGATGCCGTGATGAAGAAATATTACGCGCGTCGGGGAAAACTGGTATCGGTGTTGAAGCCATACTTGATCGCATTATTGAAATCGTGCCCCCACCTCACGGCAAAGAGGAGTATCCTCTTCGTGCGCTTATTTTTGACTCGGTTTTTGATGAATACAGAGGTGTTATTATTTATATAAGAGTAGTTGATGGTTCCGTGGTGCCGGGACAAAAAATACGCTTTGCTGCAACCTCCGCCGAAACTGTCGTGGAAGAACTTGGCGCTCTTTGTCCGGGGCTTACACCGACAAAAGAACTGACGGCTGGCGAAATTGGTTACGTGGTTACCGGCTTAAAAGAGGTAAAATTGAGCCGAGTAGGGGACACGGTCATAACGGCTGCAGAGCCAAAAACTGCAGCGCTTCCGGGTTATCGGGAAGTTCGTCCAATGGTTTATGTGGGTATTTTTCCCGAAGAAGGTAGTGAACATCAAACACTGCGAGATGCGCTTGAGAGACTTTCGTTAAACGATGCGGCACTACAGTTTGAGCCGGAACACTCAGCAGCTTTGGGTTTTGGTTTTCGTGTTGGTTTTCTGGGACTTTTGCATCTCGAGGTTACGCAGGAACGATTACGCCGTGAGTATAATTTGGAGCTAGTGGTTACTTCTCCCAGCGTTGCTTACCGCGTGTATCTGCGTAACGGAGAGTCTCTTGTGGTGAAAAGTCCACATGATTTGCCACGTATGGAAACGATAGAACGAGTAGAAGAACCTTGGGTTTCACTTGATATCATTACCCCGGCGTCACATATAGGTGGTATTATGCCACTTGTTTCTTCCCGTCGTGGTGAGTACAATACCACCGAATATATTGGAGATAGAGCGTTGCTGCATTATCGATTACCGCTTCAGTCGATACTCGTCGATTTTTATGATAAGCTAAAAAGTGCAAGTTCTGGCTATGCCTCAATGAACTATCAACTTGATGGTTACGAAACCGCTGATGTTGTCAGAATGGATGTGTTAATTGCAGAAGAACCGGCAGAGTCGCTGTCCACTATTGTATATCGTGACGAACTTGTTGAGAGAGGGCGCAAAATAACTTCGCATTTAAAGGATGTTTTGCCGCGACAGCAATTTGTGCTGAAGATACAAGCGTCTGTTGGTGGGAAAGTTGTTGCGGCAGAGCGGCTTAGCGCTTTGCGAAAAGATGTTACCGCTAAACTGTATGGTGGTGACGTTACCAGAAAACGCAAGCTCTTGGACAAGCAGAAGAAAGGCAAGCAGCGTATGGCTGAGCATGGTCGGGGCAAAGTTGCTATTCCACCGGAAACGTTTATTTCAATTTTAAAACGCTAACCTATGGCAAAAAAAAGCAAGAAATTACAGCGTCGCATATGGATAGTGGTTAACACCATTGTCATTATCGGCATGCTGCTCTTTACCTTGGCGCCGCTTCTGCGCTACTAGCATGCCCTACGTTTGGCAACTTCGAGATCAGTCAGTAAAGCCGCCGTCTAAAACTTCGGACAGTGCTACTATTGTTAACGCATTGCTTGCCGAGCGCGGCATAACCTCTGACGAAGAGCGAGATCTTTTTCTTCATCCAGACTACTACCGGGACGTGCATGACCCGTTTCTTTTTGCGGCCATGCGAAAAGTCGTTGATAGGATTTCTCAGGCTATTACTGAAAATGAGTCTATCGTCGTGTATGCGGACTATGATGCAGATGGGGTATGTAGCGCAGCTGTATTAGTCAGTTCTCTTAAAGCCTTGGGTGCAAATGCTGTTACTGTTTATATTCCGCACCGCGAAGAAGAAGGCTATGGGCTTAACACAAAAGCAATTGAAAAATTTATTGCTGCTGGCGTTAACCTACTTATTACGCTTGACTGCGGTACAACTAATATTGCAGAAATTGCGCTTGCCAGCGAGAGTGGCATAGAAGTCATTGTTATTGACCACCATCATGTGCCCGAAGAAATGCCAAACTCCTACGCTTTATTAAATGCCAAGATGTCCAATGAAACCTATCCTTATATACATCTTGCTTCCGTTGGTATGGCGTTCAAGGTTTCATCAGCGCTTTTTAAAGATAGGGTCGCCAATAATCCTGACGAGCTAGAAAAGTGGAATATTTTTGAGAAATGGTTGCTCGATCTTGTTGCCATTGCAACAGTTACGGACCTTGTGCCGCTGCATGGCGAAAATCGAGTATTGCTGATCTATGGTTTACTTGTGCTTAACAAGACGAAACGTCCAGGGTTGGCCGCGCTAGTTGCTCTTTCTGGAGGAACACTGGGTAATTTGACTGCAGAATCGATTGCTTTTCAAATTGGACCTCGCATCAATGCGGCGGGCAGAATGGGGGACGCGATGAAAGCGTATGAACTTTTAATGGCTGATAATGAGGAAGACGCGATTCGCTTGGCAAAGGTGCTCGACGAATCAAACCGAGCACGCCAGCGACTTACTCAAGAAGTAACCAGTGCAGCAACAAAAGCATTAGCGAACAACGAGAATAAAAATGTACTTGTCGCCGTAGGTGATGACTGGCCTATTGGTCTTGTAGGCCTCGTTGCCAGTAGACTTCTGGAACGGCACAATCGTCCCGTGTTAGTCATCAGTCGCACGAGTAGTGGTCTGGTGGGTTCAGGGAGAAGCGTTCCGCAATTTAATATTATTGAAGCAATGCATGCCGTTCCAGAACTGTTTATAAAATTTGGCGGTCATGCACAAGCATGCGGTTTTACGTTGCCTGACGATAACGCAGTAGAAAAACTAACAAAACATTTAAACGAGTTGGCGTCAAAAAAGTTTTTTGAAGGTATGCAGGGTCCAGTTTTAGCTCTTTCAGCCGTGCTAGAATTGCGTCACATTAACGATGACTTTTTTCAATCGCTACAGCAATTTGAACCATTTGGAATGGAAAATAAGCGGCCAATTTTTCTCTTTGGTGGGGTTTCAGTTGTCTCTTGTTCAGCCGTTGGGGCAGAGAAAAAACATCTCAAGTTGATGCTCAGCGACAATCAGGGGCATGTGGCTACCGGTATTGGTTTTAAGCTCGGTTCATGGTACAAAAAGTTATCGCTTGGTGAACCCATTGATCTTGCCGCTGAAATTATTCAGAATGAGTGGCGAGGAAACTACGACGTTCAATTGCGCATTATTGATATACGAAAAGCATTACCGTAGCTTATGACAAACACATTGCATATTCACACTGACGGAGGTTCACGAGGAAACCCTGGACCGGCAGCACTTGGTGTCTACATTACCGACGAAAAGGGTACAGAGCTTATTGCCTTTGGGAAGTACCTAGGCATAACGACCAACAATCAAGCCGAGTACAGCGCTCTCATTGCTGCTCTTGAGGAAGCGAAAAAAATGTCTCCCAGTACCGTTCATTGCTTTCTTGATAGTGAGCTTGTCGTTAAACAGATAAAGCGGGAGTATCGGGTCAAGAATGTAGAGCTGCAGCCACTCTTTTTAAAAGTGTGGAATTTGGCCTCGTCGTTTCCTAAAATTACCTTTACGCATGTACCTAGAGAGCGGAACAAAGAAGCGGATCGTCAGGTTAATATAGCCCTTGATTCAGTTGACAAATAGGTAATTTTTTTGTTACGATAGCGTCATTACACAGCGTAGTGACATCGAAAAAGAGGTTTGAGAATACTGGGCGGCCGCTTCGATTTTTTTGTCGGAGAGGAAAGTCCGAACACCACCTTCGGGTAATAGGTAGTTCCTAACGGGAACCGTTATGACGGTGACGTTATAATAGGGCCAGTGCCACAGAGACAATACTAGTTCTGCTTGCAGAATGAAAGGTGAAAAGTTAGGCGGTGTGCATTATGTGCTACGCCTGTTCCTACCGCGTGAGCGGACAGGATGGTAAACCCTATCTGGTGCAAGAGTAAATTTGGTAACTCGCTAGATCTGTCAGGCGACTGACGGGCCAGAGAGATGGTCGCCACCCCGACTTGTCGGGGTACAGAATTCGGCTTATAGGTATTCTCTCCTCTTTTTCGGTGTCAGTATTGTCAATGAAGCGTACAGAGCTTTTTTTCTCAATTTTTCTTGTTCCGCTGGATTTTACCGCACTATTATTAGCGGCTTTCGTTGCGCAAAAAATTCGTTTTCTTGACGTAGTCGAGGGGTTTAGGCCAGCAGTTTATACAACTACAACTGAAAACTTGGCATTTTACGCATGCGTCGTTGCAGCTGTTTGGATTTTTTTGTTTGCACTTGCCGGGCTTTACAGTAGGCGCATTACTGATAGTTTTTATAATCAGTTTTTGCGAATTGTTGCCGCTTGTTCTGCTGGATTGGTTTTTGTAATTTTCGTTGTTTTTTTACATCGGGATTTTTTTTCTTCGCGTTTCATAATATTAGCAGCTTGGTTTTTGGCCATTTGCTTTGTTACCGTGTTGCGTATTGCCATTCGGAAAGTACAGCATCTTCTCTTTCGCTACGGCATTGCCGCTAGAAGAGTTGCCATCATAGGCACAAGCGGGACGGCGGAAGAGTTAGTTGCTCAAATTAAATTGCATGTTGACTCCGGTTATCGTGTTGTTGTTGCCTTGCCACCAACTGAAGTTTCACTACTAACGCTTCGAGAGCTTGTGAACAAGCGGGCAATTGATGAACTTATCTATGCTGATGCTCGTGCTAGTAGCGAAGAGCGGGCACTCTTTTTAGAATTCTCCGAAAGCAATCATTTAACCTTCCGCTACACGCCGGACTTATTGCATTCTGCTGTCCGCCGACCAGTAGTAAATGTAGAAATTGGCATTCCTCTCGTTGAGGTTCCCGTCACGAAAATTGAGGGTTGGGGGAGAATATTTAAAAGAGCAATTGATGTAGTTGCGGGAGTATGTGGATTGTTATTTTTTTCACCCCTTTTTGTGTTTGTTGCCGTTGGCATATTTTTTGAAACTGGTCGACCTATTATTTATGTGTCAGAACGGGTCGGTAGAGGCGGACTATTTACGTTTTATAAGTTTCGTTCAATGTATTTAAAGGACTCTACTGGTGAGCAGTATGGTGGCGCGGCTGCACAACAGCTGCACGACGAACTTGTCGCTACTAGCGGCTCTCGTGGTGGACCAGTGCCGAAGGTAGCAAACGACCCGCGCGTAACCCCCTTTGGTGTTTGGTTGAGACGTTTAAGCCTTGATGAGTTGCCTCAGTTTTGGAACATCCTGAAAGGGGACATGAGTCTGATTGGTCCGAGGCCTCACTTACCGTGGGAGGTTTCTCGTTATGAGAAACATCATCGTAAAGTATTGGCTATTAAGCCTGGGTTAACCGGTCTTTCTCAAGTTAGTGGAAGATCAGATCTTGACTTTGAAGAAGAGGTTCGACTGGACCGCTACTACATTGAAGAGTGGTCGCCATTTTTGGATATGTTGATCGTTTTGCGTACTATTAGTGCAATTTTTCGGTCACGTCGCGCACTATGAAGGTTGCTCTTGTCCATGATTTTTTAACACAGGACGGCGGCGCCGAACGGGTGCTCAGTGTTTTGGCTGACATGTATCCCCATGCTCCCATTTTTACTCTTGCGTATGATGCGCGCGTACTTGGTCGACGTTTTTCCGGTAAAGACATTCGGACTTCGTTTATTCAACGACTACCTGGGGGTATTCATCATTACCAGCGTTTCTTGCCACTAATGCCAACCGCAATTGAGGCGCTAGATGTCTCAGGGTATGACGTTGTTATTTCTTCTGCTTCTGCTTTTGCCAAGGGTGTTTTAGTAAGTGATGACGCTGTTCATATTTGTTACTGTCATACTCCAACACGCTACTTGTGGTCGGATTCGGTTAGCTATCTCAATACCTTGTCGTACGCGCGGCCTATTCAGACTGTACTACCATATGTGCTTACCAAAATGCGACCATGGGATCGTCTAGCAGCTAATCGTCCCGACATTATGGTTGCTAATTCAGAGGAAGTAGAACGTAGAATTAAAAAATACTACGAGCGGGAAGCAACAGTAATTTATCCGCCCGTAGACACCGAAGCTTTTGCACACAATCGAAAACCGGAGGATTATTTTTTGACGGGAGGCCGTCTCGTTGGCTATAAGCGGTTTGCTATAGTGATTGAAGCGTGTACTAGATTACGGTTACCGTTGCGTCTGTTTGGGACTGGTCCTGACGAGGCCCGTTTGAAGAAGCTTGCTGGGCCCAGTGTCTCGTTTCTTGGGCATATCTCTAAGGATGAACTTGCGCGTTCCTATGCGAGTTGCATAGCGTTCATACACCCTCAGGTTGAGGATTTTGGTATTACAGCAGTTGAGGCCATGGCGGCAGGTGCACCGGTTATTGCTTATGCCAAAGGTGGGGCACTCGAAACCGTCCATGAAGGCGTGTCGGGTACTTTTTTTGATGAACAGAGCTGGGAAGCGTTGGCTGATACGTTGGCGCGGTTTTCACAAAGTCAATTTAGCGAACCAGAAGTTAGACAGGACTCAAAACGGTATGCAAGGGAGGTGTTTGTAAATAAGTTCTCAGCTCTTGTTGCGTCAACTAGTAAAGCGGTAAAGGTATGAGGGTAGGGGTAGACCTTCGAGTTCTCGATGATCCTAATGGCTCCGGGGTAGCGCGCTATGCGCTATTAATGCTTGAAGAACTCAAAAAGAACTTTCAATCAACAAACCATTCATTAATTGGTTTTAGAAGCGGCTTAAATAAATCTGTCGGCAAGCATCTTTCGGAGGAAAAGATTTTACGTTTTTCTAACACGCTTTTAAACGTTGGTTTTGTTACTATTGGTTGGCCTTCTGCACAGAGTTGTTACCCAAAAGCAGAGATACTGTGGCAGCCAAACCCTCTGTTTATTGGACACCACAAAGCACCACTTTTTGTTACGATTCATGATGTTTCTTTTTTAAGACTACCAGAAACGTACCCTTTGCATACTCGTTTTTGGTACTTGTCCTACGTACGTCATTTTTTACAAAAGGCTCAACCAAGTACTTATTTGCTTGCAGTCTCAGAACATACTAAGGACGACGTGCTGGAACTTTTCCCTCAATGGCGCGGGAGAGTATTTGTGCTGACTCCGCCGCCTTGTCACGAAACAATGAAGTCCGCAGGTAGTGTTTCAGTTAGTGAACCATACTTTGTGTATCTTGGTACGGTAGAGATAAGAAAAAATGTAGAAGCAGTGCTTAACGCCTTTAGCGTTTTTCGCAAGCGTCATTCGGAATATCGATTAAAAATAATTGGTAGATCTGGGTATCTTGGTATTGGTAGAAAAAAGTTAGATGGTTATAAAGGAGTAGATTTTCTTGGTTACGTTAACGAAAGTGAACGGATTCGTTTATTGCAGTCGTCAAGCGGTTTAATTTACCCTTCGTTTTATGAAGGCTATGGCTATCCTCCAATTGAGGCGATGCAGTATGGCGTACCTGTTATTGGCGCAGCTGCTACATCGTTGCCGGAGACGTTAGGGGATGCGGCTTCTTGGGTAAATCCTTATCGATTAGCGGACGAGCTACCAACTTTGCTTTCCGTAATAAGTGATGATAAGGAATATCGTCAACGAATGATTTCGAGTGGTTACGCCTGTGTGGAGCGGCGCAAGCGTGAATTTTCAATTTTAAAACTGATAGCGTTATGGGAAAATTACGTCTAGGTATTGACGCCAGACTCTACGGGGTTGCTGGACGAGGAATCGGCCGCTATACGGAAGCTGTCGTCAGCGCTTTGGATAGTACGCCCATGCCTATTGAGAAAGTAATTTTTATTTCACAAAATAGCAAGTTAGCAAAACAGCTGGCTGAACAAGGTTGGGAGGTACATGAAACAAATACGCCACTCTATAGTTTTAGCGAACAGTTTACTTTTTACCGACAGTTAGTAGATACACATCTTGACCTTTTGCATGCCCCTCATTTTACTGTGCCATATCGCTATCGAAGACCGTATTTGGTAACTGTTCATGACCTTATACTTCATCACTATCCTAATCGTCAGGCATCAACAAGACGGTGGCCGGTTTATGCGGTGAAGTATACAAGCTATCGCTTATCCTTTCGTCATGTCGTGCGTAAAGCGAGGAGAATTCTGACTGTTTCCGAATTTACACGTGAAGATTTACTTACGTACTATCCGCGGTGTAAGGATAAAACCGTTTGTTTGCAACAGCCAACGCTTTTTTCTGGTGCGGGAGCAACTGACAAGGTGAGGAATCTGCATTATACTAAAGCTAACCCTTATATTCTTGTGGTAGGAGCTTTTTATCCGCACAAGAATATTGAGACCCTTCTTAGGGCGTGGGTAAGCTGTTATAAACAGCAGCAGATACCATTATTGCTAGCGGGTCCTGTGGACGTATTTCAAAAGCGACTGCTACGGCTTGCTAATGAGCTAGGACTCATAAAAAACGGAGCAGTAGTGTTTGCTGTCGGTGTTGACGACAACGAGCTTAGAGGGCTTTACATGAACGCTCTGTTTGTCCTCGTTCCTTCACGCTACGAAGGTTACGGGTTACCAGGAGTCGAGGCAATGGCGAGCGGTGTTTCTGTTGTTTCATCATCAAAGAGTGTCCTTCCGGAAACGTATGGTGAAAATGTTGTTTATGTACCAGTTGATGACGCGCGAGCATTGGCAAGTTCGCTTGTCAGTTTACTGAAGAATCCAGAACTTCTGCGTAAACCAAGAATGATTAATGAAGTTACTTTAGCAAGTTTTCGCGCCGGTCTTTTGTCTGCCTACGAGCGAGCACTTTTGTAATCAATATTTATGAGAAACGAAACAGAAAAAGAAAAAAAGAAAAAGAAAAAAAGTAGAGTCAGCACCTTTCGTCGAGAAGTTCATGTTGCTATCGCGAACGGACCACACCGAATATCAAAACATTTGGTAATGGCGAGACCGCCTCTTTTTTCACCTCTACGGGGTCAAACCAAAAAATCAAAAAAGAGTTCAATTTTTTTTTATATCATCGGTAGGGTTCGTCCTTATCTGTTTGAAATTAGCACAACTTCCTTATTGATATTTCTAGGTTGGCTTATTGTGCGTATTGCTATTGTAGTCTTTAGATTGCCATCAGCAAAAATTTCTACGGAGGTAGCCACGGTACCCATACAGAGTACTTATCTTGAAAGGGAAACTTTTTTGAAACGTGTATCTCAATGGGTTAGCGTGGTAGTAGCAAGACTTGTCTCTATAACCGCTAGCGGGCAACGGGAAAGAAAAAGCGTAGCACAGTTGCAACCGAAAAAAGAATCCAGCTCTTTTGCTTTTTGGACGCAAGGAAGTATGAGGCAAGCAGCAACATTTGCCGTTGTGTCACTTGTCCTTATTGTGCCGATATGGCTGACTGGACAAATTACAACGGCAAAAGCGGTCAGTGGTGATGTTGCCGGCGCATTACGTGACGGAGCCCGATCGTTTGCGGCTGGCGCATCATCGTTTGAACTTGGTAGGTACGACGTGGCTAGTACCACTTTTGAAACCTCTCTCAAAGCATTTGCCGAGGCAAAGCACCAGCTCGACCAGCTACCAGATGTCATTTCAGTAGCGGCAACAGCACTACCTCAAGGGAAAACCTTATCTTCAGTACACGATCTACTAAACGCGGCAGATGCTACAACTGCAATTGCAAAGGAGGTTGCTGGCGCGCTTGCATTTCTGAACGCCAAAAGCGGAAAAACACAGCTCACGTTGGACGGAGCTTTTCAAACTTTGCAGTCAATAGCGACCAGCGTAACACCACGTCTTTCCGTTGTTGCCGAGTCGCTGCGCCAAGTTAATGCTTCGTCGTTGCCGGCGCCGTACGAAACTATGTTCACACAGTTGCAACAGTCCATTTTACCACCACTTGTTGACACTGTACGCAGCCTATCTCTGGTCAATTTTATTTCTCCGGAGTTAAGTGGCGGCACTGAGCCAAAGCGTTACCTTTTTGTTTTTCAAGATGATTACGAACTACGCGCCAGTGGTGGTTTTATGGGTAGTTTTGCGCTGGTAGATGTTGTAAACGGAAAAATTAAAAACATAGAGTTTCCTGGTGGAGGAACCTATGATCTTAAAGGTGCTCTAACGGTTCAAGAAAAACCACCGCAGCCGCTTAGTTTAGTAGCTAGCAGATGGGAGTTTCAAGATGCTAACTGGTGGTCAGATTGGCCTACTTCTGCACAAAAAATAGCTTGGTTTTATGCGCATTCAGGTGGCAGTAGCGTAGATGGCGTAGTTGCCGTTGATACACAATTTATGCGTTCTCTATTGACTATCACGGGGCCCATAAGTCTTGCAAAGTATGGCGTAACTATTGATAAAGATAATTTCGTTCAGCAGCTATTCGAGGAGGTGGAAGTTAACTATGACCATGCAAAAAATACGCCAAAACAGATACTGGCTGATTTGCTTCCTGTTATGCTTGATCGCGTAGCTCAAAAAGCAACGAGCGACGGTTTTGACTTACTCAATGCTTTGCGGTCGGCGTTAGCGGAAAAGCATGTTCTTGTGTATAGCGACAACAAAAACGTTGAGCGAGCACTTACCGAACTGGGCTGGGCGGGGGAATTACCCGCAAGATCGGTGGGTTCTGATTCTTTAAGCGTTGTGCATACAAACATTGCCGGCCAAAAAACAGACGGCGTAATTACTAATGCGGTAACTCACGGTGTACAGATTTCACAGGGGGGGAGTTTAGTGGTGACTGTTTCAGTTACCCGTACGCATCACGGTGTAAAAGGGATGCCGTTTACAGGTGTCAGGAACGTAGATTACTTAAGAGTATACGTGCCACAAGGTAGTCAGATTGTAAACGCAGAGGGGTTCGAATCTATAGATCCTATGCTTTTTAAAACACCACAACGTTATACTACAGAAGATCCTGACCTTAAGCCGGAGCGTGAAGGATACGTTGACCGTGGACGCAATCTTACTGTTTATAATGAGTTACAACGGACGGTATTTGCGGGTTGGCTCACCGTTGATCCCGGCGCAGAAAAAACAGTTACCATTACTTATCGTTTGCCATGGAGACTTACTCATTATCCATCTGCCAGTGACGTGCCATGGTTAGCCTTTTTCTCAAACGAGCAACGCTATCTGGGGTATACTTTTTATTGGGAAAAGCAACCCGGTACAGGAGCTACGGATTTAACGCATTCAATTACGGATTTTACCCATCGTTTACTGATAGCATCGACATCAAAAGATCCTACCATTATTGGCGGCAACTGGGTGTGGCGGTCTCCAGTAAGCAACGATCTTGCAATCGCTACTTTATTTAGTCAACAAAAACCATGAGTAAGAGAAAAATTAACAGAAATTATCAAGATCTTGAGCGAATTTACCATGCTGAAGGTAACGGTAAAATGAATGCAACCTTTGAACATCGAAAAAGTGCATCGTGGAAGCGTATCACCTTTTTTCTTTTCCTTTTGCTTGTAGCGGCGAGTACTGCTGCGTGGCTTGGTTTTTATGCGTTTACTTCACTACAAATTAAAAATAGCGGTACGCTGACGCTGCATATTGTTGCGCCTACAGAAGTTTCAGTGGGCTCATCGATAACGTATCGATTTGTAATAAGTAACCAATCGTCAGACGCCGTACAGAACTTGCACCTGCGGGCAAACTATCCAAGTGGGTTTCTTTGGCACAGCGCAACCATAAGCCCTGAAGGGAATACCAACAACACGTGGTCTGTGGCTAGCATTGCTGCAGGGGAAACAAAAGAGGTTGACGTGAGCGGTACGCTTCTGGGCGAAACAGGTAGCCTTGGAACCGTGTTTGCTACGTTGACTTATAAACTGCAAAATTTTCAATCAGAATTACAGACGAGCGATTCCGTTTCTACTGCACTCATAAGTGGCAGCCAGTCGCTTATTTGGGAAGGTGACGCTCAAGTTGTTCCCGGAAAAGAAACGACCTATATTCTTCATTACGCCAACAAAGGGAGCGAGGCATTACCACCGACAATTATTACCGTTTCTGGTACTGATGGGTTTACCGTTACCAGCACTGCTCCCTCTATTGATCTTGGTGGGAGTCTGAAGTGGCCCCTTGCCGCTCTTCCGGCAGGAGAAGAAGGTAAGATAGAAATAATAGGTAATTGGAAAGAAACAACAACTGGCGAACATACGCTTTCAGCATCGCTCGAAGCAACGGGGGACCATGGAAATAAAAATGTCATCACTAGCGCAGAACTAACCGTTACCGCTGTGGGTGGCGAAGCTCTTATGACCCTAACGGTAAACGGAGAACAAAACCAACCTGTTGCTTCTCTCGGGGATACGCTTCACTTTAACCTGCACTATGAAAATATTTCTGATGTATCTCTTGGCGATCTTACGGTTCGAGTCGCTTTTGATGGTGGAGTTGTCAATTGGCCTCAGGTTACCGTTCCAGATGGTTCAGTAGACGCCGGAGCTATTAGCTGGAGTAGTAAAGAGCTGCCGCTATTATCGCGTCTCGTACCTGGTGGAAGCGGTGATTTGAATTGGGATATACCGTTGAAAAATTCGGTCAGCGGTGGCACAAGGTTATCCTTGACAATTAGTCCTACTCTGCACTACGAAAAACGTGACGACTCCGCAGCCAGTGGAGACATTCAGGGGGCGGTAACAAAGGTATCTATTAATACTGCTCTTACCGTAAACGCTATTGCTAGATATTTTGCTGACGACGGTACGCCTGTTGGTTCAGGGCCTCTACCGCCACATGCAGGTAGCGATACCACCTATAGGATAACGTGGAAACTTTCTGGTAGTGTTCATCCACTAACAAATGTTGTGGTTACAGCAGCATTGCCTAACAATGTTACTCTAGGAAGCGGTTTCGCCTCGAACGGAACGTGGACAAATAGCAGTGGTACTCCTCAGTGGACGATAGGTTCACTTTCTCCAGGGCTTGAGCCAGAAGCAAACTTTACCGTTACATTGCATCCGACTGAAAGCGATGCCGGGAAAATTGTTGTTCTTGAAAACAAGATTGCGATGCAGGCAATTGACGAGGTCACCAAGGGACAAGTGAGCGGAAATGGCAATGCCGTTACTACCAACCTTGAGGGTGATCCTGTGGCCTCTGGTAAGGGTATCGTTGCCGCACCCTAGTATGTTTATGCGCAGTCTTGCCATAGTAACTCGTTCGGTAGCTGTGGAGCTTGCCTACAGCCCGCTTTGGTGGTATACGACAGGGTTAAAACGTCAAGGAAGAACTTTGCTTCGTCAAGTGCGCTATGCTAACGACGTGTCTGGTGTTTCGCCTTGGCTTACAAATCTTTTTGTACCCATGTTTGGGCAGCATGATATTGCTGGCCGTGTCATTAGTTTTTTTATGCGACTGGCACAACTGCTCGTTAGATTCTTGGTATACGTCGGGTATGTTTTAGTTGCCGTTTTACTCCTTGTTCTCTACGTTGTCATTCCACCTATTATTTTATGGAAGTTGATAGCAGCAGCACTTCATCTTTTGCGGTAAGTTGCGATTACTGCACGGGTAGTGGTCGTAGGAGCGGCAGTGTGTGTCGACGTTGTTTTGGGGCGGGGTATGGGATAGTCCTCGGTGGGGTAAACGCTTTTGTACCAAAAGATATTACAGAAACTCGTTTACAAAACGATCGGCTTTATCTGCTAACGCAAAATATTGTTCGTTTTATATTTTTTGCCATCGCCGTTGTTTCTTTACTCCACTTTTCTGTAGGCGCAGTTATTGATCTGGTCGAGATTTCGTCGTTCGATAAAATTTACTCAATTACCAACGCTTCTGCTGGCAGCTTTATGTTTTGGGTTGGGGCACTCGCGGCATTATATGTATACACGAGCATAGAGCGTGATTCTGCGGGTACTACAAGAGTTCCTATAAAAGTGTACAGGCAAACTAAGAAAGGACGTGTTCATTGGCGAAAAACAAAAGCGGTTGATATCTATGCGGTGCTTACGATAGAAGCCAAGTTTCAGCTACTTCGAGCTATGCAGTTAGCTAGGCAGCAGAAGACCCCATTTAGTATTGGCCATTTGTTTCTCACGGTTTCTACTACTGCAAGCGTGAGAGAGATGTTCGCCAGATTGGGGGTAGTAGACATAGTTTCAATTAGAAAAGTAGTTGCTCGAGGTTTAACGCAAGAGCAGCAAAACACGAGAGCAGATGCCTACCAAGAGCTGAAACGAGTACTTGAGAGCAGTTATCGCGAAACGTATGAAGACAGAGGAAAAAATATTGATATACCAAGTCTTTTTCTTGCGACGGTGCTGGAGAGTCCCTTGGTTACAGAGGTGCTTTATGACGTAAATGTAGACGGACAGAAAATAAGAAACGTTGTGCTCTGGCAAGAAAACGAACAGCTCCTCCGGCGACGCTATCGACATATTAGAGAGAGAAGTCGCTTTCGTCCTAAAGGTAAGCTTGATAGAGCAATGACCGCACTAGCGACGCCGCTCTTAGACCATTTTTCTGAGGACTTAACTTCGGCTGCGCAGCGGGGTTATTTTCTTCCCACTATTCGTAGACAGGAAATTATTAACTCTGCGTTACGAATCTTTGAAGGAGGTGGTGCGCCACTTTTTGTTGGTGATGCAGGAGTAGGCAAAAAGGGTGTTCTTGAGGACATTGCGGATAGGATGGTTACTAGTGAAGTACCGGCAAACCTTCAGGATAAACGCTTAATGAGTCTACTGCTGCCTCGGGTGGTGAGTGGGGTAACACCGGCCGAAGCGGGTGAAAGAGTACAGCGTATCATTTTTGAAGCTGCACGAGCGGGTAACATAGCTCTTGTTATTGATAATGCGCATAGCGTTCATGGTATAACAAGTGGAGGTGAGGGAAGTGTTGACTTGGCGGAAGTGTTGGCGTCAAGTTTACGCCGATCTGGGATACCATTTCTTGGCACTACTACACCTGAAGCTTACCGCAAGTATATGGAAGGCAGTTCGCTTGCGAGTATTTTTGAAACGGTTCAGGTTTCCGAGCCAACGGTGGACGAGAGTATCAAAATTGTACAATCCAGAGTTGCCCTGACGGAGTTTAAGCATCACGTTTATTTTTCATATGATGCTATTGCCCGTTTAGTTGAGCTGGTCGACAAGTTTGTACCTGACCGACGGCTGCCCAAAAAAGCACTTGAAGTGCTTGATGAAGTTTCTCTTTTTGTACGAAAAAAACGAGGTGAGCATAGTATTGTTCTACGGGTTGATGTTGATGAATTTTTAAGCACCAAATTAAACATTTCCGTACGGCAAGTCGATACAAACGAATCTGCTTTGTTGCTTTCTTTTGAGGACCGAGTGCACGAGAGAATGATTGACCAAGAAGAGGCGGTGAATGCCGTAGCCGATGCGTTGCGTCGTGCTCGGGCAGAGGTGCGAGACGTTAAGCGACCAATTGCTACCTTGCTATTTTTAGGGCCTACCGGTGTCGGTAAAACAGAACTAGCAAAAACCGTTGCGGCCCTTTACTTTGGGGATGAGAACAAAATGGTTCGACTTGATATGTCAGAGTATCAGGACGTCAATAGTATTTCTCGGCTTCTAGGAACTGGACGGAGCGGCGAGGCTGGGACCTTAACTGGTGCCGTTCGAGCGAATCCGTTTTCTTTGGTACTGCTTGATGAGCTTGAGAAGGCAAATGCTAACGTCTTAAATCTTTTTTTGCAGGTCATGGATGACGGTCGTTTGACTTCGGGCGACGGAGAGACGATTGATTTTACCAATGTTATTCTTATTGCAACCTCGAACGCCGGTGCAGAGTACATTGTTACATCTGTACGTGAGCAGATACCGTTTCCAGATATAGATCAGCACTTGCGCCAAGAGGAGCTTGGAAAACATTTTCAACCAGAGTTTTTAAACCGTTTTGACGGGGTAATGATTTTTAAGCCATTAACCGAAGCCCATCTGCTGGCAATAACGAAATTGTTGCTGAAGAAAGTAGAGAAGCGATTAGCTGCGCACGGCATAGCCTTACAAGTCACCGATGCTGCTATTGTGGAACTAGCAAAGAAAGGCTACGACCCCGTCTATGGTGCGCGTCCTTTGCGTCGAACTATTCAAGATAATGTCGATTCTCGACTGGCCCGTTACCTACTTGACGGACAGGTAAAGCGTCGCGATACTATTGTTCTTGATAGCAATGGAGAAATAGGCATTATAAAGGGTAAAACCCTATGATTTACGCGTTTGCATTTATAGCAGCAGCAGTACTAACGGCGGCAGCAGTGCCGCTCGTTATGCGTTTCGCTTATCGTTTTAAGGTGATAGATGATCCCGCTATCGAGGGTGAACGTAGGATGCACCAGCACCGAATACCGCTATTGGGTGGTATTGCCGTGTGGTTTTCCGTGTCGTTTGTTACCACTTTTTTCCTGCTTGTTAATCCCGATGCGCTGTTGCACTACATCAAAGTGCCGTATTTGTTTGGCGCATTTTTGGGCACAACTATTTTAATGATTGGGGGTTTTATAGATGACCGCTTTAAACTCGGCACTTTTTGGAAATTAGCTTTACCGTTTATTGCTGCTTTGTTAGCCGTGCTAACTGGTGTTGGTGTTAACTTTATTACCAACCCTTTTGGTGGCGTCTGGAGAATCGACAAAGTAATGTTACCACTTATTAGCGTGGGTGGATTTTCCTATGCACTTAGTTTAGGTAGTGTTGCTTTTACGGTTCTCTGGCTGATGGCGACAATGCTAACGACAAAAGTACTTGACGGCCTCGATGGGCTGGTAAGCGGTGTGGTGGGCATTGGGGCCCTTGTTATCGTAATTTTAAGTTTACGCCCGCCAGTACTGCAGCCGGATACCGCGCTAATGGCGGCAATTATTAGCGGTGCGTTTTTTGGGTTTCTTCCTTTTAATTGGTCGCCAGCAAAAATATTTTTAGGAGAAGGTGGGAGTCTCTTCGCTGGTTATTGTTTAGGTATTTTAGCAGTCATTGCTGGCGGTAAAATTGCAACTGCCGGGATTATTTTAGCTGTTCCTATTTTAGATGCCACTTGGGTCGTTTTGCGCCGTGTATTTTTTGAACACAGATCACCAGTATCGCCGGACCGGTTGCACCTACATTTTATACTGCTTAAGTATGGTCTAAGTGTCCGACTTGTTGTATTGCTTTTTTATATGCTAACCATGCTGTCTGGTATTTTGGCACTCTCCCTTTCCTCGCTTCAAAAACTTTATGCCGCAACTGCAATCGCGATTTTATTTATTATTAGCGTTGCGCTGCCTCTACTGGTTCGGCGCCGAGAGCAAAACGATTATGACCGATAGACAACGCTATCGCTTACTAGAAATGATTCCGGGCACCTTGGTCTGGCTTACTTTTTTGCTGGCAATTATTTTGTCGCTAACAAAACCGCTATGGGCGATAAGTTTGGTTATCATTTACGATTTGTATTGGCTGTTTCGTGTCTGCTATTTTGTTTTTTATTTACTTCATTCTTGGCGACGTTATCGACGTGACATGAAAAGGGACTGGTCGGGAGAACTTAGGGCTTTGCCCCAAGAAAGTGATGACTATTACCACCTTATTTTTTTGCCAACGTACAAGGAGTCATTTGAGGTAATAAACGCAACTATCCAAAGACTTTCGCAAATTCATTATAATCCCAAGAAGTTTATCATCGTTTTAGCGGGAGAAGAGAGGGATGCCGCTAATTTTACCGCCTATGCGGACAAAGTCATTGACCGTTTTGGTGATGCTTTTAAAAAAATTGTGGTTACCCTTCATCCTGCAGATTTGCCTGACGAAATTCCCGGTAAAGGTTCTAATTTGAACTGGGCAGGACAGCGCACAAAAGAGTATGTTGATGCCGAGGGAATTAGTTATGGCAAGCTTATTGTTTCTGCTTTTGATATTGATACTATTGTGCATCCTGAGTATTTTTCATGTTTGACCTATATGTACCTCACGCATCCAGATCCGCAGCATGCTAGTTTTCAACCTGCAGTACTTTATAATAATAATCTATGGGAGTCACCAGCACTGGTCCGTATTGCCGCCTTAGGTACCACTTTTTGGTTAATGACCGAGTTGGCGCGACCAGAACGACTGTTTACGTTTTCTTCGCATAGCATGAGCTGGCAAGCGCTGGTAGACGTTGATTTTTGGGAAAAACGGATCGTCACCGAGGATTCAAGAATCTTTTTGCAATGTTTTTTGCGCTACGAGGGCAACTATTCAGTAGCGCCAATGTACGTACCGGTTTCTATGGATATGGTTTCAGCAGGAAGCTACCGTGCAAGCTTGGTCGAACTGTATCGTCAGCAACGGCGATGGGCTTGGGGTGCCGAGCATCTTCCATTTATGTTGTGGAACTTCAGGAAACACCCAAATATTCCTTTGCGAAAAAAGGTGCACTACCTTTGGAACTTAGGTGAAGGTATGTATACGTGGGCAACCGCTCCTATTCTTATTACCGCACTTGGTCAGCTGCCGTTGTTGCTTTCAACTGGCGCAGTAAACAACACTGTGTTTGCGCAGAATGCACCAGCTGTACTTTCTTTTCTTCTTCAGCTTGCCATGGTCGGTATACTTGTAAGTGGAATTCTCGGAATGTCGTTACTTCCTCCGCGTCCGGCAGAGGTAAAAGCACATCAGTATCTAGTAATGTTGCTGCAGTGGGCGCTGTTGCCGTTTACCCTTATCTTGTTTGGTTCTATTCCTGCAGTTGACGCGCAGACGCGATTACTACTTGGTCGTCCGCTTGGCTTTAACGTAACCAAAAAAGTACGAGACGTATGATGGTTACGGTGCTTGTTGTAACGCGGGATGGGGCGGCATATTTACCAGTACTTCTCAAAAGTATTTCTGGGCAGACGGTAAAAGACTTTACTTCGTTGTTTCTAGATAACGGTTCAAAGGATAATTCTGTTACATTGGTTGCGGACTGGCTCAAGACTAATAGTGGTTCACTCTCTCAAAGAGACCAAAACACTGGTTTTGCCGCCGCGTACAACAATTTAATTCAAAAATTACAAACACCATATGTGCTTGTGCTCAATCAAGATGTTGCGCTAGCTCCCGATTATCTTTCTTTGCTAGTTCGCGCGGCAGAGGTAAACGCAAACGCTGGTTCATTTTCTGGGTCGTTGCTGAGAGCGGACAACCACAGTGCTACTGACAGTGAACCTTTGCTAGACGCGTTTGGCTTGACACTGTTTAGAAACCATCGCGTTGTTGAGACGTTGCGTGGTCAGCGTGCTGCTTTGGTTAACGGCAATAAGGACACAGAGGTGTTTGGTGTACCAGCGACCGCAGCACTTTATAGACGAGCAGCGCTTGATGCGGTGGTACTGCAACGCAATAATAAAGTAGAGTATTTTGACGAAGATTTTTTTGCGTACAAGGAGGACATTGATCTAGCCTATCGGCTACAACTGGCAGGGTGGGGGAGCCTTGTCGTTCCTGGCGCAATTGCTTACCATCATCGTAGTGTGCGTGGAGAAGCTGACCGTGGGCATGCCTATAATGAGCCGCTTACCGCAGCAAAAGTCAGAGCCATGCGTTCCGAGCAAAGCAATTACCGCTCGTACCGCAACCATCTATTTTTCCTGGCGGGGACGGCGTATGTGCCATTGCTATCGAGAAGTTTTTTCGAGACCCTTTTTTACGAGCTTGGTAAGTTCTTTTATGTACTGTTCTCAAATCCTAGCCAGCTTAAAGCTTTGCGCGAGGTAATACCTATGCGAAAAGCATTAAGCGCAAAACGTAAGCACGTTTACCAAAAAGCAGAACCTAGAAGAGTAACCCTATGGATGAACAACAGGTAGCAGTCTCCATAGTCGTTGTCAATTACAAAACGCGTGGTTTATTGCGTCAATTTTTGCTGAGTGTAGAAAAGTATAAGCCAAGCGTTACGTATGAAGTCGTTGTTGTCGACAATGGTTCAAACGATGGCAGCAAAGAATTATTAGCACAAGAATTTCCACACGTTAATGCTGTTATTTTGAAAAAAAATAGAGGCTACAGCGCAGGTACTAACAACGGACTAGCAGTTGCTAAGGGCTCATTCGTTCTTTTTGCAAACACCGATCTTGTTTTTGAAGGCAGCGTAGTTGATCGCTTAGTTCAGTATTTTAAAGAACACGCTACGGTTGGCGCGGCAGCGCCGCGGCTCAATAATGCTGACGGCAGTGTGCAGTATTCTGCCTATCGTTTTTACCGCCTACCGACGCCATTGTATCGACGCAGTTTTTTGGCAAAGACAAATAGCGGTAAAAAAGAAATTGCACGCTTCCTCATTAACGATTGGGACCATAAAAGTACGCGGCCGGTTGAGTGGTTGATGTCGAGTTGTCTTATGGTTCGAAAATCTGCACTAGATGTCATTGGCGGACTCGATGAACGCTTTTTTGTGTACCTTGCTGATACTGACATGTGTCGTCGGTTGTGGGAAGTGGGCTTTGAAGTGCACTACGTCGCGGACGTGGCCATGATTCATTACCATCGTCGTGAGTCGGCCGAACGTCTACGGGTAAGTATTATTCATGCGCGAGATTTTGCAGCGTACTTTTTAAAATGGTGTGGTAAAAGACTACCGGCGGGCTTAGCAGATAAGAAGTAGCCCAAACTTGCCAGTCCGTCAGCTG
>Ga0210057_1000514_pt1 | contig 63603 bp, 67 predicted proteins | sample CryGeyCG2114_010_2_FD_183968 | JGI IMG/M metagenome (GOLD analysis project Ga0210057, IMG submission 183968) | Groundwater microbial communities from aquifer - Crystal Geyser CG10_big_fil_rev_8/21/14_0.10 (SPAdes) (version 2) | ecosystem: Environmental > Aquatic > Deep subsurface > Groundwater ...
ATTGATAATTTGTACTGTAATGGTATTGTATAAAATACATTTTCATTGATAAACTTCTACGTCAAAACAATGATTCATCCTATATATTACCCATATCTATGTGTTATAATTCTGATCATTGAAATTATTTATGTCAAGATAAACTTTGACACACATAATAAACGACGCATTGTAGATACACTTGAAGAGAGTTCGAGTTCTTTCAAACGAAATATGCAAATATTTGGATCATTCGTTTTGAGTAAACCAATCGCAGTTGGATCAACAATGATATCTTGTGAAAATCCCCAATCGAGAACCGGTTTTCCACGTACTTTTTCACGACAACCGAACATATCCAATTCAATAACCATCCGATTGGTTATTTTAGATATGGTTTGAGAAGAATGAATTGTGTAATGTATAGACATTATATATATTACTGAAAAAAGTCTTTATATGTGTTGTAATTGAGTATGGTTTGAATTATTTCTTGTAATGTGCGATGTTCAATGCTGGTTTCTGGATAAATCGCTTGAAGTGCTTTTACAGAAGTGATACCTCCACTGATATATTCTTGTTTTGCCAGATGAATGATACTGTCATTTTTAAGAATTTCTTCTGGTTTTGATTTTGTAATTAATTTGTCCAATGCATCTTTATCGTCAACATGAATAATATACTTCTGGAGTCGTTTACTGTACACAACACCTAGTTTGTTTAATTCGAGAATCGAAATGGAATCAATTGTTTCTGGAGAAACAGATAAGAATGCCAATTGTTCTGCAAAGATAGATACTGGCATCGTGGTGTGTGGATATTTGCTCAGAATCAACTCGCGAAGTACATGGCGCTTCGAAAACGCAAACATCCAACCACCCAGTTTTTTGTTCCAGTTACCACGAAGTTCATCTTTTCGGAAGTCTGTTCTCAATTCTTTGGTTTTATTTCCTGTCACAAGAATACCATTCTTATGGCGTTTTACAATAATGTCTTCGTCATATAATTCAGCCATACTTTACTAATGAATTGAATGGTTGTAAATAAATATAATTTTTTCATTTTTCATGCATAAAAAAATTGAAAATCCAATCATGATTTTATACTATTATAATATGAGTCGTGTACGTACGTATCCATCGATTGAACATGGTGATGAAGATACAACAACTCTTAATTCAGATACACACAAAGGTGATGTAATCATACAAGAGAAAATTGATGGATCACAACTATCTATTTGTAATATAGATGGTAAGTTACACTTCTACAATAAAAATAAAGAAATCACTGCAACAAGTAAGCCTTTTTTGAACAGTTATCTTAGTCTTGTTGATAAGCCTCATTTGTTCAAGAAGGGGTATATATACCATGGCGAGGCTATGAATTCCATACAACCAAATACGATTCGATATGAACGAGAACCATTGTATTTTTGGATAATCTATGAAATCGTAAAAGATGATGGTATATCATTGTCTCCAGAGCAGGTATTAGAATGCATAAAAGATACAGGACTTGAATACATTCGACCTATCTTTTATAATTTCATTTGTGCAAAATACTATGATTATGTACAGATCGCAAATAAATGTATTACGGAAATAAATGAGGGTAAAATCAAATCTGTATTGGGTGGAAAACCAGAAGGTGTAGTATTAAAGGCACTCAATCATAAAAAAGAGAATGGAAAAATTGTGAACACTCGCTACAAGTTTGTAAGAACAGAGTTTTCTGAAATGAATCGCATGCGAAAGAAAAAATTACCTACCCTATTGGATACAGAAATAGTAGATGGTATTGGAGATGTATATAATGTTCATGCTCGATTCCAAAAAGCGGTTCAGCATTTAAAAGAAGCCGATAAATGGAAAGACGGTGATATAATGAGAAACCAATCGGCGATGGTAAATGAATTGGATATTGATCTTCTGAAAGAATGCAAAGAAGATATCAAAACCATGTTATTCATTCGATTCTTTCCACAGATTTGCAAGGCTGCTCGAAGTGATTTGACTAAATTTTTAAAAAACGATTGTCTTTGAAATCTTATTTAGTTTTTATTACAAATTTTGTATGGTCTATTTGTCGTAACTCTTCCAAATTATGATATCCACACACCAACATACCACTTTTCAAGTTCTTACACAGTTTAATAAGAGTGTTCTTAAGTGGACCAGTAAACGTTACATAACGATCAAGTCCCTTAAAAGTTAGATCGTAAAGAGTTCCATTTTCGTGCATTTTACCGCGAACCAACTTGCATCTTTCTCCATCCTTTTGAAATATACTTCCAGGACTTGCACCTGTTCCAGCAAGAATACTGCCCAACATGACTGCACTAGCTCCAGCTGCCAATGCTTTTATCATATCACTCGCATCGCGAATACCGCCATCCGCAATAACTGGAATATTTCGTTCATTTGCAGCTCGGCACACATTAAGCATCGCAGTAATTGGTAATACACCAACCCCAATTGATATATTTGTTTCAGACACATTACTAAGTCCACTTCCGCATCGTATAGAATCCGCGCCGGCATCTATCAAATCGTTTGCACCGTTATATGTAGACACGTTTCCAGCCATAATAATTGCTTCTGGTATTTCACGTTTTAGTGTCTTAATTGCATCAATTACTTTGATATGATGTCCGTGACCCATGGATACACTCAGAAAATCGCATCCAGCATTCATAACTGATCTGGCTCTTTCTAAATAATCTCCTTCACATCCTACTTCACATCCAACCAATAGTGTACCAGAGTTATTTAAACTCGCTCCATTTGTACCATTCTTCTCAAAGAAATCCTGAATGTGCACTAAGCCGACAATATGATCCACTGAATTTAAAACTGGTATACAACTTATATTCTTGTGATTTGCAAAAATTTGATTTATTTTTATACGAGACATATCAGAGAATCGTACATATATACATTTCGAAAATGGTGTCATAACTGATTCAATCGTGTCAGTAGAGCAAGCACATACAAGATCACGACCAGTCATAATTCCTGCGAAACCTCCATCGAGTTCTTCAACCAATACAACACCATGATCTGGCTCACATGTATAATCTTTTATGTAATCTTCAATACGTGTTAATTTACATTGTTCTGATGATATATATTTTTTGATAATCGCGATTTTAGAGCGTGGTGTAATATAATTTAGATAGTTTTTGACATTTTCTACCATTTGTACATGTTCCTGAATCGTATTATAACGATGAAGAACACCTATTCCACCATACATCGCCATATGTATTGCCATGTCTTCTTCTGTTACCGAACTCATAGGACTTGATATGATTGGACAACGAATGTATGGTAGTCCTTTTGCTACACGAGTACATATATTTATATCCTTTATAGACAAAATATCACTCATTTTAGGAACTAATGATACATCTTCATATGTGTAGGAAACTTCGATTGGATTCATATGTATATATATTTGATATTGTTTTTATGTATTATTCTCCAAAAATTCGTCGTCCTTACAGGTCAGGTAGGGGAAGAATGGATCGTCGGAATCGTCTTGCAGTTTTTTTGACAACTCAGCGATGATTCTTTCTTGTTCGCGGCGTTCAATTAATAGTCTTGTAATCACCTGTGCTTGCTTATTGAGTTTATCATGTTGAGAGCTTATGTAACTTCCCAAGGTTACGATAAGTTTCTGTTGTTTGTTTTTTTTTGGAAAAAAATATTGCTTTCTGATTTTTTCCCTTACATCTTCAATGGTTACATTTCTTCTGTGTTTCAGAATTTCTGGTCTTATTTTATTGATACTAGGAGTATCCATTGATCGTGTGTATGTGGCTTAAGGTTTTTTTCTTTTTTAATAGTAATTCACTGATATATTCATTCACCGAATTTTATTTAAAAATGTAAAGGTGCTAAGTCAATCATGAGTGTATCAGATCATGAGAAACGTGGTATTTTGAAAACAAGAATACAATATCTCAATGACATAGCACAAAATACCATAGGATATTGTGAAGAAAATATACACGCACAAATTAAAGTTATAAATGATCAAATAACTCAATTTGATCAAATTATACGTCTTAAAAATAAGATAAATTCCCTTGAAATTGAAGCAATTCGTGTTCGTAGTGGACTTTTGGATGGTTATGGTAGAAATTATAAAGATATATTGGAAGAAATGGTCATAGAAGAAGAAAAATTATTGAAACTTCTAAATTCAGGAGAAAACACAAAAGCAATTAGATTATAAAGTTCTTTTAGATGCGATAAAAAATAACACATTTATATATAATGGAAACTCAACAAAAAGTAATTATCGGAATTGTATTAGTTATCATATGTTCGATATTAATATCTACATCAATTGGTATTGCACTTATGAATAAAACGACAACTCCACAATCCACTACACAACCACCTATTACAACACCAGAACCAACCACTTCCCAACCAACTACAACTACACCACAATCTACATCTACATCTACACCTGAACAAATTCCTGAAACCACACAACAACCGCAAGTTTCTGACACTCAACCAGTATGTGAACCACCTGCAAATCCAACTGATAAAGGTTATTCTGACAAAAAACGAGGATACTTTGATGCGTTACAGAATGGTTGTAAGAATGCCTATTGTAGGTGGGTTGGAAACAATCCTGATTTATGGTTTTCATGTGCAATTCCAGGTCAAAGTCAATACTCTCCAAAAGGTAAATATACTGAAGATATGCCACAATTTCAATAATATAGGGGTTTTATTCTTCTAATTTGTATTCTGATACAAAAATTTGATCATATACTTCACCAGAATATACTTCTAATAATATTTTGGATGGTTTAGAATTGTATATATAACAACATGTTATATGATTTTTTTTTAAAAGACTAGAAATCCATACTGCATCTGTTTCACAACCGTTTCCATCATCAATAATTTCGTGTTCATTTACACAATAAGCACCGCGTTGTCCCATACCATACCAATGCGGATAACTACTAATAAGCAGCATTTTGCTTGTTTTTTCATGAGATGAATTGTATTTTTCTACTTTAGATGTTGCTTTTGTAATTGCACCTCCTTTTGTTTTGTGAACACTTAATATATGTGAATTAATAATATTCACCCCGGTTTTCCAAGATGTAACAACCCAAACCGTATTGGATAATGATTTAGATGCTAACATATATGTGTTTTCTCTTTTTTTTTCATTTCCTGTTTGTTTCAGTTTATAACGAAAATTAAATATATTATGATTCGGTGAATTATAATACAGTGATTGATTTATTCGTAATAGACACTTCTGAACTAATTATGAACACCGAAACAACAACTCAGGAACAAATATCGCGTCTTTTAGAACACCTCGATGCACTTATGTATGAAGTACGGCATTGTAGTGGAGCCGTTGATTACGGTGAAAGAGCAACCGAAGACGTATGGTTCGAAATTGGACGATTACAAGAAAAAATAACAAAACTGCGTAATGAAAATAAAAAATAGTAAATACGTAAAGACAATAAATGCAACTTATAAACCAAGAATATTCTTAACGGAATCAGCGATGCTAGCACAGCTTAGAGATCCAGCACGACACGGTTGAGTTCTGTTGTTACGCATATTGAATCCGTAACAAGATCTACGTGAAACATTCTTCCAGTTGATGTTGTTACGATCGCGTTCTGTCTGATATGTATCGATACCAAGACGATTGTTGCCGTTGTATAGACGCCATTTGTTTTCTTGTTGTGGATTTTCGCATAAGAAATCGAATCTATTAATGTGTACGGCACTTAGGGGATTACATGGTTTTGGCATACGTGAATCGACGGATGAAACAGGGATAATACCTGGCATACATTCTCCACGATAAGTTCGGTTCAATGTCTGAGCACATGGGTATCCACTCTTTTTACTGGGTTGATTGCAACGCGGAAGGTATTTCTTGCTGGGGCACAGAGAATTGATGCGTGTCTGATTTCTAAGATCGCTTTCCACATCGATTTCACTGGGTGGTACGGAAAAACCTTGCCCTTGAGAACCTACCGACGGAAAGAATCCAGGATAACCCTGCATACATGGCTGACAGGATTCGTAGCCAGGAGGGTAAATTTGGTAAGCAAGTGGGGAGGTGCTTTCGGCTAAACGATGAGAGTATGCACATTTGTCGTACATGAGTCTGTTATGTGTGTTATTCACTGGCGATAAGTCGGAATAAACGTATGGAACGTTACTCATAATTTCTCACAGAAAAGGTATACATTGGTCATAGAAATAAAATTGATACAAAACGCGGGCATACATATCAAAATTATATATAAAAATTCGGTGAATTAATAAGTATACACTACAGTAATCTTCCGAAACAAACTTCCCTCCACCTTGCACATATAACTATGAAAAGCTGGTGTAGTCACGTCTTCAAATGCATCGAAAAGTGTGTTACATACACTGATGAAACATGGTTGATTCGGGGGATAGAACGATGTGACATTCAATGTGAAAAATGTGGTTTCACACAAAAGCAAACCAGGTCACTTTCCTATCTTGGAATACCTATAACTACCTACAAGACAGTACACTCGAGTACGTGTCGACATGAACACACAGTTCCAATACCGAACTCGGAAGAGAACTACAACGAACCAAGTGAACGATACATCATGCAAGAATTCGTCTGTAGCTATTGTGGAAAGCATCTCAAACAAAAAACAAGTATTGAAACCAAATCTTACCAACCTTCGAGTGCGTATCTAGACTTGTTATTGGTCGATCAAGAAAAATAAAAACGATTATCTCTTATTTCCCTGATAAAAAGTATGTAATTAAACTTTATCGTTTGTAGAACCAAACAGTTGCATTTGTAATGCTTCACCAAACACCGTATTATATGCTATGTTGAAATAAGACGGGTTTTCTGCGATACGTGCTGCATCTATTAGACCAGCTATATACCAATCTGCTATATTGTATTTTCTATCACTATATATCATATTTTGAGCTTTATCTGCTATATCTACTTCTGGAATACTATATCCTGTTATTCTTGAAAGAGGATTTATATATCCTTCATTTATAATTTCATCAATCATATCATTTTCGGCAAGAAACCAACCAACTCTTGCAGTAACGGCTCCAACTGCAGCACCGGCGGCCATAGGTATAATAGAACCACCTCCTGTTGCAATAATTGATGTAACGGTTGCAGTACCAAGTATGATTGCTTCTTTTTCTATGGAGGCTGTACGTGTGCAGGATGGATCTTCTGGATTTAACAGACAATTCTTAAATTGTCCAGCTTCTTCTGGTTTATTTTCGGCAAGTTTTTCAACGAGTGGGTTAACAAATTCTTTTTCTAAAATATCATAATCTTCTGGAGAGAGTTGATCTTGATCGATTAGTTTTTGCAATTTATCATAGTCGATTCCAACAATAAGTTTATTTTTTAGTGTAGTTTTTAACGCATTACTTTGTAAAATTTTGTTGGCATTTATGATCTTCTTTTTTTCTTCTTCGGCTTTCTTGTTTAATTTATCAGCTTGTATTTGTAGTGCTTTATCAAATGCGTTCATATAGTCTTTTAGTATAGGTTCTAACGAGTCAATTTCATTGGAATGTTCTTCTAATAGACTAGATATCTGTCCAAACCTCGCATTTATTTCATCTTCAAACATATCTGCGTGTATACGTAATTCCTGTATGTTGACATTTGGATTTTCTAGATCCTGAATATGTCTGGCGTTAAACCGTCCAATAATCGTATCAACAGACTGCAATTCACTATCTATATCTAAAAGACGATTGTTTGCTTCTAAAATCGCGTTTTGTAACTTTGTCATATTTTTTCTTTGTTTTTGATATTCGCGATTTGTTAGATTATCCGCAATCGTTTGTCGTGTTCCTCTCATAAATTTCTCTTGTTTTTTCAGATCTTGGAAGCGACGATGTGCATCATCACGTTTTAAAGATAGTTCTGAGCGTTTACTTAATATGCGTTCGTTTAATGCATCTATTTCATTGGAAAATATGTTTCGTTCATTATGCTTGTCCAATAATTTCTGACCATCATTTAGATTTTGAAGACCGTTCTCCAGAAGCGATTCTGTATCTGATGCACGATTAGTTATTATATTCTGTAGTTCACGAAGTTTTGTCATAAGATCTGCAGGAAGTATTTTCCCGTCTTGTATGGTATTTTGCAAATTAGACATATTTTCTCTGATATCTGTTGCTACACTTAAATTATCGGATATATTCTTTAGTTGATCAGTAAGTTTTGAAACTAAGTCCTTATTCTCTGCATCTATCCCGGATTCTTGAAGATTATGTAGTATGTTCGATGTATCTTCATAGAGATTTATTAATCTTGAATTCAAATCATGTATGGTGGAATCTAAATCTTTTATGGCATCAGCACCTTTTTCTAGAGGATCTTTAAATATATTTTTAAGATCAAATGTGATACCATGTTCTTTCCAATGTTGAAATATCGTATCTCGAGCTCCAGAGTTAATATCTGGCATGGTTTCCAGTGAGTCTGTTAAAACTCCGTTTAGAGTATCTTGAAAATCGCGTCGTTTCTTCAAATAGTCTTCGTATTCCATATCTTCTAAACTCGTTTGAATACCCTGAAATGCACTACGTAAAACAGTACTGGTGGCTATATTGAATGATGTTGAGATGATATTTCTTAGAATTTGTTCAGAGGTCATATTAGTGAGTAATTCTAGGAATCGATATTGGAGTATTTTTTTGCGTATTGTCTCAGGAAAAAGATCGCGAATGATAGTATTCTTATCGACGATTTTATAATCACTTCCATAACGTTTCTTGAGATAATAGCGTCGTAACAGAAATGGTGTTTTAAGAACCCAAAATGACCACAACGAAGCCTGTACGGCTAATTCTAGTACATGTAGTTTATCCAATATTTTGTTAATAAGCGGACTTAATACGCTTATTGCAATACCCGTTAGAAATGAACTCGAGAGAGCTGTGAATATCACATAATCTGTTGCTGAAATCGAGTAATCGAGAATCGATGATATAAGAGGTATTTCGGATACTAACATTTTTGATCCTTCCAAGGTTTGTGATAGTGCATAAATTGTACCAACCAATGTTGATGCCATCGATGTAGCTAATGCAATATATTTCAGGGTTTTTGTTACTTTGTATCGACGTGTATTCATCTCTAGACGTTCTTTTTGGCGTTCTTCTAAAATATTTTTCATGCTTTTTCCGGATTTTAGCATAGACGCAATCTCCAAACACGCTCTAGCTCGATCTTCGGATTCTTTGAGCATAAGTGCATGTTGTTCTGTTTCTCTTTTGCGTTCTTCATCACGAGAGATTTCTTCTTGCATCATATACATGCGCATAGGTCCCGCCAGAAGATTTCCAGTAACACTTGCGGCCAGTTGACCTTGCATCAATCCTAGAATACCAATACCGTATCCACCACCACGAAGTGGTCCAAATATAACATTTGCCAGCACACCCTGTAACGCCATTTGCCCTGATTCTAAAAGTTGTTCTTTTAAAACGCTTTTCAGGCCATGATTCTTGTAACTCGCATATATTTTGTAGCTAGTTTGTACGGTAGTGAGTACAGATATGATGGAATCTAATCCACTGATTGTAGTTGATGTTCCAAACATCATCGATGAAGAGTACTGCAAAAAAGGTGTAATTGTAGCCATATTCTGACCAATACCAAGATATAATGCATATGTTCCTGCTACATTTGCGAGTGCGGGTAAAACTACAGTCGTACCAATAACCGTAACAAAAAGTATACCTCCAAAAAGGGCTATATTCTTCACAATGACAATTGTGTCTGTTTCTATGCGTACCTTGTTTTTATCCGGTATAATCTCGATGCGTTCATCAATCGTCCATTGATTCTTGTACATGTTTGTTTCCGTATCTTCAGAAACCGATTGGCTCAGACGAAAGAGAAGCGCTGCTCTAGACTCACGTGCGAACTTCAAGTCGGAAAGCATAAGATTGTCGCTGGAATTAGGATCGCGCCCGCCGGAGGCGGAATTCAACTCAAGAAGATTTGATCTTACATCCAAAATAACAGACCCAAGACGAGTATTACTGGGAGGTTGTAGCACTCGGTTTTCTTCTACATATCTTACAATAAGCTCTTGTTTCTCCTTCGACATGGAATCGAGTATTTTTCTTCGTTGCGAAATTAGGTCCTTTTGTCTAGATAGTAAATGTAATGGAAGACCAGGTACACGAGGTTTTCTAATAACCTGTAAACGCCTCTTTCTGTCTTGTTCTTCTGATTTTCTTTTTTGATAGTCCTGTTCTAGATTACGACGATAGATTAGAGCTTGTCTATTCTTGCTCATTTTTTATGAAATATAATATATAGTATATGTTAAATTTCGTCAAATGAGCGATATATGTAAAACATACAAGGATATGATACAGGATGTTGCTCGAGTTCAACGATTGGCAGATAACAACAAGGAAAATGGTGACTTAGAAGCGGCACTTATGAACTATGTGGTGATTAGTAATACGCTTTTATGGGCTAGACAATTGAATTTGAATTTGCAAGCCAACTGCTGTTCTTCTTCCGACAACAACAAGAAAACTCAACAGATCGAAAACCAATGCCTACAAATTGACAATCGATTGAATACGGTTCTGGCAGAAACACAAAATCTACAAAATCAACTTCGTGAAAAGAAAGAACTTTTCGAAAGAATGCAGTCAAACGCTCCAGGAGCAGAAGAAGATCTCAGCAATCTCAAATGCGAAAGCATTCAACAATTGGTTTTATCAGGGAAAGAATGCATTGGATTCGATGATGTCGTAGGACTTGATTCCGCAAAAACTGCTCTTGAAAACGCATTTGTATATCCTTTATTGTATCCAAATTTGTACGGAAAACAAGCGAAAGGTATATTGTTGTATGGACCACCAGGAACAGGTAAAACCTTTCTAATGAAGGCTGCCGTAACACGTCTCCAGCAATTGGGAAAAGGTAAGGTGAACGTGCTGTTTTTTGCGCCAACTGGTGCAGATTTGAAAGGTAAATTTGTCGGTGAAACAGAGAAAAACATCATTAAATACTTTAACTGTGCTAGTAGAGCCGCTCAGAATTGCATGGATAACAATGCCGGAACAAAAGTAATCAGTATTATATTCATAGATGAAATCGATAGTATTGCAAGTGATAGAAGCAAAGACGATACAGGTATTATTGCAAACGCAGTTAATACTCTTCTTCAGGTAATGGACGGTATTAAGTCAGTACCTAATGTTGCGGTAGCGGCTGCTACAAACTTTCCATGGAAATTGGATTCGGCGATTGATAGACGTTTTACAGAGAAAATCTATCTCACCATACCAAATGCACTTGAAATTTCACAGACTATCAAATCCGCGATTTTACGACATGTTACTAAGCCGGAATTAGGTTATGCGACAAATACTGCAAAATTGCAAAATAATACGACATGTATTAAGAAAAACAAAGTACCTGAAGAAAAATCTAAAGACAAAGAAAAATCTAAAGATACATGTGGAAATGATTCGTATAACTGCTCGTCAATATGTGTTCCAAAAGTTCCAGATAACAAACCATTAGATAATATTCCATTTGTTAACCTAACAGAAGCAGAACTTGGAACCTTTGCAGAAAACTTAATAAAGAATAGCAAAAAAACGCACTACTCGAGCAGTGATATAACCAGGCTTATTGGTAAAGTACAAAGAAAAATGGCAGAAAAAGCGCGCGTTCGTGGAGTATTTTCAAAGATAACCATCGAAGAACCCACTCAATATATGTCAGTACTAAGTATTAAAACAGATAAAGACAAAGAAATCGTTAAGAAGGCTGGAGATTTGTATTATCAGCTAAAAGTACCACAATATCCTGCACTTGAAATAGAAGGGAAAATATTTTACAATAGCTGGTACTCAAAACAAAGTTTGGAAAATCTCATGAGCACCTATATCAAAGATATATACATACGTGATTACATATTTGAAGGAGATATTAAGCATGACATAGTTTTTTCGTACGATGTAAAAGTTATCGGAAAAGAGAACAAAACAAAAACATTTGAAGTATACGCAGTTTATCAAGATATAAATCGCCTTGGAGATAACAACAAAAGTTTTTTTGGAAGAACAATTGGTTCTATTACCTCAATGTTATACAATACAGAAAAGAGTGACGATAAAATTAGAATCGATAATATATCACCAAATGATGCATTTATCAAGTTACTTGAAGGATCTAGATTATATTACACCCCAGAGGAAGGAAAAGATACCTCAGATGTAACCATTTTACGCACAGAATGTGTACGTCAGGCACAATTATCATCTTATCAAGACACTTTAACAGAAGTACACAGAAAATATTTAGATAATGATATGATAATACGCATTAACGATGATATTGAAAATATAAAAAGTCCGTTTGTCTACAATGTAAATGCTGAACCAGGAGAAGAGGAAGGAACCGCTATCGTAAATGATAGATATTATTCATGTGCAATTAAGTATGTAGATACTTTTGAAAAATTAACAACCACCGAGAGATTAGCAGAAGGAACACTTGATGGAAATGATATATTTTTGAATAGTGAAAAAAATGTCAATGATGAAATGTTATTTACATTTGAGTTTGATATATCATACTTTTATCAGGCTATAAACTCATTAGAACCGGACAAAATACAAGGAACCGTTCGTGATAGTGAATTGCAAGCACTAAATAAATTTGCAGAAGATGGAACCGTCCCATCCGATTAAATAGTATAAATATATTTTGATTGAATACGTATTATGGAAGATATAAAGAAACTACTTGAACTGCTTGAAAACAATAAAGAAAAAAAGAAATTACCAAACACAAAATTAACATTTGAAGGTACTAAAAATTATATACTCTATTTGGAACAAATGCGACACAGACTGAGTGCTGAATATGTGGTTGGTAAGTATGGTGTAATGGGAGATGATGATGTTCTACTCGAAAAACAAGATGCTCCCCATGGTTTATCTGCTATAATTTGGGATGAAGATATTGAAGAGAAAATTGAAGAAATCGAATTTCAAGATGGTGATTTCAAACTTAGTGATTTTATTACAAAATCTATATTGTTAGGGGAAGTTACGTGGAAGACTCCTGAAATGTGGTGTGCCGAAACATATATCGATAATAGTACATGGGAAGGTGATTGGACTGGTCCATATTTTCTATGGAATCGTGAATTATGTCTGTGGGAAATTCGAAACATATATCTGAAGGGAGATGATAATACAGAAGTAATGACAGAACCTCTTGGTATTCTGTTTGTTCCTGAAAAGATTTCTGGTCAATTTACAAAGTCGTGCGCAAAATAAATATACGAAATTCTTTCTTTAGACAGAGTATGCGAAGTTTAAAAAAGGAATATAAAAACTATTTATTTATTTATCTATAACATGAATAAGATCCCTACCCCACCTACCCCAATTCGTACAATAACTGATGTGGATAAAAAAAATTATACAAAAACAATCACTAATTTTTATGAAGATGGAAGTTATTGTGTAAAAGTTCATTATGAACCAGATCCAGAAGATAATTGGACAGAACAGTGGTATGATAACCTAAATAAATTACATCGTGACTCGGAATTAGGTGCAGCATATATTGTTTCATGTCCTGCAGGAAATGGAAATGTAGTTAGCAAAGAAGTGTATTATATACATGGTGAGGTGAAACGCACAGATGACGGTCCCACTCATGTCCGAATAAAATTTGCTTATCAAGGGTATCACAGAGAAAAACATAGTTGGACTAAAAATGGAGTGAAACATCGAACAATTGGTCCAGCAGTAATGTATAAATATTTTTTTACTCCAAACGATCCTGAATATGATTCAGACAAGGAGGTTGATCATCGTTTAGAAAAAAGTATCTGGTATAAAGAAGGAGTAAAGCAACAGACGGTGAATCATATTTCCGAAGATTTTTGAATGGCACTTATTGAGAATTATACAGTTTTTATTTATTTTCAATTTTATTTGTATTTTTATTAATGTGTCTTTGTAGTATATAAAATGTCATCAATAGATCGATCTATACTCGATGGGAAAACCTTGAGCAAAGGTAAGGTTACTCCAAGTATTTTTGTTCCAGAACTAACACTTGAAGATCCATCAAAAAAACGGGAAAACTATTTTCGAAGACAATTTAAAGATATTACAGAGTTCAAAACAAAAGGTATTCAAAGCAAACCTAGAACTACTACATCAGAAATTAATACATATGCTTCCGATAAGAATAAACCAATAAACACCAAATATACAGAAATGACGGAGTACACATTCAGAACCAACAAAGAAGAAGAGGAAGTTGCACTAGCTGACAAATATAGACAACTAAATACCGCTTATATACAATTGATGGAAGAATTAGAGTTTATCAACGTAGATATGGCAACATTAGTACAAAAATTCGATGAAACTGGATTTGCAGAAAAACTTAGCACAGAAGATAAAAACTACATTAGTTTACTAACAGATATCTACCAGAAACGTGAACAAGAAGTATCTCGTAAACTACCTGATAGACTGACAGACGCAGAATGCAGAGAACTACAATCCAAAAACTTAGATCTACAATCGAAATGTAAAGATGAACTACAAAAACGCGATCTAGAAATTCGGACTATACAAGATGACTTAAAGGAAAAAGAACAGACCATAAAGCTAATCTCCGAAAAAACTCCTCTATCAGAACGAAACTCTCTCGCAGATTGTAATATACGGGAACAAACATTACGTGGTGAAAAAGATAAATGTGAAAATAAATATATTCGTCTGGAAAAGGTAGTAGATGCGTACATTCCTGTTCTAGAAAATGCTGCAACAAAACTAAGAACATTGACAAAAGGTCTTGATGAAACTATACCACTTAATAAATCGTTTTTAGATATTATTGATACTGTTTTTGGCAATGAATTTGATAATCTTCTACAAGCTGTATAAATTCTTTATTATTCAAAAAAATGTATCATAAAAATCGTCTTCAAACTTTTCATAATATTCTTTGAAAAAATCTTGTAGATTATGCAACGTTTCCTTGTGGCCTGCACAAAAACGGATTATTCCTACATTAGTAGTATCACATTCTTCATCTTGCAAAAACGGAGGTCCATCATGTACACGACAAAGATAGGTTACAAATGCATCAGATTTAGGGGTTTCTACTCCATTATCTTCGATTAATTTTTTCAGAACAGTTGTTCCATACTCTTTCCACTGGCAAGTTGTATTACCAGTAGGATTATCTAATAATTCAGTCCACGACATATTCATTTTGGGTTTCTTTTCTTTTCTTTGTTTCTTTTCAATTTTAATTAAATTCATTGAATCTATTTTTATTAAAAATATCTTGCTTTTTTATTTTCGGTAAACTCACGTGTGGGAGAATTAAATTCTTGTTGATAAGCATCATAATCGCACTCTATCAATGGATCAGCAATCGGTGTATATTCTTCTCCAAATGCCAGCTCTTGTTCACGAATCGATGCCTCATTTATCAAAGTAGCTTGTGAGGTGGGTGCTAGTTCTGGAATATCTTCACTATAGCGAATTGTATCCATTTCGCGTGAAATTTGAGATGCTAAATCTGATAATGATGGAGGTGTTCGGATACTTCCTTCGGGTAAGCTTTTATCCAAATACTTCAAAGATGGCTCGTAAAGATACATGTTTTTGAGCAACATATCTTCCTTGTCATATTTTTCAGATGATGGACAGCATTCCTTCGTTTTGCAGATTGCATGAGATTTTTCTCCAAACAGTTCATATCGACAAAAACGACAGTACCACAAATCACATTTGGCACACATTCGAACTTTTGATATAGAGTGCAATTTTCCACATTCAAAACAAAGAGCAATCGGTTTCAATACCCAATCAGGAATATCGACACGTTCCGACCCAACAGAACCAGGTACAACGCAAACCATCGAGGGGGTGGTTAGGTCCAAAGACATGTTGTTGTTATTTTGTTGTGTTTGTAGTTGATGTTTCTTAAAAAAAATTCACCGAATGTTAAATTTCACCGAATTTAATTTAAAAATTGACATATAAAATGCGAACATAGTAAGAAAACATGTGTAATAACGAGGGTTATGGTCGTGAGACGCGAGGATCAATGTATCATTGTCCAGAGTGTAAGGACCAAATTTGTAGTACATGTCATAAATTGTCAGATACTTTTAATATTGTGAATATTAAAAACAGTGTTGTACAATGTCTCGATTGCTACAAAAAACTACCGATTACTGTTCGAGTTGAAAACGAACCAAATTACATGGTTGTTTCTGTAGGAAAACATATGAAATGGGTTTATGCTGATCTATGTAATACGAAAGGATACGGTTCACCAAGTCATTGTGTGTATTGTGGACGTCTTACTCCGCTACAATATAATGACGATGATCAGGCTTATGAATTTTCATGGTGCAATGAAGAATGTATAAAAAAACATTCTAAGGCATCAATATTGCCATTCTTGTAATAAATCATTCAGTGAATTTAGTTTTAAAGATGAAATTCTTAAATAACTTTTTATAATATGTGTGATAACAATATGTTAGATGGGAAAAAACGATGCTCAAATTGTGGTACACAAAAACCAATGGATAAGTTTACTATAAATCCAAAAACCAATATTATCTACAATACATGTGAACCATGTAGAGCTAGAGCAGAAAAGAAAAGAGAACGTCAAAGAGAGCGTGCCAAAACAGATATTGCTTACAAAAAAAATAGATCGAATCAATGGAAGAAAAGTCGTGCAAAGAGACGTGAAGAAATGGGAGATGATGTTTATAAGAAAAAACAGTCTGAAAATGCTGCGAAATGGCGTCATAACAATCCTGAAAAGTATCGAGAAGGTCAGCAAAAATTTTACAATACTATGGAAAGAAAAATCGCAACATATCAATCACAATCTGGATGTGAATTAACATCCAAACAAATATTGGAATTGATAAAGTCAAATTGTGAATACTGTGGTTGTGTACCACCAGATGATAGTGGAAATGGTATTGATCGTTTAGACTCAATGATACTTGGCTATCAACTTGATAACGTTGTACCTGCATGCACAGTCTGTAATTACATGAAGAGTGCACGTGACCCTATGACATTCATTCAAATATGCGAACATATCTCTTTTATGAATGGAGGAATTGGAAAACTATATCCAGAATGTTTTGAAAATAAAACAACTTACACATCATATGATGTTTACAAAAAAAATTGCGCAAGAATACGAAACAAGGATTTTGAATTAACTAAAGAAGAATATTTAGTATATCAAGAAAAAGATTGTTATATATGTGGAAAGAAATCTATGTATGATGAACATACAAACGGTATTGATCGTGTAGATGATAACATTGGATATGTTACATGGAATTGTAAATCATGCTGTAAGACATGTAACTATATGAAGGGTAGTAGAAACTTAAGTGAATTTATTGAAAAATGTAAACAAGTTTCAGTTTACTCTTCCGGACAAAAAGACAAGTATAAAAATATTCCTCGTTGTATAAATCATACACAGAAAACTGGAAGGATGTCAAAACAAAAAGAAAGTTGTGATTTTCTTGAAACAGATGAAACGTTGATGTATGCAAATGAATTTACTGAACAACAAGGTAAAAAAATATGCATTGCCGTGACTAAGACCAATAAACGTTGCAATCGTTATGCATTAGAGCTATCGGACTTTTGTAAAATGCATGATACTACAATTGACAAAACAATACCAGACGAAGTTCGTTGTAAAAGTGTAAATGCACTTGGAGGACGTTGTCAAAATAAAAAAGAAATCGATTCTGTATTTTGTGGAAGACATAAAGAAAATCCTCGAATTGAAAAACGAAAGCAAGTACGTTCTTCAGAATATGAAGCTGCTAAAAAACGCCGTCAACGTTTAGCTCGAAAACAAAGATTGGGAATTGTAAAATGTCATGGTACAAATCATGTTGGTGAACCTTGTAAGTATAGTGCTATTATACATACCAATTTCTGTCGATTTCATACTACGTAAGATAAATAATTTTTTTTTAATAAATAAACTGTTTTGTAAAGACTATTGATATATAAATATAAGAATGTCCCCTCAGTTGCTATAGGCTAAACCTCCCATACCGCTCATGATGCGAAGTACGTTGTAGTTAACGGCGTATACGCGAATCTTCTGAGCGTTGCTGGTGCTTAGAGTCATCTGGAATGTGGCATTGTCGATACGACTCAAGTTAGCGCTTCCGCTCGGCTGATGATCCTCCGGGTTAAGAGCGAAGGAGTACACGTAGATACCAGTCGAAGGGATGCGAGTGTGATGCTGCCATGGCTGCACCAAGTTGAAGTAAGCAGCCTGACGAGTAGAGAAACGATCGTGGCCGTTAAGCAAGAGTTTAGCATCAACCAACAAGTTGTTACCAGCGAAACCAGCAGCGTTGGTGTAGTTGGCCCACTCGTTCACATTAGCAGCAACAACGCTATCAAGCTGGCTGACCCAGATGAACTCCTTGCACGGGTGGTTGAAGTTTAAGCGAATACGCACCGAAGTGTTACTTACCGACTCGTCACCAGTGAACTGCAACTGCTCAATAAGATACTCGTGCGAAAGCTGAGCGAAACGGCGACGCTCATCAGTATCAAGGTAGATGTAATCAACGTACAAAGTAGCCGAGGTCAAAGACGGGGTAGCATCAGGAGCAGTACCGTCGTCAGTAATGTAGCATTCGGTAACCGCACGGAACTCAAGAGTGATCTTCACCTCGTGGTACTGAAGGGCAATAAGAGGAAGAGCAAGACCAACGTTACGGCAGAAATATAACTGAAGAGGAATGTACAAACGCTGGGCGTTCACAGTCACAGCCTGAGTGTAAAGATCAGATACGTTACCAATCATGTTGAAGAAACCAGTCTGTTTCTCAGCCGGGAGGGTGAGCTCAGACCAGATTGTCATCCAATCACCATACTGACGATCGATACGTTGTCCACCGATCTCAAGCTCCACCTGCTTGATAAGAACGTGGCCAATCCAACGAGCCCAACCGAAAGTACCAGCAGTTTTGGTAACTTCAGGGAGATCTACCTGAAGATAGACCTTCCAGATCAAATCACCATTACGGGAAATAGTACTCTGAACCTTGCGGCCAAAATCGGCATTTCCGGTAAAAGTCTGCTCAATAGCTTCAATCGAGAAGTTAGTATGGCGACGGTATACTACCTTGAAAAAGGTAATCTGAGGGTTTCCGCTCAAATAGATATCTTGTGCGCCATAGGCGACCAATTGCATTAAACCTCCTGCCATATTGAATAAGTTTTGGGTATACTTATAGCGAGAGAAAATATTTTTTTAGATTTTGAACGTACATGAGGAGAAAAAAATAAATTATAATATAAAATTTCCATAAATGGTATAATTTCATATATATACACCCCATTCATACCCTTTCCCTTGCGTACTTACAAATTCCTTTAAACTCTCCTTCTTGTCTAACCACCATTTAGGATTCTTATCGTAGGTTGTCGAAAAATGCATTGTACCATCATTCATTATGGAAACAGAATAGCCATTCCTCATAGCATTCATTATAAATAGGAATTTTATAATCTCCTTCACAAATAAATTCGTCTCACTATCTAACGGCATATATATTATAATTTTGAAATTATCAACAAGATTTACCGCACACTTAGAAAAAACATAAACATAAACCCGCGCGTTCATTAAAAACATAAAAACAAGTCTATACATGAGTATAATTAAACATGTCTGATACTGACGAAGAATTCTACTATAGCGAAAGTGAAAACGAAAACGAAAGTGAAAGTGAAAGTGAAAACGTAAATAATGCACTATACATGCATTTAAATCTACAAGAATCCACATTCCAGATTAAAGATAATTATACTGCCGATGATATTATTCTTCAAGTAAAATGTCTACTAACCTCTGTAGATAAGAGTGATTACAATATACTTTTAACCAGGCTTTTACGATGTCTTCGACTTAGCGATTCACAACTCCAATACGCTAAACATATATTCAAAAAACAATTTGGAAGATTATGTGTATCTGGAAATAAACGTGTGAAATTTCATGTTAATAAAGATAATATGTATACGTTAAAAGTGAGATTAGAAACAGTCAATGAAGACGATGAAGAGGAAACAAGCCAAGAATATATACTTGCAATTCTAAATTATCAAAAGAAATATAATTCAGATTGGTTCATCCTAAATGATAACAAAGAAGAAAAAGAAGATGATGATACATGTATCATACTTTAAATATTATTTTTGAGTTTTATTTTTTTGATTACTTAAGCAAATAGATCTTGTAAGATACCTTTGCGCGGGCATTTACCGTTGATACGAGGACCCCATTTGCATCCACGAGGAGCACGAGCGGGACCGAAAAACACTGGTTTAGGGCATTTGCCGGTAGCAAGACGAGCACCGTATTTGCATGAGCGGCCTTTAGCAACGTACATTTTCTTCGGGCATAGACCGTTTACACGAGCACCCCATTTGCAGGGACCAGTTCCGGCACGACGACCACGAGGACGACCGTTGGAAACGTAGACTGGACGCGGGCATAGACCGTTTACACGAGCACCATATTTGCAAGGACCAGTTCCGGCACGACGACCACGAGGACGACCGTTGGAAACGTAGGCTGGACGCGGGCATTTACCGTTTACACGAGAACCATATTTGCAGGTACGAACCTTAGGCTCCTGGAACAACTGGGCGAGACCAGTGAATTGTCCACGAGCGCGACCACGAGGACGACCAGTCGGGACATAGCCACGAAGCGGGCATTTGCCAGTAGCAAGACGAGCACCGTATTTGCATCCACGAGGACCACGAGCAGGACCGAAAAACACTGGTTTAGGGCATTTTCCGCTAGCAAGACGGTCGCCGTATTTGCATGCACGGACTTTTTTATCAGCCTTCTTTACGGCAACAATAGCCTGTTTCTGAGCTTCCTGTGCTTCCTCAACCTTCTCGGCAGCTTTCTGTACAGCCTTTGTCACAGCATGAGCTTTAGCTGTATCTTGCTTCACGCATTTTTTAGCACCTGTCTTTATGTACATACCATTTTTGGTCATAAATGTCTCACCAACACGGACAGCATTACATCCGGTCGAAATTTTTGCATATACCGCAGCCATTATATTTTTGAGTATACACTAGTATTAGAAAAAAAAAATAAAAATTGTCTCAAATTGAAATTTAAACGTAGATACACAATTTAACATAAAAGTTATCCACGAAATATTCGAACATGCTCCTAAGAATTTAGGAGATTATGATAAAAAAAATAGAATTATGAAACTAGATATATTTTAGTTTAGACTTTGTATGTTTAACGTATTCTTTGGCATTTTCTACCACTAATCTTTATGTATACGTGACCACGTTCAGTCATAAAAGTTTCACCTACCCGTACAGAATTACATCCACGTATTATTGATTTAAACATTCTATTTATAATTGGTATACATTATAATACAAAAAAAATTAGGAAACTAGATATAGATTTAGATCTCGTATGTTAAGCTAGACCTAATGGTATACGAAGATGTATTGGCGAAAGAACCAAACGTAGTTACAGTAATCGTTGCACCAGAACCAACGTTGCTATCAACCTCCACATAACCAGTCGAGACAGTAGACGATGGACCTTCGATAGTACAGTAATTGTGGAATTTCATACCACTTGGTCCAGCACACGGAATTGATAACCCAGCCGGAATAGTTAGAGTTAATGATGCACTAGGTCCAGAACCATCTGTTGTAATATCAATATCAATCGCAATCGTAACTTTGTCGGAGATCTGATGGTATCTGGAGCTATCCGAATCTATAGTGGCAATCGGAGCAACAACCGCTACAAAATTTACAGCTGTCCAATTTACAACTGTTATACCTGAACCCCAAGAAGCTGTACCACCAGAAACTGTAAGTACTTGTCCGTTACTACCAATCGCAAGTGGTACCATTGTTGAGCCGTTTCCTACCAGAAGATCACCAAGAGTATCACCTCCATTAATTCCATTTCCTACATTCAAGTTCTCTGAAATACCAACCCCACCAGTCACGACCAATGAACCAGTACCGGTTGAGGTTGATGTGGTATTCGACGTAAGAGTTGTAATACCAGCAGCAGTAAGAGTTGAAGTGAACTCACCAGTACTGGCCTTTAAACCCATATATCTTACAGGAGTGAAAGTTGTAAGATCCTGATCAGCTATATAGGCAAGACTCCATACATCAGCTGATTCATCGTAGTATTCTGCCGCGAAAGAACCACCATGTAACGAGTAGGTTGTTGTAGCATCTGGATTCGTAGTCCAAGAACTTGAAACGGTTGCAACACGACCAGTTGTGTTAGAAGTAATCTGACGAACCTGATTCAACGCTCCAGCTGGACTATCGTTTGTGATTAGAATCCAATATCCTTTATAGAAATCTAGAATAGCCGCATTGGCATCACCCACATCAAGCGTAATGGTTGTGGAAGCACCCGCCTGGGCAGTACCTGATACGTCTGCAGTATCAGCTACAACATCACCTGACGCAGTATCGTTATCAGCCTGAAAACGCTGTACTGCAATACCTCCATCAGCAGTTCCAGTCTGTCCACTATTAAATACTGCCATGTTATCCTCAACTGTAAGAGTAGTAGTGTTAATCGTAGTAGTTACCCCACTTACGGTTAAATTTCCTAAAATTACAGCATCAGTTGTAACGTTTAAGTTACCAGTAACGTTCGCGTTATTATTAACGTTCAAGTTCTCACCAATACCAACTCCACCAGTTACAATAACCGCTCCAGTAGAAGTTGAAGTGGAACTAGTTGCATTGCTCACAGTAACAGCTCCAGTATAGAAACCTGCACCGCCTACATGCAGATTTTTAATAATACCAACGCCACCATCTACTGTGAATGCACCAGTACTTGTGCTCGTAGCCTCAACATCTGTTAAAATATTAACACTACCAGTTGTAATATCTGCTGCATTCGCCCGAAGAGTTAGACTGTTTGTGGTTAACGTACCTCCACTTGCAGTTTGACCACCTGAACGACCGTTAATATTCAGATACTGTGCATGATCGTCATCTCCGAGACCAGTCAAGCCACCATGATCCGTAATACCATTAGTCCAGCTAAGACCATTCGGCTGAGCAGAAGACGCTGTAAGGAACTGACCATCAACACCCACAGATACTACGCCCAGAATACCAGAAGCATTTGAACCCAAAATATCTCCCTTAGCAGAAGTACTGTTAACGGGACCAGCGAGAGTAATCGCAATGGATGATGCACCAATAGAAACAGATGTAGCAGTTGTACCACCAATAGTTAATGCACCTGCAGTTAAAACATCTACATCTGGTGTTTGAACACTTGAAGAAGCTTGTAAGTCATTGACTATAACAGTTAGACCAGACATGCCCTTTTAATATACTTGTAGTAATAAAAATATTTAACCTATATTAAAATACATGCATCATCATTTAACCCATATTAGAACATGCGCCTAAGAATTTAGGCGGATCTAATGGGAATTCCCTATTCTTATCGCTACGCGATTGAATTAGGGTTAAACGCATAAAATTATATTTATCTTGTTCCACCAAAACCATATTCTGGAGAAGAATTCACAGGATATAGATTACTAGTCAAAAAGCGTGGTTTATCATGATAGTATGGTGTTATACTATGTTTATAATCAATAATATCTGCAATTTGATCATAATATGTTGTTCTATTTTTCATATCCACAACCAATGCATAGTTTTTTCTACTAATGTATCGAATGTTTCTTGAACCAAGTTGAGAGATGAAATCACGAACACTATTTGGAATTATTTCTGGTGGAATCTGAAAAATAGTTAAAATAAGTAAAACCGCATCCCGACTATATAATTTGTTGAAATCACGTCCCATTCTATTTGGAAGCTTATCGATTTTCTTATTATCAGATTCTTCTTGTAAATTATAATATACATTAAATATACGTTCCCCTTTATGGTTCAATCCAACTGCATAGAGTCCTGAATTCATACTAGATAAAAGATCCGTATCGTTCACAGTTATCCGCATTAAACGTTCAGATAGTTCCAATGAAATGCGATAGACTATATCCGCAGAGCATACTCCTGTTCCAGTTACTGGATCTTTTATACATATATCTACCGAAGAACATATGTTTCCAGTCGCCTTACCACATGCAGAACCTCTTGATACTATGTTTTTCATACGACAAATCCCTTCTGCCGAACAGTATGCTCCATCTACGCACATCTCATCGTTTTGACACAATTTATCTAGAGATTGTTTTGGTAAACAAACTGACCTTTTATTATCGCAATACATACCATTTATACACAGTTTCTTTAATCCACAACTTTGTTCGAAACCAGAACGTCTTCGGTTCTTCAATGAATCGTTATGACATGCTATATAACTCTTAAAACGCCCGTATATTGGATCAAGTTTACATATATAATCATCTGTATTGTAATTCCACATATTAACTGGAAGATCGTAAAGAGTATATGTGTTTGCGAACACCATCAATCCTAAAACAATAAATGTAAATAGAAACAGAAATACGAGAACTCCTGTATTTCTTCGATTCATTTTTGAATGAATATATAAATATATACTACAAATTTATGTAAAGCATAAGTATATAATGAATTTCACTCAAGCAGTTCTCTATGAGCCTGGCCGAGAACAAATGAATTTACCTATTCAGAATAACAACCGTCGTATTAGGTATTATCCAGGAACGAGAATCCCAATCGAAGATCCTGGACCATTTCAAAGAGCAAAAAATAATATGCCACAAGTACTTCATGATAATCGAAGTCGTGATAGTCGTAGAAACGTGTTAAGACGTGAGCAAGTCATATTCTATCCTGGAACAGAGATACCGATGCCATTAGATGAAATTGGAGACTATAATAACGATATCGAAGTAGATCAAAATAACGAAATAGGGCTTCCACAACCACAACAATACGATATGGATATGAATAATACATTGCATCGCGATGATACATTACCAATTCCAAAACGTGAAATGCCCTTATTGGAGAATCTAAATTTTCAAGACATAGATAATGATAAGAATATACCTATCATTTCAATGTCAGATTATCAAGAAAAACAAGAAGATGATCTCAATACTGATCATGAAATGGGGGAATTTGATATGACAAAGCAGATTCTTCGAAGTGAAGATGGTATTCGAACATATCGACCTGGTGGTCATTTGGGTAGTTATCCCATTATAAAAGCAGGCGAAAATATGTTTGGTGAGAAAATGGATTTTTCGGATGCACTCAAGAATAATCCGTTTCATCAAAATTCGGAAGAAAGTTTAGTTCCACGATACTATTACATATCAATTGATTCTAGAGATCGCGATCGGACCATGTACCCAAATCCATCACAATATCGTGTAGTAATGAAACCGGCAGATGGATTTACGGGAGCATACATATCAAGAGACTTTCACGATGTGGTATCGGTTGAACTTCTATCGGCAGTTTATCCGAACCAAAATAGTGTTCTCAATAATCTATACTTAATCCTCGTTATTCCAGAACTAGATGATAACTACGATGCAACCAATACTACAACGACTAAGGGTTTTGCTAAATTATATCCCAAAGATACATTTGGTAACCATGTTCATGCTAAAATTGATGGAGTAGAGTATGTTCGCAAAGAGTGGAGAATGAGCAATCTAAAGAATATATCTAGAATGACAATTGAATTGCGTTTACCAAATGGAAATCTATTCAATTTCGGGACAGATACAATACCACCTAATGCTCCAGACGAAGATCTCCAAAATAGCTTCACATTCAAAATAACCGTACTTGAACCAGATACAAGTCGTTTAGGACGACAGAATACATAATATATATTACCAAAAAAATGATATACATTATTAGAATGTATTATACAAATGAATCTAACTACGTTTTTGTTTAATTTGTCTCTCGCCGGAATATATGCATTACATATGTTTCTTCGAATTGTATATCAATTTTCTTGTAAAGTATGCGATACAACCATACGACAAGTTACAATAATATGTCAAACAATATGTATTATTATAAGACCGAACTCTATACCTCCAGAATTACCTTCTGATATGGATATATCTGTAGAAAACGAAAAAGAAAAAGAAATTGACTTAAGTTGTTTTTTACCGGATTCAGGATTTATAAAACGTAATCACCCCATACGTCGAATTTTTCCGGAAGACGACCATCGGAATATGGAGAAAGGTAACTTGGGTATCTAAGAAGGTACGGACGGTATTGCAGTATACTAGGACGACTACTTGGCATTTCTAGAGTAAACTTTTCTACCAAATTGGAATTATATACTACAGCAGCAATCACTGCAATAATTATAATATACTTAATCCACAATTTCATTGTATACATAAACATGCTCAAATTATTTTATTTTTGTGTGAATAAGTTCGCATCGCTTTTTTCTAAGCATTGACCGAATTTGTCAGCATAGCATTTTTCTGAAACTCTCTGACCAGGCATTGCAACTTCGTTTCCACGATATTGTGCAGCACAATCAGAATAGATATGAGATTTGGTGTTATTTGTAATCTGAGCGTAGCTACCAACAAGTGCATGATTGCGTGTATAACCCTTTCTAGGATCCCAATTATCCATTTGTTGTTCGAAACACTGTTGTGCATTAATCACCGGTATTTGACATTGTTCAATTGCTTCATTTGCACACTTATGTATTGTTAAATCATCTCCGGCAAGAGGTGGAGTCATTAGTAGACCAGTAACACTATCTGCAATATCCGGACCTTTAATGTATCGATAACTTTGTAATTTTTGTAGATGTGTTAAAGGGTTTTCAGCGATCGCATCAGCTTGACGATCCTGACTAGTTTTGGGTACATTTCTCTCCTCTACTGTAGGAATTGTGATTGGTACATAATTTTCATGAAATAAAGGATACATCCACGCGGAGAACATAAGCATCATAATTGATATGAGTAAAACCACCTTACAAACGTCCATGATATATATAGCCTATACATAGACAAAAAAACAGAAAACAGATTTACACAGAAAGTGAAAATAAAAATACAATCATAGTTTCTTCACTAATCATAATATGTATGATTGTCCTATAAATGAATATCGAGATATAGACTTTGGATACTCGGAATCACAAGAATGTTGCAGTAGTTTTTGCAACAAATATATCTATAGTGGATGTGTGTTTATCTGGGCATCGGCTTCTACATTCTTTGGTTTATTTGCGTTCCTCTTATCATACTATGTATATTATGCAATTGAACATGATGATCCGTTCATTCTACCTCTAATCGTAGGATTAGTTACATTACTATCAATTATTGTACTCACAATTGGAATATGTTTTCGCCATAATTGTTGTTTGTTACGACGACAACATATATACGATCATGTGTAATAATACATTTCATTCAGTGAATTTTATTTAAATTGAAAACTATATTATCAAACACTTAAGTAATAGTATGTCATCTTTCAAACCATTCTTATCTGACCCTGACTTGGTCGATTTCGGTGTTGCAATACCAAAAATAGATAGAAGTACATCTATTGAATTGATTACAAGTACATCAGAAACACGTTTAACACGAAGTAGAAGTGGTAGTATTACAGTACCCTTTTCAGACCTTGAATCCGGAATTCCACAGAATGAAACACCCGATGTTATTGCCAGAAATCAATTGCGCGAAAAACTAAAGATATATTTCACCGAAACACCAGATAAGATGGTATCTTTGTACAGTGTTATTGATGCATTAAACAAGATTGCACTTGATCATTTTGAAGGAGTTTTCAAGATTGTAGATATGAAAGTTCATATAAATGATACAAGTCTCTATGCCAAGCATCTACTTTCGCGACTTGAAAGTATTGTACATGGAGTCGATATTGCGGATCTAAAGATGATGTACACTATGAAACATATATTCTTCGGTTTCTTAGTTCCTAAACTCGAATGAACCTTTCCATCCTACCTACCTGTATATAAAAACAAATTTGTATATAATACTAATTGTGTACCTGTAAAGTAATTAATTATATGCCTTTTTATAACAACATATACATACCAGAACAGACTGAAACAAATGAACCACAAAAAGAAATAAAAATAGCTGGATTTGATTTTGATGATACATTATGTATTCGTAGAGTTACTAAGAAACGTCCATGTATGGGATGGGAAGGTAAGATTTTCGATACGCTACAGGAATTAAGCAACAATGGATACACAATTGTTATATTCAGTAATCAGGGTTCCATTGCACACAAAAAGAAAGCTGACGTTGAGAAATGTATACAAAAAATCCAAGAGAGATTCACATCATTTATCGATAGCATGAAACATTTAAGTATGTATTGTTTGTATGCACCAGCATATGATATATGCAGAAAACCTGCTCTTGGTATGCTAAAAAAACTAGAAAGCAGTTTATATCCGACAACAATCGATTATAGCAAGTCGTTTTTTGTAGGAGATGCTGCAGGAAGAAAAGGTGATTTTTCATGTACAGATCGCATGTTTGCCATAAACGCAAATATGTCATTTAAAACACCTGAACATCTGTTTTTAGGGACTCCAGAACCAACAAATTATCATATTCCAATATATAATATTCCACATGTGTCAACCGACGAAGAGTTTATCGAAAAAACTAACTTGCAAAAAATACTAGATATGTTTCATAATGATATAGAAAACAATATACCCATAGCTGTAGCATCAATTGGATTTCCTGGATCTGGAAAAACATATCTTTTTCAGTTTCTTAGAAAATATCTTAAGAAAAAGTATCCAAAACTAAATGTATCGAACGTATCAAAGGACATGAATGGAAGAGACTTTGAGTATGTTTTGAAAAGAATGTGTTTGAAATGCAATGTAGTTCTCATTGATAACACACATCCAACTAGAGAAGATAGAAATAAAATAAGAAATTCATGTGATACAAATATTCATAAAAGTCTCAGACAAAGACATATGTATTTCATAGAAATGGATACAACACGAGAACAATCTGAATATCTAAATCGAGTTCGTTCCCTAAAAACTGGAACAATGATATCACCAATTGTGTATAATATATACAATAAAAAGAAGGTTCCATATACTCAATCATCGAATGAAGTATACTTTCGCGTACCTATCGTCCTATTGGGAACTGAAAATGATCCAGATTTTCAATTACTTTTATAATAACACCAATTTCGTTTATCAACCTAACGTCTACGTGATGTCAATCTCAAATATACATCGATCAGTAAAAATACTAAAATACCACCTAACAGATATGTAGGTAGATCTTTCATAAAAGAACTATATGAGAACGGTTCATTTAGTGAACTTTTTTGTCTAGGTTGCATGTATCCACCTTGCGAACAAAATCCTTCGTTTTCAGCGGACTCTTCCATACTATCCATCAATTGACATATTTCTGCAATACTATCCTTAAAAGTGCGTAGTTTGTTTTTGAATTGAGCATATGGAAGACGATCTCGTTTCTGATGTTGCCCAACTGGTGTCATGTAATCTGGAATAGATCGAGTAGAAGATCCGCCAAGTCCACCCAAATCCATGTATCCAGCATTTGTCCTTCCTTCATTGCTGTATCGAGATCCAGGTAATGATTCTTCCAATTGAATTCCGTCATTATACCAATACTTATCGTTCTCTTCAGGTAAAGTACTATTTCCCGCCGCGAAACCTTCTAGATAATTTTCTGTTAATGGTGTTACAAATGGTTTTGACGACATTGTATTTGAATGATTGTTGTTTCCTGGAAATGCTTCATCGATACTACAGAGTGGCATTAATACGTAGTACTATATATTAACAATTCGAGAAAAATAAATACAATATTTGTTCTTTTTTTATTCATTATCAGATTCTTTCTTATTGCATTTCTGATTATGTTTTTTATGACCGTTATATGCACGTGATACCATTATATATATCAATGTTAGAACAACTGAAATGATGATATCTTTGCTCGCATTAAAAAGTATGAAAAATACAATTACTCGTCTCATAATGGTGGAACGAAGTATACTCTCACATCCATCGTCAAACTCCAATAATATATATTTACTACCAATAATTGTCATAAGAGTGGCTATAGCAGATATCCAACTGCTTTTTTCGACGGAATCAATACCAAGTATGGTCATTGTATATATACTTAAGATAAGTAGTTTTTTTTAAAGATAAATTTTACATATATTCTTCATTATGTAAATCTAAAATTTCTTTAATGTTTTCTAGAACAACATATGGAAGTATCCATCCTTTTTTAGTTTTATCATATTTTGCACCAATCTGTTTAAATATTTTACGATACAGATAAGTTCTAGATCCGTTGATAAATAGATCATTACCTATTTTTGTTAAACGTATAATACTTGTATTAGTACCACTTACAATTTTATTAGAACGAGGTATTTTATTCTCCCGAACAAGTTTATGGTATGTTTGACTACCAATATTTATGCAACGTTGTGTATCAGGATTCAACACTGTACCACTTGGACACTTCTTTGTACTTACTTTCTTGGGTGATACTGCTTTCTTAGGACTTATTTTTTTTGGAGATGCTGCTTTCTTAGGACTTACTTTCTTTGGCGATGCTACGTTTCTCGCCATCATAGATGCCATTGGAAGTTTGTCAGAACATTTGTTATGTTCCCAAGAACATGAAAACACGGTTGAATCATTACATTCATACTCATTTAGTCTTTTATTACAATCTTTTATAAGCAACAACTCATTATGTGTCCATACATTATCATTCGATACATATTGTGGTTTAATCATATATGTACGTCCTCTATGTTTAAACGTTACATCTCTTTTTAAATGATTGATATATTTAATTACATTACTATAATCTTTATCTGAAAGTTCATTACCATTTATCAACTTTTGTTCAATATCATGGATTATGTCCTGAATGTTTATTACTTTCTTAGGAGGAGATATTCTCTTTATTGGAGAGGATCTATTTAATGATATTCTAGGGGATACTTTCTTTGGGGATACTTTCTTTGGGGATACTTTCTTTGGAGATACTTTCTTTGGAGATACTTTCTTTGGAGATACTTTCTTTGGGGATACTTTCTTTGGAGATATTTTCTTTGGAGATACTTTCTTAGGTACAGATTTTATAATACCAGTATTCACTAATTTACGATAAGTTTGACTTCCAATATTAATACAACGTTTCGTTTGAGGATTAAATATTTTTCCATTGGGACATTTAAATATGGAAGATTGTTTTATTGAAGGTTGAATTGGACTTTTAGTTGGTGGAGGAAGAAGTATTACTTGACGGCGACCTCCAACTTCTTGTATTTTGTAATACTTACCTTTGTGTTTGAAAGTCAAACCAGTTTTAATGTAATTCGCATATTCTCGTATGGTATTCATTATTGATATTGATTTAATTTCATTATCTATATGAAAAGCATTTTCTATACCAAGCAGAATTGCTTGTATCTTTGAAAAATTCCCTTTATATATACTCTCATCTAGTGGTAATGTAACATATTGTGTATGAATACGTTGACCTATATTTAATGCAGTTGGCGATTCTTTCTTTGTAAATTGTTTTGGTGGTGAAGCTTTCTTTGGTGATGGTGTACGTTTCTTTGGTGAAATGATCTTCATAGGAGATACAGCTTTCTTTGGTGATGGTGTACGTTTCTTTGGTGAAACGATCTTCATAGGAGATACAGCTTTCTTCGGCGATGGTGTACGTTTCTTTGGTGAATTAATGATCTTCTTTGGAGATGATGCTTTCTTCGGTGATGGTGTACGGCTCATAGGTGATACTCTAATTGGTGATGGAGTGTTAGGTGAATATATAATCGGAGATGGTATACTGCTCATAGGTGATACTCTAATTGGGGATGGTGTACTGCTCTTTGGAGGAGATGGTTCTAATTTTTTATATTTACGCATAATTGTACTTATAGAGACATATACATCATGTTTTCCTACTTTTGTATCTGTACCAGTCACATGGTAACAAATTCCTCTCTTAGGTATTTTTTTGTTAACGTTATCTTTTGTACAAACATTTGCATTCGCAAGAATACGTAAAATAGCCTCAAACGGATATAAACCTATTTGTAATTTGGCGTTTCTCGCAATTTTATGTATGTTTTCTTTGGTCAATTCATCGCGATCGAGTTTATACATTTTCATAATCTCCTGTGAATATGGAAATGGTACAAGATGTTTCTCATGTTCTGGTTTCAATTCGTCCAAAAGTCTATAGCCTGTTCTTTCTCGTATATAATACTTATTATTAATTCGAACAATGTCATTGACATGATATCCATCTAACGGAATACCAATATCTGCTGCTCGGAAGAATGTGCTTTCTGGTGATTGTTTCTTTATTTTTGCTATCTTTGGTTTCTGACTTCGTTGTAGCATTGTTTTGTATGCTCTACAGTTCATCTTTGATTTCAGAAGCTTACAGGGAACCAAGAAAATGCGTTCACGTGAATCAAACGCCGAACTCATGTTAATATTACTTGGAATTGTGATTTTGGAAACCTGATAAAATTTGTTCTCTCCATCTACTATTATTTTTCCGAGAACAGCATCAGCCGGAGCAGGATTCATTGTTGCAACATGTAAATTGGTACATATACTACTCATCTTATCCGTTGTATGCTTCGGAATACCCAACTGTTTACTAAAATTGATAAAATCTCCCTTCGTAATACGAGAACTGGAATGAATACCTAGTTTATCAAGAATACTTTTACATACTGGACTCAAGCTTTCTTGTTTATCGACCAATCGTGTTTTACATTCACTGGGTTTCTTCAGATTCTCACAAGGTACATAATAATAGCCAAGAATGTGTTTTTGATTGGTTTTCATATCTGTATATTCTGCACGCTTAGCAATGTAGACTCTATCATTGATGGTTTTAACCTGTTTTTCATCGAATTCCTCTTTAGAAGCACGATGAACAGTCGCAGCCGTAATGTACTCACACATCGCTGAAACCGGTAGTTGTTTGTTTCCTTTGAGACCCATACTTGCCAAAACGCTGGAGTATCCAAGACGAGATGCTTTGTAGTTTTTCAGTTCAGGTATTTGAGAAAAAAGATCCTTACACTGTGCCTTACGTCTCTCAGAATAGGTTCCCTTCAGAGCTTCTGGTATCACTTCAGGACCTTGCATGTATTGCGAAAAGAGTTTTTTATCAATCGCCGATGCTATAATCGCTTTTCGCATCTTTCCGTAGATATTACTCTGTGCTGTTATGAAATCTGCTGCGATTGCATCATCGGAATTGAATTTTTGTTTTCCAAGTACATCTACACTGACTTTCGGAACAGAGAACGATTCCAGATCAGCAGAATCCGGAAATGCAAAAACCAATTGATAGAGATATATGTTCGCCACCCAACCTGTCACACGATTGTAGGCAAGATTCTTTTGGGCACATCTGCGCAGAACACGACCTTCTATTTGTTCATAGTCTGTATTCGTACCTTGAGGCTCAAATATATGCACTTCTTTGGTATTGAATAAATCGATACCCTCTTTAAAGTTTCCATCCAATAGAAGATTGTTTAACGGTACAATAATACCATTTCGTTTCTTGGAAAGATTTACAAAATCTACTATATCTTGGTCGATTGCATTTCTTTTTGGAACTCCTTTACCAGGAGTGCGATTAAATACCTGCTGTGCTGCTCGTTGATAGAAATTAGACACATTCTTTCCTAGATAAGCCAGATTCGACGAAGACATGAGTAGGAAAGCTGGTCGAACTGTATCTGTCACACCTGAAAAGTCCATTAGTTTGAAGTAATGAGATAATGGAATCTTATCATAACGTCCATACTGCTTAAGATAGTCTCTTTCCTTAGATCGCCACGCAATTCGTTGTTCATCGTTTATTCCCTTGAAGCGAATCTCCTGAAAACCGTGTGCTTTCATACCTGCAGCAATTATGTGCACACCAAACATCTTTTTAAGGTCAGAAAAGATCATCCGCTTTATTGTTGCATTTTTTGGTATGATTGCGCGATTCAATTCCAATTGTTTACAGATTGTTGTTTTATTTGGACATTTACTCTTTTCTGGACTTTTAGGTTTCTCTTGACTGGTTTTTGTAGGGCTATTTTTAGAAGGACTTGTTTTTTTTGGACTTTTTGAATGTGTTGGGCTTGAGGGTGAACGACCAGAGCCTTCCTGTGTCGATTGTATTTGTATAAGCCGATTCGCTTTGGACGCAGCCATACGTTTTCCGCGTTGTGGAACAACTATTAATTCACTGCGTTCGCTTATCTGTGGATCGTACTCTTTTAGTCCAATTTCACTTCGATTCACGCCAACACGTTGCAAAAATTCCACTAATTTTGGAGAAACACTCTCTATTTCAGCTCGTACATGCAATACGTTATAGGAGGCCTTATCGACTCGCCACGAATCCGGAACACTGAGTTTTATTTTATCAACATTGTTCTTGTTGACGAAACGAGCGTTCAACAGTCGACGCATACACGTATTTCGAGGCTGACCAGTATGCCGGAAACATGGATTTGTAGAATCTGTAATATCATACGCTGATAAATTACTAGTAGGTACATTTAATTGTTTTCTCATAATACTTGGAAACATAGACACATCTCCAAGCGCATTCAGGTAAGAAACTGTGCCACGGATGTCCTTACTCAATTGGTCTTGTTTCGTAAAATTGCGACCATCTCCATAAGCACGAAGAAACGTAGGATAAATATCTGGAAGCTGGTTGTTTGCAGGACGAAGCATGTTAATTAAGAATAAGACACTTACTACCTCGTCACTAGGTGAAGGCTTGTCCGGAGTGGCGCTTAAGAGCATTATTTTTGTGCCTCTGCTATTTCCCTTCTCCCTAGCCAAGTAACTTCTATGAATAGTTCTCTGTATGAGACGAGCCGGACCTTGATTGGTCAGATCCGAACACAACGTGGCCATGTTCTTACTTTTTGTTTCGATACCGAGTTTTCTTGCTACATATTTCGTTAGTTTACTGCAAATAAGATCAGAATTCTCAAGATGGTCTAATTCTCTTTGTGTCACAGCCATACCTGCACGTACCGCAACCGCCTTTAGTAACTGTTGACGTGCCTTCGTTTCCTCGGTAGTTTTTCCACGATATTTGCCAATTCCCTTGCAACAGTAACACTTCTTTTTTTGAGCGTTATTTCTTTTCTCCCAATCTGCACCTGCGTTCGTGGGTTTATTCAATGTACATGGGTGTTTCTTAGCAAATTGATTTCGTTCTCGTTGTGTCATATCAATGACAGATAACATATCTTCGATGAATGGAAAAGATATACCATTCTCTTGAGTATTCAGAAGGTTATGTGCTTCGTCAAAGATAAGAAACTTCTTTTCTAGTATATCAGCGTTATTATTCTGATACCAACGTCTTCCTACCTCGTTTCTCAACTGTAGTGCATTGAAGAATGTGCGGTAACTCATAAAACGTATGTTATTTGGATCAATTGCTACTCCCTGCGCATCTTTAGTACAATGATATACATCCTTTTTAGGATTCTCAGTCAAGGTCGAACGAGTTATCCAGATTATCTCCCATCCAAGGTCATAATAGGCACGTGCGGTTTTCAATGCAGTACAGGTTTTACCACTTCCGGTTGTGTGCCATAAAAGAAGACCGTTTAGATTCGCTGGACTATTCGGATGCAATATTTTTGCGATCGCATTCTCTTTTCCGTATTTGTCAATGTCGAATCCACTACCAGTTCTCGAAGAAGGAGGTTTGCACGAATCGTTCTTTTGAAACACAGGTCTTGGGAGTATGTATTTTTTATACTTTTCTCCTGGAAACACCTTCGAAAGAACACTTTTTTGTGGACTTGTTGTTCTTATTTTCGCAGAAATAACATGACTGCGAGTCTTTGGTTTCCCCCTTCTTTTAGCCATACTATACGTATTTGATAGGAAATAAAAAACAAATATATAGATATATAAACATGAATACAAGTTTTCAACCAAACAGTCGTTTTGACGCAAATCGAATCACTCCGGCACAGTTTCAACCAAATCAAACGCGTGATGTAGGTGTATCTTCTGCGAGTATTACCATAGAACAGATTGAGCAGGAAAGACGACAAAAAATAGGAAATCCTGATCTACAACGTGAAAGATACAACTATTACCAAGAAGACAAAAGTAAAGATACTACGATTGCACGTCAGGTTCTACGAGGAACATTCGAAGATACACTTTTGAATCAGTTGTATTTTTCACAGAAAAACATCGATATACTCCAAAACGCATTGAGATACAATGTGTGGAAAGAAAGCAATGGACAGTTTGTCATAGGGAAACAAGACAATACCGAACTTATCATTACGATGCGAGGCATTTTTCTGTCGAGAGCTCGCAATCTTCCATGTTCAATTCGCGAACAAATTAAATGTCTGAACAATTATGTTATCAATGAAATAACACCGAAAATTATATCTCAAGTACATCAATACAACAGATATATATATGATGCAAGTCACTTATATGGTGAAAACCCATTACCACATCCTGTAAATGTGAGCTCTAAAGGTACAAAAATAAATCGTTCTGTCACAGATATGTTTTAATCCAAAATGATAAATAAATTGTAAAAAATTGAAAAATTCATGCTTATTTTTTTTTAGTTATCCTTCCTAAAAAACATGTATCATAAAAAGCAGAAAAAGAAACCAAAACAGAAACCATCACTCCCAAGTAGTTTAGAATATTCTGTTGTATTGGTTGGAGATGGAGCAGTAGGAAAGAGTAGTATCACGGCACGATTCATATCAGGTGAGTTTATCGATGAATATGATCCAACAATCGAGAATAGCTTTAGACGCCATGTAATTGTAGATGATGTTGCTTGTATGTTAGATATACTAGATACGGCAGGACAAGAAGAATATAGTGCTATGCGTGAACAATATATGAGAAACACAAGAGGATTTATGCTTGTCTACGACGTGACAAATTCTGCATCTCTCTATAAACTATGCGAATTATATCGTCAAATTATACAGGTTAAAGATACAAAGACCGTACCAATTGTGTTTGTAGGAAATAAATGCGATTTAGTGGATTTACGTATGAACTCTTCAGATGGAGTTCCAAATGGACTTGCACATGAAATTTTAAGGGATGAATTTCAGATTAATAGCCCTATACATATAGAATGTTCTGCTCTGAGCAATCAAGGAGTGAGTGAGGCATTCAGAGAAATCATCAGAGAAATACGAAAGTACAATCCTGGAATTGGCGCACCTTCCTACAACAAAGGATCCTCATGTATCATACTTTGAACTTTATAAACCCCCACTATCCCCATTTTATTATACCCACTATCCCCTTTTATCCTTTTTACTTTTTTTCAGTACAACAGAACTACCAAACAAACTCGACACAACAACAAAAATGAGTGAAGAAGGCCGTTTCATTTGTAAGCGCCCTCGCCTAGAACACTCGTATACTTTGTCTTTTTCTACTACTTTTCACATTGAAGACTTTCGTAACGTTGAGCATCTTCTAATATGTGCTCAAAAAGAACTGGCTGCCCTCGAAAAGAAATACAAGCGCGATATTATGATATTTCCATTGGAACTACGCTATTTGATCTTCAAAGAGTTACATTGGAAAGATTTGTTATATTGCGCATCTGTGAATCGAGAATGGAGAGAATGTATTTTGGACTTTATGATTGCAAATTCCAAGAAATTTTACATCAACTCCAATTTCGAACTACCAGCAGAAGTTGCGCAGTTTCAACAGATCTTTACAGATCCTAAATGGAGACAAATATTCATTTTCACTTTCTCCTGGAAAAGTGCAAAACTACTGAATCGGAAGGCTTTCATGCCCGAAGGACAAGTTATTTTCAACAATAAGCTGATTCATGTATCTTTTGCGGAACTATTCACTGAAAAAAAACAGTTGAAACCGCTATTTGTGAATGGCGCTGAAACTCTCTACATTGAATATTCTTCTATCAAGGATCTATATTTTACCGGAGATACTTCAAGGCTCAAGTGTTTGATTTTTGCAAGAAATCTTGTACCAACAGAGAACAAGAAACAAGTATTTGACTTTAGACGTTGTAGCGCATTGACAATGATTTTTTTTGTTGAATGTCGTAGCCAAACTACGGTACTCCTTCCAGAACAAAATCCGATGATATTTTCAATCAACAGTGATATCCAGAATGCCAAGACACTTGGATTATCCGAAGCAAAATCACATCTTAATAAGATACCTTCTGAAGCAGCAAGTCTCAATTTGCAAAAAAGATTCAACTATTTTAAATAAATACAATACATATGATTTACTTTATTTACAATTTATTATTTACAACATTTATTTACAAATTCTTGTTGAAGTGATGATTCCGATGTTAATATAGGTTTTTCTTCTACGTAATTATGTGTAATTTGTACATATTCATGATTTTTAATTTCATTTATACTATCTTTCGCAATACAGTCCCAAAGCTCATCAAAGTTATAGCCTGATTTAGCGGATATCACAAAGTGTTTGACTTTTAGCGGGAACGGTAGAAAGAGATCAGTTCGTCGTTTTTCTGTTTGTATGATATTTTGTACCAATTCGTTGATGTCGTTTTCTATTTTTTTGTATGCATCTTCTCCTACGCGAGAAACCATTAGATCTTGCTTGTTTCCAACTACAAACACCAATGGTTCTATCTTCTGTGCACTCTCAGATAAATGGTCGCAAATGTATGCCATCCAGTATTTTACCCTTTCACAAATGTCATGATATGTGTCTGAAATATCATAACATAGAACAATCACTAGTGAATCACGAATATACATAGGAACCAACGATCTGTAACGCTCTTGACCTCCAGTATCCCATATTTCCAACTTCACAGTGTCTCCATTGATTTCTTTTCTTTTAATATTAAATGATGCACCGATAGTAGATGAAGTTTCTCGTGGAAATATATCTGTACTGACACGATACACAATACTTGTTTTTCCTACACCAGCATCTCCGGCCATTATTGTTTTTACTCCACGATTCATTATATACAACAAACGTAGATATCAAATCAATGCTTCTTTCTCTAATTGTTCAATTGGTTTTACACTCAAATTGTCAAGTGCGTTGTTTTTTTTGGATGTAATATCTTCCTCTGGATAAACAATTCTTCGTAGTTCTCTATCAAAATGTGCTTTTCGTTTGTCTACAATTGTGATTCGATATCCATTATGTAAGGTCAGTTCAACACCAACTGATGTGCTCTTTCGTTTGACAACTTTCATTTTGTGTTTTTTCGAGATGATGTTCAAAAATGAAACAATTAGATTTTTTCACTGAATGTTATTTGTTATACATTTATAGCACCGTAATACGCAGTCTGTCGGTTATAGTGTCCAGGAAACTTACGCAAGTTTAATTCGCTTGTATATGTTTTTTCGTCGACATCATTCGTTTTTTTTTCATTCAATAAACTTTTTTTTTTTGCTTCATGGGCACTAGATTGTATGCTTCACGCTGAGAGAACGAATATGAGAATAGGAACATCAATGCAAGCATAATAAGTATTTGCTTTCGACTAAGACTTGTGAGAGCCTTCTTAAGACTGGCATTGTTTCTGACAAGATACACGAGAACTGCTCCAGCAACTACTAAACAACACATGCAACCTTTCATGAATTTATCTCGTATCGCATCCACGATCGCAAATCCTTCATCGTATGGTTGAAGATCTCGAAGATTATCTTCAACAATTCTTTCTTGATTGTCCTGCTCAATGTATGGAAGATCTGCACCTACCAAACTCTCAGAGTACAACGGTTGAAGACCAGCGTCAATATCAGACATTTTATATATATATATATACATTCAGTGAATATATTTTTAAAACTGAAAGAAATGTCGTAACTATTTGTCTTGCTCAATTTCCACATGGACTACCCTACATTTCTGTTTCAAAGTCACAATGCAAGCAATGCACCCAGTAGAGAGACTATTCTCGACGACTATAATGAACTAAAATGTATCTGGCTGAAGGACTTGAATGAACAAGAGGAAGAAGATCAACCTACCGATAAGAGTGCTCCCGAAAAACCATTTACACTCACTCTATCGGAGTATGATAATCATACAGAGAAGATGTTTCGTATGATGTTGGGGAATGAGATAACTATCGATTCAGAAATTACATTGAGCATGATTCAAAAGCGTTTCGAAGAACTGATCGAATCTTTGGATATTCTTGCATCAAATCTTCGTGTGTGTGGTCTATTGTCCGGTCAAGAAACCCCCGTAGAAAATACTATGCAAAGTATTCGTGGGGTATCCGAGAACTATCTTTATTATCTATATCGTATTCGAGAAGTTATGGACTTTACGTATGAGTGTATTATTGCGACGATTCGAATGCGTTTTTCATGTGTTTCAAACAAGACTCTGAAGGAGTTTCAGAACCATCCTCGTGTGGTCGATGCCAAAATGACCTATAAGAAGTACACCGAAAGACAAACTCTTCTGACTCGTCTTATTAACTGGTTCAATCTGAAGGGCTATGTATACAAACGCTCTGAATCTCCTCAACATCAGGGACCAAAGTATACACTGTTGTATCGCCCTATTATGAGCGAGATGGGTTATTTAACGCATGCATACGAACCGATGAAGTCTGACGATGGCAAACCTATGACATTGGATACGTGGGTTCAGCTTCAGTGTAAAAGTGGACCAAATCGGCTACTGGCAGAAAGTGCCGGACTCGATTGGGTATCTACCATGATGACTAAGAATTACATGTACGATATCCCGATTTATCAACCGAATCGTTTCGTTATGTCATTCAACGATGGTATTTACTTTGTGAACGTTCAACAAGCACTGTTGGATACTGGTTCTACAAAAATGCATCCAAACACCAAGTATACCGATCATTTCATACCGTACGGTACAAAAGAGCATAAAAAACTTAGTCGTAAGTTTATTGCGATTCGTTATTTTGATCGTAGCTACGTGGGGGGTGGCTATGAAAACGAGATGCACATATCTACACCGCATTTTGATAAGATTTTGAAATACCAATGGGGTGAACGCCATGATTATGCTGAAATCTACGAAAGTATGGCGATGTGTATCGGAAATACTCTCTATCCTATTGGTGCGGTTAACAATTGGACTCGTTCCTTTTATCTTCTCGGTAAGAGTAAATGTGGTAAGAGTTTGATCATAAATAACATTCTTATGAAGTTATATGGACCAGAATATACTATGATTATTAGTAATCAGATCCAAAAGAATTTTGGTTGGAATGATATCCGCGGAAAGTATTTGGCTCTTGCCACGGAAGTGGATTACAACTTCCAAATGGATGAAGCCGAATTGAAATCCGCACTTTCTGGTGAGTACGTTGCAATTCGTGAGAAGTTCAATCCATTTACTGTCCCGGAGGAAATCAAAACACACATTATTCTTGCTGGAAACAGTAAGCCTAACTTCAAGGACAAGAGTAGTGCAATGTCTCGTCGTCTTTTGGTGTTTTACTTTGGTAATCCAGTGAATGAAGAGGAAAGAGATACGTATTTGGAGTCTAAATTGGAATTGGAACTTCCTTATATCATTATTAAGTGCAATCGCATATTTTTGCGGAAGTTACTAGAATCGGATCGCACACATATTGTTCCGTCGATTAACTATCATGTGGAAACAGATCAAATGTGTGAATTGATGGACAATTCGCTGCTCTCCTTCTTGATCGACAATGAGAATACGGAAAGCGAAAGCAATACTCTAGTGTTTGCTCATAGATCACGATGTACGTTGAACGATTTCCTAAAAGCATACAATGATTATTGTCGTGCCTCGAATAAATCACGAATTGACATACGTAATCGTGTTTCGTTGGATTCCACAATTGAGAGATACGCATCTATGGGAAGAAATCCATTACGAATTATTGATGAGAATAATCAGAGATACATTCAAGGCATCGAAATATTACGCCGTGATCCTCATACGACAAATATATCGTATGCATAAAATAAAATAATAATAAAAAAAACAAATATAAGAAAATTAATATGTATCGTTATAGATCTTCTTTTTCGACTATATATAAATTGTAGCATGTCATATTTTCTATAGGTATATCAACATATGCACATCTGAACTCTGATGAATACTCGTCGATGTGTATTCTCAACATAATATTATATTTATTGTTCTTATCTGAAGTTTCTATGTATTTTGCTACTAGGTATTCCAATAGATCGTTGATGGTTTTGTCTTTTGTAAAAGAGAGTATAATATTATCCGATGTGCTTCTTATTTTAACACGTACATCACCATTGATATGTTGATCAAGTACACATTTTCTCCATTCCTGGTAGGTATCTTCTTCGATTTTTCGCAGCGTATCCGATTCTTTTGCTTCTTGATATTCTCGATCTTGTTTTAGTTTTAGTTCACGATTTTTCTGTAATGTGATGTTCTCTGGTAGATAGGTATTCAAAGGCTTAAGATGTGCCATGTCTTTTCTCTTTTCTTACTATATATACTACTATTCTTGTTTTTATGAGTGCGCCCTTTTCAATTTTAACAAATCCCCTGTCTCAGTATAGTAATTTGAAACATTACATTGAAGACAAGGATACGATTTATCATAGTCAGGCAGGTATTGTGAACAAAACGTACTTTCTTGAAAATGTAGCAGTATTGAGACGATTAAATTCGAATGGTCGTTTACTTATGAAACCATTTGTGGCGATCTCTGGTTTTCGCGTTCGTTGTGCGGCCTGTACAGAATCGTGTGGAAAGCCTGTTCCTAATTATGTAGCAAATCTAGAGAAAGCATTCGTGAATGTGTGTCTTCGTTCTTATATATTAGAAAATCAGCTTGGTTACTTGAAAAAGAATGCTGGATCGAATGGGTTAGAATGTATTGTTGTACCTAAATACTTCTATTATGAGCTATCTTCTGGTCAACAATTGATATGTCCGAGTGGTACATCGTTGGAGTTTCAAAAGGGACTAGAAATAGTTTGTCATGATTGCACTCCAGAGGATCTATTGAAATCTCCTAAAACAAATGAAAAAAAGCAAAGTTTTCTACCGAAAGGTCTGATTAAACAACTCATTATCATGGCTATTGGCATTTATATAACAAAATTTGTATTCAAAGGATATAAGTATAAGAATCTAATTGTAATGGCTATATCTTTATTACTTTGGCGATTTATGTAAATGTTATTATACATTCATTTGTAAACTATTTAGAAATTGTTGAAAACAATGCACTGCGATATCTATATCCTCATTCAACTTTGCATGCATAATATGATTCATCAATGTTGATGTAGGTATAGTCGAAATAATAACACCAACTGGTACTTCGAAGGTCGTATTGAAGAAATACATACACATCTTGTCAAATACATCTGCTTCCAGATAACCGAATTCCACCGGAGTGAGTCGACCATCGCGTATTAATGCGGGACATTCGTTTCTGATGAATTCCAGGTCATTTGTGGTTGCAATGATGATTCTTCCTTCAACCGGGACGGTTCCTTGGAAAATGTCCAATAAATCCTTGATATCATAATCAAACATCTTAGTGTCTAGCGAAAATTTAACAATAACATTTTCGTCTTCTGATTTTTGCGCAGAACATTCTTGTTTTTTAGAATCTTCAACTAATATTTTGATGTAATTATCAAATTCTTCAAAAACATATATCACCTCGTTTACGTTTAAATGAGAACTTGAACGATCCGATCCGCTATAATAAGATCCACTTACACCATAAGGATTCAACAATAAATCTCTTAATTGTCTTTTTTCAATCATTGATTTCATATCAATTGATACAATACTTCTCTGTAATGTTCTAGCAATGCGATTGATAAACGTTGATTTTCCTGAACCTGGAGGCCCATAAAATATGAAATTCGTGGATGCAGGCTGGCCGAATTTATAAAAAAACTCTGGTTCAAAATGTACTTTCTTGACCAAATTCCATACAATATCTTTCTTTTGATGGAAATACGTATCTAAGTATATTTTAGTAAGATAATCTATATCAAGTTTCTTACCGGTATATAGTAGTTGACCATCTGATTGTCTACCAGAAACTTTTTTTGTAGAACTGTCTATGTGAAGAGATGTCAAACATGAGTAAATAACTATTTTACGAGATTTTGATGCTAATTCATTCAAATACATCTTCATTTTCTGTACAAGATCTCTTGCGTTACATATATGATCTGCATTTTTAAAAGTAACACGTAATTCTGGATACAATTGTATCGATTCGATTTTCTCTGGTTCGTCTTCACCAGTTTTTTTTATACCTGGTATTTGACAGGATATTTCATTCCAATGATATGTACCATGAATTCCCAAATAGTCATCGTCAAATGGTACTTTATGACCATGTACTGGATAAGAATTGCGCTCATTCATAGCATTCACATTACTGGTCGCTGTAAGTAATTGAGTTCTTACAAATGTGGTTTTCAGATGAGATTCATTCCCTATAGTTTGATCAATATCATTAAAATTCCAAGTTGTTCCTGAGTGTTTTTGACAATACTCCGAAAACGTTTCTATATCCGTCTTATTGAAGATCTTAATCGTAATTTGTGTATTTTTGCGTTCTTTTTTGAAAAACTTCATAATATATTCATACAATTGTATTGGTATCTTAAATACATCCTTTTGAACATATTTGATGCAATAAACCAATGCAATAATTGAAATTATCATGTACCATGATACATTTAAATCTTCAAATTCGAACTTATTAAAAAGATATGAAATAGCAATTGTTACTAATGGATATAATGCCCCAATAGAAGATGCATTCAAAGAAAAGTATTCAATCAGTTTAGGAACCAACAAAGTTGCGATGAGAACTGGAAACTTACTCGAATCCATCATACCCGCATCTAATGGCCCTCCATACAACATGATTTTTTAGTTTTAGTTAAGTAGGGTGAAGTTAAGTAAGGTGTAAAATGTATAAAGTTTTCAATTTTACTTTTCTATTATTTTCCATTTCAGAAAGCAAACAAAATAGAAATAAAAAAATAGATAAAATATATATACAAAATGGCTACATCAACCGAACACAGTATGCAATATCGCGAAAAAAGTGATAATGTGCGTTGTTTATGTCATCGCAATGAAGGATTTACAGTTGGTGAAACTGTAAGTGCATTCTTTGGTTCTCCACAGTCGATAATCACATTTGTGATAGGTGTTCTTGGAACATTAATTATTGCATTCGGACCAGTATCCATAAGTGACGATGCTATGCCAATTACGAAGAGATTGCTAACCTTTTTCATGTTTATGGGCCTTACTATTCTGCGTACATACGAAATAAACTGTCTATCTACAGGTTGTCCGATTTATGCATGGGTCGCGATTCTTATCTTCCTTGCCGTTATCGCTGTGAACGCAGGACCACGTCTGATGACCATTCGACGAGGATATTAGGTGAATGATTCGGTGAATTAATTCGGTGAATGTAATTACTTACAAAAGTATCATCTTACACAACACTACCGCCCTACATATTACACCAGTAACGTTTTAATATGTTATCACTTGAAGATCTTTTTGAACGTGTTAGGTTCTTGGGAACTGAGCGTGAACGCATGTTGAGTTTATTGACTCTTGAAATCAAAAAACTACAAGAACAATTATCACGTACAACAGAAAAAAAACTTCGAAACGATATACGTTATGAAATTCAACAATATTCGTCTCAGTATACAATTACGGACTATACATATCGCATTCAAGTCATGCATTTGAAACTCATAATCGACCAAACAAAATATGCAATAAGTCAACAACATGAACAACGTCGTAGAAACGAAGAACGTACATATAAACGTAAACGTACGCGAACTCAATTACATCATGCACAAGATAACTCTGAAATCTTATTATCTCTAAAACGTGAAGGGAAACCGAACTTGGAGAGTATTCACCATAAACTCTAAAAACACATTTTGTGTTTCTGTCTATAATAAAACTCAAAACGAGCCGAGTGTATATAACATTATTTTTTGTCATACTTCCAGATTTATATAATGACCAGTTTTGTAAAGATAACGTGAACTGTAAATTATATCTATCATTCAATCGCGTTCTTCTCAGAATATGGGGAACCCCATTAGAAATGATTCTTTCCTGCTAAATTCTTATGAGCATGTTCTAATATTGGTTAAATAATAAAGTCAAATTGTATAAACTTTTTTGTCTGAATAATTGTATATGATGGCATCTTTCAATCCAAGAAGTGTGCGTGCTATATTAGGTGGTATCCTTGTAGTAATTATACTTCATATTTTACTCAAAAGTATTACTTCAGCAGAAGGCTATGGTGTAAAGTGTTATCCCAGCGATCGATCAGAGATATATGTACCGGATCTTTTACGTCCTGCCCAACCAAATCTTCCAATTCGTTCTCAGGAACCTCGCTATCCAAGATGTAGTCGATGTCGTAGATATGAGCCATGTGAGCATCATATGCAAGATGATGAACAGGATCTCAAAAATGAACTCAGTACTTACATTAAAAAAAGCATAAATGAAGCATCTACCGCAGTTATGTACAATGATCCTTCGAAGGTAGGAGCTACCGCAGCATCTGTTGTGACCAGCAACAATAACGAGGCATGTTGGGGAGACACCAATACAGATACGAGTAAGTATTTCAAACGATATGCAAACGATAACGCATCTATTGTAATTCCATCTTATGACGGTATTCCAGTACATAAAACTCCTCGACAAGCACAAGTCGATCCAATGAGTGGTTTGCCAATCTATGTACAGAATGCAGCATCTGGACAAAAGAGTTTAGCTCCAATAAATTTGGGTATGTACAAAGAAGAAAAGGTTATGAATGGTGGTCTTTTCGGAAATGTACACGGTATGGATAACAGCAATACATCCAATTACGCAGCTGTTTAATTCACGCAGATTCGGTGAAATAATATTTTTGAAAAGTTTATTATTTATTTTATTTTAACCTGAATGAATGTGTGAAAGAAACGACGAAATAACTTAAGTATGTCTTCATCACATGTTAACATTTTAAATTCTGCAAAGAACTGTATTTTCGAATTGAAACATTGGTTTAAGCATGCAAGCAATAGTATAACGATAGAACAGAAAAAGTTATCTATTCTCAAGGGAGATGTTATTCTAACTTCAAATCAAGAACGTTTAATCGATCAATTTATAAAACATTGTAAATTTCTTCATACTCTCAAAGACATACCAGTTGAAACGATAAGAGATATCTATTATATGTCCTATGATCCGATTAGAAAACGAGTACATCAACAGTTTAATACAGATGATCGATCGTTGTCTGAACGTTGCACACGACAACATGTTATAGACTACACCTATTTTCTTGGAATATCAAATGTAATACCTCTTATTCAAAAAGAGGATAATCCATACAACAATATCCATATTAATGTATCTTTTATGGAAGAAGATCAAGTTTTGTCTGAGCTTTTTTTGGATCTTATGAATCTGTTGAAATGTCTTCAAAAGAAAAAAACGTATCATGGACTACATGCAAAGTTCGAAGAAACTCTAAATGATATTAATTCATGCATTGATAATCTCTATTCTTTGCTAGAAACAAATAGTGTATCTACATTGAATATTATCCATGTGACGAATCATATAGTATTGCATTCACATAAATTATCTGTGTGTATGCAAAATAAAATAACGATAGCTGAACTAGATGAAGTTTATGATAAGTTATCTACGCTTATGAATCATACTAGAACGATATTATCGGAATACGTTATTAACTATATGTTGTCGCTTGGTGATTCGAGTTTTATGAAAATGTATCGCTCTGGTATTCATCACCACGTTCTCCAAAAAAGATACAAAATGTTACAGAAACGTGAAAAGAAAAAAATCAACTATTCGTTATCCACAAAAAGTCCTACATCGTTACTTTCTGGCTATGTGGAGAATAATAATGAAACTACCCAAATAAAACTGTGTCGAATTACGATGTGGCATGTGAGAAATATGAAAAATAACCTAGAAAAATACAAGTTAAATCATATGCCACTGCCTGGATTTCTTGTATATAAGAACGCCAGTCCACATGATATGTATATTATATCTGCAGTGAATATGTCGAACTATACATATGAACTAGTGGATATACACACCTCGGTTGGCTCGATTGTCGATATTGTTGGCACGATTACCACATATTGTATGAATCAATCTACGGTTCGAAGTACTACAGCAGATTGGGTACCATTCTCAACATTTACTGTGATTCAGGATCCATTTAAGTATGGAATAGAAGATTGTGGTGACTTGGAATTTAATGATCTTCTCAGAATCATGTATAGTGGAGATACATATATTACTGAAAGTTTAGAAGATAACTATGTAGAATATAGTACATCTGGTAATGGTGACGGTAATATTCCGTGGGACTTTTCTACATCGATGATTGGTGGTAATTTTACATGGCGTCATCTTTTATTTGCAGCATCGAAACGAGTTTCCAAAAATATGGTTCATCAAGACTTTATATATCTTTTCGACAAACATCAGAGCAAGTTTACTCAATTCTTTTTGACTAGTATTGTACCTATGTCTGGAAAAGAGTATACTACAAAACAACTGGCAAATGCCTACATATCTCTTCTTGAGCTGTGGTACAATGGACATGTTTTTATGAATTCTGATTGTTTGGTTGATCCTATCATGAAGATGATATATACAAACGATGATATGCGACGTTTCTTAGGAAAACCAAGAACCACGAAAGATAATGATACAACAATGATGATAGACGATGAAAAAGAACAACGTATGAAACATATGTCTTTGCTGGAAAAAAAGAAAGAAGAAATGCTAAACGATAAGTCTCTTCATGATTATATTCTGTTTGAATTAGAAGCATTATTCTCACAGGCAGAACGTGCATGCAAAACCTCAGAAACAGAGTATAACATGATTCTCACACAGATTGATTCTATCTATGAATCCGTTACAGTGTATGTATAATAAAGTATATCTATTATTTAAAATTTCCATTACGTTCAAATTTATCTTTACAACGCTGATAGACAGTTAGAAACTCCATATATTCACCATGAATGTGGTAAAAGTCATGTGAATATTCCATTGATGTCAATTCTTTTTCTTCTTGTTTGAACATTTGCTGAATTTCCGCGTTACATTCTTCTTTCGTACGATTATCATCGATCATACAACTCCTGAATACATTTGAAAATGCGGAACAATCTATTCTGTCTTCCATATTATGCTTAGCCATTTTCATACAGCGTTTTGAATAAATTGTAAGTCTCAATTTTGTAATAAAATTCGGTGAATGAAGAAATTAGGAAACTATATAGGAAACTGTAGGGTTAAGAGAAACGTATAGATTTTATTTTCCTCCTAAATTTTTTTATGATAAAGTTCTTCATACTTTAACGATGTATATTTCTTTTTTTTGCTTAGATTTACAATGTATGTTGCGAATTGCCTTATAAAATTCCTAAATCTACCTGCTCCTACTTTCGTTTTTATTTTTGCGATCAACTGTGTGGTCAATTTTAGTGGTGGAATATGTGGATTTCTGACTCTTTCATACATATAATAAAGTACCCATGCTTCACAATATCCTCCTGGATCATCTATACCTATCTCACTTAACTGATTATTAAAATATGTCTGAAATGAATATACTGGACATATATGGTGTTGGGATAATAACTTATATCCTAAGAATCTGGCCAAAATATGTAATTTCGTTTCTAATTGTTTCTTATATTCAATTGTTCCATGTGGGTCGAAATTTTCAATTGTTCCTTGTGGCTCGAAATGTTCAATTGTCTTATTTATGGAATCTATAAGTAAAAGATTCGCATGTGCAGAAGGTTTTCCGTTTTTAACGAAAGTAAGCGTAAGTGGAATTCCAATAAATCTACGTTTACATTTCTCTATATTCTTTTGGATATTCTTTATAGGGTACGTAACATAGGATTCATAAAGCCTATACACCAATTGACCAGAACTATACGCAATTTGCATTTGTTTACCATCTTCATTAAATAATGGACAAATATTGTAATGCAATGCTAAAAACTTCGTAAACACCTCATAACGTATACTCTGTTTTTTTACCCCAGCTTTTGTATGCCATCTCTTTTCTCCAGCGACTCTGATTCCAGCTTTAGACGAATCTACCTTTCTTATATGGATTTTTTTAACTTGAATATTTTTATTTTGTATTCTAGATGGTATGCGCAATGGCTTTGTTTCAGCCATAAAACTATATTTTGTACCTACTTCATGCCTAATAGGTAAAGATTTTTCTTTTAATTTTTCACTATCAGTTTGTGAATATGTTATACCATCTGTTGATATATAATATGTATATTTTCTATTACCAAACAAATCTATAGCTATCATAACCATAAATACCATATTGCCTGAATGATATGTATGGAAGGTTACATTTGTTGGGAAATCAAACGTTTTTGAATAGATCGATCGTCCACTTTCTTTTATTTCATATTTGTAAGAACCGTCAACTGATATTCGATCGTATGCAACCATTTTATTTCCTTTATACCATTTTTGCAATGTATACTTTTTACGTACTGTGTCATATACCAGAATACTTGGTAAATGATTACTACGTTCATGTACTTTTCCATCGATTCTCCAATATTGTTTAATCTCTCCTGTTCCCCGATTATATATTGTTTCAACATCATACTTTCCTTTTTTCTTGATATACGATGTTTTTTTAGCTGAAGGAGTAGAAATCTTTTTACTGGAAGGAGGAGTAGGAGTTTTTTGTTTATTTTTAATTGCTAATTTTTGTTTAGCAGCCAAATGTGCTTTGTACGCAGCACTTTTTGGATTTTTCTGTATACACCTTCCAGTAGCCAGACTCACTACTTTATCTTTGGGACATTTGCTTGCCATTTTATTATACAGTATACATACATAGTCTTTTTTTGTCTGATACAGCTTATTATATTCATTACAATTTTGTATATAATAAAATTCGGTGAATGAAAAAATTAGAAAACTAGGAAACGAATATATTTATTTTGATCTTATGCCTTTTGTCAATCCACTTGCAATACTTATCGTAGATTTTTATAAATTTGGTGCATGTATTTTAATATAAACACCTTTCAAGATAACTTTTAAGATACAACGATGCAACTGGATCTTCTACGTTATTGAATAGCTGGATGTGATCTGATTTTGAAACAAGCATTACTAGTTGTTTCGTAATACGATACAACTCATACGATTGTTGAACTTCCGCAGGTGTATTGTTGACGTAATTCCATGTAGTGATTTTCAATTGACGATCGACCATACAATTCCACATAAATACTTGAACTTTGTTATGCTCAGGTAGTAGAATATGCGCGGGACGGTTGTTCATATGAGAACCACATTGAATAAAGAACACCTGTTCCAATGATTGAAATCGTGACAAATCAAATTGCATGAAATGACATTTTGTAATGATCAAACACTTAACTTCAGATACAAATCCAGAGAAATGTGGATGCCATTTTTTCGATTCGGAAAAGCGATGAACCATTAGCGTCTCGCATCGATTTATATGCAAAGATACGTTGTTTTTTGGTTCATAGTACGCCACATCAATTGTCAGGCGTTTTTGGTTGTTCATCAGAACTTTCCACTTTTCTGAAATCGGTCTGCATAAGAAATACATTGATGAATTCATAAATGCATACTGGTTGAAAATATGATATGTCCATTGTTCATCGGTGAATATCTTGCGAAATCGATCGACTTCGTAAACGAACTTGAAAGAGACTTCTGGTGTATAGATCTTGGCAGCGCGAGGCATATGCAAGAATGCAAAACGTCTCCAAGATTTACATACACCTGCGCATCGAATTACATCCTTCCAATGATCTAATGTATTCCAGATAATATACACTAATTCAAGTGGAAGACTTAATGGATCTCGATATGTTTCTTTTGTAAGCTTGTTCAGTTCGTTTTTGCATTCTTCAATTTGTTCATCAACACCTGTTAAAAATTCAAGAACACATATACGATCAGAGAGTTCCTTCTTTCGTTTCTTAATACTCTCTTGCTCATCATAGGTATCTTGTCTTTTTCGAAGGTACTTCATGTTTCTATATGTTTCTTTTATCATAATGTGTTTCATTCACCGAATTTAGTTTAATTCACTGAATGTGAATCTCTCCACGATAAGAATACATTCGAAACGAAAACAATAATACAATGTACACGTTGTATAAACTTCAAAAAGAAAACAATACGCTTCAAGCAGAAACAAAAAAACTTGAAAAAGAAAACCAGAAACTCAAGAAAAAAATCAAGGAACGACAAGAACAAACGAGTAAAGAGTACGATCTATGGATCAGCAACAAACGTCATCATAGAATAAATATGTTACTTCAATCAGAAAACAAAAAACTCGAAGAGGAACTTCAGAAACTTCATGAACTTCAGAAATAATCCAAAAAGATTATACAGAATGTATAAAAACTATTCTATACATAATAAATATCAATGTCTCTTGCAAAAACATTAACCGATGATTTTGATACTTATGTAGAAAACATAACAAAAAAATACAAAGTTATTGGAAAAAAACCATATTCAATTGATCATAAAAATATATGTGAAGAATTACAAAAAAAATTACATAATATAAGTGTAGTAGAAGAAAGTGAAGAGTTTGGAGCATGGATCACACACGAAGATAACAAATGCTTTATTGTAAATTATGATACTGAGGAGAATTCATGGGAATTGAATGTTGATATGCCTGAAATAGTTATTCCAGATGATATGTTACGTTTCTATTCAATATACAACGCATGTTTATTTACACACAAGAAACTTATAACATACGATTCTTATTACAATCGTCAAGATCAACCGAAATTTTTGAAACTTGATAAACTATACAATGCTACAAGATGGCTTGCCCCCACTCATGAGTTTTTCGAAACAGATCAACTTGTAGAGGGTGATAAACAGACTGTAAATATGCTCGATTACTTTGTGTTTTTTAAGGATCCAAATAGTGTTCAGAATAATTCTGGATTCTTTTTTACATGTTTAAATCCAGAATCAATACATTATGGCGAAGTTTTTTCGTATAGTTCACCAGACGAGGGTTATTTTACAAAAGTAGCCTCTACTTTCACAGAGTTTCTCTATCTATTATCTGAAAATGCAGATGCATTTCTAAATGGTACATATTATACAGATGACTATAAAGATTATGGAGAACTTTCATCGATTTGTGATTTTATGTGCTATTATAAATATTTATAATTTTTCACTTGATGTGGAGGATCTACATGCTTTTGTTCTACTTCCAGAAACGTAAGAACGTAATTTTTCAACAAAGTTAATACGTGGAGCAAACGTGGTATATGTTATTTTCTTTTCCATGTGTACTTCGGGTGTATCTTTTTCGATGCATATAGAACTAGATGACCCTCCAGATGGACGATATTTCTCGTTATCTTGTTTCTCAGATTCAGATAGACGATCCCACTGATATACCCACAAATTATGCAATGTTTTGATACGTGATGTGTATGAACCTTTTTCCAAACTTGTCTTCTCTATTTCCTTCAAATACATATTGTATGCAAAGATAAGATACTCGTTGTTTTGCATGATATTGGAATTGTTTGTATGAAAAACGTAGTCTTAAATTACATAAATTCACCGAATACATTCACCGAATCTGATAGGAATCTTGTTGTGCAGCATAATGTATAAAATTAAAATTCAATATCCAGAAATGATACTAGATATGTTGATAATTCTGCTGGTACGTTAGCTATAAAAGCTGAAACAATATATTTAGAAGCCTGCTCTAAACTGTAATTATTGTTGTGTCCAATTTTAATCCAGGTAAAAGCTGAACCATGAAATTCTACCCATATGTATTTTTCATCCACTTTAACCATGAAGTAAATGCATTGCATATCAAGATCATAATAATAGTATAGGAAACTTTTATCAGGATAAGTATCAGCTTCATTTGGATGAACACTACAAATCTCAGATGATATTAAAATTTTAACGATGTGCTTCAAAAGAATTGCGCGATGAAAAACACATTGTGTATTTCTCGACCGAAAATTTATCGACTTGTCTGGATAAACTGCATATTTAACAATCGCCTCACAATATAAATATGCCAAATCTGTAATATTTCGTCCCTCATCATCAACAGTATATACGGGAAGGAACTTTCCAAGACTCATCTCTTAAGGTTATTCAAGCTAGATATGATATGTACGGCTTCGACAACAATACCAAAACCAAAATAAAATAAATTGTTCCTATTACATTCACCGAATCATTCACTGAATCTGATTATAGGAAACTATTCTACATAACAATCAACTTCTCCATCTATAAATGGAAGATACATCGATTCATGAGAGGGCTGCATTTGCAAAAAAATACCCCCAAATTCGTATTTATGTAATGATAGAGGTCATCCTTTATTTGATGATGAATGTCACGATTTTGCTACTTGTGAATATTGTAAACTGCATCAATTTGTAGACTGAGTTGAATGTTCTTCTCGGACAAATTGGGATGGATATCCTGAATCTAGTGTGTATATGTGAAGGATGCAATCAAGATATTGAGTTTAGTGAATGTCCGTCCGTCATGCGCTATACCACGAATTTCATAATATATATAATCCTTTTTTATTTTTCTGGTAAGAGTTTATATGATGAACAAGAGAAATTTATCAATTGTAGGTATCTTCCTATGTCTAGCGATATCTATTTTCTTGTATTACAAACACATTTCAGAAAAGAAAGAAGGATTTGTTAAATATTTCAGTCCAGATATAAACGAATTCCTTAACTTTACCGATCAACCAGGTGATTATTATCCTGCAAATGTTCCAGGTGGAATACGTAAACAATCTTTTCAGAACCAACAATTGAACGATGCATTTCTGCGTATTATCAAGTTAGACTCTGCTGGTAGACCAGAATTCGATCCGGCTCTAATGCAGAAAACCACTCAAGGAAGCTCTGAACTCAAAGAGATTCTCGACAAAGTAATTGTAGCTAGACTGTTAAAAGAAACAGGTCAAAACATACAGATACAGAACATCGAATCGAGTGAAAAACTAATGAGTCCAGATTCGATTGCGTTGTACAGAGGTACCATCTTTATAATCAACCAAAGTATTAGTAATGATACGGATTATTCTTCGAGAGTCAAATACACAATTGTTCGGGGACGTGATGGAAAGAGTTTCTATATCACTCTTTTGATGGTTGTCGACGAACCAATTGAGGATTATACAGATGGTCCTAAACCTAGCAATGAATTCTCTGAGAATTTCCAAATATTGAATAAACTACATTTGATGGGTCCATTCAAAACCTCTCAGGATATCATGGGAATGACTGAAGCGGAAGTAACTGCGGCACTCGATAAGAAGAACTCGAAAGCTACCGAGAATGCATTCTTGTGTTTTGGTTCCACAAATCCTTCTGCTAAGACCAGAGAAGAATGTCAGGCATCGAATGGCTATTGGGATAGTCCTGTTTCGCAAGATACTCCTCAGGATTGCAAATACTACAAAGCCAACAAAAACTATCCCAACGAATTGGGTGGTCCGAACATGGGTGGCTATTGTAAGGGACCGTTGGGCACACAATTGATTGGATTCCGAGAATTCAGTAAAAATAAGATCTATCAACCGATTTGCGCGAACTGTAAAGTTGGTTTCGATGGACTTCCTGGACAGGGTCAATGTTGCGAAGAACAGGCTGCCAATCTGCAACAATACAATATGGAATCGCCCGATTACGTATATCCTGGAGATGAAGCAATCCGAAAATCAATCGATATGCAGACTGGTGCTTTTTCGGCACGTGGTCTTTCCTGGAGTCGATTCGGTAAGAACTATGAGGCAAGCAACATTCCTATCAAGACAAGCGAAAGAGAAACCAGCTACAATACGCAGTTGGCAACAACAGTTGATCCGAATGCAAAAAACAATATATATCTTGAGAATAACTCACCATCTCGATACATCAATTAGAGAAATTGAGATATATATATAATACCTATGTCAAAGAATAATATGAATTGTGTCTCGTTAACTTACAGTGATTATCCGACGTTTCAAAAATTATGTACATTGATTTCTCGTTTTCATCAAGGTCATACAAAAAAAATATATTGTCTCATAGAACACAACAGAATAAATGTTAACCTAATTGTTGATTCAAACTCATACTACGAAGTAAATATGTATTTAGTGGGAAGATTTAAGAACGAGTTTAATGAATGTGAACAATTTAAATATGTATTGAATGGTGGAGCATGTGCAGATTCAATTGGATATTATCAAGATATTCTGATGTCACTTAAAGATCATGGATGGTTATATGATTATTACAATAGGGATATGTGTGATCACAATCTTCCTGTAATGGAAGATAGAGACGAGTTTCTTCAACTTCTTAGGGACTTGTTTCAGGAACCATTATTAACGAAAAGAGCTGTTTGAATTCTACATCGAAATGTTGCCACTTGGTTGATGTGGTATTGTTGTGTAATACAATAATTTAACATAATCTTGAACAATTTTAATTGTATCTTTTGATTGTTTCATATTTATTTACTTTGAATAGAATAAACGTTTTAAATTTATGTCATTTTATGAAAATTGAGAAAAGAATGTAAATAGAAAATATATATAGTAACATGAAAAGATATCAAAGTGTAGAAGAGCATGAAAAAACCATTTTATCACTATTCAGAAAATATTGTGATAAAAAATTTCGTTTCACATTATCAAAATCAGAAGTAAAAAATTGTGATAGATGTAATCTTAAATCGTATTGGGATGGAATATATTTTTATAAGAAAGAAAATCACTCATTAATTGATATAAATTCGGGACATGTCCTGGAAGAAAAATTTGAAGAAAAATTAGGAGTATTTAATAGATTTGTTCATGAACTCACTCCAGACCAATTAACGGATATAATGACCGAAGAAGAGAAGGAGAAGATTTTGTATGCATTACAACATTTGTATCCTGATGGAAATTTAACAAAAGCATGCCCTAATATGGGTTAAATTACAAGATATGTTATTCGTGTCTTCAATTTATTATATTTTTTTTTTGCAAGTTTATTGAATGTTTTTTCATACGTGAATTAACGGTGTTGCATGAGGAACAGCTGAAAAGTCTGTAATACCTGTGCAACCCCATAGAATAAGCAATCTCACATTTACTAAAGCACTAACATCTTTTATACCTGTGCAGAAACTTAACCCTAATTCAATCGCGTAGCGATAAGAATAGGGAATTCCCATTAGATCCGCCTAAATTCTTAGGCGCATGTTCTAATATGGGTTAAATCAAGTGTTTGTGCATTACCTAAAGCACTAACATCTTTTATACCTGTGCAGCAATGTAACTTAAGCACTCTCACATTTCCTAAAGCAGATACGTCTGTTATACCTGTGCAGAAACTTAAATCCAGCACTTGTACATTACCTAAAGCACTAACATCTTTTATACTTTTACAATTTTTTAGATAAAGTATTTTTACATTTCCTAAAGCACTGACATCTACAAGATTGGTGCAATCAGATAAATCTAATGTAATAGGTAATTCATGAGAAAAATAATAGTCTCGTCCTGTTCTTTCTTTTATGATAGCTCTAGTTTCCTCTGAAATAGGAATAGATTCAGAAAGGGACTTAGCAGGTTTAGAATTAGGAATAAGTGACATTATGTTGATAATATGAAGTATATATTATTCAAAAAAAATTCAATTTAGTATATTATTTTTTTGCAAGTTTATTGAATGTTTCTTCCAGAAGAACTTCGTACTTCAATACACCGTAATGTGCTTCCAGAACGTTTGTATCCACCACTGTAGAATGACTAAGTCCACATAGTTTTACAAACATACGTTGTGTTTCTATGTTTTGGTATGGTGTATACACTACATGAGTTGGGAATTTATGCAATGCACTTCGATATTCTGAAAGTTTTCCTCCACCTGCATTTTTGTAATAAAAGCGTTTGATCCATCCAGTCACATTGTAGGTATCGTGACCTGACATGCATCTTTGTTTGTCTGCATAATGAAACATGTCTTGATAAAATGTAGTGCTATCCTCAATGGTTCCATCAAATGTGTTTGAAATAAGATGTTGTATAGTAGAGGCACATGCATATAACCATACTCCCATTTGTTTATCGTACTTGGAGAATATACTGTACAATTTCGTAATTGCATGTAACAGTTTTTCGTATTCTGATTTTGTTCCTCGTACAGTTACACTACTGATTCCACACAAACTTGTCATGTAGTTGAAGAATGGTGTAGCCATTTCTGCGAATGAACAACAAATCGCTAGATGTGCATTTTCATCTTCGCTTTCGAATCGTGTATTCACGATGGTATCACCTAATTCTTCGGATACAATTCGTTCACGAATCTGGTTCGCCAAAGTAACAATATCGATTTCGGTTTCATCAACTTGACCTGTCTGTTCGATTACCTGTTTCTTACCGGGGGTACTTGTAAATAGTTCCGAAAACACCTCTGGGTTTCGATTCACTTCACGCGAGATTTCTGATACAATCGTAAACCAAAACATATCTGGACGAATCACACATCCATGTTCCTTGGCCCAACAATAATGCATGTAATAAATAAGACCTGCATGTGTATGTTCTTTTGGAATGTGACCTGATAACTTATTAAATCCAGAAAGATGATCGAATCCGAGGTTTTTGACCCATTCTTTGCTAGTCTCTAGTGTTTGTGTTTGCTCACCTATAGCAGGATTTTGCGATGTTTCTAACTTTACAAATACACTCATAATATTTTGATACAATTGAAATCTTATTATGTATTATTATTCATTTTTTTATTCGATTTTATTACATCCTCCGCTTTTGTAACCAATCCCAAGAAGAACATCATGATACATTTCAGATACACTTTTTGATATCATACGAACAGTAGTTTTTCCATCAATTTTTATACATTCGTCTGTATAATATACACGTTTCACACCACACGTATGCATAAACGAAACGCAATCCTTACATGGTTGTGACATTCCTACGCAATTGGTTTCGCCAGAATACCGGGTTACATATATAACTGATCCCTTGAGTGGTTTCTTTTCCTTTCTTTTTTTAGTTGGAACATAGTTCGCACTGTCGTTGTTTCTTTTGTTTCTTGGTCTTATCGCTCGTGGTGTAAATCTTCCTGTGATGTTTCGTTGGTCGTTTTTTTGAGGTTTTACCGTGTGTTGGCGAGCATTTTCTCAATGCATCTTGGATCGCAGAAACCTCTGAATGCATACTACTGTTGTTTCCTCGTAGATATCGTGTTCTGGGTATATTTACACCTTTTCCGTATATTTTTCCTCCTAAAACCAATACGGCTCCATGTGTTATGGACATACGATCATTACGATTCGTTCCATAATATGAATTTGCGCACAAACTTATAGCGGTATTTATGAAGCGATCCTTCATTCTTCTCTTGTATTGGTTGAGAAAAAATCTGAAATATGTATTTTCATTTTTTATAACTAGTATGTATATACATATGGCTCCTCGAAGCAAAAACGTCCCATTGGTTCTCAGCACTCACATATTTCCTCGATTACATGGTAGAGAGCCTAACAGTGCAGAATTACGCAAAATGTTGAAGGATAGAAACCATCGCAATCGTTTAGGTCGTCATCTATCGGAATTGAGCCGTGATGAACTACGCATTGTTTCCAGTCATTTAGGATTAAAAGGTCTGCAGGGTGGTGTAAGCAAAGAAGGTGAAATAAGAAAACGTTCTGGAAAGGATGAGATGCTTATTCATATTTCCAATTTTTTGAATAATAAGAATGATACACCGAGACGAATGAATCTTAACTGTAAAGGAGCCCGCATTTACTCTGGTTTTGATGCAATTCCAACAGTAACATCTAGATCGGGTCTTACTTCATCATCCAGAAGTAGAACCTCTTCTTCTTCTCGACGAAGTAGTAGTAGTCATCGTCCAACTCGAATGTTTGTCAATCGTAGAACCAGTACACAGAGTCCTCAGAAAAGCACATCATCATCTCCTTCGGAAGGCTATCCTCGAGATATTGGAGATCTTTTCAGTGGTATACAATTTACGGATGCAGATTTCGCTAATTTCCAAGGTCAATTACCTCGTATGGCTTCCAGTAGACGTAGATCTTCACCTAAATCGCGTAGTTCTTCTTCTAAAAGTAAGAGCCGTTCTGCATCTAAAACTCGTAGTTCTTCTTCTAAAAGTAAGAGCCGTTCTGCATCTAAAACTCGTAGTTCTTCTTCTAAAAGTAAGAGCCGTTCTTCTGCGAGACAGTCATCTCTTTCTCCAGTGAGATTTTCAGAGGGAGAACTTCCTTCTTGGAATATGTCTCCGCCTCGATATTCTCCAACTCTCTTAGATGGTAATTTCTAGAGTTTTTGTATGCGTTTAGAATAATATAAAAAAATATCGTTTTAAATTACATCCTATCTATGTCTACTACAATTTTTCCTCATTTCAAATCACAAAACGATCAGATTCTATTCGAAGAGATTATTCCGTTCTATGAGAATGCGGAAAACCGCAAATTGATTATGGAAATTATTCAAGGTAAATCTAATATATCTTTGCGTGTTATAGATCATTTTGTCACAAACTACGCGCTCAAACACAATATTATGTACAATTATAACGATTCTGAAATCTATGTTCATCCGGATTATAAGGCCAAATTAAAACCGTATTCGAAGAAACGTTTCGATCCATTTTGTCGAGGAGGTAAAAAAGATGGTGACAACAAGAATGAGAATTTCATGGATGGAAGTACACGTCAAAAGTTTATATTTCCTATGGAAAATCAAACCGATGTAATCACACGTCTATGTCAGTTGAACTTCTTTCGTTGGGCTATTAAATCAGGTGTGATCGATTATACATCCAAACATCTGAATGATATCGAAAAAGACATGAACAATAGCAGCAAACGTAAACGAACGAAAACTGTACGAAAAATATCTCCAAACAAACAAAAGAAAATAACAATCAAAAAGAAACCTTCAAAGATACAAAAACTATCGGAATCAAAGGTGATAAATAAAGGTAAAAAAGTTCGACGAGCCAACAAAAAAATTCAGAAATGTGATTCGAAAGAAAAAGAAATAGAAATAGAAACAAAAACAATAAACGTACCAGAAACCAAATCAGAAACAGGAGACGAAATTATTACTACTAATGATTCAATAAAAATAACAGCCAAATCTCATGTCAACAAGTATAGCGCTCATATATTCATACGACTCGATTAATATAACATGTGTTTTATTTTTTATTTTCTTTTTTGTAATTCGTGATTGCGATTCTGTTCTCTGTTACCATGGAATCAAACTTCTGTTTGAGCTGACTGGGCATACCAAGTGCGTCAACCGCCGCGGTGATCGCATCACGTTGTATTTTGCAATTCTGTAGATCATTCTTCATCTTAACGAGTTTACCTTCTTTACTTTTCATGTCTCTAAGTTCTTCCTTAAGTTCGTTCATGATTTGTTGATCTTTACGATATACTTTTGTTGCAATATCCAGATCCATGATAACATTTAATAGTTTATTATTTTCTTCTTGTAATTTATTTTCGAGTTGTTTGATTTTCTTAAAATCCGTTTGTCTATGTTTTATGAGTGTATCATTCTCAGAGTGCAGCTGTTGAATGGTTAATTTAAGTTGTGAAACTTCATGTGCTGCTCTACTGTAGGCACTTTCTGAAATATGCAATTTTTTCTGTAGATTTCCAATGTGTAATTCTAGTTCTTTTTCCTGAGCGACACAGTTTTTCAATGATGCAGAAGATGCATGTGTCACCTTAATTATTTCTTGTTTACGTTTCGCTTTTAGTTGTTGTAGAACCATAAAGAATTCTGATTCCTTTTGATGTAACATCGTTTCGAGACGTTTCACTTCGTTAATACATGCGTTCAGTTTCTTTCCTTCGTACTTGTCCATGCTTTGTATCTTTTGGGCGTGTCTCTCGTTGAGATCGGCGATCGTTTGTTCTAGTAGATGTATTTTGTTGTGCAACGACTTGATGTGTACATTCTTTGCGGCAGACTTAACTGATTTTTTGGTTAGTCTATCGTTAAGCTGTTTTAGTTTCAACTGTTTCACGACAATACTGTGTCGTTGTTTAAGTAGATCATTTTTGATGGATTGCATATTTTGATTGCATTTCTGTAGTTGACTATTTAGTTGTTTTGCATCTTTTTGTGCAGAGTTAAGTGCAGTCTGGTGATCAAGGCGTATTTTAGAAATGTGTTTTTCATGTTTTTTCATAGACATGCGTTTTTTCTGTACATTCGCTGCAGATTCTTTTATAGAAGCTTGTTTTTGAGCAATCTGTAGTTTCAAGGTGTTCTCTCTCGAGATACAATCATTCAGTTGTCCTCTACATTTTCCATAAAGGTCTTTTTCTTTCGAGTATTGCTGTAATTTGCTCATGAGCTCTTTCTCACGTGTTGCATGCTCGCCGCGAAGCCGATTCAGTTCATTCTGCAATCTTTTATCGGTGTTCGTAGCATTGCTTGAGCATGAATTCCGAAGTGCGTCCCGTTCTGCGGATACTATTTGAAAATCGCCCATGAGCTTGTTTACTTGTGATTTCAGACTCTCTATTTCTGAGGCATTTACCTGCTGTTTGTGTATACCAAAGATTTGCTTGTGAAGTTCCTTACAGAATTGTTTGGTGGTTACTTGTTTACCTTCCTTGGTGCATAGAGGGTCACTTCTAGCAATGACATTTGGGCGCCCACAGTAGCTCTTTTGTAACTCAGAAACCGGTGCAAGCATATTACATAGTTGATCTACCGTGACATTGTTGTTAATAATATATTTGTATAGTTTTGCACAATTCGCTTGTTTACGACCGTTATTGGAGTTTTTACGGTGGAATGCTGTTCTTCTAAGATCTTTTTGTGTAAAAATATTATCACAGTGTGTGCACAATTTGTCGTTGTATACACTGGATTCTACTATATTATCGCAGGTTTGTTGTCGCGTACACATTATATATTATAGCAATTTATTTGTTTTCATTCCGTTTTCCTACCTTCCTATTTCATTCGGTGAATCATTCGGTGAATGTTTATTTGGCGAATTTATATAACGTAAGACTATATGTGTCAAAGATTATCTTGAATCTTTACAAAATCAAAACCAGAATTAATCCTAATCTCAACAATGATACACATATATTCCTAGATCACGCTAGGATTGTATCGTTAGAATCAACACTTGATAA
>Ga0210057_1000515_pt1 | contig 63534 bp, 78 predicted proteins | sample CryGeyCG2114_010_2_FD_183968 | JGI IMG/M metagenome (GOLD analysis project Ga0210057, IMG submission 183968) | Groundwater microbial communities from aquifer - Crystal Geyser CG10_big_fil_rev_8/21/14_0.10 (SPAdes) (version 2) | ecosystem: Environmental > Aquatic > Deep subsurface > Groundwater ...
AAGAAAAATCTCCGTGGTTGTATATTAGAAGTGCAGAAATACCACGGGAATTAAAAACCTCGGCAGATGCCGAGGTTTTGTGTTGCTGGTTAAGTGGTTTTTTCTGTTCATTATTCGTACGCAACACAGGGGAGGTAATAAGTGTAGCTACATCCCCTGAATTCGATATATCCCGACGTCCTTAAAACTGGCCCACTTTCTCCTGTTGATGTGCCATAATTCCAACCACTACAGGTAGAGTCAGAAAACGCTGAATCTCCATATTCGCTATACCCATCAGCGGTTATTCCTATGTTTTTTACCCCAAGCGATGCATCTGTGTTATATACATAACCAATCACGCCGTCCCACACCCACGCATCAGATGTCCACGGATAACTACTCCCAAGCGCCATGATCTCTCTGTAACTTGCCCAATGACTTCCGGTGTATGATGATTCACAGAGTGCGTTTCCTCCCTTTAGATAATTTACATCTCCATTCGTTGAGCCGGTATACCCCTTCCACGTAAGAGTCCCGCCTCCTCCTGCCGCGTCAACATATCCTTTCGTGGCGACATCGCTTGAGGCGGTTGGTTCGGCAACGTTGGTGATTTTATAGGTAGGAGACCCTCCAGAGAGTTTAATGTTTCCTGATACCTCAAGTTTTTCTGATGGACTCACTGTTCCTATACCAAGCGCGCCAGCGAACGTCGAGGTAGAAGTGGAGGCGACTCTGAATGTTCCATCGACATCAAGCGTGTATTGGGGAGATGAGGTCGCGATTCCTACATATCCAAGTAGGGTTGTGGTTGAGGTAACACCCAGGGTTCCACCTACTCCGAGCGTAAACGCGGGGGAGGAAGTCGCGATTCCCACGTTGCCACTTACCAGAAGTCCATTGGTGGGGGTGCTGCTTGAGGACGCGTAGCTTCCTATTGCGAGCCCTCCGGAAATATCAAGCTTGTTTAATAGTGAACTCACGCCAATTCCCACACTTCCTGAAAATATGGCGTTTTTCCATCTGGTTGATGGCGAGAGACCCACCGAATAAGAATCGTCAATTCCCGGGAGAAGATCGGAATCAAATGTGGCCGCGGAGACGCGCGAGACAGCCGAGCGCAAGGAGCGCCGGATGGTTTCTCCTGAAATTTGCGCACCCGAAAGAGCGAGATCTATTTGCACTACATCTTTCCCGGGATACTGAGAGAATTTTTTAAATTCCAGAAAATCAACAGTAACACTATTATTTGTAAGCGCCTGCGCGTTCCCGCTTCCCTGTTGCACATATATTGTGCTACCAGAAAGAGAGATTATGGTGGGATCAGTACTGCTTGCGGAGGTGCGCAAGGTAAGCGTTGAGGTTGCTATGCCCGTGTCAAGTGATATCAGACTTGAATCTCGCACAAGCCGCTGGATGGTCTGCATCGCGAAATTGAGTTGTCCCGACACCTCGTTCTGTTCCGATTCTTTGACTTGCGTGGTGGTGACGGTTGTTAAGATGCCGGTTAGAACGCCGGCGACTATGCTAATAATGCCTATATATACCAAAAGTTCCGTGAGGGCGAATCCGCTGTTGGATTTGTATGTAAGCATAGAAACAGGAGTAGTGTATTAAAATATTGACTGTATTACAGTATATCATACCATTTGCTTTATTGTGTGCATCTGTGCATAAGGTAATCCTAGAAGATGACCCTTCCTATGACGTCTTTGATGTGCGCGAGTCCAAACTTTGTGCTATCAAGCGACCCTGTGGGTATGTTGCCCAACAACAAAAGAGCGTCATCGGGTATTGTGGGATAGATGGTGGCATAGCGTTCAAGCATCGCGCTTTTTGTCTGCGGTATTGCGTATGGATCGTTGGTTGAGGTGGTAAGGGGACTTCCATTAACTATAATAGTAAATGCTCCCGATTCATTTTTCTGCATGCTCCAGACGTCTCCGCCGATTGCTTTCACTATTTTTATAAGAGGGTCTTTACTTCCCGCATAATAGTATGCCACGATGTCGCCTCTTTCTGGCTTATGGCATGCGTAATAATTTCTGAGAATTGTTATTGTGTGTCCGGGGGAAACAATACCTTCAAGCGAGTTTCCGCGCACAATTCTTGTTTCGCGCTCGGTTACACAAGAATTATCTAGGGCGGATCCTTTGAGGGTTTCTGGCGAAAGATTTTTAAGCACTAAAAGAATAAAAAACGAAGCTGCGAGCAATATAAAAAAAGCCAATGAGTACCACCAGACTACAATCCACCCCTTGTTTCTTCGTGATTGCATAGTAAGTGTCTTTTTCATTATACTACAGCCACATCACGTTATGGAAAATATTCGAAATTTCTGCATAATCGCACATATAGACCACGGCAAGAGTACCCTTGCGGACCGCTTGCTTGAGGCAACGGGGACTATTGAACAACGGCGAATGAAAAGTCAATATTTAGATCAGCTGGAGCTTGAGCGAGAGAGGGGGATTACCATAAAAATGGCCCCTGTTCGCATGTCATATTCTGTTAATGCTCAGCCGTATACGTTTAATCTTATTGATACCCCGGGACATCCTGATTTTGGGTACGAAGTTTCGCGGGCGCTTGCGGCAGTTGAAGGGGCAATTTTGCTGGTTGATGGAACGCAGGGCGTTCAAGCGCAAACGCTTTCCAATTTGCACGCCGCTCAAAAAGCGGGACTTACGATTATCGGAGCCGTGAACAAGGTGGATCTTTCTATGCAGGACATTGAAGGAGTGATCGACGAGGTGGCATTACTGATTAATCAACCACGGGAACGAGTTCACCGTCTTTCGGGAAAGACGGGGGAAGGAGTGGATGGATTGCTTAGAGATATTGCGGCTACTGTCCCTCCTCCAAGAAAAGAAGTTGACCGAATGCGTATTGATAGTGCTGATGTCTCAAGGGCGCTTATATTTGATTCCTTTTATGATGACCACCGCGGGATTGTCGCGGCGGTCCGTATGTTTGATGGCTCACTTAAGGAGGGAGATGTGGTTTTTTTTGCCGCTGTGGGGGAGAAAATAAAGATAAAAGAAGTGGGAGTATTTGCTCCCACCATGAGCAAGAGTAATGCGTTGGATGAGGGGAATATTGGATATATTGTGACAGGTCTCAAGGACCCCCATAAGATAAAAATTGGAGATACGGTGCTCGGCGAGCGATGGAAGAGCCAGGGAAGAACGCTTAATGACGTGGTCTTGCCCGGGTATCGCGAGCCAAATCCGGTCGTGTTTGTTTCTTTTTTCCCCGATGATCCCGATGAGTTTGAGAATCTAAAAAAAGCACTTGAGAGACTCAAACTTAATGATTCGTCCTTCTCCTTTGAGCCTGATTTTAATGAGGTGTTGGGGAGGGGATTTAAGGGCGGATTTTTAGGAAAGCTTCATTTTGAAATTGTTTCCCAGCGTCTTGAAAGAGAGTTTAATATAGCAACGGTTACCTCGTTTCCTTCCGTCGCGTATCGCGTGAGAGTTGCCCGCTCGTATGCAGGCCCCCATGCTCTTGATGAGGAGGGGTATGTGACCATCCACAATCCCAAGGATTTACCGGAAGAATTTGATGAAATCCTAGAACCGATGATTCGTGTAGAGATCGTTTCTCCCGCCTCGCTTTTGGGAAGCATTATGGGTCTTCAGGAGTCGTTTCGTTGGCAGGAACTTACCACTGAAAGCTTGGGGGATAGGGTGTTGGTGCACGTGCGTATGCCGCTTTCAGAACTTATTTCTGATTTTGATGATCGCTTGAAGTCGGTGTCGGGGGGCTTTGCTTCATTTAGTTATGAAGATGATGGTTGGCAAAGGGGGGATTTGGTTCGTCTTGATATATGGGTGGCAAACGAACAAGTCCCGGGTCTTTCCCGCATAGTACCCCGTCAAGAGCTTGAACGCTCGGCGCGGTCCCTTGCTATCCGTCTTAAAGAAGTACTTCCTCGGCAACAATTTACCCAAGCGATTCAAGCAAGGGCTATTGGTCGTGTAATAGCGCGAGAAACCATTCCAGCATTGCGAAAAGATGTAACGGGATATTTGTATGGGGGAGACAGAACACGAAAAATGAAATTATGGAAGAAACAGCAGAAAGGAAAGAAAAAACTTCTTACTATGGCTCGTGTTCGCATTAATCCCACAGATTTCAAAAAGCTTCTTTCAAAATAAGCGTGGAAGCATAATTGTGTCTCGTGTATACTACTGGTATGAACATCAAGCGGACGCTACTCATAGTCGGCATCTCTGTGGCGATTGCGTTGGTGTGGGCACAGCTGTTTCTTTTTCTTAGAGAGTCGGGACAGTTACGCGTGACATACGAAAAGGCATCGGCGCAACTCCACGGCCTTGAAGATGAAAATTCTTCTCTTGAGAATGACAAGGTCTTCTTTTCTGTTCCCTTAAATCTTTTAAAGGTTCTTAGGGAGCGCTTTAATTATAAGAAACCTGGAGAGCATATGATTATAGTAGTGCCGGGATCTGAACAATGAAACTCCCGGTAAGTAATAGCGTATTTGTGTTGGTAATAATTGTCGGATTTCTTTCCGTCTGTATTTTGTTGTGTGCGCTGTTGGGGTGGTATCCGGTACTTGTGGTAAATGGACGCGTGTTTTTGGATTCTCAGTATCAAGAGGGATTTTCCGTCGCGTACCATTATTATCAGCCCATCAACAATGCGAGTCAGGAGAAACTTACGGACGCGCAACTGCGACGCACGTTACGGATCGCGGTGCTTGAGGGGTTTGTGGACAGGGTGCTTGTTGATCAGAAGCTTATCAAAGAGATGGGAAGAAAAAACTTTTTTAATAAACTAAATGAGGGGGTAAACGAAATGTTTTTAGATGAGCAAACGCGCGAGGGACTCTCCTTTCTGCTCTCTTCTGTTTCGCGGTCTGCCGTGGAGAAGTATTTTTTAAGCGACGTTATCCGATTTCAGCTCCTGGAGGGACGTTTGCGTCTTGATAACGAAGGCGACGTCACGTCATGGATTACTAAGAAGAGGGCGGATGCCTCTGTGTTGGTATTTTCTTCCGGCGTCGCGTGGGATGGACAGGGAATGACTTATAAGAAATAATAGGGATACTTGCGCGGAATTAGTACGATGGTAGCACTCAATCCTAAATATTTTGAGCCAAGGAGGAATAGTGGGCTTGTTGTTGCGGGTATAGTATAGTGGTAGTACGTAACCTTCCCAAGGTTAAAGTGTGGGTTCGATTCCCATTACCCGCTCAAGGGAAAAAGAGGTGCGGGTTCTCTGCCTGCCGGTAGGAAGGGATTCTTGTATCCTGCTCATGTGTGTATATGTTTGAATCAATTTCACAAATCAAAAAGAGAGATATTGCGTCCAAAACGGTATTGCTTCGTCTTGATTTAAATATGGAGAAAGGGGAGCTGTCTTCATCTTTGCGTCTTGCAAGGGCTTGGGAGAGCATACAAGAACTTATAAAAAAAGATGTTCGTATTGTTATTGTCTCCCATCGGGGGCGCCCCGATTCTGCTAAAGCGGCGAAAGACGCTATCTATCGCAAATATTATAGTCTTGCGCCGATTGCTCGGGAGCTCTCCAAAAGGTTGAAAAGAAAAATTGAGTTTATACCTTACACGAGGATCGAAGGGGTGAGCCGTCGGCTTGAGAAGAAGAGACGCTGGGGTATTGCGATGGTGGAAAATATCCGATTCTTTCCCGGTGAGCAGAAAAATAGCCGTTCGTTCGCCAAATCTCTTGCGACATTGGGGGATGTGTATGTAAATGACGCGTTTGGCGTGTCCCATCGCGCGCAGGCCTCCGTTGATGCGATAACGGATTTTTTACCTTCGTATATGGGGCGTGGCCTCTCTCTTGAAATAAAGGAACTAAAGAGGGTTCTTTCTAAAAGCAAGAAGCCACTCGTGCTTATTGTGGGGGGGACGAAAGTTTCTGATAAGATCGGCATTATTGGAGCGTTTCAAAAACGGGCCGCTCATATTCTTGTGGGGGGCGGATGTGGAAACGCGTTTCTGGTCGCTCGAAGAATACCCATTGGTTCGTCTGTGTATGAAAAGGAGGGAGTAGAACGCGCCAAAGAGTTTTTATCAAGCGCTCATATTCATAGCCCCTCTGATCTCGTACGTCGGAAGGATGCTATTGTTGATATTGGCCCCGTGACGGCTTTACAATTTTCTAATATTATACGTGGGGCGGGGACTATTATATGGAGTGGCCCCATGGGACTTATAGAGAAGAAACCTTACGACAAGGGTACGCTGGAGATTGCAAAAGCTATCGCGTCCTCCCGCGCCTTTTCTGTGGTAGGAGGGGGTGAAACCACCAGCTTTCTTCTGATGCGTGGTCTTTGCAAAAAGATATCATTTTGTTCGACCGGAGGCGGTGCGATGCTCGCTTTTCTTTCGGGAGAAAAACTTCCCGGCATCGAGGCGTTAAAAAGATCAAAAATAAAGATAAAAAAGTAAAATGAACAATGTTTCGGCGCGTAAAGAAAGCGCAGTAGTGGTTTATACTGACGGAGGAGCCAGGGGAAATCCTGGCCCAGCGGCTCTTGGGGTCTATATAGAAACGCTAAATAAAAAATATAGGGAACGGTGTGGTTCTACTACCAATAACGATGCCGAATACCAGGCAATCATTTTTGCTTTGAAGAAATGCCGACAGTTGTTGGGGAAGGAGAAAGCAAAACAAACGGCAATTGAAATCAGGTCTGATAGCCAGCTTATTGTTTCTCAGCTCAATGGCGTGTATCGCATAAAAGAAAAAAGTTTAGGCGAGCATTTTATCGCGGTGTGGAATTTAAAACAGGACTTTCGCTCGGTTTCCTTCGTACATATTCCCCGTGAAGAAAATACCATTGCTGACAAGCTTGTAAACGAAGCGCTTGATGGGGACTCTCCCAAGGGACTATTCTAAATACTTTTTTATTTTCTGCGGGCTTTCACACCGACAAGTCATTTTGTTACTTTCTGTACCGACAGAAACTTGTTTCTGCCACCTTTTGCTGCCAAAAGGTGGCGCCAAAACCACCAGTGAACACTTCACTGATAAGAGACATATGACTCATATATCGTTCCGCGATAAACTCGCCCTCGCGGCCCAGAGCCGACTCGGAACTCAGACACGTATCGCGGTACGTCAAAGCACGTACCACTCATATTAGTTAGTGTCTCTTATATCAGCTCCGTGACACTGGAATGGGGATCTATGCGACTGTGAGCCTGGATATTCTAAATTCTTCACTCTAACTCCCGATCTCCACATCCCACATTCTAAATTCTAGTTTCCAGCATTGACCTTCTTGCATTTTCGAGGTATAATTAGCTCAGGTAATTCATGTGGCTACCCAGCACTACTTTTGCGGAGGCATTATTTCTTGCATAGACGTTTGGTGTATATGCCAGATAAACTGCTTTCTTTGAATATAATTAATGGCGCGCAAAAGTAGTGCTGGGAGGAAAGTCCGGACACTCTGCCCACTTTTGGGTGGGCGCGGGTAGCGGGTAATCTCCGTCGTCCGAAAGGATAGAGGTGCGAACAGAGACGGCTATATTCGCCAAGGATATAGCCACCCCGAGCTTGTCGAGGGGTGATCCTGCTAGTAATAGCAGAAGTGAAACGGCTAAATCCTTACCTGAGTGCAAGGTCGTGTCCAGCCTCAGTTTCACAGAAAAGATCGTATCGCTTTTGTGTTTAAATATTTTCCGTGAAACTGGGGCTGGAAGTGCCGCTTGAGCCCGCGAGTAATCAAGGGCCCAGATAAATTGCCACATCCTAATTTTAGGAAACAGAATCCGGCTTACGAATTGCCTACAAAATATGGAAACTCCGCCCTTACGGGGCGGGGTTTTCTTTTTTGCACGTGTTGGTATGATGAGAGACGGCGTATGTATAAATTATTTGAAGAAACACTCAGTTTTGATGATGTACTTTTGGTGCCGCGTTATTCTCGTATCACCTCTCGTTCCGAAGTTAATCTCACTACCACACTTTCTCCCCGTCGTCGGTTCGTGCTTGATATTCCTCTTATTTCGGCAAATATGGATACGGTGACGGAAGCCCCCATGGCCATACTTATGGCTCGTATGGGGGGGCTTGGCATAATCCATCGTTTTATGAGTGTGTCTCGTCAAGCGCAACAAGTGGCGATGGTAAAGAAAAAGGGGCTTAGGGTTGGCGCGGCAGTTGGGGTGAAAGATGGGGAGTTAGAGCGTGCGCGCGCAATGGTAAAAAGTGGCGCCGATCTTATCGCGCTTGATATCGCACATGGACACTCCCGATATGCCATAGACAAGGTAAAAAAAATACGCGCGCTATTCCCCGACGTTTTTTTGGTTGCGGGAAATGTCGCTACGGCGCAGGGTTTTACTGATTTGGTGAGAGCCGGGGCTGACGCGGTGAAAGTGGGAATTGGCGCGGGTTCTATTTGTACAACGCGCATCGTGACCGGCTTTGGGATTCCACAGGTGTCGGCAATTCTTGAATGCGCTCCTGCCGCGAAATCTCTGCGAGCCGGACTCATTGCCGATGGAGGCGTTAAATCATCGGGAGATGTGGTTAAGGCGCTTGCTGCGGGGGGGCACGCGGTGATGGTGGGCAATCTTTTGGCGGGGACAGATGAGGCGCCTGGACGCGTAGTGACAAAAAAGGGAAAGAGATATAAAAAATATCGAGGCATGGCATCGTTGCAGGCGAACCTTTCTCGGCCCGATGCGAAAAACAACAAGGATGAAATCGTGGAAGAAGGAGTGGTTGGTTTCGTTCCTTACAAAGGGCAAGCTGGAGATGTGATAAAAAAAATGATAGGGGGTGTGCGTTCCGGGTTAAGTTATGGAGGTGCCAAAACCATCGCACAACTTCAACGTAGTGTTCGGTTTGTTCGTATTACGCCATCGGGTTTTCACGAAAGTGGACCTCACGACATTTATCTTTCTTAAATACTATAAAAAACAAAAATCCCCGGAAGGGGATTTTTGTGTTGTCCTACTCCTCGTCGCGTCCCCGGTGAGGGGAGCGTTCCTGGAGCGGTCGCGCTTCGTTTACTACGAGCGCACGGCCATCCATCTGTTGTCCGTTTGCCTGATCAACGGCCTTATCGGCTTGGTCGTCTTCCATTTCGACGAAACCAAAGCCACGGCTGCGACCGGTCATCCGATCTCGGATGACAGAGGCGGAAACAACATCACCATATTGCGAGAAGAACTGACGAAGATCTTCGTCAGTTGTCGCAAACGGCAGGTTGCCGATGTATAACTTTTTCATGTTCTTGTGATAACTACCCTGCTGTCGACCCCTTCCTCAAGCAAAAGGGTGTTGCGCACAAAACCGTACGACGACTGTCCAACTTTACACTGTGAGGATAAAAACAAACAGGTAAGGGGACTGTACCACGTTGAATTTAGAAGCGCAAGGACAAACGGCTTCTTTTTTGTTTTTTGATAATGTGGTATACTTACAAATATAGATGGCATAATTATCATTAGTAATTAATAGTAATTAATTTTTATGAAAAAATTATTTGTATTTCTTATTGGTTTCTCCATGCTCCCTCTTGCGCTTCCGGTGGGCGCGCAGAATGCGGGAGCTGGATATGGTCCGGGTAGTTCTTCTACCAGTACATTGCAGGACGAGAGGGGCTCATTGTTGGAGCAGGAGAAGGAATTAAGGGAAGAGTTAGAACGAGAACGTGCTCGCGTTCTTGAGCAGACCTCAGGGTTTCGCGACCAATTTATAGATGCTCAAAAAGAGGTCCAAGAAACTCTCAGGGAACAGATTCAGACCGCTGTACCTGTGGGGGCAAATCAGGAACAAGATCGAGCCCAGCTTCGGGATCGTCTGCGTTCCTATCTTGAAGACGCACAACAGAAAAGGGAGGAATTGCGTCATACTTATCAGAACAATATTCAAGAAGCCCGACAGGAACTTGAGCAACGTCGAGAAGAGATACGTGGCATTATCGATGAAAAGCGCCAGGAGCTTAGGAATATTATTGAGCAACGCCGTGAAGAAATCCTCTCCGCTGTCCAAGAGCGTCGACAGGAATTGGCTCAGAGGCTTGAAGGATTGAGCGATGATCGCAAAGCACAATTAGTTGAAAATCTTGACGCGCGGCTTCGTGCGCTTAATGACAACAGAGTTGATCACTTTGCATCGTTATTAGATCAGCTTGACGTGGTGCTTGCCAATATTGTGTCTCGTATTGATAAGGCGGAAGCTACCGGATTGGATGTTTCTGACGCGCGTGACGCTGTTATCTCCGCGGAGGTTGCTATTGCATCAGCTCGGGATGCAGTCGCTGATCAAGCGGATAATATCTATGTAGTGAGTGTTACCGATCAGGACTCGCTCAGGTCAGACGTGCAAGAGGTACGCGACCAGCTTTTTGAAGACCTTGAGAATATTAGGGACGCGGTGATCAGCGCTCGTGATGCGGTGCATAACGCGGCGGTGACATTGGCGCAGACACAGGGGATAGATGGTGTTGATTTTGATGGCATTTCAACTGACACCAGCACTTCTACTGCGACGTCTTCAGACGACCAATAAAGAATACTAGTAATCTAACTTCTTCTTATCTATGAATGAACAGCAACCAATGCAGCCATCATCAAATCAACCGATGACGCCGACTGCTCAAAACAACACCCTTTCTCTTATTATTGGAATCATTGGTATAGTTATTATAGCGGTTCTCATTTGGCTTGCGTGGCCATCAGCTCCCTCGGTTGATATCAACTTCTCTCCTCAGGCACCTGCTGATACCACCAGTCAGATACAGCAGCAGGTTGATTCCATTGTTATTCCTGATATAGAGGCGGACTTTCAATCAATTGATTCCGATCTCCAACAGCTCTAAACTCTCTAAACTAAAAAAGAGAAACAAAAAACGGCGCCATATATTGGGCGCCGTTTTGACTTGGGGATTATATTTTGGTATAACCGTGTTAGAACGCGGGAGAGGGAAAATATGAAAAGTGGAAACCAAAGAGGGTTTACGGTTATTGAGCTTCTCGTGGTTATTGTGGTTGTGGTGATGATTTGTTTTGCTGGAATTCTCGCCCTTGCTGTTTCGTCTGGCAACTTCTGGTATACGGAGGATGGTGTATTGAGAAGTTTGAAAGCGCGGGATATGGTGAGCCAAAACGCCACCATTCTTGAAACTCGACGCCACGTGTTTGATTATACGGATATCTATGTGTATGAACCTTCTACCGACGAGAAGTTGGTGTTCTATCTTGACTCCGATATTCTCTTTGACTACGATTTTTCGCGCAACAAATAAAGCCGGCACTATGCCGGCTTTTTACTGCTCAAGCGCGCGTCTCATCTGTTCTCGTCCATGATTAGTCATGGCGATGATGTCTCCCAGTGTCCATCGTAAAGGAGAGGAGAGAAGTCGATGAGAGGGCCTCACATGCACAAGAGGGATGTGGGGGTGTTCTTTCTCAAAACACTCGAGCTCTCTTTTAATGATTTCTACGGTTGCGAAATGATTTCCACGTGTGAGTACGTCTAGCCATCCATGTGCCGCACCCTCTTCATAGCTGAGAGTTTCCTGATATGGGAAACAATTTGCCGCAAACACACTTTCGCATTCATAATATAATGCGCGTGAAAGTGGAAGTGGTGCTCTCATGCCGCCGTCTATGAAGAGGCCTGTACCAATGGGTACCGGTTTGAAGATTCCAGGAAGCGCGGTGGATGCAAGAATCGCGTCTCTAAATACTTCTGGTGCGGTGGAGTGATTATCAAAGAAGCATATGTCCCCATTGGTATAGTCCACGGTTACTACCTCAAAAATAATGTCAGAGGAGCAGATCGTATTCATATCCAATTCCTCAAGAATCTCTCTGAGCTTTTTATTTTCAAAGAGGCTTTTGGCGTCAATGGGGTGGGGGATCATGCGCCGGTTAAATCCAAAAGGAGGTCTTCCAAATTTTGTGTGCGCGCCCACTTCAAGCGCGGTTGCATCATGTGGATTCTCAAGATATTTTGCCGCTACCAGCGCTCCCGCCGAAACCGCGATAATGCAGTTGGGGAATAGTTCGCGGTAAATAAGTTCCCATACTACTCCGACATGAAAATGCGCGAGCCCTGCGCCACCACCCAATACCCAACCGACAGGATGTCTCATGGGCCACCTCGCGTGTCCTTTTGGTATTGTGCGTCCTTTCTCTCTCTTCGTCAATAAAAAAGCCCCGGGCGGGGCTTTTGTTTATTGTGAGATAAAGAGGTGGTCTGAGACGGTAAGAGCCCGCTCTCTTTCTTGAGTGGGGGGGTCGAAAAACGAGGCATTATCTGGTCGATCAAGGTAACGCACGGTTGCGACGTAGGAACCCTCTTCCATTTCACCGAGTGTTACGCTCTGTACTTTAATGCGGTCACCCAAGAATATTGAAGACGTATGGGATACTGACTTTGTGTTTATTCTAAACAGCGCAAGATAATAAAAGGTGCCCGATCCTCCCATGTCTACCGTCATAGCAGCGAAGGTGTCGTATTCTTCTCCCGCGGAAATCTTAGCAAGGATTGGTTCAACATGAACGGTTCCCCGCACCGTTTCGTCGGAAAACGTTCCCCATCCGTTGTTGAGGTTTGCGTTAAAAGAGGTCTCGGGGATGGATACGCTACTATTTTGTATAAGCTCGGAAAGTCGCGCGTCGCTAATGATTAGTTTTTGGAAATCTTTTTGCGAAAGCGCGCCCTCTTCAACTTGTGGACCGTAGGTGCGAGGTCCCCACACCATAGGGCCAACAAAATACACAAGTACCGCTATAACGATGATACCGATGATTATAAAAATTATATTTTTGTTGCTCATAATAAAATATTACTTATATGTAGTATATCATGGGGAGATGTTTGTGTGTAGAAAAAGGTAAAGAAATGTAGTGCGGGGCAGGAGTCGAACCTGCTGATGATGGCCTTTCGGGGCCAACGCCTTCCCTTGGCTACCCGCACATGGTAAGTATAGCGTAATAGTAGTTGAAAATATATAGTATTTAAGCCCCAATAAACGGCTCAAAAAAATGAGCCGTTTATTTTTTGCTAAACACCCCATTTCTTCTTGATTTTATTGCTGTCCTGATTCAATATAGAACCAGAACACACGGGCTGGGATAATGTCAAAAAGGGGAAGGAGTTTTTTCGGGAATGTTCTTCTCTCCATTGTTCTCTTTGCGATATGTTTTATTCCGTTGTGGATATATCTGCTTGCTCGAGCTCTTCTTGAGTCACAGGGTTTTTGGCAAAACCTTATTCTTACTGGCATCGCGGCGTATCTCCTTGGCGCGGCCCAATTTTTTCTTCTTCTGGGGCTGGTTTTCCTATTACTTGCTATCTGGCTTGATGAATGAGGACAATAACTGCGTCTGTATTTTCACTATATCTGGCTTCATGCCAGATTTTGTTTTCCCCAACGACGACTTTCTTTGGGTGGTATACTTCTAATGAAAGGTCCGTGAGTTTTTATATATCATTAGTACTTTGTGTCTATGGAAACATGTCCTATTTGCGGGCATCAGCACCTGTCGGGAGAGAAATGCCCCGATTGTAATTGTGGGCATGAGTGCCCCACTTGTGGACACGACCACAAAGAGGGGGAGGTGTGTTCTGAGTGCGGATGTGGAGCAGAAGAATAAGTTCTTCACAAAAAACGGCTCTATGTCGTTTTTTGTTGAATTGGTGGTTTTTTCGTAGTAATGTTGATGGTGATTGGGGGATCGTCCCTGGCCGCGTCCCGCGTCCGCGGGCAGGCTAATGGTGAAATATGGCAACATATTTTGTTTACATATTAAAAAGTTTAAGAGATGGTAATTATTATATTGGGATGACAGCCGACTTGGAGAAGAGGGTGAAGTGTCATTGTGTTGGCAGTGTTAAATCAACCCGGAATCGCAGGCCACTGAGGTTGATATACCCGGAACATTTTGATTCTATAAACGAAGCTAGATCGAGAGAGACATATCTAAAAAGTTACAAGGGAGCTGGAGAGAAGAGAGAAATTATAAATAGGGTGTCTGATTCCGAATAAAGCTGGGGGGTCGTCTAACGGTAGGACATGGGCCTTTGAAGCCCAGTATATAGGTTCGATTCCTATCCCCCCAGCCTTATTTAGAATAAGACAAGAGTTGAAGGAGGGTCCCTACCCACCAGCAGGCAGGCCTGTCCCCCAGCAAAACAAACACCGTCCTTGCGGCGGTGTGTGATGTTTGAGTTGTATCCTTTTTATATCTTTGGTATGCTGGTTGCCAGCACAGAGGAAAAACCAATGAAGAAGCCGGCTGTTCAGGAGGAGCATTATGGCGCTCTCGTGTGGGTCAACAAGGGGATGGATAAGGCACGGAGAGATGAGTGTTTGTGCTACAATTGCGCGGAACTTGATATTGAGCGCGATGACTCGCAGAACTGCCCGATGTCGGGTACACTCTATCATTTTTGCAGAGTTACCGATCTTGCTCTTATGATTACTCGGTGTCCCAAGTTTGTTCCTAAGTCCGAAGAGAAGGAAAAGAAATAATGGTTGTATGACAATCCGCCAGACGGAGGATTTTTTAATACAAAACCGCGCTTATGGCGATGATGCCATTGAGGACAAACATCGTTGCGTTTCCAAAGATTATTGGTTTTTCCTTGTGTAGCATCCCGTAGGTGAACCATACTAAATTTGCTGTCGCGTACGAGAAGAAAGAGACCGCCGAAATTCCCTCCGGATTTCTTACTATTAAGGCCTCATATACCTGGGGGAGGGTCATAATGGGAATGAATATGCCCACCACATATACGAGACGATCTACGGATCGTTTTAATAATCCTGGCGCAGGATAGGGTTCAAGCTTATTGTGGATTCTTTTGCGTAGACTTACGTGGTGGGGACCAAAGAAGGTGAAGGGCATACAATATTTAATTTTTAAAAAAACTGCAGAAAATAAAAAAGAAACAGTTCCTCTATTTTTTGAGGTTTTCTATGATAGCAACTTCAAATGGAACAATGGGGAACGGATTGTAACGCATCTGCGAATATGCCTCAATGAGGGCTTTTATCATGGCAATGGTTTCTTCTGGGTTAAGCGTTACAGCATGCTCTTTGATTTTTTCCAGTTGAGCGCTTGCTATTTCTTGAGCGAAAAGTTCTTCAAGGTCGGGGTTGAGTTTTAGAGAGAGCGCGCGACGCAAGTGTTCGGTGACGTCTTTGTTAAACTGAAACACGTTGTATCCCTCATTGTGTATGGTGTGGAGAAACGCAAGGGACGCTTTGAGGTCCTTTGTAATAAGAAGGCGCGCGAGTTCTATTGTTTTTGCAAAATCAACCTTTCCTACCACCTGCTCGATGTCTTCGACCGTGATGCGCTTTCCCCTCATTAAGATTAATTGGTCAAGCAGGGATTCTGCATCTCTTACGCTCCCATCTGCAAGGAACGCAATCATTTCTGCCGCGTCGTCTTCTATTATTACCCCCTCCTTTTTTATGATAAAGGAGAGTTTTTTAAGTATTTCTTTGAGTGTGAGCCGCCTAAAATGGAATCGTTGCGTTCTCGAGATAATGGTGGGTGGTAATTTTTCATATTCAGTGGTCGCAAGGATAAAAATAACATGCGCGGGTGGTTCCTCGAGCGTTTTAAGAAGCGCATTGAATGCTTGCGGGGTAAGCATGTGTACCTCGTCAATAATAAACACTTTAAATCTGTGGGAAGAAGGGAGTGTTTTTGTATTTTCTTTGAGGTCACGTATTTCATCTATTCCGCGGTTTGACGCGGCATCTATCTCCACAAAATCGAGTGCATGTGCGTGGTCTATAGCGGTGCATGCGTCGCATTCATTACATGGCTCTCCTTTCTTTGCAAAGACACCGTCGCTCTGTCTTTTTTGGCAATTGGCTACCTTCGCGATAAGGCGCGCCATGGTGGTCTTTCCTGTCCCGCGAGGACCCCAAAAAAGATATGCATGCGCGAATGCATCAAAAATAGCAGCATTTTTGAGTATGCGCACGGTGCTTTCTTGCCCCACGATATCCTCAAATTTTTTTGGGCGGTATGTGCGGTAGATAGCGGTTGCCATATGTAGGGGAGTATACGATAAATTGTCTATTCTATAAAGGCGCCACTCTTTTAAGTGGCGCGGAGTGTAGAGTATAATGTTTTATATGTATCGGATTGAAACGGAAGAATTTTCGGGTCCCTTGGAAAAACTTCTTGAACTTATTGAGGGAAAAAAAATGGATGTGACACAGGTGAGTCTTGCGGCAGTGACTGCCGATTTTTTGCGTTATGTTGAAGAGCTTCGCTCTGCGGTGAGAGATACCACGGAGGGAGCGGACACCCCCCAAAGGCGAGAGGCCCAAGTACTTGCGGATTTTCTGGTAGTGGCGGCGCACCTTATCCTTATCAAATCAAAAGCACTTCTCCCTTCCCTTGAGCTTTCAGGGGAGGAAGAGGCGGGCGTGTACGATCTTGAGCGTCGTCTTTCTTTATATCGTGACATTAGGCCGTTATTTACCGAATTTAAAGAATTGTGGAGTGCGGGCGGGCAGGCATTTTCTCGTTCCTCTTCGTCTCAGTTTCAGCCCATCTTTTATCCTCCTCGGGATATTGGTTCCGCGGAACTTGAGCGCGCGTTTGTAAAGGTGGCGCAGGTACTGGAGCAGTTTCTTATTGAACGAGATACGGTAGAAAGACAGCTTATTTCTCTTGAGTCGAAGATTGAGGAGGTTTCAGAGAAGGTTACCAGGGGGACATTTCGTTTTTCTGAACTTGCTAACACTCAATCCCGCGAGGAAGTTATTGTGTTTTTCCTTGCGGTATTGCATCTTCTTCGTGATAGAATAGTACACGCACGGCAGGATGATTTGTTTGGCGATATTACCGTTGAGTCATCACATTATGAGCGAACAGATTAATTCTTCACAATTAGCGCATCTTGAGGCCATTTTATTTTCCTATGGCGAACCAATGAAAAAAGAAAAACTCTTTTCTCTTTTGGGGGTTGACTTCGTGAGGGGAGAGAAATTATGTCGGGAATTTGCGTCGTGTCTACAGGAAGAGAATCGTGGTCTCATGCTTTTTGAGAGTGGCGACACTCTGGCGCTTGCCACCAAGCCTGCATTTGGTTCTTTGCTTGAGGATATCGTGAAAGAAGAGCTTAAGGAGGACCTGACCCCTGCCGCGACCGAAGCGCTTTCGCTTATTGCGTATTTTGGTCCCATATCGCGTCCAGAGATTGACTATATTCGCGGAGTAAATTCAAGTTTTATTCTTCGAACTCTTCTTATGCGCGGACTCATCGAGCGTGAGCAGGGGAGGGGAAATGCGTATGCGTATCATGTGGGCGTTGAATTCCTCAAACACATGGGAGTGTCTCGCGCGCAAGATCTTCCGCATTATGAGGAATATCGCAAGATACGGGATAAATATTTTGATACCATTACCGAAGATCCACAGGGAGCATCATAACCATTATGAAATACCAAGCGCTTATTCTTATATTTGTCATACTCATCTCCGCTTCGACGCTTCAATCGTCCGTGTTTTCCAACGAACAAGAGGTGGATAGATCTATCCCTGTTATATTCGAAGCTGGCGCGGGGGCAATTTTTGAGAGGGGAAGCTCTCCGATTTTGAATGAATCAAGAAAAGATGAAAATGCTTCCCAAAAAAATGTCGCTATCGCATCTGTTGTGACGTCTGAAGCATTGTCGGCGTCCGTGGTTGAGAAGCCGGTTATAGAAAAGGCAGTGGTGGTAAGTTCTCAATGCTCGGGAGTAGATTCCTCTATCTTTTTTGTTAAAGATTTCAAAGATGAACAACCGATTTTTGAGAAAGGAGCGCGGGACCGCTGGCCAATCGCTTCCATTACAAAGCTCATGACTACTTTGGTGGCTCTTGAAAAACTTGATCTGCGTGCGATGGTTGATATTACTCCAGAGATTAAGGAAAAAGTTGGATCATTTGGCACGCTTGATGTGGATGGGTCCTATTCCGTGGAGGGATTGGTGTATGCGGCTTTAATGACTTCCAGTAATGATGCGGCGTATGCGCTTGCATATGAGGTTGGGTATGACGATTTTATTGGGGCGATGAATGAAAAAGCGAAAGAGCTTGGTATGACGCAAACCACGTTTGTTGAGCCCTCCGGTCTCTCCTACCTTAATCAATCAACCGCTCAAGATCTCTTTACGCTCGTGAAATATATCTATAATTATCGTCCTATTATTTTAGAGGCGACTCGAACCAAAACAGTTTCGATAAAAAACTATGCTATTGGCAAGTATTATAAACTTACCAACATCAACGCGTTTGCGGGCACGAAGGCGTTTTTTGGAGGGAAGACCGGATATATTGACGAATCGGGGGGAAACTTGGTTACACTCATGAAACAAAATGGTACAATAATTGCATTAGTAGTACTGGGGAGTTCTGACAGGTTTGGCGATACCGAGAAACTTTTCTCGTGCGTTCCATATTAATCTTTTATATATGGCTCTTGAAGTAATTCGAATATTGGTATTGATGGGGATCTCGTTTTTCGTAGCGTTGATTTTAACTCCCGTGGTAACTCGGCTTCTGTACAAATATCGCGCGGGCAAGCAAATTCGCCAAAGTGCCAGCGCCCCCGTGTTTTATCAGCTTCATCAAAAAAAAGAGGGGACGCCTACTATGGGGGGCGTGATTGTGTGGGCTTCGGTTCTTGGGCTTGCGCTCCTCTTTTTCATACTCAATAAATTTTTTGATGGGTTTTGGGGGTATCTTGATTTTGTGGATCGAGCTCAAACATATCTTCCCATTGCCGCAATGCTTATCGCCGCATTGTTGGGGTTAGCTGATGATATATTCGGCGTGTTAAAAAAAGGTCCCAAAGGCGGAGGGCTCCCGGTTCGTTTTAAACTTGTGGTGTATCTTGCCATCGCTCTTTTGGGGGCCTGGTGGTTTTCTGCTAAGTTGGGGTGGACCACGCTTGCGATACCTTTTGTGGGAAATATTGAAATTAATGGATGGTATGTTCCTCTCTTTATTTTTATAATCGTTGCGTCAGCGTTCTCGGCGAATGAAACAGACGGTCTTGATGGACTTTTGGGTGGCGTGTCTCTTTTCGCATTCGGCTCTCTGTCGGTCGTCGCGTTTTCTTTGGGGAGATACGATTTGGCGGCTTTTTCGTGTGCGATATCCGGAGCGCTGTTGGCATTCTTGTGGTTTAACATATATCCCGCGCGCTTTTTTATGGGGGATACCGGGTCTATGGCTCTTGGTATTACTATGGGGGTTATTGCGATGCTTACCAACACCCTTCTCTTTCTGCCTCTCTTCGCTCCTATTCTCGTTATTGAATCATCGTCGGTTATCATACAGATGATTTCTAAAAAGTTTTTTGGGAGAAAATTGTTTATTTCTACGCCAATACACCATCACTTTGAAGCACTGGGATGGCACGAATCGAAGATAACGATGCGTTTTTGGATTATCACCGCGGTGGCAAACGGTTTGGGGCTGGCCCTTTTCTTCCTTTCTCGTATCGTATTGCAATAAAATGGCGGCGGATAATTTACAATCCACAATTCACATACGATATCCTGGTCTCTTATGGATGTTGTTTGTGCTTGGTTGTATGTGATAAGTCAAAAATATGGTCACTCTTATAAAAAACATATATCTCGTAGACGGAAGCGGGCGCCCTCCTTTTAAGGCGGATGTGCTGGTTAAAGACGGCTTTGTGGCGGCGCTGGGAAGTTTTCCTAATTATAAAGCTGATAAAACCATATTTGGTAATGAAAATTTTTTGGTGCCGGGTTTCATTGATGTTGACGCGAGTTCTGACAGATATATGACTCTTTTTACCTCCCCCTCCCACAAAGATTTTGTTCTTCAGGGTATTACTTCGGTTATGATAGGGCACTGTGGCTTCTCTTTGGCACCCACGTTGTATGGGAATTTGGAACATTTTTTTAGTTGGACAAAAACGAATCGTATAAATATAAATTGGCGCTCAATGGGGGAGTTTCTTTCGGTGTTATCAAAGCGTCCCCTGGGATTAAATGTGGGAACGTTGGCCGGGCATAAAGTTATGAGGGAAGACATTCTCAAAGACCCGGGGTCTTTTCGAAAGCTTACTGCTAATGAATTGCGCGTATTACGACTCATGTTGTCCCGCGCTCTTGAAGAGGGCGCGTTCGGTCTTTCGACGGGGCTTGGATATTATCCGTACCAAAACACTTCGTATCATGAAATACGCGCGCTTGCCGACGTGCTTCATCAACATGGCGCGGTATATACTACCCATCTTAAAAATGAGAAGGAAAAACTGGTGACCTGTGTTGAAGAGACCGTTAAGCTCTCTCAGGATGCGGGGATCACCTCTGTTATCAGCCACCTCCGTCCTTTTATCGGATTTGAAGACGAATATAAAAAAGCGCGGGAGATTATAGAAACTAAAACAGCAAGGGCCGACGTGTATTTTGATATAAACCCCTTTAGCGCAAGCGCTGTTTCCTTAGATGCGCTTATCCCTGACGCATACAAAAAGGAGGACCGAAGTACTCTGGTTGCCAAACTTAAAGATGCTTCTTTTATAAAAAATATCGCTTCAGAATTTCCTCATATAGATAGTAAAAAAATAGTTATACTTAATGCTCCGGAAATGGGATTTCTGAATGGAAAGACGCTATACGATTTTGCCCAGACAAGACAATTAAGTGCGCAGGCCGCGCTTGCGACGCTTATGGAAATCACAAAATTGCGGGGCGTGGTGTTTTACGAAAATCTAAGTCAGTTGGAAATTGACGCGGCTCTTCTTTCTCCTCGGTCGCTTATTTCTACCAATAGCCCCAGTTTTGATGACGTTGCTGGAAATTTTAAACCAGATCGCTCCACAAAGACGTTTACCACATATTTGTCTAGCGCTCAGGCTGCTCATATATCAATCGAAAAAGCGATAGCCAAAATAACCGGCCTTCCCGCTAAACTTTTTAATCTTGACGGGAGGGGGTTTATTAGTCCTGGATATGCGGCTGATTTGGTGTTGCTTACGAAAGATCTTACGATTTCAAGCGTGCTCGTGAATGGATCGATGGTCGTCGAGGGCGGGGTGTTTGTGGGTAATGAGGGTGCGCATGTGGGGTCGGTACTTAAAAAGGGGTCTTCCTAGTCGTCTATGTTTCGTAGGCGATTTTTAAAAACATTTGGTCATAGCCCCGACTATACCATTATAGGAGTTGCTCTTTTTTTGGTTGCCGTGGGACTTTTGTTTCTCGCGTCTGCTTCCTCTGATATTGGGAAGATTAGATATGATGATGCGTTCCATTTTCTAAAGAGTCAGGTATTGCGTGGGATACTCCCCGGCATTTTAGGATTTTTAGTTGGGTACTTCGTGTATTATCGGCGCTGGAAGAAGCTAGCCCCCTTTCTCTTGCTTCTCAATCTTTTTTTACTCGTGCTGGTGTTTACTCCCATAGGAATTGAAGCGAACGGCGCGCATCGGTGGGTAGATATAGGGGGAATATCTTTCCAACCTTCTGAATTTTTAAAATTTACATTCATTATTTATTTGGCGTCACTTCTCTCAAGTTCGCGACTACGTTCTCAAAAAAGGGATTGGGAGACATATTGGCTGTTCCTTTTTGTCTGTGCTTTGATTGCCGGACTTATTATTGTGCAGCCCGCCACCACAATGGCAATTATTATTCTTTTAGCTGGCGCTATTATGTACCTTTTTAATGGAGCGCCCCTAAAACAGATTTTACTTACCGTGGTGCTTGCGTTCCTTGGTGTGGCGTTGCTTGTATTTATCACGCCATACCGCCTTTATCGGGTAGCACCTTTTTGGAACAGCACCGTGGGCGTCCTGATCCCTTCTGTACAACTAGAATCTCAAAACGTCGACCACTTTCACGTCGATCAGTCGCGTATCGCCATTGGTACCGGCGGACTTTGGGGTGTGGGGTTTGGTAAATCAACAACAAAATACAGCGTTCTTCCTGAGCCAATGGGTGATTCTATTTTTGCTGTCATCGCCGAAGAGATGGGTTTTGTGGGGGGGGTGGCAGTGCTTGCGGCTTATCTCGTCTTTTTTTGGCGTTCCACCGCGCTAGTTAAGCGTTCCCATGATGATTTTGCGAAATTAATGGTGTTGGGTTTTGCCTCGATCATCACCGTACAGGCCATTATTCACATCGCGGCCAACTCGGGACTTTTGCCTTTCACCGGCATTCCCCTTCCACTTATCAGTTATGGAGGGTCGTCGCTCACCATTCTCATGCTTATTATAGGAGTTATCGCGAATGTATCTCGGCATACCTCGTACTCCCGATAAAACTTGATTCACCCCTCTTTTTTGGTATAGTTTTGCAAGAACACGAAAGGGTCTAATATGCCTAGCGTTGAAGTCGCTGCTCACGTGAGTTCCATCTTGCACGTTGACGTGTTTCTTGAACCCAAGCTTGATGAGTATAAAAATCTTTCGATCGTGGTGCAGAAGGAAGTTGAGAGGTTTCTTCTTAACGAGCTTCGTTCGATCGCGTATCGGGTTGTGAGGATAGTGGGGAGAAGGTACGAAGTTGGAAATGAGAGTATTCCCGAAGCGTTGGAGTTAGTGTTTTATTTTTGTGGTGGCATTGACGAGCGTTCTTACTTTTTTTCTATACATTCTCAGAATGGCACGTGCCACATTTCTCGTCTGGGTGTTAGGGATCTTGTTGGGTAGATGTTGACGACTCTTTTGCCTCGCCTATCTGGCGGGGTTTTGCTTTTTGCGCGGCGCTACGGGTACAATAAAGGCAATCGACACACTATGATTGATTCAGTCCAAGAAATAAAAGAAAAAGTAGATATCGTTGATGTTGTGCGAGAGCGAGTTTCTCTTCATCCGGCGGGGAAAAATTTAAAAGGTCTCTGTCCCTTTCATCGCGAGAAAACCCCTTCTTTCATGGTTTCTCCCGAGCGTCAGACATGGCGTTGTTTTGGACAGTGTAACGAAGGCGGAGATGTCATAAGCTTTCTCATGAAATATGAGAATCTTGAATTTTATGAAGCGTTAAAGGTTTTAGCAGAGAAAGCCGGAGTGCAATTGCGTTCTATAAGTCCCGCGAGCCAGAAGGAATTTGGGGTGCTCTACGATATCAACGTGGCGGCCAAGGACTACTTTGTTGCCGCCCGTTTGCAAAGTGAAGAGGTGAAGGCATATTGTGACTCGCGGGGAATTTTGCCACAGACCCTGGATACGTTTGAGGTGGGGTTTGCCCCCGACACCAACGACGGTCTTTTGCTGCATCTGGTTAATTTAGGTTATGAAATGACGGATATTGAGAGGGCTGGTCTTGCGTTTAAGGGGCGCGGAGGGACCTATGTGGATCGTTTTAGGGGGCGTATTATGTTTCCTCTTTACAATAGTTTTGGAAAGATTGTTGGATTCTCGGGAAGGATCTTGCCCACCGTTGAGGGTGAGGGGATTGCCAAATATATAAATACTCCAGAGACGCCCATATTTAACAAATCAAAAACGCTCTACGGGCTCCACCTTGCCAAGCAACACATAAAAGAAAAAGCATGCGCGGTGATAGTTGAGGGACAAATGGACGAAATGATGATGTGGCAAGATGGCGTTACTCACGTGGTCGCTACATCCGGGACCGCTCTCACGGATCGCCATCTTGATTCTCTGCGTCGCCTAACTGATTGTATTATTTTCGCGTTTGATTCTGATGAAGCCGGTCTTGCGGCAACCGAAAGGGCCATTGACATGGCTCACTCACTGGACTTTGATGTGAAGATTTTCACATTTCCCCAGGGAATAAAGGACGCAGCTGATTTTGTTTTGCAGAAGCCAACCAAGCTTGCGTATGAATTGGAGAAGGCAGTGTCGGCGATTCAATTTTATACAAATAGGTTTTTGCATGATATTTCACCCAGCTCGTTAAAGAGGGGGATTCGCTCCATTCTTTCGAAAATTGTGCACCTCTCAAGTCCCATAGAGAAAAGCAGATGGATTTCTCATATCGCGAACCACACAAAAGTGCCTGAGCGTATTATATACGAAGAGCTTTCTTTGCTTTCGCGTAAGACAGCAAGACCACAAGAGCCAAAAGACGCATATTCGAATCAACGGGACGTGTTTGCGCTTAGTGGTCGTCACGAGGGTCTCGCTTCAAAAGTGCTTATGCTGGCGTTTGTGGTGCCGGACTTAACGGGGATTGTTCGCGAACATAGTATTTATTTTCCACCTCGCTTTTCTTCTCTTGCTCAAAATTTTGCGAATGACAACCCGCAATTTTCTCAAGATGAAAAAGCCCTTCTCAACCTTTTGGAAATGCGTGCGTCCCTTGAGTATGCGGACATCAAGACCAAGGACGCTCTGCAAGAAGGACCTTTTCTCCTTAGGGAAATAAAACGGGAATATCTCAAGAGTAGGCGCGATGAACTTCGTTCTCAGATTGCCGTGGCTGAACAAGAGGGGAACACAGAACAACTCTCAAAACTTCTTACCGAATTTGACGAATTGGTTCAAATGATAAATAATTGACGCATTGTTAACCCCCCGTGTTTTCTATGAGATCTTCCTCTAAAAAAAGCGCCCCCAAAAAGGCGGTTTCAAAAAGGCGTATTAAAAAAACAACCAAAAAGCAGTCTGCTAAGCAGTCTGCTAAAAAGTCCACAGTAGCGAAGTCTGTCTCCAAGACACGCGCAAAACATCCCCGCTCTTTCCGGAAGAAACGAGTTGTTAAAAAATCTTCAGCGTCTCGCTCAAAAACCATAAAGCGTCCTGCAAAAAAAAGAGGGGGGCGTTCTCGTGTGACAAAGAGAAATAAGATAGATAAATGGAATGAAGAGATTCAGCAGCTTATTGAGCGTGGGCGTGTGCGTGGGTTTGTCACGGATTCGGAGGTTTTGGCTGCCTTCCCTCACATAGAAGACAACATCCAGCTTCTTGAAGAGATATACCAGCGTTTGGAAGATAGTAACATACGAGTGATCGAGGTGAGTCAGCTTATTGATGTTGAGGACAAGCACGAGATAAGCAAGAAAGAGATAGAGAGCCTTGAATCGTTGGAACTTCCTGATGCAGTTCAGTTATATCTAAAAACAATAGGGCGTACGGCCCTTCTTACCGCCCAGGAAGAAAAGGATCTGGCAAAGCGTTCCGAACAGGGAGATGAAGAGGCGCGACAACGTCTCATACAGGCCAATCTTCGCCTTGTGGTATCTATCGCAAAACACTATGTCAATCGTAGCCCGAACTTGGGGATTCTTGACCTTATCCAGGAAGGCAATATAGGCCTATCTCGCGCGGTGGATAAGTTTGATTATCGCAAAGGATTTAAGTTTTCTACTTATGCGACGTGGTGGATTCGTCAGGCAATCACCCGCGCGCTCGCGGATCAATCGCGCACGATTCGCATCCCGGTTCACATGGTTGAAACAATTTCAAAATATACGCAGATACGTCGCCGTTTGGCGCAAGAACTTGGACGCGACCCGCTCGCCGAAGAAGTGGCGATTGAAATGGCGATACCCGTTGAGAAAGTTCGTCATATTCAGGAGATATCCCAAGAGGTGCTTTCACTGGAATCGCCAGTAGGGGATGAGGACGGCGATTCGACACTATCTGAATTTATAAAAGACGAGAAGGGGCTTTCCCCGGATCAGCTGACTTCGCACGCCCTTTTGAGGGAAAAAATTGTTGAAATTATGGATGATCTCACGCCCCGAGAAAGAGAAATACTCACGATGCGTTTTGGTCTTACTGACGGAGTCACCCATACCCTTGAGGAGGTAGGTAAGCGATTTGGCGTGACGCGTGAACGCATCCGCCAGATTGAAGCTAAGGCACTTGAAAAAATGCGCGAGCACGAAAAGTCCCGAGCGCTTGAGGAATACTAATCCATAGGGAAAATCTTGTTTTGATTTTCACACGTAAAAAGTATAGGATTAACCTATACTTTTTTGTTCCAGATGTTTTTAGAGTTGCGGGAAAAATTTTTTGATTTTTTTAAGAAACGAGGCCATGTGTATGTGCCCTCTTCGTCGTTGCTCCCCGATGATACTTCGGTGCTTTTGACCACCGCGGGAATGCAACAATTCAAAAAATACTACACAGGGGACCTAAACCCTCTTTCCGATTTTGGTTCACAGAGAACTGTTTCTATACAAAAATGTTTTCGTACCCCTGATATAGATGAGGTGGGTGATGCCACGCACCTTACTTTTTTTGAGATGATGGGAAATTTTTCGTTTGGTCCGGTGGGGAGTGACGATCCCGCGGATGTTTCTGGTGAAGGATATTTTAAGCGTTCGGCGATAGTGTGGGGGTATGAACTGCTCACCCAGGTTTTTGGTATTAATCCTGAACGGATCTTTGTTACTGTTTTTGGGGGGGATGAAAAAAACCACATACCCAAAGATAAAGATTCATACGCTATTTGGTATAAAGAAATCGGGATCCCCAAAGAGCGGATACTTGAGGGCAAGAGGGAGGATAATTTTTGGGGACCAACTGGGAGCGAAGGACCCTGTGGGCCCACGACGGAAATTTATGTGGCTCCTTCTGTAGCTCATGCGCGCAGAGGCGAGGGCGTAGAGGTATGGAACGTTGTTTTTAATGAATATTTTAAGAGTCGTGATGGTGAGTACAAAAAGGTTGAAAACCCTGGCATTGATACGGGTATGGGGTTTGAGCGACTTCTGGCGGTTTTGGAGGGGGTCGAGGATGTATTTGAGACGAGTTCGTTTGTTAACATCATAAAAACAATAGATGAGGTTGCTCCCAGTATTGACCAGAGGGACAAGAAAATACTAGCCGATCATATTCGTGGCGCTGTGTTTCTTATAGCCGATGGATTGGAACCTTCAAACAAAGAAGCGGGATATATATTGCGAAGAATTTTACGCCGCGTTATCGGTCTTTCTATAAAAAACGACATTCACTCGGGAATATTTGAAAAGCTATATGGAGTGATAAAGACACAGTATGGTTCGATATATCCAGAGATGAAGAGCGAAGATATTTTGAACGTGTGGAACGGCGAGTTTTCCAAATTTCAGGAAGTTATCGGGAGGGGAATGAAAGAAGTGGCAAAAAGAGATCATATTAATGGTGCTGAAGCGTTTCGCATCTACGAAACATTTGGCTTGCCATATGAACTTATAAAAGAAATCGCGCCTTCTTCGGCGGTGAAAAATTTAAACTTCTCTGATTTTGAAGAAGAGTTTAAAAAACATCAAGAGATATCGCGCGCGGGGGTTGAGCAGAAATTTGGGGGGCATGGGCTTGTATTGGACACAGGAGAACTCAAAGCTGCGAACGAAGAAGAAAGAGATAGGGTAGTGCGCATGCACACTGCGACTCATTTGTTGCAATGGGCGCTTCGTTCCGTGCTGGGAGAAGGGGTAAAGCAGATGGGCTCTGATATAAACTCAAAACGGTTTCGTTTTGACTTTTCCTTTGAGAGAAAGGTGACTCCTGATGAACTTGCAAAGGTGCAAGATCTTATAAATAAACAGATACAGAAAAATCTTCCTGTGTCGTATCGTGAAATGCCAAAGGAAGAGGCGATTCATGAGGGCGCCCTGGCATTTTTTAAAGAAAAGTATCCTGATCGTGTGAGAGTTTATTATATTGGAAATCTTGGAGAAGGGGAGCCCCCCCTTAGTAGAGAATTATGCGGGGGGCCCCATGTCTCTCGCACCGGGGAAATAGGCGAGGTCAAAATTCTAAAGGAAGAGTCGGTCGGAAAAGGAGTAAGGCGCGTGCGCGCCACGGTCCTTCCTTAGTGTATATGAATTATATTCGGCGAACGTGGATGGCGCTGATAAGACCGATACAAGAACGCTCAGGTTGGCAGCGCTGTGTGTTGTGTTCGTTTGGAGACGAGGGGGTGTCTGTACATCTGTGCCGGTATCAAAAAAGGAACCGTTCTCTTATATGGGGGCGCCGCTTCTTTTTCTGGGATATGGGGGAGCGGGAGTTTCTTTCTAATACACGCATTCGCCTTTTTTTCAGAATGCTTTACTTTCCTTTCTCCTACAGGGTGGTGGCGACTGTGTCGAGAAAATATTGCCGGTCTTCTTTCTGTACCATAACAGCCCCCCGTTCCCATCCCAGGGAATACATAACAGAACAGGAATTAACTTCGGTCCTCTCTCATAATCTGACCTCGGTTCTTGAAAAAAGAAAGAGGGAATTTTCTCATCAGCAAGGGCATGACGATTCACAGAGTTTATTGGTGGGGAGTCGGATTGTACACGTGTCCGTTGATGGCAGAGAACTTTTACAGGGAGGTCTTGATATGAAAGAGAAGCGTGGGAAAATTATCCGTATCGGTTTGTTTCAGTCATTTCTCTCTCGCTCCCTCTTTTCTTCTTTTCGTCTATCCCTTCCTCGTCGGGCGCTTTGGTGGGGGATTGGCGAGGATGGTTTTTCTGAGGCGCTTTCTATTCTTGAGCGCGGGTTGTATGAGAAACCGAATAAGCGAAGTGAAAAATTTATTCTCGTCACTCTTTCTTCTCGGAAAAGTGATATATTTTTTTATAGTGGCGACTCGCTTGAATTTTTTGATACCTTTCGCTTTGGGTGGCGTACCCTCTACGACTCCTTACATCACGAACTTGGCATCGATCTGCATTCGTTTCTTCCCATCTTGCGTTCCGTGTACGAAGGAGAGGCCTCAAAGATCGTATCAAAACACATACATACTCTCGTTGAAAAGGAGTTGGCACGCTTTTTAAACGGCATCACCTCTTTTACGAAGACCGTTTCTCCCGGAGAGATATATATTGATGCTGGTCCTCTTTCATTTATTTTCTCTAAGCATCAGAAGCTTTCTCGATGGGTGGTTAAGGAGGAGGATTTTTGGTTTGGGGGCGTGGGAAGCAATAAAAAAGTTACCTTCTCGCTTTTGTCAGATTTTGTTTCGTATGCTCCTTTGCGCGAGACGACGCCCATCGATCATACTGCGCGCAAATTGGTACGGTGGTTGATTCCTCAATCCATAATTTTTGAGTAGCATCATAAGCATAGCGGTGGTATACTATCTTCATATTTCATATCCATGAGTTCTAGAAATTTCAAAAAGAAGTTGGTGAAAGTTGTTGATATTGTCCCCATATCAAAAGATGGGGTTTCTTCTCGTGTTGCAAAAGAGGAGGAAGACATCTCACAGAAACAGGATGCATTTCTTAAGAGTAGTCGCGGCTCAGTGGCTTCTTCGGCCGATGATATAGAAGAAATGTTTGATTTTGACGAGTCGTTTCCTCTCGATGGCAAAAAGAAAAACAAACAAAAAAAAGAACCCCGCGTTCCTTCTGGACGTGGTTTTCTATGGTGGGGGATTGGCATTGTCTGCGCCGTTGGATTGCTTGCGGTAAGTATTTTTGTATTGCCCAGAGCTGATATTACTATTGTGGCGCAAAAAATACAGTGGAGCTTTGATGATGGTGTGGTGGTTGATAAGGCGCAGAAGAGTATTGATGTGAAGTCTTTGCGTATACCCGGAGAAATTCTCAGCGAACAGAAGAGCGTCGTGCTTACGTTTCCAGCGACGGGGGAAAAATATGTGGAAAGAAAGGCTCGTGGGATTATTACTATATATAACGCATATAGCTCCGCTCCCCAGACGTTGGTTGCTACCACTAGATTTGAGGCGCCGGACGGAAAAATTTTTCGTCTTGTAGACAAAGTTACGGTTCCCGCGGCGAAAGTGGTGGGCGGAGTTATACAGCCCTCATCTATTGACGCGACAGTTGTGGCCGATAAAGCCGGTTCGGAATATAATGTGGGTCCTATCGAAAAATTTACCATCCCCGGATTTTCGGGAACCGATCGTTATCAGGGTTTCTATGGCTCCTCTTCCAACGCTATGACCGGAGGATACACGGGGACGAGCGCATATCCGACCGATTCGGATATCGAAGCCGCACTTGAGGGAATTGATGCTACTATCAAAAACGCGCTTGTTACCTCTTTTACTCTTGATACACTTCCACGTGAATTTACCTACATCAAAGATTCGGGAAGATTCGTGATAGAGGAGCCAAAGGTAAATACAGAAGTAAATGAGAAGAACGAATTTTCTGTGACGGCAATAGGGGAAATGTCTGCTATCGCCTTTCGTGAATCCGATGTAAAAGAGCTACTTGACCAAGCGGCGCTTGAGGATAATGGAGTTAGTTGGGACTCTCATGAGCAACGCTCCTTTTCTCTTACTATGGGAGATCCTGAAATTGATTGGGATCGCTCTCTTATGAGAATTCCGGTTTCTTATGAAACGGTGCTGGCGTATCGTTTTGACGTGGAAAAGATAAAAAACGACGTACGGGGGAAGAAAGAATCTGATCTGAAGACGTATGTCCTCTCCTTATCTGGTATAGAAAGGATGACTGCTTCTTTGTGGCCGTTTTGGGTTCGTAAGGTTCCTGATCGGATTTCCCATGTGCGCGTTAGTATCGAATGACGCGCGCGTGGGTTTTGTTAAACAGTATTCCCTTTGTGTGGGGCGAGGGGTTGACTTTCTGCTCCCATTTTTCTATTATTAATCCCGCTTATTAATGCAGCAAACAAAAGACGAAAAAGTTGTTGAAGGGGTTGTTGTCGAAGCATTGCCGGCAACGAACTTTCGCGTCCAAGTTGGTGATGATATTCTTTTGTGCCATCTTTCCGGCAAAATGAGGATACATTATATAAAAGTGTATCCCGGCGACAAGGTTTCGCTAAAAGTGAGCCCTGATGGCAAAAGAGGTATAATAGTCAGACGGCTCTAACATATATGAAAGTTCGCTCTTCAGTGAAGAAAATTTGTAAAAACTGCAAGACGGTACGACGAAAGAGCAGGGTGTATGTCATTTGCAAAAACCCCAAACACAAGCAACGCCAGGGCTAATTTTTTATTCAGATCAATTCGTATTTTCATTTTATGCGTATTATTGGTGTAAACATCCCAGATGAAAAGAAGGCGTCTATCGCGTTGACGTATATTTTTGGTATTGGTCCGGCTGTCGCGTCTCAAATACTTAATAAGACGAAGATAGATGGAAACAAGCGAACCAGGGATCTTACGCCCGAGGAGGTAAATAAAATCAAGGACACTATCGAAAAACATTACAAGATAGAAGGAGAGTTGCGACAGGTTTTAAGGACTAATATCAATCGTCTCAAGGAAACGGGGTCATATCGGGGGAGTCGTCACGCGCGCCGTCTTCCGGTGCATGGACAACGAACCAAGACAAACTCAAGAACGGTCCGCGGAAATGTGCGCAAGACTGCGGGTAGCGGTAAGCGCAAAGTTGAACTCAAGTAAATTATTATGGGTAAAAAGAAAGTTGTACAAAAAAGCGGAGGAATGAGCGAGGCGGTAATAAGCGAAAAAATAGCAACAAGCGCCGCGCGTAAATCTTCTAGTAAGAAAATAGACAAAGGGACGGTATATATAAATGCCTCCTATAATAACACCATGATTACTATCGCTGATTCGGCGGGTAACGCGGTGGCGTGGTCATCGGCCGGATCACTTGGATTTTCTGGTCCTAAGAAAGCGACTCCGTTCGCCGCGTCGAAGGTTGTTGTGGCGGTGTTGGAAAAAATAAAGAAAACAGGTCCCTTTACTGTTGATGTGGTGGTGCGAGGCGTGGGGAGTGGAAGAGATTCCGCGTTGCGCGCACTCGCCGCGCAGGGCATAACCATACACAGCATTACCGATGCTACCCCCATTCCTCATAATGGACCCAGGCCTCCAAAAACGAGACGAGTATAATATATATCCATGCCTTTACGAGCAAAAGAAAAAAAAGAACGAGCCCTTCAAACCAAGCTTTTCCTCAAAGCGTTCCGTTCGCATTCTCCAAAGTCAGCCATGGTTCGTCGCCCGAATCGTCCCGGAATACATGGAGGGAAGAGAACGAGGCAGGGGTCTGAATTTAAACTTCAACTTGCAGAAAAGCAAAAGATTCGTATTAGTTATGGTCTTAGCGAGAAGCAGATGAAGAATTTGGTAAATGAGGCGTTTTCCAAGGCCAAGACCATCGACATTTCAGTCCCTTCTTACATTATTAACAAGCTGGAAACGCGACTTGATAATGTGGTCTATCGTATGGGATTTGCACCTTCGCGAATCGTGGCTCGTCAGATAGTGAATCACGGTCACATTACTGTGAATGGCAGGGGGGTTACTGTCCCATCGTATTCTTTGAAAATGGGCGATGTGGTAGCGGTGAAAGAGTCACGCAAGTCATCGCCGCTTTTTAGGGACTTGCCGAATACACTCAAGGGACATAATGAACCGTCTTGGCTTTTGGTTGATGATGCCGCAGTTTCAGGGAAGGTAAAAACAAAGCCGGAAGGGGTCGAACTTCCTTTCGATATAAATCTTATTATTGATTATTATTCGCGATAACTAATAGTGGCTCTGTGTCGTGGAGACCACATATTTTCTCTATATGGAATACACATTTTTAAGCAAAAACGTTCTTATTAAAAAGGTTTCAGAGACTTCCACGGAGGGAGTGTTTCACATCGAGGGGCTTTATACTGGTTACGGAGTAACATTGGGGAATGCTTTGCGTCGCGTACTCCTCTCTTCTCTTCCGGGAGCTGCGATCACTCATGTGAAGATAAAAGGAGTGAAGCATGAATTTTCTACGATTGATGGAGTTATGGAAGATGTGGTGGATGTGATGCTTAACTTAAAGAAGATTAGGTTCCGATTCCACGCCGACGAACCTCAAGTTCTCTCTATAAAAAAGAAGGGAGAGGGCGCGGTTACTGCTAAGGACATACATACTAATTCGCAGGTAGAGGTCGCCAATCCCAATGCCCATATCGCGACGCTTACCGCGAAATCAGCAGAATTTGATGCTGAAATAACCGTCGAAAAGGGTCTTGGGTATTCTCCGGTTGAGTCCCGCAAGTCAGACAAACTTCCCGTGGGGGTTGTGGCGGTTGATGCTATTTTTACCCCCGTAGTAACGGTGAATATTGAGGTAGAAAATATGCGCGTGGGTGATAGGACGGACTTTAATCGACTTACACTTACTGTTGAAACGGATGGTACTCTGAGTCCGTCTCGCGCCGTTCACAAGGCGGCCAACATTCTTAAGGATCACCTTGAAGTTGTTTCAAATATTGAAATTTCCGATGAGACAGAGGAGCCTAAGAAGAAAAAGACAACGAAAGCGAAGAAGTAGAATCAAACATGATACATCAAAAGAGGCAGAAAAAATTTGGTCGTACGTTGGGACAACGCCAGGCGTTTTTGCGGGGTCTTTTAAACAATCTTATAAAAAATGAAAAAATAGAGACTACGCACGCGCGGGCGCAAGCGATCCGTCCTGAAATTGAAAAGATGGTTACGTTGGCCAAGAAACAGAACGTGGCGTCTCTGCGGCTTTTGATTGCTCGCCTTGGTGACAAAAAGAACGCGTTGAAACTGTACTATGATATTGCTCCTCGATACAACGAAAGGAAGGGGGGATATACCAGAATAATTAAAACAATGCGCCGGCGAGTGGGTGACGCAAGCGCCAGAAGCATTGTTGAATTTGTCTAACATATAATACGCACGGCGTATGGCATCTGTTTTTGATAATATAAAAAAAATACTGGAAAAAGAAGAAATGTGCGTGGTCTCTCGCAATAAAACTCCACGATATGTTGCGATGACGTGGAACAGATACGAACGTTTGAAACAGGACATGGGAGAGTTGGTGCAATTGCGCGAGGAGGCGCACAATGCGAGGGCGAGCGAACAGGAGTATAGTGTCGATCTCACTGGAGTAGTGCCCGAAGAAGATGTCCCCCATGACGTTGACATAAATTCCATTCCTGTTTAATATGAACATCACTATTAACAAGGTCTATTATTTATAAGTAATTGATTTATACATATGGCAGAGAAAGCAAAATTTGATCGCAGCAAGCCTCACGTAAATGTTGGAACGATTGGTCATGTTGACCACGGGAAAACCACATTGACCGCTGCAATCATGCACGTACTCAAGCTCAAGGGCTTGATAGATAAGGCGGAGGCAGTTGACCAGATCGATGTAGCGCCCGAGGAAAAGGCGCGCGGTATCACTATCGCGCTTCACCACTCCGAGTACCAGACGGAGAAGCGTCACTATGCGCACATTGACGCGCCTGGTCATGCCGATTACATCAAAAACATGATCACGGGTGCCGCGCAGATGGATGGAGCGGTTTTAGTAGTTGCCGCGACTGATGGTCCTATGCCACAGACCCGCGAACATATTCTCTTGGCGCGCCAGGTTGGTGTTCCTCGTATCATTGTATTTTTGAACAAAGTTGATCAGGTTAGCGACCCTGAACTTATTGACTTGGTTGAAGACGAAGTGCGTGAACTTCTTAAGAAATATGAATTTCCCGGTGATGAAATTCCAGTGATTCGCGGTTCTGCTCTTAAAGCGCTTGAAGCGTCGTCAGCCGATGATGAAGCGGCCAAGCCGATTGTAGAGTTGGTAAATGCGATGGATGAGTATATTCCTACTCCTGAACGTGCCGTTGACAAGCCGTTTCTTATGCCAGTTGAAGATATTTTCTCCATTGAGGGACGCGGTACTGTCGCGACTGGACGCGTTGAGAGGGGAATTGTAAAGGTGAACGAAGAAATTGAAATCGTTGGCCTTCGCGACACTCAAAAGACCGTTGTAACGGGTATCGAAATGTTCAATAAGCTTCTTGACGAAGGTCAGGCAGGGGACAACGTCGGGATCCTTTTGCGGGGTCTTAAAAAAGAAGATGTTGAGCGCGGTCAGGTCATCGCGAAGCCCGGCTCTATTACTCCTCATACAGAATTTGAGGCGAGTGTGTATGTGCTCACCAAAGAGGAAGGTGGTCGTCATACCCCGTTCTTTAAGGGATACAAGCCGCAGTTCTATATGCGCACAACTGATGTCACCGGTGAGGTAATATTGCCCGAGGGTACCGAAATGGTTATGCCCGGTGACACTATCAACATCACCGTCAAGCTCATCGCTCCGATTGCGTTGGAGGAACAGCAGCGCTTTGCTATTCGTGAAGGAGGAAAAACCGTGGGTGCTGGTGCGATTACCAAAATTATAAAATAATCCGCTACACTCGCATTGACATATGGCAAAGAAAAAGGACACTGACAAAAACAGGATTCGTCTTAAAATCAAAGCGTATGACCATCGCCTCATAGACGCGTCTACCAAGCAGATTATGGAGACAGCAGAGAGGAATGGAGCTGAGATCGTGGGACCGATTCCTTTGCCTACGGAAATGCGGAAGTATACAGTGAATCGATCCACGTTTGTGCACAAAGATTCTCGTGAGCAGTTTGAAATGAGAGTGCATAAGCGACTGGTTGAGATATTGAATCCCGAACCAAAAATCGTTGAGGCTCTTTCAAGCCTAAACCTTCCTTCCGGGGTTGATATAGAAATAAAAATGATGTAAGCCAAAAATTATTTTTTCCCCTCTTTTTTCCGGAAAAGAGGGTTTTTTTATTTGAGCTTATGGGTGGAAAGGATTGACAAAAAAGGTGCGGTTTTGCTACACTATAACCCACTTACCCTACACGGTTGTTTTGGTTTTTATACACCAAGGTAGTACGTGCCTTGTTTTCTTTTGTGTGGGGTGGTCACCGATATATGCCATTTCTTATTGGTAAAAAAGTAAAAATGGATCAGACATGGAACGAGGATGGGCATGTGGTCCCTGTTACTTTCGTACAGGCGGGCCCTGTTACCATTACCCAGAAAAAGACCATTGAAAAAGATGGATACATTGCGTTTCAGGCCGGATGGGATACGTCGGTAAAAAAGGTCTCGCGGGCTCTTAAAGGGCACCTTAAAGATTTGGGCCCGTTTCGTTTTTTGAAGGAATTTCGTAATGCGCAGGACGAAGATTACGCAGTGGGCGATACTATTTCTGTTGAAGCATTTGTTCCTGGCGATAAGGTTACCGTGGTGGCGGTGGCGAAAGGGCGCGGTTTTCAGGGCGTGGTGAAGCGCCATGGTTTTCACGGTGGTCCAAAGACACACGGACAAAAGGATCGTTTGCGTGCTCCTGGTTCTATTGGGGCGGGGGGACATCAGCGCGTGATTCCCGGCAGAAAAATGGCTGGCCGAATGGGTAATAACACGGTCACTCTCCGCGGAGTAAAAGTGGTGCAAGTAGATGCCTCCAACAACCAGATTCTGCTTAAGGGGGCGATTCCGGGTGGAAACCGTACTATTATTTCAATACAAAAATAACGTTATTATAATGCAAGTTCCTGTCTACAATTTGGACAATAAGGAGGTGGGCGTGGTGGAAGTTCCCGATGCCATCTTTTCTGTAAAGTGGAATCGTGATTTAGTTCACCAGGTATTGGTTGCACAACAAGCAAATAGCAGAGACCCCATTGCTCACGCAAAAGACAGGAGCGAAGTTCGAGGTGGAGGTAAAAAACCATGGAGACAAAAAGGGACCGGCCGTTCTCGACATGGGTCCATCCGGTCTCCTTTGTGGGCTGGGGGTGGTGTGACATTTGGTCCTCGCAACGAGCGCGTGTTTGCCAAGAAAATAAATAACAAGATGCGTCGCGCGGCGGTGCTCTCGGTTCTTTCTAAAAAGTTTTCAGAAAATCAGATAAAGATTGTTGAGGGATTCAGCGCTCCGGAAAAGGCGACTTCCAAGGCATTTCTTGCGCTTGCTTCGAGGGTGTTTACACAAGGTGTGGCTACGTTGTTCGTGTTTGCCTCTGGCGCGCGAGGATGGAGTAGGGGCGTTGGAAACATACAAAAGGTTTCTTGCGTGGGTCCAGCTTCGTTAAACGTGAAAGACCTTCTTCGTCCCTCTAGTATAATCATCGACAAGAATGCGCTTGATGAGATTATCAATCGATTTTCAACGGTATAATATGACGGCCTTATTTTCATCAAAAAAGAAAAAAACACAAAGAACGCAAGATTCACCATCAACAACTCGCGTTTCTTTTCCAACTCCTCAAAGCGCGACTGGTGGGAGTATATCTTTGCTTAAACAGCCGTGGATAACAGAACGTACAATGATGCTCTCTGAGCTCGATCAGTATGTGTTCTCTGTCGATCCTCGTGCGACGAAGCCTCAAATAAAAAAGCAGGTGGAGAAGATGTACAATGTCGATGTGGTGACGGTACGAAGCATTAGGACCCGTTCATCCTCGGGACATCTCAGGGGTGTTGCGGGTAGGATGCGCGTGCAGAAAAAGATGATTGTCACTCTAAAAAAGGGGCAAAAAATAGATCTCACCGGAAATAGATAAACATATGAAAAAGTATTCTCCTTCCACACCATCAAGACGGCACATTACCACTGTAGACTACGGTGTACTTTCTGGTTCCAAGCCAACGCGCAAACTTACTACTCGACTTAAATCACATGCCGGTCGTAATAATCAGGGGCGTATCACCGTGCGTCATCAGGGTGGAGGAAACAAAAAATTATATCGCATGGTTGATTTCAAACAACAGACCATGGATGTTCCCGCTCGTGTTGAATCGTTAGAATACGATCCCTACCGCACGGCATTTGTGGCGCGTGTCGTATACAAAAATGGGAAACGCTCATATATATTGGCATCTTCTGGTATGAAGGTGGGAGCTTCGCTTGTCGTTTCTCAGAAAACACCGCTCAAAGAGGGGAATCGGCTTATGCTCAAAAATGTTCCTGTCGGATATCAGGTGTATAATGTGGAGCTCATGCCGGGGAATGGAGGGCAGCTTGCAAAGTCGGCCGGTTCATATGTTGAGATTCTGGCGCACGATGGGGGACATACTACCCTCAAAATGCCCTCAGGAGAGGTAAGAAAAGTGAACTGGGAGTGTTATGCTTCCCTTGGACAAGTTTCTAATAGCGAGTATAATTTGACAACTATCGGAAAGGCTGGAAAATCCCGCGGTTTGGGCATTCGTCCTACCGTGAGAGGAACTGCCATGAACCCTGTAGACCATCCTTATGGGGGAGGTGAGGGGCGTCAGCCTCGTGGTACAAAGCGTCCTAAAACTGCATGGGGCAAGGTTGTGGGCGGTCGAAAAACGCGTAATAAGAAGAAATGGTCAAATAAATTTATTGTTAAAAGAAGGATAAATAAGAAGAGTAAGAAATAATCATGTCTCGAAGTTCAAAAAAAGGTCCTTTTGTTGATCCTATTATAATAAAGAAAATAACCGCACAAAAGCCTGGGGGTGCCTCTATAAAAACGTGGGCCCGTCATAGTGCTATTTCTCCCGAAATGGTTGGGTATACTTTTGCGGTACATAATGGGAAAGATTTTATTGATGTGAGAATTACCGAGGAAATGATAGGACACAAACTGGGAGAGTTTTCTCCTACAAGGAAATTTGTGAAACATGGCGGTAAAATGCAGCGAGAGCTGGAAAAGGGGAAATAATATAAATTATGGCTACTATTACCACACAAGAGGAAAAGACAATTACGCACGCATCGGCGCGTTTGCGCTATTTGCGCATCGCCCCTCGTAAAGTGAGGTTGGTAGTTGACGTGATTCGTTCACTTCCCGTGAGTGAGGCCGAAGCGCGCCTCTTGTTACTTCCAAAAAGATCAAGCGGGGCGGTACTTAAGTTGCTTCGTTCTGCGGTTGCATCAGCGACTCAAAAAGGAATGAATATATCTCGTTTGATAATAAAAGAGGCGTTTGTGGATGAGGGTCCGATGCTGAAACGATGGCTCCCAAGAGCGATGGGACGCGCGACTCCAATTCACAAGAAGACCAGTCACATCACCCTTGTATTGGGAGAATCTGAGAAAGATCATTCGGTGCGTTTTGTCATCGAGAGACCCTCGCGCAAGAAGAAGTCCGATGAGGGGAAGAAGGACGAGAGTAAAGCTGTCGCGGAGCGCGAAGAGGCAGAGGAACGCCAGGAGGCTTCCCATGAGAAAGAAGGGGGGCGTGAGCAAAAGAAGGATCTCCCAAAGAAGGGTCAAAAAGGTTTTGGCAAGAGAATATTTCGACGCAAGTCGGTGTAATAATTAAAACGATATTAGGATCGCTATTATGGCTCAAAAGATAAAACCAACAGCATTGCGTCTTGGCATTATCCGCGAATGGGAATCGCGGTGGTTTCCGCGTGGTTTCAAGTTCGGGGCATTTTTACAGGAAGATGCATTAATACGTGATATCATCCGCAATAAAATTGGATTGGCTGGCATTGCGTCTATTATTATTGAAAAGGCGGCCGCGAAGGTGAAGATAGTGATACGCGCTGCTCGTCCAGGCCTTATTATAGGGCGTGGGGGCAAGGGAATAGAAGAGCTTACAGAATTGTTAGAGTCGAAAATAAACGCATTCCGCGAAAAAAATGGGATAAAAGATAAGGTGGTGCTTTCTCTTAATATAGAGGAGATAAAACGGTATGAAGCATCAGCGTCGGTCACCGCACAGAATATTGCGTGGGACCTTGAAAAGAGACTTCCATATCGTCGCACCATAAAGAAATATTTGGGTAGAATAATGCAGAGCAGAGACGTGAAGGGGGCTCGTATCAGAGTTTCTGGGCGTTTGGACGGTGCTGAAATAGCTCGCGTCGAGCATCTTTCAGATGGGAGTCTTCCACTTCAGACCTTGCGCGCGAATATTGATTACGCTGAAGCCACCGCGCGAACTACGTATGGTACTGTTGGCGTGAAAGTGTGGATTTATAAAGGTGATGTGTTTGTAAAGTAGGAATAATCATTGCGTATGTTGCAACCAAAAAAGACAAAACACAGAAAGATGCAAAAAGGGCGCTCACGAAAGAGAGCGGTCGAAACACGTGGAACTCGAGTAACATTCGGCAGCTTTGGTCTACAAGCCCTTGGAATGGCGTACGTAACTTCGCGCCAAATAGAAGCGGCGCGAAAGACCGTTTCCCACTTTACGAAGCGTGGAGGAAAGGTGTGGATACGTATTTTCCCCGACAAACCAATTACCAAAAGACCACCCGAGGTGACTATGGGAGGAGGGAAGGGTTCGGTGGAGTACTATGTATTTCCTGTTAAACCTGGTCGTATTTTACTTGAGATTGACGGAGTCGCCGAACAAATTGCTCGCGAAGCGTTACAACGAGCTGCGCATAAGTTTCCTATAAAAACTAGGGTAGTGAGTAAATAATTTTGACAGGATGAGTAATTTTTCATAGAATATCTCTCCGTAATACATATGAAAAAAGACAAAGTACAGGCTTTAAAAAACAAAACGCGGGATGAGCTGTATGAGCTCATCGCTTCTCATAAGGAGAAATTGGGACGTCTCCGCTTTGATTTAAAATCTGGAAAAACCGCCAACATAAAAGAATTGCATGAATTGAAGAAAGAGATCGCGGTTGCGTCTACTTATTTACACAATCATGAAACAAAATCCTAATACCACAATACAAAGGCGTCTAGAGGGCGTTATCGTGTCAGACAAGATGAATAAAACCCGCGTCGTTTCGGTTGCCCGTCTTCGCAAACATTCTCGTTATCACAAATATCATAAAATAACTACCCGCTTTAAGGCGCATGACGAAAATAATGAATATCATTCCGGTGATCGAGTTATTATTGAGCAGAGTAGACCGCTTTCCAAAGATAAGCGCTGGGTTATTATTTCGCTTCTAGAACGCCCTTCAACGGTTGAGTCCGTAGTCGAAGAGGGTGTAGATAAAGACGAGTTGGCACAGGAGTCCTAATATACAGTCACCATGATACAGGAACGTTCATTGCTAAAAGTTGCAGATAATTCGGGGGCGAAAATAATTCGCTGTTTTCGGATTCTTGGCGGAACTCGCCGAAGATATGCCCGTTTGGGAGATATTATTGTTGCTTCCGTACAGGTCGCGGAACCCAGAAAAGCAGTTTCTAAAAAAGATGTGGTAAAGGCGGTTATCGTGCGACAGAAGTTTCCCTACCGAAGAAAAGATGGGACCTATATGCGTTTTGACGAAAATGCCGCGGTGCTTATTGACGCAAAAAAGGAACCGCGTGGAACGCGCATTTTTGGCCCAATTCCCAGAGAAATCAGAGATAGAGGTTTTGAAAAAATATTTACTTCAGCACAGGACGTGGTATAACTCTTATGAATAATTTTCGCATAAAAAAAGGAGATACAGTCAAAGTCATCGCCGGGAAAGACAGGGGCAAGACGGGGAAAGTCCTCAAGTCGCTCTTTTCGCGCGACAGAATTCTGGTTGAAGGCGTGAACGAATATACCAAGCACGTGCGTCCCCGCACTTCAAATGAGAAGGGGCAGATGATAAAAGTGCCTCGTTCCCTTCATGTCTCTAATGTGCAACTGCTTTGTCCTTCCTGTGCCAGACCTGTGCGCGTCTCTGTTGAGAGGAAAGGGAAAGAAAAAATACGACTTTGTAAGCGTTGTAAGGCTCATATATAAAGGATTATGACAAAGACCCTACGAGAACAATACATGAAAGATATCGCTCCGGCGTTACTTAAGGAGCTTTCTATAGGAAATATGCATGCCGCTCCCGTGGTTGAGAAGGCGGTAGTTAATATTGGTTTAGGGAGGATGAGCCAAAAGCCCGGGTTCGAAGAGAAGATACTTCCCGAAATAACAAAAGAGCTTTCCCTTATCACCGGGCAGATTCCTTCTCGGCGTATTGCCAAAAAATCCATTGCGGGATTTAAGTTGCGAGAGGGGAGCGTAGTGGGACTTGCGGCTACATTGCGTGGTGCTCGCATGTACGATTTTATTGAGCGCTTAGTTCGCATGGTACTTCCTCGTGTCCGTGATTTCCGCGGCGTTGACTTGAAAAACGTGGATCAAAGGGGTAATTTGAATCTCGGTTTCCGAGAACACGTTGTATTTCCTGAAATCAACCAAGATGTGTCTAGCACCGAATTTGGTCTTCAGGTTACGCTCGTGACCAAAGCTCGCAACCGTGACGAGGCGGTGGCTCTTTATAGAAAATTAGGAGTGCCCTTTAAGAAACAATAAGTATGGCAAAGAAATCAGTTATCGCACGATCTCAAAAGAAACCAAAGTATTCGACGCGAGTGATTCGTCGTTGTTTTCGTTGTGGTCGCCGTCATGGATATATGAGAGATTTTGATTTGTGCAGAATATGTTTTAGGGAGCTTGCGTCGCGCGGAGAGATACCCGGAATTCGTAAATCATCGTGGTAATAAATGTATGTATTTAGATCTTCTTATACAAATTAAGAATGCCCAGGCCGTTGCGAAAGAGTCCATAAAAACTCCTTATTCTGTTATGGATGAAAAGGTGCTCGATATTCTCAAGACCAATCGTTTCATTAAAGATTTCGAAAAGAAAGGAAAGGGAGCAAAGAGATATTTTGATATTGTGCTCAAATATGGCGTCGGAGACGAGGGAGCTATCAGGGGCATCCACTTTGATAGCAAGGCATCCCGTCGTGTGTATAGGGGATACAAGGATTTGGGTTCGGTTGGTAAGCAGGGCATGGGCCTTTCTGTTATTTCAACCTCGCGTGGCATTATGACCACCAAAGACGCATCAAAGAACAAGGTCGGTGGACAGCTCTTATTTACTATCTGGTAATATGTCGCGAATAGGAAAACAACCGATAATTATACCCCAGGGAGTTTCAGTCTCTATTGAAGAAGATTATGTAAAAGTTTCCGGTCCCAGGGGAGAGCTCTCCATAAACTTGCTTAAAGGTGTTTCTGTTGAGCTTAAAGAGGGGTCGTTGGAAGTTTCACAACATGCCACACAGGCGCAAGCCGCGATGAATTGGGGGACGATGCGTTCATTACTTGGGAATGCCGTTGAGGGAGTGACTAATGGTTTTGTAAAAAAATTGATCATAGAAGGCGTGGGTTTCAAGGCAAGTGTTGAGGGGAATGAGCTTGTTCTTAAGATTGGATTTTCCCATCTCGTGCGTATGCCTATCCCCGAAGGTCTTACGGTTTCGGTTGAAAAAAACATGATAACCGTTGAAGGATTTGATCGACAACTTGTGGGTCATTTCGCGGCTCAAATTCGGAAAACAAAAAAACCAGAACCCTATTTGGGGAAAGGTATCCGATATGAAGACGAGATAGTTCGACGAAAAGCAGGAAAGAAGGCCGCGACAGGAGCCGCATAATGATTTCATTTATTGTATATGAAGAAAGCAAAAGAATCACAAAAAGATAAGAGATTGCGGCGCGCGACGAGGGTGCGAGCGCGTCTTTTAAGGACTTCTTCACGTCCTCGCTTGTCTGTACACAAATCAAATTCGTTTGTGTATCTTCAGCTTATAGATGACGAACAGGGTAAGACAGTGCTCAGTGCTTCTACAAGGGGTCTTTCGGGAACGCCTCAGGAGAAGATTATCGTTGTCGCGAAAAACATGGCAAAAGAAATGATCCAGAATAAAATCACCGCGTGCGTCTTTGATAGGGGGCACAATAAATATCATGGTATAGTTGAGAACATAGCGAAAGAAATTCGCTCTGCGGGGATAATAATGTAATTATGGAGCAGAAAAAACAACATATAACACAAAAAGGGGGAGATCAAAATACGCAGAACCGTTTTGGGGCTAGGCAACAGCGCGGGCGGTTTCGTCGTGGTTCGCGTATCGCGCCTCAAAAAAGTGAGTTCAAGGAGAAAACAATCGATCTTCGCCGTGTTACCCGTGTGGTAAAAGGAGGAAAGCGCTTTTCTTTCCGGTGCACGCTTGTTATTGGGAACGAAAAAGGAAAAATCGGAATAGGCATTGCCAAAGGTCTTGATGTCGCCAAGGCCATAGAAAAAGCAAGAGCCCGTGCCCAGAAGACAGTATTTTCTGTTCCGCTTTCTGGGACCACGCTCAAACATGAAACGAGGGCTAAGTTTTCCGCGGCGCAAGTTCTTATCAGGCCCGCGAAGAAAGGCTCCGGCCTCAAAGCTGGAGGAGCGGTGCGTACCGTCCTTTCGCTTGCCGGGATCAAAGATGCGTCTGCAAAGTCGTTGGGAAGAACAAAAAATAAACTGACCAACGCATTGGCGGCTATGGAGGCTCTTAAAAAAGTAAAGGCCTAGTATAATAATATGCGGTTACACGAATTACGATCAAAAACAAAACAATCTTCAAAGAAGCGTGTCGGACGTGGAGGGAAGCGGGGCACATATTCTGGGAAAGGGCAAAAGGGGCAGAAATCACGAGCGGGGCACAAAATTCGTCCTGGGCAAAGGGATGTGCTTTTGCGTACGCCAAAATTGAAAGGTTTTAAAAACAAGCCAAAGAAAACCCCTGCGCGCGCTATCTCTCTTTCTGTGATAGACGCGATAGAATCACCGAAGATATCTTTTGAGATATTACGCGTATTGAATATTGTTTCTGGACGGGTGACGCGTGTTAAGATAGTAGGGAGCGGATCAATTACTAATGCGAAAGAAATCGTGGGTATTCCGGTCTCCGCGTCTGCTAAAAAGAAAATAGAAGACGCCGGCGGGAGTGTCTCCGCGTAGTTTCCAACATGACTCGTATCTTACAACTTTTTAAAATAAAGGACTTGCGCGCGCGTGTGTTGTGGGTACTTTTTCTTTTGGTAATATTTCGCGCGCTCGCGGCCATTCCTATACCCGACGTTGATATTCTTCAGCTTCAGAATTTCTTCTCGGGGAATCAATTATTTGGGTTTTTAAATATATTTTCTGGAGGGGGTCTTTCTAACCTCTCTATTGTGATGCTTGGAGTTGGCCCTTTTATTACTGCCATCATCATTATGCAGCTTATGACGATGGTATTCCCCCGGCTCAAGGAAATGTATTACGAGGAGGGAGCTTCTGGAAGGGCTAAATTTAATAGATACTCTAAATATCTCACCATTCCTCTCTCTTTCCTTCAGGCATACACATTTCTGAATCTTTTGATATCTCAGCAGGTGATACCTGCCGTGGGAACACTGGGGTTGCTTAGGGACGCGCTTATTATCACTGCGGGCACTATGGTGTTGGTATGGATAGGAGATCTTATATCCGAACAGAACGTGGGGAATGGTGTTTCTATTATTATTTTTGCTGGTATTGTGTCGGGTGTCCCCACTATATTACAGCGTCTTGCCGCCTCTTTTGACCCAACCACGCTCACCACGTATATCGCTTTTGCGATTGTGGCGCTGTTCGTTATTGCAGGGGTTGTATATATTAACGAAGGAGAACGGAAGGTCCCCATCACATATGCAAAGCGCGTGCGGGGAATCAAAATGTATGGAGGAGCTTCAAGTTATCTTCCTCTCAAGGTAAACCAGGCCGGTGTCATACCGATTATTTTTGCCATCGCGGTGTTGCTTTTCCCCCAATTTTTTGCCCAAATCTCCTCAATATTTTCCCAGAGTCTTTCGGCTCGTCTTACCGATATAGTGGGCACTATTTTTGCTAACCAATATATCTATGCCGCCCTTTATTTTCTCTTGGTGGTTATTTTCACTTATTTCTATACCGCCCTCACGTTTGACCCTAAGGAAATTGCAAAAAACCTTCAGCGATCAGGTGGATTTATTCTCGGTATTCGTCCGGGGGAATCAACTGCGCAGTATCTTTCCAAAATTATTAATAGAATTACGCTGTGGGGGGCAATATTTCTCGGTTTAATTGCTATTTTGCCAAACATTACCCGCCTTGTGACGGGAGTCCAGATTCTTACTATTGGAGGTACCGCGCTGCTCATCGTGGTCGCGGTGGCACTAGAAATTCTTCGCAAGATAAATTCTCAGCTTGTTATGAGAGAGTACGAAGGATTTGAGTAATCCACCCCTATCCTTTTTTGAAAAGGGCGCTGGCGCGCCCTTTTCTTTTTGTGTATCATGAGGGGATATGAATCAATCTTTTCAGAAGAGAGTAGTAATTATTATGGGGCCTCCGGGCTCTGGGAAGGGAACGCAGGCAAATCTTGTCGCCGAAAAATATAACCTTTATCATCTTGATACTGGGAGATTTGTCGAACAGCTTGTACATGACCCCCAGCTTCAAAATGATCCTGAAGTAGTAAAAGAAAGAAAGAATTTTGACGAAGGCATCTTACTTTCCCCGCTCTTTTTTCTTAAATGGGTAAAAGAGAAAGTGAAGGATCTTCATCGGGGAGGAGTGGGGATAGTTTTTTCTGGCTCACCCCGTACTGAATTGGAGGCGTTTGGAGATAAAGAAAACGGAGGCCTCGTGCGCACGCTCGAAGAGCTTTATGGTAAGGATGACATCTCAGTTTTTCTCCTCGAGGTACCCGATGAGATCTCTGTCGCGCGCAATAGCGCGCGGACCCTTTGTTCTGTGTGCGGTAGTCCTATTATGGGCGTGATACGCGGTGATTTGAAACAGTGCCCATTTTGCGGGGGATCGTTAAGAACGCGAGTGCTGGACACTCCAGACATTATAAAAGTTCGTCTTGAGGAATATCGCTCTCGTACCATGCCGGTCGTTGCCGGATTGGAGGAGCGAGGGTTTGTGGTATATCGTATCGATGGGACTCCGCTTCCTTTCTCCGTGTTTGAACAGATAAAAGAGTTGCTCGATGATTCTTTTAAAAAATAAAGAAGAAATTGCCATTTTGCGTGAAGGGGGTGGTATACTGGCCACGGTGCTTAAAGAGCTTGTCGCCCTTGCCGTCCCCGGGGCTTCTTTGGCCCAATTGGATCAACACGCAAGAGAGCGTCTTGACTCTTTAGATGCGGTGCCAACTTTTCTTGGATATGAACCGGAGGGCTCTTCGCGTCCTTATCCCGCTTCTCTTTGCGCCTCTCTTAACGAGGTGGTGGTCCATGGCGTTCCCTCTGATCGTATTCTTGAGGAAGGGGACGTGCTCTCCCTTGATATGGGAGTTACTTATAGAGGACTTATTACTGATTCCGCGACAACTGTGATCGTTGGGAAATACGCTCCTTCTCCTGTACAAAATCTCATTTCTGTCACAAAGGCTGCTCTGCAAGACGCGATAAAAATGGCTCGGATAGGAAATACCTTGGGCGATGTTGGATGGGCCATTGAGCAGAGAGCCAAAAAAGGAGGGGTAAAGGTTATTCGATCTCTTACTGGACATGGAGTGGGATATGAGTTGCACGAAGACCCAGTCATTTTCAATTTTGGCTCTCGGCATGAAGGGATTACGCTCAAAGAGGGTATGGTTTTGGCATTAGAGCCGATGTTTTCGCTTGGAAGTGAAGAAGTGGTTCAGTGTGATGACGACAGTTACGCGACTCAAGATGGGAGCGTGTCTGCTCATTTTGAGCATACCATCGCGATTACAAGAAAAGGCCCCCAGGTACTCACTTCCTAGGATGTGTTTGTGATATACTAAATATTGACATGAAGGATCCAAGGCTTTCCATTATTATTCCCGCGTATAACGAAGCGAAGCGTCTCCCTTTGACGCTTATTGATATAGACAAGCATATGGAGAAATCATCATTGACGTATGAAATTCTCGTGGTTGACAATAACTCGAAAGATGGAACATATGACATTGCACAACGCTTTGCTTCCATCATGAAACATGTTCGGGTGATAGAATGCTCTACGCGAGGAAAGGGTGCCGCAGTCAAAAAGGGAATGCTTGAGGCAAAAGGGGATATACGGCTCTTTACCGACGCGGACAACTCAACGTCTATAACCCACTTTTTTTCTATGGAACACTATTTTTCTCAGGGGTGCGACGTGGTCATAGGATCTCGTGATGTGGAGGGGGCGCGTCTCGATCCTCCTCAGGCGTGGTATAAAGAACTTTTGGGTAAAATGGGGAACGTGTTTATCCAGTTGCTTCTCTTACGTGGAATTCACGACACTCAATGTGGATTTAAGGCGTTCAGTAAAAGAGCAGCGGAAGCCATATTCCCACATGTTTCAGTAGTAGGATGGGGTTTTGACGTGGAGGTCCTGGCGCTTGCTCGATTCCTTGGGATGAAAATACAGGAAGTTCCGGTTACATGGGTTAACAGTGTTATGTCTCACGTAAAGCCCACGGCATATCTGTTTGTTCTGTGGGAGGTGGTTAAAATAAAATTTCGGTTCGTGCGGGGGAAATACAATAATGCGCGTGCTTGATTTTTATATTGTTATGGTTTAAAGTAATGCTTTGCAAAGCCCCGTTAGGAGGGGGTTTTCTTTGAAACACATATGGCACAATCATACATAAGTAAAGAGAAGTTGGAGGAGGTCAAGGCGCATCTTCAGGAGCTTAAGACAACTAAGCGGTTCGAAATAGCGGAGCGTCTGAAAAAGGCGAAAGAATTTGGCGATCTTTCCGAAAATTTTGAATATGCGCATGCTAAGGAAGATCAGGAAAAATTAGAGAAAGAGATTTTTGATCTCGAGAATCTGGTAAAAAATGCCCAGCTTATAACCAAGTCTCGGGCGAAAGACAGCGTAAGTGTGGGGCTCACGGTATCTCTCAAGACGGCATCGGGTGATATCCTGCGCTATACCATTGTCGGATCTCAGGAGGCCGATCCTTCCGAAAATAGGATATCTAACGCCTCTCCGGTGGGCAGGGCTCTTCTTGGGAAAAAGGAGGGGGATGTAGTACAGGTCCTCACTCCCAAGGGCAAAAAGGTATCGTATGAGATTGTGGGTATTGAGTAATTTTTTCTAGAACCATGAAAACAAACAGGGCTTTCCAAACGCCCTGTTTTTGATATACTGAAATACATATTCATATGCTTGAAGACATAATATCGGAGCGCAAAAGAAAACTCACATTCCTCGCTGAGAATGGGATAGACCCGTATCCGGCCCATGTGACGCGTAGCCATACTATCGGTCAGATAAAGGATTCATTCCCTACGCTCTTGCGTTCCAAGAAACGCTTCTCCGTGGCGGGGCGAATACGTGGCATGAGAGATCAGGGAAAAATCCTTTTTTTGGACATGGAGGATTTTTATGGCCGAATTCAGGTTGTGGTGGCGCGTGATTCCGTAAAGAATTTTCAAATACTTAAAAAAGGACTTGATATAGGAGATTTTGCGCAGGTTCATGGGGTGGCGTTTAAAACAAAAAGCGGTGAGCAAAGTATTTACGCGTCTCGCGTGGAGTTCCTTGCAAAAACATTGCGTGCGATTCCCTCTGATTTTTATGGCATAGAAGATCCTGAAATTCGTTTGCGAAAACGGTATCTTGATACACTTCTTGATTCTAAGGCGCGCTTATTATTTGAAAAAAAATCTCGCTTTTGGTCTGCATTTAGGGAATTTCTTACCGCGCAGAATTTTTTGGAGGTGGAAACTCCGGTTCTTGAGGCAACTCCTGGTGGTGCTGAGGCCGAACCGTTCGTGACTCATCACAACGCGCTAGGCGAAGATTTTTACCTCCGTATCTCTCTTGAAATTTCCTTGAAGAAAATGATGGTAGGGGGATTTGAGCGTATTTATGAAATTGGAAGGATTTTTAGAAACGAGGGAATAAGTAGCGAACATCTTCAGGATTATACGCAGATGGAGTTTTATTGGGCATATGCGGATTATCGCGATCTTATGAAATTTGTGGAGAAGATGTATAAATATGTCATAAAGAAAACATTCGGTACGCTTTCTCTGTCATATGATGGCACCACCATACATTGGGGGAAGAAATGGGGGGTTGTTGACTATGTTGATATCTTTAAGAAGAAGAACAAGATTGATCCACTCTCCGCCTCTCTTCAAGATCTTAAAAAATATGCAAAAAAGATGGGCATTTCAGTTGAACGTCACATGGGAAAGGGGCGCCTCATAGATCTTATTTATAAAAAAACAGTACGCCCCACATTGATACAACCAACCTTTCTCATCAATCCGCCTACTGTCATAGAACCACTTGCGAAACGTCTCCCGGGAAATGAGGATGTGGTGCAACGTATGCAAGTGATGGCGGGGGGGACTGAGCTTGGGAAGGGTTTTTCTGAGTTAAACGACCCCCTTGACCAGAGAAAACGTTTTGAGGAACAAGTTGCATTACGCGAGGCGGGGGACAATGAGGCTCAGCGTTTGGACGAGGATTTTCTTGAAGCGCTTGAGTATGGCATGCCCCCTACCGCGGGCTTCGGACTTTCTGAACGTTTGTTCGCGGTTTTGTGCGACAAGCCGATTCGAGAAATTGTGTTTGCTCCTCCCATGAAGCGAAAAAGCCACACTAAATAATTTTCCTTTATCTCTTTTAACTCTCTATAACATGATTGATATAGATATTATACGAAATGACCCCGAGCGCATTCGTTCCATGATGGTCCGTAGAAATGCTGACGCGAATGTGGTGAGTGCGTTTATTGCTGTTGACGAACAGTGGAGAGCTCATATGGGGAGATCTCAAGAAATACACAAGCGTCAAAAAGAAGCGGCAGCACACAAAGATAGGGAAGCGGGGAAACAACTAAAAGAAGAACTCAAAGTGGTAGAAGAGACACTTCAGAACCTGGAAAAAGAACGGCATAACCTTCTTCTTGAAATCCCAAATATTCCGTTTGATGATGTGCCCCAGGGTGCAGGCGAGAATGACAACGTAGTAATCCGCGAAGAAGGAACGCCGCCCACCTTTTCATTTCCTATAAAAGATCATATAGAACTGGGAGAATCTCTTGGTATTATTGATTCTAAAAATGGCGCAAAAGTTGCAGGAAGTCGTTTTTATTATCTTAGAAAAGAAGGGGCACTCTTAGAGTTCGCGCTTACCCGTTTTGCTGTTGATATGCTGATAAAGGAGGGATTTGAGGCGGTGGTGCCTCCGGTTATGATTCGTCCTGATGTCTATGAGCGCATGGGGCGTCTTACTCAATCACAGAAAGAAGAGCGCTACTATCTTCCCGCTGATGATTTGTATCTCGTAGGAAGCGCGGAACATACTCTTGGTCCCCTGCTTATGGATGAAACGCTTTCTCCGGACGAGCTTCCCAGAAGATTTGTGGGGTTCTCCTCGTGTTTTAGAAGGGAGGCGGGGAGTTACGGTAAAGACGTAAAGGGAATCTTGCGCGTCCATCAATTTGAAAAAGTCGAGATGTATTCATTTGTAACCCCAGAACAATCAGAGGAGGAACACCGTTTTCTTCTTGCAATTCAGGAAAAACTATATAAGGCGCTTTCTATACCGTATCGAGTGGTTGCGATTTGTGTCGGAGATATGGGACCCACTGATGCTCGTCAATTTGATATCGAGGCGTGGATTCCAAGCCAGCATACGTATAGAGAGGTCGCTTCGTGTTCCAACACTACGGACTATCAAACAAGGGGGATTGGCACAAGAGTAAAATACAACAATGGAAGCAATGAGTTCGCACATGCCCTCAATGCTACTGCTATAGCCATGACAAGGACCATAATCGCGATTTTGGAGAATTTTCAACAAAAAGATGGCAGTATCAAGATCCCGAGCGCATTAAAGAAGTATACGGGGTTTAAGTATATAAAAGCGTAAGAGGGTACTTATGCTCGATTATTATCAGAACGCGCGGGAAGAGGAACGTCGCAGAAAGCGTTTGCGCTTTCGTAGGCGGGCGCTCTTTTTTTTGTTTCTTGTGATATGCGTAGGGACGACTCTTTTTCTTCGTAGCCCCTTTTTTCGTATAGAGGGCGTGTCCATCTCCTCGGGAGAATATCTTGAAGAGAAAGCTCGTATGGTTATTGATAATTCTCTGCAAAATCCCTCGATATTCAAGAAGATTCTCTTCAACGAAGACAATATTCTCCTTGCATACCTGCAGAAGAATGAGCTTTCTCAAGAGCTTGTCAAAAAAATTCCATCTCTTGCCAGCGCCTCTGTGTCCGTTGCACTTCTTGATAGGTCGCTCTCCGTTTCCATAAAAGAGAGGGAAAAATTTGGTTTATGGTGCCATACAGGGGAAGATGTGCAGGAACCTCGTTCGTGTCTTTGGTTTGATAGTAGTGGCGTTGCGTTTGCGCAGGGCCCTTCCGCGCGGGGGACATTAATACGAAAAGTGCTTGATGCCTCTCATTCGATAGTCGCAGAAGGAACACGCGTGCTCCCCCAGGAATACGCAGGGACGCTTGTTCGCATCTTCTCGTTTCTTGAGGTATCTGGTTTAAACATCAAAACAGTGGTACTCGATAACCCATCTCTTGGGGAGGTGTACACGGTGGATCCTCAATTCCCCTCCATCTACTTTAGTTTGCGTCAGGACCCTTCTTTCGCGCTGAAAGCATTCGAGCAACTCGGGGACGATATTAAAGATTTAGAATATATAGATCTTCGAGTTAAGAATCGCGTGTACTATAAGTAGAAAAATAGAATCTAGAATATTAAGTATAGGAGTTGAAATATATAAAGAGAGAGGGAACATGAACCACGAACATAAAACCACAGATCGCCACACACAAACCCTAGAAGGACTCGCCTCCTTTACCCTCGTCGAACTTCTCATCGTCATTGGTATTCTAGCTATTCTTACCGCCGCAGTCGTAGTCGTCTTAAACCCCGCCGAATATATCAAACAAACCAGAGACACCCGACGCATCCAAGACCTTTCCTCCATAGACAAATCCCTCAGCATCCTTGAAGCCCTAAGCCCCTCTACTGACTTTGGTAGCTCTACCAGAGTATATGTCTCTATCCCCGATACCTCAGACACCTGCGCGAACCTTGGATTACCTACTCTTCCTTCCGGTTATTTCTACCAATGTGTTGCAGAGGCTGATTACCGCAACACCAATGGCACTGGCTGGATACCCGTGAATTTCCAAGACACCTCAGGCGTCCTCCAACTCCAAACTCTCCCCATAGACCCTACCAATACCACCTCTTCGGGTAACTTTTATACCTATGTACCGGGAGGATCCTGGAAGCTTATGGTAATGTTTGAATCATTAAAATATTCATACGGTGGCTCAAACGATAAAACTTCGTATGATGGGGGAACCGATGATGCGCTCTATGAAACGGGGACCGATAAAACAACATTCTTTGGTGGGCCTATGTATGGAAAGAATGATTTGAAATATTCTGAAGACTTTCCAACTGGATGGGGAGGGGTTGGTAATATACAATCTGATACGGCAATAGCTCCAAACGGAGTTCAAAATGCTGATTTTAATAATACCGCAGCTTCTGGTTTTCAAAATATCAACCAGCAAAGTATACGAACATATGAAAACGGAACACCTATTACGTTCTCGGTATGGCTTAAGAGCGATTCCCCGGGACTTTTCTATTTGACCTCTCACATTGGAGGTGGTTGGTCGACCCTTGTTCCGGTTACTACCACTACTTCGTGGGAACGATATACTGCTACGTGGACAATGACAGCAACTGCCCAGCCCACTATTCTTCTGGAATTTGGCTCATATACGGGGAATTTTAACACCTTTTATATATGGGGAGCTCAGTTGTCTAACACAAGCTCTCTCGCTTCGTATGTGAGAACTACGTCGGCTCCTGTTCCATAGTTGTATTTTCTATATTTGCCCTAATCTACACTATCTCCATCTTTAATCTTCTAGGTGATAGATAAAAATCGAAGTCCCGGCACGGGCATAAGGATTCTTATAATCCTCCAGCCATAAATACTCATCCTCCTGTTTTCTTTCAAATCCTGGCGAGGGCTCAGCTTTTGCGCCTTGCAGTGTGTTTATGGATACTGCGAGCCAGCGTATTCCCTCATCGCGCGGGTCTCCTTTTGATGATGACCAGAGAACTCCGTTTTCTCCCAGATAATAAAGAACATCGCCCCCCCCGAAGTAATCAACAGCTATTTTGTCTATGCGGTTTTCTTTCACAAATGTTTGCAAGCGAGCTAGATCTTGTCCCCAGTCATAGTTTGAGTCAGTGACATATTGGTATCCATTTTTAACACCCCCTCCTATTTCATTAAAGTATGAGAGAAAGAATGGATACGCAATGATGCTTTCTATGCCAACCCAAAGAAGTATCGTGCCCATTAAGATCTTTTTTGTCGCTGTGTTACGCAGAGACGGCTTCCATCGTTTAATCGAGCCAACCGAGAGAATATACAAGAAAGGTATTGTGGGCAAAATATGGCGGAACCCTATATTCAGAGGACTTCGTATACTATATATCCAATAGACAATTACGAGGACCATCATTGAGAATTCAGCTAAATTGAGAGAGAGATAGCTGTAGAACCGAGAGAGAAGTGATTCTTTTTTTCGTGCTAGAAATCTCCAAAAAGCAAGAGAAATACCGATAATGAGCGCGAGAAGAGCGGGGATGGATTCTTTTAGTAGAAATACTACAGGGAAGTAATACCACCATCCCGATGCACCTACTTCACCAAGAAAATATGCGGTATTCCCCCCGGATGACCTCTGCATCACCATGAGGACTCCAAGGATGTATTGCCCCAGGCCTTGTAGCGTGGGTTTATCGGACATCCATATATCTATTTCTGCCAGGCAGCGCAGGGAAAGATGTTGTGGAGTACATTGCACCAACCCAAGCCCCTGATCTCCTCCAGCGAAAGATCCTAAAATAAAACTCGTATCAGAAAGCTGGCGTTCTGGCGGATAATGTATAGTAAAGAGCGCATATGTCATCCACACTACCACAATGCCCACAACCAATATGGCAACAAAACCTCTTATGTAAACCCAGAATAATTTGAGTGATGCGGAACCAAAAACCCGAGATCCTTTTTCCCGTGTTTTCATCCACCATGCGGCGATAAGCGTAAGGACGAAGATGGGGATGAGTAGAATGATGGAAAATTTTGTAAGTTGTGCCAGCCCCCAGAATAATCCGGCAAGCCCCGTATTTTTCCATGAGGGGTTTTTAAGGAATCGGACAAAGAAATAAAGACCTGCGATAAATCCAAGTGCCGCGCCAATATCGGTGGTGACATAGTGTCCGTGCGAGAGTATATGAGGTGATACGGCAGTTAGAAATGTTGGGGCGAGCGCCCACCACGAACCCATGAGTTCACGAGACCACCAGAATACAAGAAAGATTAAAAGAAGCGTGAGAATGATGGGGAATAGTCGCGACCATGAGATTATAAGTTCTGCGTTGTTGTTATTTGAGTGAAAGATAAAAAGATTTCCCGCGCTCCATTGTCCGTTTACATCTTGTGTCCATGATTCGTGATCTGTGGGAAATGAAAGATCAAAGAAAAGAAGTGGCAGCCCCGAGAGGGCTTTCATTAGAGGGGGGTGTTCTGGATTGAGTCGATAATCAAAGAATCGTACGTAGCTGTATCCCGCCGGGATATGGGCGAGTTCGTCCATAATGGGAGATTCTTGGGAAGAAACAACGGCCATAGTAATTCCAGAAACGAGCATAATAACCAGCGCTACTAACGTGGCAAGTGTTTTTGATTTTGTATTTGTCATAGAAAGGATATTTTTTAGTATGTTATCATCATATCATGAATATCTCCTCAAAAAATGGGTATGTGTGGACTCAGCACGCCCTCTTTAAGATGCGTTTTTGGGGACTTTCACAGAGTAGGGTTCGGCGAGCCATAAAGAGCCCCTTGCGCGTGGAGGAGGGGATTGCGCCCGACACCATTGCCGTTATGCAGCCCGCCTCTTATAAGGGAGTGGGCGAGGCGCGTACATGGACGCAGGAAATTTGGGTGATGTATGTGCTGCAAAGCGCAGGAGGAAAGAGGGAAGACAGCCATAAAAAAGGGAAGGAGGGGGTAAGAATTATTTCTGCGTGGCGCTACCCAGGTAAGACCAAGCCTCGCGAAGGACTCCCAGAAGAAATAATGTTGGAAATACGCGAAGCGCTCGGATCGTCCTAACCCGCTTTTATTTACTCGGTTTGCCATATATAATAACAGGATATGGAATCAGGCATCAGAGAATCGCAAAAGCTTTCGGAGGTGTTCTTCTCTCGTTTTTTTGAGGATTGGACGCACCTCAATGATGAACATCTTTTTGAATACCTTGGGCCAAAAATCGAACAAGCGATTACTTTAGAAGAGTTGAAGAAACTTCTGGCGGGCAATGAAAAATTGAAAATAAAGTTTGGAATTGATCCTACGGGTCCGGAGGTTCATTTAGGACACCTGTTGCCGGTAATGCTGTTGCGTCAATTTCAGAAAGCGGGGCATCATATTGATCTTATTATAGGAGATTTTACTGCGATGATAGGGGACCCAAGCGGACGTAACGACCAACGTCCGTCGCTCACTCCTTCTGATATAAAAAGAAATCTAAAAACGTATCTTGCTCAGATAGGGCGGTATATCAATGTAAAGAAATTGGCACACCACCGTAACTCAAAATGGCTCTCAAAGCGTACTATCGCGGATGTTATTAGAGATCTTTCACGTATAAATCTTTCTCAGGTATTACAGCGAGATGATTTTAGGAAACGGCTTGAAGCGGGACATGGCCTTTCTGTTGCCGAAATTTTGTATAGTTATGCGCAGGCGATGGATTCGGTGCATCTTGAAAGCGACGTAGAAATAGGCGGTCGTGACCAACTGCTTAATTTTGCTCATGCGCGTGATGTTATGGAAATACACGGACAAAAGCCCGAAGTGGCTTTAGTAACGCCAGTGCTAGAGGGTCTTTCGGGAGATGGACGGAAAATGAGTAAAAGCTATGGAAATTACATCGCAGTTAATGCTTCATCTGAGGAAAAATTCGGCAAGGTTATGTCTATGCCTGATTCTCTTCTGGAGCAGTATTTTGTCGCGTTTTGTGATGTAAAAAAGTCGGAGCTTGAAGAACTCCGTTCCGCAATAGAGTCCGATCCGCTTGAATGCAAGAAACAGCTTGCCCAGTTTTTGGTTTCTGTTGAGGTCCATGATTTGGACATTGGGAGGAAAGAAAGAGAAAAATTTGAGAAAAGATTTTCTGAAAGAAGTATGGATGATAATTCAGAAGTAGAGTCTTTTGAGGCAAAAATTTCCGATTCAATTTTTGACTCGCTTTATAATACAGGGCTTTTTAAAAGTAAGTCAGAACTTCATCGTTTTTTTGACCAAGGTAGTGTGAGGAGATTGCTGAGTGAGGATTCTGGTCCATGGACGGAAGAGGTTATCCGGAGCGACGAATCTTTTTCCGCTGTCATGAAGCGGGTGGAGAAAGACAAAAGCGGTGTTATTTTTATAAGGGCTGGAAAAAAGATTTTTGTTAAATTTCGACTTTCAGGTTAGCATCTGTTTGTATCCTGTTTTTCTAAAAAATAAACGGCCGAAACATCTCTGCCGTTTATTGTGGCTTAAACGGTGGATTTTTCAAGTGCGCTAAGGTATAGTGTCTATCTTGTATTAATGTAATCTCTCGATATACTCGGGGTGCTCAATTTTGTAGCCCCGATGTCTCGGGGACAAAATTGGCATGAAATTATCAATCGGAATTGTGGGGCTTCCCAATGTGGGTAAGTCAACCCTTTTTTCACAACTTACTAAAAGCGATGTGCATATCGCAAACTACCCTTTTGCAACCATAGATCCCAACGTGGGGATCGTCTCCGTTCCTGATGAACGTCTTAAGGTTTTAAGTGATCTAAGCCAATCTGCGCAAACCATTCCCGCGGTAGTAGAGTTTTATGATATTGCGGGTCTCGTAAGGGGGGCAAACAAGGGTGAGGGCCTTGGCAATCAGTTCCTTTCTCATATTCGCGAAACCGACGCGATTGTACAGGTGGTAAGATGTTTTAAAAAAGAGGACGTTGTTCATGTTGAAAGTGATGTGGACCCTATTCGTGACATCACCACCATAAACACCGAGTTGATACTACGCGACCTTGAAACAGTAGAAAACCGCTTAGAGAGATTAGAGAGAGAGGCGCGGACAGGAGACGCACATAAAATTAAAGATCGCGATACTCTTTTAAAAGTTAAGGAGGCACTTGAGGCAGAGAAAATGGCGTATACATTATCTGAAGAAGTCCGCGAGTATTCGGTGGTAAAGGAGCTTACCCTACTCACCACCAAGAAACAAATATTTCTCTTAAATGGTTCTCGGGAGGAAATTGACCCCCATCTTCTTGCGTTTCTTGATTCGTTGGGATTGGTGTATGTGATACAGGATCTTTCTGCTAATGGTGATTTGGGGGAACTTATCAGAAGGGCATATGATATACTCGGTCTCATAAGTTTCTTTACCACAGGGGAGGATGAAACGCGTGCGTGGACCATCAAAAAGGGGTGGAAGGCACCGAAAGCGGCTGGTGCCATTCATACGGATTTTGAGAAGAAATTTATCCGCGCGGAAGTGGTGTCTTTTAATGACTTGGTGGGCGTGGGTGGTTGGAATCAAGCTCGTCAAAAAGGGAAAATACGTCTTGAGGGGAAAGAATATGAGGTGCAGGATGGAGATGTGATGGTTATCCGGCATGGATAACACGGGTGTGGATATCTTTGTGGCTTGAAATCTTGCCTGCACATTGGTTTATCCACAGATGGGGAGTTATCCACAGGGTACTTGACAGAAAAAAACTCATATAGTAGGATGAAAGCCTATGCCAGGAATCAGCTACATGGCGGTCATTACTTCGGTAATTATCGTCTCCCTCTTTGGAGGGGCGTAGTTGGTTGTGCTGGCCGCACACACACAGCAAAACCGACAAACCCCCCCTTCACGAGGGGGTTTGTCTTTTTCAGAGGAGGGAGGGCGCGGTGTTTGGGGCGCCTTCTCAGGACTATGGGTCCAAAAAGGAGGAACTATGAAGTTGCTTTTTGGTATGCTTCCGTTTATTGTTGCGTCCCAATGGTCTCCTTCAAATGCGCGTTGTCCCTCGGGGCATTGTACGCTTCGGCACAATGAAATTGAACATATTCATGCGTGCGTGGAGAAGGAGTGTCTCGCGCTCTTCACCACTCATGAGAATGAAAAAGAATTTCCCTCGTTTATTAACGCCTTTTTTCCTTTGGGAGGTTTTGCTTCTTTTAAGCGCCCGTAGGCGCTTTTTATTTTGGTTCAAGGTAGAATACGAGGGAGTTTTGAGGAATTGATGATTCTTGCGCGGGTAGTATATAGTGGATATTTTTTTGTTCTTGTTGTGGAGGAAGAAACGTATCGGTGATAAACATAACGGTTTGCGCAGGCATTGGGATTCCACGCACCTCAACTCCTCCTGCATTCACCACTACATATTTTGCAAGTTGTGGAGAAAGCAAGTTGAGCTGTTGTCCCAGTTCGACGTACGAGGAGGAGAACGCCCCTTGGGTATTAACGTTCTCCCCCCACGCGATAAAGTAGGTTGTATAACTGTTCAGACACAGAACGACACCGATAAGCATTGTTCCCGCGATAGTCATTGTGCCGCCTAGATGACGTTTAGAAAACAATACCACCCGATGCGTAGCAATCCCCGCAAGCATAAAAATGGGAGGTATCACAAGAATTGCCCGTAATGCGTGGGGTATTCCTTCGTTTGAAATAATAACAGGAAGCAATCCCACGCCGATCCACCATAAAGATGTCCACGCCACAAAGGATTCTTGTTTTGAGAGGAATTGCTTTTTTCTGAGTGAAAAAAGAGAGACCACAACACCAAGAAGGAACAGTATCCCCACGGGCCAAAACAGCTCTGGTTTATTGGCAAAATTATGCCTCCAATTTCCATCTCCCTTTATGTTGAACATAATAAGTGTTTTGGCGATGTTGGAAGCAAGGTTTTTAAGGGGGGCGGGAGAAGAGAGAACCGACACCTGCGATGTTCTTCCCAAAAAATCGGCGGGATGTTCTAGAAAATAAATACCCAAAGGAGCAAATGCCACGAGCGAGGCGACAACAAATAACGCGAGAATGCCCGCCACCTTTTTCCATGGAATCGAGAGATATCTTCGCGCGAATAAAAAGAAAATTATTATAAGTAGAGGAGTGGCGCGGTATGCAATGTAGGAATGCATTCCAAGACCGTAAAGAAACCCTCCTATAATTGCCAAAAGTGCGGTGATTCTCCACCCATCTTTTTTGAGAGCGAAAGAGGCAAAATAAAGCGCCCAGACAAGAAATGCCGGCGCCATGATGGCTCTAAATCCTATTCGTGAAAAATTAATATGCCAGAAACTTATCGCGGTAAAAAACGCACCGGCATGGACTGCCCATATATATGATTTGTCTAGGAGCGTTTTCATAAGCGCCCACACGCCTGCAACGGTCAAAATGCCAAAGAGTGCGCTCACCAATCTTAAAACCCACGGTTCGTTGTGCAGTGTTTTTACAAAAAGCGCCTGTATGTTAATAAATAGACCTTCTCGTCCGTTATTTTCCGGATAGAACACTTTCGTCTGGCCGGTATGGAGAACTTCAAGCGCATTGTTTCCATTCATTGCCTCATCGGGGTATAGCCCGGGAGGGGTGCTGGATAAATTGTAGAGGCGAAAGAAGGTTGCTATAATAATAATGACAACGAAAACCACTGCTGGTTTTTTGAGAAATGAATGTATAGTGTTCATATATGAATAATCCTATCAACTACGAAGAGTTGGCTCAAGCGGTGCAAATGAAAAAAGAAAGCGCTCCCGAGTTCCGTGCGATGGAAGAGGGCGAACTTCTTTCTCATGTAGTGCGAGAACGTACGGGGTTAGGTGGTGTTACGACGCCTCCAGCGTCGCACAAAGACGCTCAATCAACTACGACTACGTTACCTGAGGATTCCATGCTACCTTCGTATGCTGCTGAATTTTCACAGGAAGAAAAAAAAGTTCTTGAGAATCTTGTGTCTCTTACGCTTGAAAAAGGAATAGCGGCGGGTATCCAAGAAGTCAAAAAAGACGATCCATTTTTTATAGACGCGTATCACGATATGCTTGCGCAACGTCTTGGTGAAGAGTTGCGACAGCGTCATTTGCTATGACCATCGATTCGTTTCTGCTCATCGTGGGAAGTATTATCGGGGGCGTTGGCATCCTCATACTTTTTGTTCTTATTGTGCGCGCGCAAAAGCGCAACGCGCTTAAGAATTCTCTTGAGACGGTATTATTGCTTGTTCGACTGGTGCGTCCAAAAGAAACAGACGGACCAAAGGCGTTTCGCGAAGAGATAAACCTTTCCGAACAACTCTTGGGTGTCCTGGCCTCCTCAAAATATGATGCTACGCTGGAGGTGGCTGTACATCATGTGGGGGAGGAAATTTATTTCTATGTCGCCGTGCCTCGTGAAAGAGTGTCGTTTGTAAGCCGCCAAATTGAGGGCTTATTTGCGGATGCACACGTTGAAGAGGCGCCGGAGTATAACGTGTTTCATCCCGGGGGCGTTGATTACGGATATTACGTGACTCAACACAAGCATTACGCGCTTCCACTCCGCACATATACGGAATCAGAAGTTGATACGTTTTCTCCTTTGGTGAGCGGCCTTTCTAAGATACAAGAGGTGGGGGAGGGCGCTGCATTGCAAGTTGTGGTTCGCGCGGCTCCCGAGGCGTATAAAAAGAAAATTATCTCTCTTATCAACGACCTAAAAAAGGGAGAGTCATTTGAAAAAATCGCCTCAAAACATTCCTTGAATGCGCGGGATTTGAGAGAATTTTTTGTTATGTCATCAACCACAAACAAAGAAGGGGGGGCTTCCGTGGTGGATGAGGATGCCTTGCGTTCTCTTGAAAAAAAGATAGCAAAGCCATTGGTTCGGGTTACCTATCGCGTAGTTGTTTCTTCTCCCAGCTCGTTACAGTCCGAATCTATTGCGCAGAGTATCACGGGCGCGTTCTCTCAGTTTGAGGCGCCGCTCAGGAACAACCTCTCTATTTCCCAGGTGAAAAATATAAAAAAATTCGCATACGATTTCTCGTTCCGCTTGTTTAACGATGCGCATGCTATGGTGCTTAATACCGAAGAGCTTGCGAGCTTATTTCATTTGCCCTCCTCCTCGACGCTTTCTCCGAAAGTAAAATGGCTTAAAGCAAAGGAGGCGCCAGCTCCGCCCAATACTCCCAAAGAGGGGACGTGTATCGGTGAGAACGTGTTTCATGGAGAGGTTAAAAAAGTATTCATTTCCGACAATGATCGCCGAAGGCATATGTATGTCATTGGACAAACCGGAACAGGAAAGACCACGTTTATGGAAAATGTTGCGCTTGAAGATATACGCAACGGAAAAGGTGTGGGAATTATAGACCCTCACGGAGATTTTGTGGAGACGCTTTTGGGGCTTATTCCTCCCGGGCGTCGGGATGATGTGATAGTGTTTGATCCCGGATATATTCAAAAACCTCTGGGACTCAACATGCTTGAATATGATCCTCAAAGACCCGAGGAAAAAACGTTTATCGTAAACGAAATTCAGGGAATATTTAACAAGCTTTTCTTGGCGGAAACAATGGGGCCGATGTTTGAACAGTATATGCGTAACGCACTTCTGCTCTTAATGGAAGATGCATCCAATGAGCCCGCGACGCTCATAGAAGTATCTCGTGTGTTTACTGACGACGCATTTCGAAACCGAAAACTTGAACGTATACACAATCCCGTGGTGATTGATTTTTGGACTAAGGAGGCGGTTCGCGTGGGAGGGGAGGCATCTCTTGCCAATATGACCCCTTATATTACTTCCAAGTTTAATAATTTTATTGCCAACGATTATGTCCGCCCTATCATTGGGCAGGCACATTCGTCGTTTAATTTTAGAAAAGTAATAGACGAAGGAAAGATTTTGCTCGTCAATCTTTCAAAGGGGAAAATAGGAGATCTTAACGCCAATCTCCTGGGGATGATAATTACCGGGAAGCTTCTGATGGCCGCGCTTTCTCGAGTTGATATTTCTCAGGAGCATAGACGCGATTTTAATCTATATATAGATGAGTTCCAAAATTTTACTACCGACTCAATCGCCACCATACTTTCTGAGGCGAGAAAATATCGTCTTAACTTGGTCATCGCGCATCAATTTATCGCGCAACTTGAAGAAAAAATTCGTGACGCGGTATTTGGGAATGTGGGTTCTCTTATGTCTTTTCGTGTTGGAGCACAAGATTCGGAGGTGTTAGAGAAACAATTTGAACCGACGTTTTCGGCTCATGACCTGATGAACATAGACAACTTTAATTATTACGCGAAGATTCTGATAAACAATGAGACCTCAAAACCCTTTAATGTGCGAGTGGTGCGCCACCCTCACCCAGATGAGAATCTTGCGCAACAACTCAAAAACAATTCGTTTGGGCGTTATGGCAAGGAACGGGCACTAGTTGAGCAGGAGATACTGGGACAATTGAGGGCATAGTATTTTAGTTGCCAGATGGTATCGTTTTGTATACAATTGCGCTGAAAGGGGCACATGCCAATGTAGTCCCAGTGTTACAATCTGGATCCCGACCAAAGCGTCGGAACCCAGCTGGTAGAGCAACCCAGCACGTATATATGCCACCTTAGCTCAGTGGTAGAGCAACGCTTTCGTAAAGCGTGGGTCCGCGGTTCAAATCCGCGAGGTGGCTCAGAAAAATTTATGTGCGGGATGGGTCGGCGGGAAGGCCTGCCTGCCGGCAGGCGCCTATTGGCTCATCTGTACAAATTCTTTGTTTTGTGATATGTTTTTATAAGCTCTTAAAAGGGGGTGGGCCATGATTCGTTTTACTGAATCTGCGTTTGCGGTTGGTGACGCGGTTCTCAATGTCCTTGGTGACGGGACGGTTTCCATTGGTGGGATCGTGGTTCGTTCCACTGGACGTTTTTGTGATGTACTCGCCGACAACGGTGAGAAATTCACCGCAGACATGAGATTTCTCAAGAAGAGGCCGGGTGGTAAGCGTCGTTTCTGGTTTGCGCTCTGGTCTCGTGTGAAGAACTTCCTGTCTTACTTTCCTTATTCCGCTCTGTAGAGCGACCCGCTCCA